>Ga0302311_10004697_pt1 | contig 14657 bp, 16 predicted proteins | sample III_Palsa_N1_3_FD_200449 | JGI IMG/M metagenome (GOLD analysis project Ga0302311, IMG submission 200449) | Peat permafrost microbial communities from Stordalen Mire near Abisko, Sweden - III_Palsa_N1_3 | ecosystem: Environmental > Terrestrial > Soil > Palsa > Peat permafrost | place: Sweden... | reverse complement strand
GCTATGACGGCCGCCCTGTGGTCGGCTTCCAGGTGACCAAGACCAAGGAAGCCAGCGACGTGCGCACCGAGGACGGCGTCGACGCGGCGCTGAAGGCGATGGTCTACGGCGCCCCGGCCCACTTCGGCGCCGCCGCGGCGCCGGCGGCGCGGCCCGACATCCGGGTCGAAAAGATCGTTTCCGACGTCGATTCCACCCGCGGCAGCTTCGCGGCCACCCAGGAGACCATGCTGGAAGGGATGGCGCTCGCGGCGCTGGTGGTCTGGGTGTTCCTGCGCGACTGGCGCGCCACGGCGATCACCGCCATCGCCATGCCGGTCTCGCTCATCCCCACCTTCGCCTTCATGGCCCTGGCCGGCTTCAGCCTCGACCTGGTCAGCCTGTTGGCGCTGACCCTGGTGATCGGCATCCTGGTCGACGACGCCATCGTCGAGATCGAGAATATCGAAAAACGGGTGCATGGCGGCATGCGCCCCTATGCGGCCGCCATGGAAGGCGCCGACCAGATCGGCCTGGCCGTGGTGGCGACCACCGCGGCGATCGTGGTGGTGTTCGCGCCGGTCTCGTTCATGCCCGGCATTCCGGGACAGTTCTTCAAGGAGTTCGGCCTCACCGTCTCGGTGGCGGTGCTGTTCTCGCTGGTGGTGGCGCGGCTGCTGACCCCGCTGCTGGCCGCCTATTTCCTGAAGCCGAAGCAGCCCAAGCCCCGCGCGCCGCTGCCGAAATTCTACGTCAGCACCCTGGGTTGGGCGCTGAACCACCGGATCGTCTCCGTGGTGCTGGGCGGCGCGATCTTCTTCCTCTCGATCTTCCTCGCCGTGGCCGTGGTGCCCAAGGGGCTGCAGCCCGAAGGCAACCCGAACTACTATCAGGTCGATATCGAGACGCCGCCCGGCTCGACCATCGAGGACACCCGCCAGGTGGTGGCGCGGCTGGCCGACCTGCTGCAGCGCCAGCCCGAAACCCAGCACGTCTTCACCGCCATCGGCGGCGGCGGCGGCGGTGGCCCCGGCGGACCGTCGGCGAGCGGCGTCACCTTCGCCGAGGAGGTCGCGGTGCTGAAGCCCAAGCGCGCCGCGACCGTTCCCGAGATCCGCGATCGGCTGCGGCCCGAGTTCCACGCCATCCCCGACGCGCGCATCACCTTCGAGGGCGGCGGCTTCGGCGGCGCCTCCGTCAACGTCGTGCTCTCCAGCGACTCAGGACTTGGCCTCGACGCGGCGGCGCTGGAAGTGCAGCGCGAGATGGCCGGGCTGCACAGTCTGGCCGACCCGCGTCCGGCCACTTCGCCGCCCGCGCCGGAGGTGATCATCCGCCCGCGCCCGGACGACGCCGCGCGCCTCGGGGTCAACGCCGACACCATCGCCGAGATCGCCCGCGTCGCCACCGTCGGCGACATCGACGCCAATGTCGCCAAGATGGATGTGGGCGAGCGCCGGATCCCGATCCGCGTGCGCCTGCCGCAGTCGGCGCGCGACAATCTGCCGATGCTGAAAAACCTGCGGGTGCCGACGGCGGGCGGCGGCCTGACCACCCTGGACAGCGTCGCCGACGTCTACCTGCAGGCCGGCCCGGCCGAGATCACCCGCTACGACCGCCGCAACGACATCATGCTGCTGGGCGACCTCACCAACGGCGCCAAGCTCAGCGACGCCAACGGCGAGGTCGCGAAGCTGCCGATCATGCACAACCTGCCGTCCGGGGTGATCCACGAACTCAACTTCGGCAACCAGCAGGCGCAGAACCAGCTCTTCGCCGGCTTCCTGGTGGCGCTGGGATCGGGCGTCGGCCTTGTCTACGGGGTCATGGTGCTGCTGTTCGGCAGCTTCTTCAAACCGATGACCATCCTGACCGCCCTGCCGCTCTCGATCGCCGGGGCGATGATCGCCCTCCTGGCCTGGCATTCGGAGCTGTCGATCCCGTCGATGATCGGTCTCTTCATGCTGATGGGCATCGCGGCCAAGAATTCGATCCTGCTGGTCGAATACGCCATCGAGCGCGAACGCCACGGCGCCACCCAGCGCCAGGCGCTGATGGAAGCCTGCCGCGAGCGGGCGCGGCCGATCATCATGACCACCTTCGCCATGATGGCCGGCATGCTGCCCACCGCCTTGGGCTTCGGCGAGGGCTCGGAATTCCGCCAGCCGATGGCGGTGGCGGTGATCGGCGGCCTGATCACCTCGACCGCCCTGTCGCTGATCCTGGTGCCGGTGGTCTATGAGTTCATCGACGATTTCGAGTCGTGGCTGAAACCCAACCTGGGCAAGCTGATCACCCCCAAGGACCTGGGCGCGGAACCCGAGACGACAGCGATTTGAGCCGCGGCTGGATCGCCGTCAGACGTCGGTCTTCTTGATCTGGCCGGTGAGGGCGCGGCGGTCGTTGAGGCCGGAATATTCGGCTTCCAGATAGGCGCTGCGGGCGGTGTCCAGCACCTGCTGGCCGCCGCGCAGGCCGCGCACGCGGTTTTCCTGAGCGATCAGATGGGCGTCGAGATTGGTCGGCGGCCGGTAGGGCGTCGCCGGAGGCTCGGGCGGCGGGGCCATGTTGACGGTGAGGTTGAGCACCGCGTCCGCCGCATCACGGGGATCGGCTTCCGGTCGCGGCTGACGCCGGACCACCCTGGCGGGTCGGATTGGTTCAATCGGTCCCATGACCAGCACATAAGCAAGATGGAGGCCGCAACAAGCGCGGCCCATACTCACGGGTGTGTCGTCAGCCACGCGCCCAGCCGCTCCAGGAATGGCAGCGCGGCCTCGAACTGCGCCGCGTCGAACGCGGCGCGGATCTCGTCAAGTCGCGGCCGGACCGCCGCTGACGCCGTCTTCAGCGCCGCCGCGCCGGCGGCCGTCAGCGCCACGCGCTTGCGTCGCCGATCAACGGCGTCAGGGGCGATCGCCGCCAGCCCCGCGCCCTCGAGCCGTTGCAGCGTGTGGGTCATGGCCGGCTTGGAGAGCCTGAGCGCGGCCGCCAGCCCCCGCGGCGTCGGCGGCTCGCCGCCGAGCGCGAGCTGGCTCAGCACCGCCAGCCCCGCCGCCGAAAGTCCGTCCGGCAGCGCGCGCTCCAGCCGCTGGGTCGCCAGCCGATCGATCGCGCCGACCAGGGCGAAAAACACCACATCCGCCCGTTCGCGCGCTTCCGCCATCCGCCGCCCCCACGTCGGAGGGATATTAGTTCTAATACGAACTATCGTATAGTTCTATCTAGAACTAATTTGACCGGCTTCGATCTCCTCCAGTCCACGGCGGGCCAGTTCGTCGGCGCGTTCGTTGAACTCGTGGCCGGCGTGGCCCTTGATCCAGCGCCAGTCCACCTCGTGGCGCAGCCGCGCCGCGTCGAGCCGCCGCCAGAGGTCCTCGTTCTTCACCGCGCCCTTGCTCATCGTGCGCCAGCCGCGCGCTTTCCAGAGCTGCAGCCATTGGGTGATGCCGCTTTGGACGTACTTGCTGTCGGTGTGCAGCTCGACCCGGCAGGGCCGCGTCAGCGCCGTCAGCGCCTCGATCGCGGCGGTGAGCTCCATGCGATTGTTGGTGGTGGCCGCCTCGCCGCCCCAGATTTCGCGTTCCTTCCCACCGGACATCAGGATCGCGCCCCAGCCGCCGGGGCCTGGATTCCCCCGGCACGAGCCGTCGGTGTAGATCACGACCGTAGGCGTCATGGCGCGGCCTCGAACAGAGCGACGCCGGCGCGGTGCACCGCCAGCTTGCGCTCGTACTCCATCGGGTCCTTGGGCCGCACCAGCGCGCCGGCCGGCGTCGCGCCCCAGTCGTGGAGCCGGGTGAGGAAGAACCGCAGCGCCGCGCCGTGGGCGAGGATCGGCAGCGCCGCCCGCTCCGCGTCGCTCAAGCGCCGTCGGCTCTCATAGCCAGCCACGAACGCGCGCGCCGCGGTGACGTTGAAACTGCCGTCGGGCTCGAAGCACCAGGCGTTCAGCGCGATGGCGATGTCGTAGGCGAGCGCGTCCCAGGCGGCGAAATAGAAGTCGATCGCCCCGGCGAAGGCGGGGCCGCGGAAGAAGACGTTGTCGGGGAAATAGTCGGCGTGGATCAGGCCCTCCGGCAGGCCGCCGGGCCAGCCGGCCGCCAATTGGCGCGCGTCGCCGTCGAGCGTCGCCGCCAAGCCGGGCTTCAGGGCTTCGGCCGCGCCGCGCAGCGGCTCGAACATCGCGGCCCAGGCGGCGTGGCCGAGATCGTTGGCCCGGCGGCCCTCGAACCCCGCACCCGCCTCGTGCAGCCAGGCCAGTCCCGCGCCGGCCTGCCGGCACTGTTCGGGCCCTGGCCTGCGCACCGAAAGACCGGTCAGGAAGCTGACGATCGCCGCCGGCTTGCCGCGCAGCTCGCCCAGCAACCGCCCGGCGCGGTCGGCGATCGGGGTCGCGCTTGGAAACCCGCGCCGCGCCAGGTGCTGCATGAAGCCGAGGAAGAACGGCAGGTCCCCCGCCCGCACCCGGCTCTCGTAGATGGTGAGGAAAAAGCGGTCGCGGTCGGTCTCCAACAGGAAGTTGGAGTTCTGCACCCCTTCGGCGATGCCCTTGAACGACAGCGCGACCCCGATGTCGTAGCCGCCGAGGAACGCCTCCAGCTCGGCGTCGCTGATGTCGGTGTAGACCGCCAAGGCCTAGATCCGCGGCGGCGACGAGCGGCGCGCCGGGTCGACCGGGCTGGAAAGGCTCACCGGATTGCCGTCCGGATCCTCGACGATGGCGAGGCGCGCGCCCCAGAAGGCGTCGGAGGGCGGCTGCAGGCCCTGCACGCCCTCCGCGATCAGCTCTTGCCAGAGCGTGTCCACCGCCGCGCGGCTCTCCAGCGCGACGCCGATCATCACCCGGCCGCGCTCGGCCGCGAAGCCGGCGTTGTAGGTCTTGGCCATCCGGTGGCTGTCCAGCTCGAGGTGCGCATCGCCGCCGGTCCTGGCGCTGGCGTGGTGCGCGCCGCTATCGGTGCGCCAGACCCGGTCCTCCGGAAGGTCGATGCCGACCCGCCGATAGAAATTCAGGCTCTCGTGCACGTCGCGCACGATCAGATTGATCTGGTGGAAGCGTGCAGCGGCCATGCCCGGCCTCCCGTCTCGCCAAGTTATGGCTCGGAATGGGCGGCGCGCCGGCGCCGGTCAAGGGCCACGCGTCAGGCCGCCGTCCAGCCGCCGTCGATCGAGAAGGCCGCGCCATTGGCCGAGGCGCCCATGTCGCTGACCAGATAGAGCAACATCCCGGCCAGCTGGCTGAACTCGACGAACTGCTTGGTCGGCTGCGCGGCCAGGATCACGTCGCGCATCACCGCCTCGGGGCTCATGCCGCGCGCCTTGGCCTGGTCGGCGATCTGGCTCTCCACCAGCGGCGTCTTCACATAGCCGGGGCAGATGGCGTTGCAGGTGACGCCGTCCTGGGCGACTTCCAGCGCGACGGTCTTGGTGAGGCCGAGAATGCCGTGCTTGGCGGCCACATAGGCCGACTTGAACGGCGAGGCGACCAGGCTGTGCGCCGAGGCGATGTTGACGATCCGGCCATGCTTCTGGGCCTTCATGATCGGCACGGCCGCGCGGGTGGCGTGGAAGGCGGACGAGAGATTGATAGCGATGATCTGGTCCCACTTCTGGGTCGGGAAGTCCTCGATCGGCGAGACGAACTGGACGCCGGCGTTGTTGACCAGGATGTCGAGCCGCCCGAGTTCGCGCCGGGCGAAGGCCACCATGTCGGCGATCTCGGCCGGCTTGGTCATGTCGGCGCCATGGTAGAGCACCTTGACGCCGGCGGCGGCGGCCAGCGCCGCCCGGCTCGTCTCGATGGCGGCGGGCTCGCCGAAGCCGTTCAGCACGATGTCGACGCCCTCGGCCGCCAGGGCGTGCGCCAGGGCCTGGCCGATGCCGCTGGTCGAGCCGGTGACGATCGCCGCCTGGCCCCTCAATCCATAGTCCGCCGCCATGTCCGGAACTCCATCTCGCCGCCGGGCCTGTTAGGCTCCGCGTCGCCGAGCGGCAACCGCGCCCGGATGGACCTGAGCCGATTTCGGCGCCAGCCTCCGGGCGATCGGAGGGGTGCGATGTCGCGATTCGCCGGCGTCCTCGTCATGCTGAGCCTGGCGGCCTGCAAGCCGGCCGCGCCGACGCTCGATCCCACCGCCGACGCCATCGCGCGGCAGTTCTTCGACGAGGTCCGCACCGGCGCCGACCTCGAGTCCGACCCCCACCTTGCCCACGAGCTGAAGAACCCCACCACCGAGGACCAGATCGCCCAGTTCCGCGCCCTGATCCCGACCGAGCCCTACCGATCGGTGGAGCTGCGCACTTCCGACACCCAGACCGACAGCACCGGCGTCACCACCAAGCTGATGGACGTCTACAACTACGGTGACCACACGCTGGTGGTGCAGACCGCCCTGTTCAAATCGCCGGGCGGGGTGGACCCGGTGATCGTCGGCTTCAACGTGCGGCTGGGCGACGGCGGCGGCTAGGGGGCGGCGCGAAGCCGCCCGCTAAGCGGCCCTTCCGAACGTCCGAGTTGGGGGGAAAGCGGAAGTCACCATCGCGCGGGGTGGACAGCAGAAAACGTGGGTGTCAACGTCGCCCGCATTGGTTGAGGGTGCGGACATGAAGGGATGGCGCGCCATTGCGGCGTTAGCTGGCGCGTTTGCACTAGCAACTTGGTCTCAAGCAACTCCGGGGACGATCAGCAAGTCGGACGCTCAGCGGCGCGTGTCTCAGATGGAAGCCGATGAGGGAGCCCTCGTCGCGAAGCTACCCGCGATAGCGCAAATCGACCAAGTTGTACGGGATGACTGCGCGCAGAAAGTCTCAGGTCACACGAGTTCTGACAGCTTCTGCACATGCGGCGCTGCTGTGACCATTTCTCTATGGCGAAGCGGCGTTGACCCTAAGATGATTGATCGCCTCCGAGACTTTCTCAACGGGACAGGAACACTCAAGGCGGCCGACTTCGTACAATTTGAAGGCCCTGAACTTTATAGACCACTTTGCGCGCTTGCCACGGGGTGATGAACTTCAGCTACGGGTCGGTTTCGGGAGGTGGCAAGGTGCCGTTTTCGCCGGTTATCCGCCGCGCGGCCAAGCGGAAGTCCACGCGATACTACCTGCTACAGGGCGTGCTGCTCGTTTTCTGTGTCGCGGACATCGCTTTCCTCTGGTGGCTCACAGATCATCTGACCATCCGGGCGATCCTCAAGCCGATCGGTGTTTACGCAATTCCGTATGCGACGCACGGCGGGACCGTCTTCATCAGCCGAGGAGAGTGGGTTGAGAAGGCGTTGGGCTATGGGGTCGGCGTCGCCTTGGTCCTGGCTCAACTCTGGCTGAACCGCGCGCGAGGTCGTTCCCGGGCTGCTACCGCCAACGGCCGCTGAGGGTCCAGGCTGTGTAAAAACTCGGGCGCGGCGAAATCCGACGCAACTTTATTCCAGCGACAGAGCGAATGGCGGACGAGATGTGCGCAACGCAGCCGAGGAGAGGTGCCGTCCGGTAAGTTCTTGCGCAGAAAATCCAGACGACCGCGTTTTTACACGGCCTCGGTCGAACCTGGCCGTCAGCGCGACGCCAAGAACCGGACGTTCGGACCGTCAGCGCGGGGTGGGAAGCAATCGTAACCGCGCCGGGCGACGTCCTCCCGGTCAGGTGCCGGTGTAGGCGAAGTGGCGTTCGACGCAGCGCACCGATCCCGCAGCATCCAGGTAGGCGACATAACCAGGCATCGCATCGTTGGTGATGGCGAAGGTGAAGACAATCGCCTTTGGCGCAGGGACGCAGGGCGAGCCGCCGCTAGGCGAGGGCGGGGAAAGCAGCTTGGCGTCGCCCTCGCCGCTGACCCAATAGCGCGCACCTAGGCCCGTCATGTAGCCGATGAACGCTTCGCGGCTCGCCGGCAGGTCCACGGCCGCCGCTCCGTGCCGGGCGACAAACCGGCTCGGTGCCTTCACTGATCCGCTCCAACCCGCGTCTTGCTTGGTCTCGCAGCCCGTCAGGACGATCAAAAGCAGGATGATCGCGGCTCGGCCGCCTTCGGCTGCGTTGGACGGTCGCATGGGCATCCTCTTCCGAGCCCTAACTACCACGCATCGACGACACTTCGGACGGCTGACCGGCAGCGCCCTCGCAGGCTGTGGGCTGAAGGTCCGCTCGGGGTCCAGGCTGTGTAAAAACGCCGGCCGCCAGATTTTTCGCGCAAGATCTGACCATCTAACCGCCCATTCCCGCCGTGTGGAGCATGCCGAGTTCGCTTAACTCGCCCAACTCGGGATATTATTGCGCGAAATTTTGGACCGGCTGCGTTTTTACACAGCCTCGATCGACAGCGGAAATGGACGGCCACGCGGCAAGCAGACGTCGGCGACCAGCGCCGCTGCTATGAGGCGCATGGGTCTTGACGGCGCACACAACCGTGGTGTTACTTACGGTCCCGGCGTCGCCGCCGGGCGGTCTTTGACATTGTGAACCCGGTAAAATCATCCGTCAGCGGACGGATTTGGCGATCCGTCGTCGCGGCGGGGGCGCCGTTAATAACGGAAATTTACGGTGGAATCGGCGGTATCGCTCAGAACAGCACCCGCGGATTCATGATCCGCTTCGGGTCCAGCGCGGCGCGCACGGCGCGCTGGGCGGCGAGCTCGGTGGGGCTCTTATAGGCCATCGCCTCGGCGGTCTTCATCGTGCCGAGGCCGTGTTCGGCCGAGATCGAGCCTTCCAGGCCGACGACGATGTCGTGCACCAGGTGGGCGGCCGCCTCGCGGCGGCCGTTGTGGGCGGCCGCGTCGCCGCCGGGGACGGAGAGCACGTCATAGTGAATGTTGCCGTCGCCGACGTGGCCGAAGGCGTCGATGCGCACGCCGGGCCAGACGCGCTGCAGCGCCGCGCCGGCGGTGTCGAGGAATTCGGCGATGCGCGAGACCGGCACGGCGATGTCGTGCTTCCACGCCGCGCCCTCGCTTTTCTGCGCCGCCGACTGGTTCTCGCGCAGGGCCCAGAAAGCCTTGGCTTGGGTTTCGGTCTGGGCGATGGCGGCGTCGAGCGCGAGGCCGTCTTGCATGGCCGCATCGAGACTCCGCTCCATCGCGCCTTCGGCGGCGCCGGGCTCGCCGCTGGCGATCTCGATCAGCACATACCAGGGCGGCCGGCTCTCCAGCGGCTCGCGGGCGCCGGGGATGTGGCGCAGGGCCAGCTCGATCCCCAGCCGCGACATCAGCTCGAAGCTCTCCACCGCCCCGCCCGACACATCCTTGGCGCGGCCGAGCAGGGCGACCGCGGCCGCCGGGTTCTCGACGCCGGCGATGGCGACGGCCTTCGACGCCAGCACCGGGAACAGCTTCAGCGCCGCGGCGGTGACGACCCCCAGCGTGCCCTCCGCGCCGATCAGCAGCTGCTTGAGGTCATAGCCGGTGTTGTCCTTGCGCAGCCGCTTGAGCCCATTCCAGACCTCGCCGTTGGGCAGCACCGCTTCGAGGCCCAGCACCAGCTGCCGCATGGTCCCGTAGCGCAGCACGGCGACGCCGCCGGCGTTGGTCGAGACCAGCCCGCCGATGGTGGCCGATCCCTCAGAGGCAAGGCTGAGCGGGAAGCGCCGGCCGACGGCTTCCGCCGCCTCGTGCGCGGCGGCGAGGCTGACGCCGGCCTCGACCACCAGCACGTCGTCGAGGGTATTGGTCTCGCGCACCGCCCGCATCCGCTCCAGCGACAGCAGCACCTCGCCGTCGGGGATCTGGCCGCCGACGAGGCCGGTGTTGCCGCCCTGCGGCGTGATCGCGGTCCCCGACTCGGCGCAGATGCCGACCACGGCGGCGACCTCGGCCGTCGTCTTCGGCAATGCCAGCAGCGGCGTCGTCCCGCTCCAGCGGTCGCGCCATTCCACCAGCTTGGGCGCCAGCCGGTCCGGGTCCTGGCTCCAGCCGCCGTCGCCCAGCACCGCCTTCAGGCGCGAGATCACGTCGGCGGGGACGGGGAGGGTCATGGGGCCATGATAGTCTTCACTCTGCCTTTCGACCAGTATATCCTCGGGGATATACGGAGGTTGGTAATGGGCATTTTCATCAAGAACCCCGAGGTCGAGCGCAAGGCGCGCGAACTGGCGCGATTGACAGGCAAGACCCTCACAGCCGCTGTCGAAGAAGCCATCGATCAGCGGTTGGCTGAGCGACCGCCACCGGCGCGACGCAAACCCACTCTTGAACAGATGCATGAGGCCACGGAGAAGTTCCGGCGGCTCTCCGGCTTAGACAAGGTTCCCTACCGCCCGTTCACGAAGGCCGAATGGGATGCGCTTTGGCCGACCGGCATTCCGGAGATCGACGAGGCGTGAGGCTGGTCATCGACGCCTCCGCGATCGTCGCACTCGGTATGAGCGAGCCGGAGCGAGACGCGATCGAGGCCGCGCTCGCCGAAGCCGACGAAATATGCGCCGCTCCGATCAATATCACCGAAGCCGGCATCGTGCTCGTGTTGAGGTTTGGCCGCTTCACCGCCGAAGAGTACGGTCGCTGGCTTACCGAGATGAGCGTGGATGAGACGCCGGTCGATGCAGCAGCTGCACTGAGAGCCTATTTGCAATATGGCAAGGGCGTCCATCGGGCGGGACTGAACCTCGGCGACTGTTTCGCCTACGCCCTGGCCAAGCAGCTTGACGCGCCGCTGCTCTTCAAAGGTGACGATTTCGTCTTCACCGATATCCGCTCCGCGCTTCAGCCGACATAGCCGGCGGCGCGGCGGAGGCGGTCGTTGACCGCTTCGCCGAGGCCGGCTTCGGGGATCGGGGCGACGGCGATGGCCTTGGGCGCGAGGGCGTCGGCGGCGCGCAGGGCGGAGAACAGGCGCGCGGCGGCTTCGCGCAGATCGCCGGCTGGGCTGAGGTTGAAGATCATCGGCCCGTCCGGCGCGGCCCCGAACGCGAGGAAAGCCTCGCCCGGCGCGGGCGCCTCGACGTCCAGGCGCATCGGCGCGGCGGGGGCGTAGTGGCGCGCGAGGCGGCCGGGGGAGCGGGCCGCGTCGGCCTCGGCCTCGGCGAGCGGGCCGACCAGCGCCTCGATCTCGGCCCGCGTCACCGCGCCGGGGCGCAGCAGGCGCGGCGGGCCGTCCAGCAGCGACACCACCGTCGACTCGAGCCCGATGGCGCAGGCGCCGCCGTCCAGCGCGATCTCGGCCGCCGCGCCGGTCTCGGCGACCGCATCGGCGAAGGTGGTGGGGCTGGGGCGGCCGGACTTGTTCGCCGAGGGCGCGACGATCGGGAGGCCGAACGCGGCGATCACCGCCCGCGCCAGGGGGTGGGCGGGCGCGCGCACCGCCACGGTGTCGAGGCCGGCGCGGGCGAGGTCGCAGACCAGGTCCGAGCCCACGATCGGCGCGACCAGGGTCAGCGGCCCCGGCCAGAAGGCCTCGGCGAGCCGCCGGGCGCGGTCGTCCAGCCGCGCGACGCGCGACGCCATGGCGAGGTCGGTCACGTGGGCGATCAGCGGGTTGAAGCGCGGCCGGCCCTTGGCCTCGTAGAGGCGCGCGACAGCGGCCGGATCGGCGGCGGCGGCGGCGAGGCCGTAGACGGTCTCCGTCGGCAGGATGACGAGACCGCCGGCGGCCAGGGCCTCGGCGGCCGCTAGGGCGCCCGGTGCGCCGCCAGGTCGATGTGGACGGTCACCCCCGCCGGCACGGTGTCGGTCGCCTGCCACTCGCCCTGTCCGACGCCGAAGGCCAGCCTGTTGAGGGCGACCTGGGCGCTCATCTTCGCCGAAGTTCCGGTGATGGCGAGGGTGAAGGGCAATGTCAAAGGCTTGGCCACGCCGCGGATGGTCAGCGTCCCCGCCGCGAGGTAGCGGCCGGGCCCCGCCGGCTGGAATCCGTGGGCGACGAAGCTGGCGCGCGGGAAGTGGCTGGTCCAGAACCAGTCCTGGCCCGGAAGCTCGGTGTCGCGATCGCCGTTGCCGGTGGCCGCGGAGGCGATGTCGATGCTCGCCGCCACGTCGGAATGGGCGAGATCCTTCGGATCGAAGCGGATCGCCGCATCCCAGGCGCGGAAGCCGCCGGTGAAGGCCTGGCCGCTGACGCTGGAGGAAAAGGTCAGGTGAGACGCGGCCTTGTCGACGATCCAGGTCGGCGGCGCGGCCAGCGCGAGCGTGGGGGCGAGCGCGAAGATCGCGGCCAGGACGGCAAAGCGCCGGATCATGCGAGGCTCCTCATTTGCGGCGCAGCAGCGGCAGCATCCGCCCCATCACGTCGTCGCGGTCGATGACCTGGTGCTTGAGCGCCGCGAGCACGTGGATCGCGATGGTGAAATAGGCGACCCAGGCCAACAGGCTGTGGGTGCGGCCGAACAGCTTGCGCAGGCCATCGAGCGTGTCGCGGTCGAGGTGGCCGAACGGCAGCGCGGGCCATTGCAGCACCCCGTAGAGCACTGTCGGATGCAGCCGGATCAGCGGGCTTGCCGAGGTCATCGCCCAGCCGGAGAGCGGCATGCCGAGCATGATGACGTAGAACAGCACATGCGTCGCCTTGGCGGCCCAGCGCTCCCACGGCCGCAGGGTGTCGGGCAGGGGCGGCGGGCGGGCGGTGAACCGCCAGCCGATCCGCACGAGCGTGAGCAGCAGCACGGTGATGCCGATGGACTTGTGCAGCCCGGCCGGGCCGAACTGTTCCAGCTTCGGCAGGTTGGTGAAGTACCAGGCGAGGCCGACGTTGGCGAGGATCAGGGCCGCGATCAGCCAGTGCAGCACGATCGCGACGGCCGAATAGGTCGAGCGGTGCCCCGGAAGGCTGCCGCCCAGGCTGGGCGCCGCCGCCGTCATCGGCGGTCGAACTCCGCCTCGATCTGCAAGGTGACATCGTCGCCGACCAGGTCGCCCAGGAAGGTCGAGCCGAAGTCGGAGCGCTTGATCGTGGTCGTCGCCTCGAAGCCGGCCGCGCGCTGGCCCAGCGGTATCGGCAGAATCTCGTGGCCGGTTCCGATCAGGGTCACGTTGAAGGTCACTGGCTTGGTCACACCCATGAGGGTCAATTCGCCCGACATCGTGCCTTGGTTACCGGCGCCGGGCTGAATCGACGTCGCGACGAAGGTCGCCTTGGGAAACTTGCTGACGGTGAGGAATTCTTCGGCGAACTTCTTGCTGTAGTCGGCGCCGACGTCGAGCGAGGCCGGATCGACGCTGGCTTCCACGCGGGTGCGCTCGGGGTGGGCCGGATCGTAGTCGAGGCTTCCGTCGATCGTGTCGAAGCGCAGGGTGTAGAGCGAGACGCCCATGTGCATCACCCGCGCCACCACCGAGGCGTGGGCCTTGTCGAGCACATAGTGGCCGCCTTCGAGGTCGGACACATTGTTGGTGGTGGCCGCCGCCGCGCCGAGCGGGACGGTCAGGGCGAGGGCGGCGAAAGCGGAGAGGGCGATGGACCGGATCATGCCGCTTCTTTCGTCTCAAGGACCCCAACCTGGCAAGGGGACGCACCGGTCCTGACGGCGTTTCGGCCCCGAGTCGTCCCGCCGATCACGAACCCGTGATTCTGGGCGCGCTCCGCGATGCGCTCCGCTTTTACCCGGGTTAAGCAAAAACGACTGCCCAGCGGCGCCACCCCCGCGCTAGAAGGCCTCGGCAAGCTTGAAGGGACGGTCATGACCTACAAAGCCCCGGTGCGCGACCTGGTGTTCGCTCTCGAAGAGACCGCCGACTTCGGCCGCCTCGCCGCCGCCTTTCCGCACACCGACGCCGAGACCGTCGCGGCGGTGCTGGAAGCCGCCGGCCAGTTCGCCGGCGATGTGCTCGCGCCGCTGAACCGATCCGGCGACGCCGAGGGCGCGCGCTACGAGAACGGAACGGTGCGGGCGCCGGCCGGTTTCGGCGACGCCTACCAGCAATTCGTCGCCGGTGGCTGGAACAGTCTCGGCGGCGCGGCCGAGTTCGGCGGCCAGGCCATGCCCAAGGCGCTGGAAGTGGCGGTGTTCGAGATCATCCAATCGGCCAACCTCGCCTTCTCGCTCTGCCCGATGCTGACCCAGGGCGCGATCGAGGCGATCGAGAAGAACGGCGATGCGCGCCAGAAGGCGACCTATCTGCCGAAGCTGGTGTCCGGCGAATGGACCGGCACCATGAACCTCACCGAGCCGCAGGCCGGCTCGGATCTCGGCGCCCTGACCGCCAAGGCCGAGCGCGACGGCGACGGTTGGCGGATCACCGGTCAGAAGATCTTCATCACCTGGGGCGACCACGACATGGCGGACAACGTCGTCCACCTCGTCCTGGCCCGCCTGCCCGACGCCCCGCCGGGCTCGCGCGGCATCTCGCTCTTCATCGCGCCGAAGCGGCTGGTGGGCGCGGACGGATCGCTGGGCGAGGCCAATGCGCTGCGCTGCGGGTCGATCGAGCACAAACTCGGCATCCACGCCTCGCCCACCTGCGTCATGCTCTACGAGGGCGCCAAGGCCGAGCTGCTCGGCGCGCCGCATGCGGGGCTGGCCGGCATGTTCGTGATGATGAACGCCGCGCGGCTGCAGGTCGGCGTGCAGGGCGTCGCCATCGCCGAGCGCGCCTACCAGCAGGCGCTGGCCTATGCGCTGGAGCGCCAGCAGGGCCGCTCGGCCTGGACCGGCGCCTATCCCTCGCGCATCTTCGACCATCCGGACGTGCGCCGCACCCTGATGTTGATGAAGGCCAAGATCGAGGCCGCGCGCGGTATCTGCCTCGCCA
>Ga0302311_10004692_pt1 | contig 14668 bp, 10 predicted proteins | sample III_Palsa_N1_3_FD_200449 | JGI IMG/M metagenome (GOLD analysis project Ga0302311, IMG submission 200449) | Peat permafrost microbial communities from Stordalen Mire near Abisko, Sweden - III_Palsa_N1_3 | ecosystem: Environmental > Terrestrial > Soil > Palsa > Peat permafrost | place: Sweden... | reverse complement strand
ATCCGTGCAGCTCCGTTTGCGATTCCAGTAACGATTCGTCCGAGGATTTTAAGGATGCGAAGACCCAAGTTAAGATTTCACCTGATAGGAATCGCGGTCGCCGCAGTGGTGTTTGCGGCGGTAACGCCGGCGGCCAGCGCGCAGTTGACCGGGGCGAACAAGTCGCCGACGGGCAGCGAAGCGCCGACGATTGTGGGTACGGGCGCGCGGCTGGTGGTCGAAACCGTGGTGGTGAAGGACAAGAAGGGCAACCCCATCACGGGGCTTACCGAGAAGGATTTCACCATTACCGAGGACGGCGTGCCGCAGAAGATCAGCTTCTGCACGTACCAGTCGCTGACCGAGGCGGCGGAGGCGCCGCTGCCGGAAGCGCAGCCGAAGCAGGAGGACATCAAGATTTATAACCGGCTGGCGCGGGAGCAGATCTCGTCGGAGACGCCGGGGCAGGTGAAGTACAAGGACAAGCGGCTGCTGGCTTTGTATTTCGACATGTCGTCGATGCCGGAGCCGGACCAGTTGCGCGCGCTGACCGCGGCGGAGAAGTTTGTGCGCACGCAGATGACGCCGGCGGACCTGGTCGCGGTCCTGCGCTACGCGGGCTCGTCGGTGGACGTGCTGCAGGATTTTACCGACGATCGAAACCGGCTGCTGAGCATCCTTGAGACCATGGTGGTGGGCGAGGGACAGGGCGACACGGACACCTCGTCGGACGATGCTTCGTCGGATACGGGCGCTGCCTTCGGGCAGGACGACAGCGAGTTCAACATCTTCACCACCGACCGCCAACTGGCCGCGCTGCAGACGGCGGCCGAGTCGATGGAACACCTGAACGAGAAGAAGGAGATGATCTACTTCGCCAGCGGCATGACGCTGAGCGGGATGGACAACCAGGCGCAACTGCACGCGACCGAGCAGGCGGCGCTGAAGGCGGGCGTGGCCATCTGGGCGGCGGATGCGCGCGGCCTGGTGGCCAACAACTTCGATGCGTCGCGCGGCTCGGCCGGCGGATCGTCGATGTATACGGGCGGGATGGGCCGGTCGATGGGCTCGCGCATGGAGCAGTCGCAGGACACGCTGTACGCGCTGGCCGGCGATACCGGCGGCAAGGCGCTGCTGGACAACAACGATCTCACCCAGGCCATTGTGAACGCGCAGAAGTCGGTGACCAACTACTACATCGTCGGGTACACCTCGACCGACCTGGCGCTGAACGGCAAGTTCCGCAAGATCAAGGTGACGGTGAATCCGCCGGTCACGGAGGCGAGCCTCGACTATCGCCAGGGATACTTTGCCGGCAAGCAATGGGGCCAGTTCACCGGAGCGGACAAGGATCGTCAGCTTGAGGATGCGCTGATGCTGGGCGATCCGGTCACGGAACTCACCATCGCGATGGAGATCAACTACTTTCAACTCAACAAGGCGGAGTACCAGGTTCCCGTGATGATCAAGATTCCCGGGCGCGAGCTGGCGCTGGCGAAGAAACGCGGCGCGGAGCATACGCTGATCGACTTCATCGGCGAGATCAAGGATGATTACGGCGGCACCACGGAGACCAACATCCGCGACCACGTGGATATCAAGCTGAGCGACGCGACCGCGGCGGAGCTGGCGAAACGGCCGATTGAGTACTCGACCTTTTACACGTTGCTGCCGGGCAAGCACACCATCAAGGTGCTGGCGCGCGACGACGAGACGGGGCGCATCGGGACGTTCCAGACGTCGTTCGTCGTTCCCAACCTGAACAAGGAGACCAAACGGGTTCCGATCAGTTCGGTGGTGCTGTCCAGCGAACGGCAATCGTACCAGCAGGCCATCTACAACGTCGCCAAGGAGAAGGAACAGAACAAAGAGGCGGCGGTTGACCCGCTGGTGCAGAACGGGCTGAAGATTATTCCCAGCGTGACGCGGGTCTTCAGCAAGGGCAAGAACCTGTTTGTCTTCCTGCAGGCGTACGAGGCCGATGCTGCTCCGGCTCCTGCTGCGCCTGCGGCTGGACCGACCACGACGGCTACTGTGGTCGGCAGCGCTGCGCCGGCCGTGCCCAGCGTGAGGCCGCTGGTCGCGTTCGTCAGCTTCTATCAAGGCCAGACGAAGGTGCTCGAGACCAAGCCGGAGGAAGTTATGCCGAACATGAATACGCGGCTGCAGATCGCGCCGATGAGCTTCAACGTCGACCTGAGCCCGCTGGCGCCGGGCAAGTACGATTGCCAGGTGACGGTGCTCGACCCAGCTGGACAGAAGGGAGCATTCTGGCAGTCGGAGATTATGGTGGTGCCGTAGGCGTCAGTTGCAGGTTGGCGGTTTGGGCGGAGCGGATGTTCCGGTCGCCGCGCTACAATAGGGATCATGAGCGCGGAGTCGAATCCAGATTGCGCACAGCAGAGGCGGCAGGTACATCTGCTGATCGACGTGTTGCCTGAGGAAAAACTCTCCGCCGTGCATACTCTGCTCGAGGTTCTGATTGAGCCGCTTTCGCGCGCGTTGGCCGTGGCTCCAGTGGAAGACGAAGACCTCACCGCGGAGACTGCTAGCGCTCTGGATCGGGCGCGCGCTTCTCTGGCTCGCGGCGAGGCTGTCTCCCACGAAGACGTCCTCCGCGAGTTTGGTTCGTGAGTGAAGAAAAGACTCCGCGGTTGTCCATTCGTTGGTCCGAAGGTGCCCGCAGCGATCTCCGCCGCATCGACCGCCAGACTGCGCTCGACATTCTCCACTGCGTGGATCGCTATCTTGCTACGCGCAACGGCGATGTAAAGAAGCTGAAGCCGCCCCAGACCGGCTTCCGTCTCCGTTGCGGCGATTACCGCCTCTTCTTTGAGTACAGGGATGAGGCCGTGATCGACATACTCGGAGTGCGCAACCGTCGCGAAGCCTACCGCTGACAATCTACAGCTCCGCTACGGTAAGATTCTCGCGTGAAGCTGCGCTCGTTTTCTTCGCTGATTTTCGGCCTTGGTTTGGGCCTCGCATTGACTGCAACCTCCGCTGCGCAAGATGGAACGCCGTCCAGCGCGGACGCTCGTCGCGTGCTTGCGCCGCAGCCTTTGCCGGACGGCAAGCCGCATACTTTCCGCGTCGATGGCGATCAGTTCACGCTCGACGGCAAGCCGTTTCGCGTCATCTCGGGCGAGATGCACTACCCGCGGATTCCGCGCGAGTACTGGCGGGCGCGGCTGAAGATGGCGCGTGCGATGGGACTGAACGCCGTCACCACCTACGTCTTCTGGAACGAGCACGAGCAGACGCCAGGCACGTTCGACTTTAGCGGCAACAACGACGTGGCCGAATTTATCCGCGAGGCGCAGCAGGAAGGCCTGTGGGTGATTCTGCGGCCGGGCCCGTACGTGTGCGCGGAGTGGGAGTTCGGCGGCTATCCGGCGTGGCTGGAGAAGAACCCGGCAACGGTGGTGCGATCCAGCGACCCCAACTTCATGCTTCCGGCTACGCGCTGGATCAAGCGGCTGGGCCAGGAGCTGGCGCCGCTGCAAGTGGGCAACGGCGGGCCGATCGTGCTGGTGCAGGTGGAGAACGAGTACGGCTCGTTCGGCGACGACCACGCGTACATGCAGGCGAACAAGCAGGCGCTGATCGACGCGGGATTTACGAAGGCGCAGCTGTACACGGCGGACGGGCCGGACGTGATCGCGAAGGGTTCGCTGCCGGATCTGCCGGTGGGCATCAACTTCGACGGCAACCACGTGGGCGAGGCGGAGAAGAGCTTTGCCAGGCTGAAGGCGATTCGCCCGGTTGGGCCGATGTTCAACTCGGAGTTCTGGGCGGGCTGGTTCGATCACTGGGGCGGCAAGCACGCGCACACCAGCACCGAGACGCAGGCCGCGAACCTGAAGTGGATTCTGGAGCAGGGCGCGTCGGTATCTATATATATGTTCCACGGCGGGACCGATTTCGGCTGGATGAACGGCGCCAACTCGAACGACACCCTGAAGCCGTACGAGCCAGACGTGACCAGCTACGACTACGATTCGGCGCTGGACGAGAGCGGGCGGCCGACGCCGAAGTTCTTCGTGTTCCGCGACGTGATTGCGAAGGCGACCGGAGTGACGCCGCCGGCGGTGCCTGAGGCTGCTATGCCGATTGCGGTTGCGAGCTTCACGCTGACGGAGTCCGCCAGCTTGTGGTCGAACCTGCCCTTGCCGATCGAGAGCAGCGCGCCGCTGGCGATGGAAGACGTCGGCCAGGCATATGGCTGGATCCTCTACCGCACGCACAACCTGGTTCCCTCGCGGCCTGCGGAGCTGGTGCTGGACCCCAAAGACTACGCGGCGGTGTACGCGAATGGCACGCTGGCGGGGACGCTGGACCGGCGGCTGCGGGAGTCGAAGCTGAAGATCGCGGAGCCGGAGGCGGCGAATACGTCGGTGGCGCTGAAGCTCGACATCCTGGTGGAGAACGAGGGACGGATCAACTACTCGCACCAGTTGCGCGGCGAGCGCAAGGGGTTGGGACAGTTCGTCACGCTCAATGGCGACTCGGTTGCGGGCTGGCAGATGTATCCTCTGCCGATGCTGCATCCGGAGACCCTGAAGTACTCGAAGGCGGATTGCTCGGGGCCTTGTTTCTATCGCGGCAGCTTTACTGTCGATCGACTGGGCGACACGTTTCTCGACACGTCCAATCTGGGCAAAGGGCAGCTTTGGGTGAATGGGCACGCGCTGGGCCGGTTCTGGAAGATCGGGCCGCAGAAGACGCTGTATGTTCCGGGGCCGTGGCTGAAGCAGGGTGCGAACGAAGTGGTGGTGTTCGATGTCGAGGGCAGGCCGGGCGCGACGCTGGAAGGGCTGACGAAGGCGGTTCTGGGAGAGGACCGTTGACCGTTCCCACTGCGCGTGGGGCGGTCACTTCGTGACGCGTATTGGGCTTCGCGTTGGTGCTCCCGATGGTCTCAGCCAGATTCTTGTGCCGACCAACGGAAGGGCTGCGCGAAGCAGTGAAAGGGCGTGCGAACGCCTTACATGTAGTCCACGCCGTACTGGACTGGGATCTGGGTGAATGCGATGCGGGTGGGCGCGGACTCGCGGGCGGGGAGCATGCCGGCGAAGTGCAGCGTGGTGTGGCCGTATTTCAGGTTCAGCTTATCCATCGTCGCGGCTAATTCGGCGCGATTGTCTGGATCGCCGAAGAGCGAGGCCTGGAACTCGCTTTCGGGGATGAGCGAGTGCATGGTGACGCCTACGAAGAAGGGCCGCTCGAACTCGGGACCTTCAGGACGCTTGGCCCAGGCGTTGCGCAGGATGTTGAGCAGCGTGAGCGTGTCCTGGCAGGGCGCGAAGCGCGCTTCCATGGCCCAGCCGGAGTGGGTGAGTCCGCTGAAGTGTTTTTTTGTCTTCTTCATCGCGGCCGCCTGTTCGCGGGTGAGCGCGTAGCGGATGGTGACGTGCATGGCCGCGGTGTAGAAGTGTTCCATGCGCAGGCGCATCGCGGCTTTGTGGAGGAGCTTGTGGGCTACGGCCCAGGCACCTTCGGGGGTGCGGTGTTCGGGGGCCATGACGTGGGAGTGGCCGAGGGATTTCTGGATGCCGCTGTCGACGGGTGCGCCGTCGTCGCCGGTTTCGGCTCCGCGCAGCCAGTGATAGAGGCGATCTCCCCAGACTGAATCCCAGAGCGCGTGCATCTGCGGGCGGTCGAGCGCGAGGAGCTGCGGCATCGTGGTAATGCCCTTGGCGTTGAGGCGGACTTCGGTACGCGCGCCGATGCCGGGCAGGTCGCGCAGGACCAGATGGGCGACTGCGCGCGGGAGTTGGCTGGGCAAGAGGCCGATGAGCCCGTCGGGCTTCTGCATGTCGCTCGCGATCTTGGCGAGATAACGGTTGGGCGCCATGCCGATGGAGCAGCGCAGGGTTTCGCCGACATCGTCGCGGATGGCCTGCTTGATTTTGAGGGCGATGGCTCGGGCGCGGGGCGGCTCGCGCTCGCGGCCCATCAGCTCACAGACCATTTCGTCGATGGAGGGAGTGTGCGCGACCGGGCAACAGCGGTCTACCGCTTGTGAGATTCGGTGGGAATAATCCGCGTAGACGCCGTGGTTGCCCTCGATGAGGACGATTTCGGGGCAGATTTTCTTGGCTTCGCCGACCTGGGTACCGGTTTTGATGCCGAGGGCTTTGGCCTCGTAGCTGGCGGCGATGCAGCAGGTGGTGTCGGCGTGGGTGGGCACGACGGCGAGGGGGCGGTTGCGGTACTCGGGGTGGAGCTGCTGCTCGACTGAGGCAAAGAAGGAGTTGAGGTCGATGTGGAGGAAGCCGAAGCGGTCGCCACCCCCGCGACCAGGTTCGCTGGGGACCCCGGGTGTGTCGGATTGAGATTCAGGCATGGTCCCTCCGAGCCTTGGGTCCATTGTATTTCGCTTTTTATTTGCTTTCAGCACTTCTTTCGATGCTATGCGGCGCTCAACTCTACCGATGTGACGAAGCCGCATGAATGGGGCACCCGGCAGCAGGGTTTTACTTTCCGGGTAGCGTTGCGGCATGATGGTTCGCAATGTCCACAGCGCACTCGCTGCCGCACTGGATCAACATCGGGGTTCATGTTATCTGCGGGGTTCGCGATTGTCCCTTCGGTGATGGGGTTCGCGGCGGATTTCTTGTGGCTGGGCCGCGAGTGTGGCGGAAGAGCCGGACGATAGTCCGATCGTGAGTGCCGGTTGCGCATTTCGCGCGATGATGCGGTTGGGCGGGTCCAGGTGGGGAGGTTGGTTTGGCGATGCGGCGGTGGATGGTGGGTGCGGTGATGGTGTTGATGGTTGCGGCGCAGCCTGGCGCGGGGGCGCAGGCGGGGGAGAGCGCGCTGCAGCGGCGGATTCGCGAGATTGCGGCGGAGTCGCGGGGGAAGGTTTCCGTGGCGTGCTCGCTGCCGGGGACGAAGCTCGATTGCGACTTCAATGCGCATGGACATCCGCCGATGCAGTCGGTGTTCAAGCTGCCGCTGGCAATTGCGGTGTTTCGCAAGGTGGAGCTGGGAAGACTGTCGCTTGACCAGCCGGTGCGGTTTATGCCGGAGGACCGGATTCCGCATGCGTACAGCCCCTTGCAGGATAAGAATCCAGAAGCGGGGGTGGAGATTTCGCTGCGGGAACTACTGCGGCTGACGGTGGAGATGAGCGATAACGTGGCCGCGGATATTTTGTTGCGCGTGGAGAGCGGGTCGAACGTGGCCGAGGGAGCCAGGGCCGTGAACGACGAGATTGCGGCGCTGGGGATTCGGGGGTTTCATCTGCGGGATGGCGAGGATGTTCTGCATCGCGATGTAAGCGCGCAGTATCGCAACTGGTTTCAGCCGGCGGGCGCGGTGGAACTGCTGCGGCGGATCGCGGACCGGTCGCCACTGACGCAGGAGGATACGGAGCTGCTGCTGGGATGGATGCGGGCGTCGCGGCTGAATGCGCGGGTGGGCGGCGACCTGCCAGCGGGGACGGTTGTCGCGCACAAGTCGGGGACCAGCGACGTCGACAATGGGCTGGCACATGCGACGAATGATATTGGGCTAATCACTTTGCCGGATGGAAGGCGGCTGGCGATTGCGGTGTTTTTGACGGATTCGACCGCCGGGGATGCGGCGCGGGATAAGACGATTGCGCGGATTGCGCGGGCGGCGTACGACGCGGCGGTGGAGACGAAGTAAAGGCGTTGTTCGTTGTCTGTCGTCTGTCGTGCGCTGGGGGAGACTTGCCTCACGACAACCGCTGCGCGGCGATCATGGCCCCCCGCGCTTAATTGGCGGAGGGTTTTTCCACGTGGTCGATCACCAAAACATCGACCGGCACTCGGGCAGAGCGCAGCCTCATTCCCATTTGCTGATTGATGGCGGTGAATAGATCGGGCGGCGTGTCGGCGGTGGTGCTGGGCTGGACGGGCTTCATCCCGGTTCTGAAGTATTGCGAGTCGTCGGGGGTCCAGGTTAGGGTGAAGTCGTATCTTCCGGTGAGGCCGCTCTGATCGACCACGGGGCGGTCGAGCACCAGGACCTGCAGCATGTGCACGAAATCACTGATGGTTGAGTTGGTCACTACGATTTTCCCGAATCCATGGAACGAGAAACTTGGAGTGGTGGCGGAGTTGTCGTTGCTCTTCGCGATCTTCGGCGCGGCACCTTCCAGGGTGAGCACGTAGGCGGGAAGCTCTCTCTTCTCGCGGAGGAAGGTGAGTTTGAAGCGGTCGACGAGCAGCTTCTGGACCATGCTGTTGAGTTGTTGATGGTTTGGCTGGCCGGGCGTGTTCGGCTCCGCCTTGATGTCGAACTTATCGGCGTCGGCCCAGGCAGGCGCGCCGATGATCTGGTTCTGCTGCATATCGTTCGAGTATGCGAGCAGGTAGGTGAGCGAGGTGTTGCGGGTTGAGAAGACGCGCCCCTGCATGCCGTAAGCGGCGCCGACCAGATCCTCGTTGGTGGGCTTGATGGTAGCGACTTCGAAGGACGGGCTGGCGTCTGCAGGCATCGAGCGCGGGGGCGCTCCCAGGTCCTGCGCGCGAAGAGGGCTGAGAGTTGACGCAGCCAGCATAAGGATCGGCAGCATTTTCATACGGGACTCCGTGAGTGACCGACGTGCTTAGTTACCGATGAGGCGGGCGATGCGGCGGCCGTTGCGGCGGATGGCCTGCGTTTTTTTCTTCGCGCGCTTCTGGGCCGGGGTCACGCTGGGGCCCCATATCTGGTGGCCGCGGCTTCCCTGTTCGAACTGCAGGTAGCCGTTGGGGCGGACGCCGAACGGGCGCAGCGGAAGGCCGAGGTGGTTGGTCTTGCCGCTGCCGCCGGACATGCCGAAGTAGCGCTTGCCGACGAAGTTGGAGACAGCCACCCGGTCGATGTCGTAGTGGTCGCCCTGGGTGGGGTCGCAGACTTCGAGGTCGTAGTAGACGGTGCCGGCGATGAGTTTGGGCTTGGGACCGGAGGCGTGCTTCGGTCTGGGGCCGGAGACGGTGAGGACGGCGTCGGGGTCGCCGAGCAGCTCGAGGACTTCGTGCGAGAGGACGGTGGTCCACAGCTCCTTCGACTGCTTGCAGATGTCGAGGTAGACGAAGCCGTAGGGAATCCTCTTGTTATTGGTGTCGTGATAGCCGAGCGCGCCCTTGACTCCGGTGGTGGAGTCGTTGGAGGAATCGCCGAGATAGATGATGGCGTCCGCATCCTTTTGGATAGGCGCTTTCTTCAGGCCCAGCGACAGGGCGATCGGCTTGAGGGCGGCGCCCACGCCCCACTCGGGCTTGAAGTGTTGCGTGACTTGCTTGCCGATGGCGGTGACGGCGGCGCCGAAATCCTTTTGCGAGACGCCGCTGGACACGTTGGCGAGGGTGAGTTTCATGGGTGGTCTCCGGGGAGAGCAGTGTAGCATCGGGCGGCGGTGGCGGCTTGACCGGGGCGGATGGGGCGGGTAGGATGGCGGCGGATTTTTGCTGGGGATGCGTCCTGCGCGGAGGCGGGCGCGTCCACCCTGCATACGCACGCAATCGGAAGAGGAGACTCCCTTGGCTACTGGCGGTTTTGACATGCGCGGGAATGGATTGGCTGCGAATGATTGGGGAACGGCGGGATCGGCGACCACGCGGCGGGATTTTTTGAGGATGGCGGGGATGGGTGCGGCGGCAGCGACGCTGGTTACGCCGAGTGTTCTGTTTGCGCAGACGGGTGCGGTGAGGCCGGAAAAGATTCTGGTGGCCGCGGATGCGCATCCGGCGATCCAGAGTGCGGCGAAGATTCTGGCGACGAGGCTGATGCTGGACGAGGCGGCGATCGTGACGTACGACGGCGCGCCGAAGGCTACGAAGGGCGCGATCGTGCTGGCGCTGGCGAAGGATGGCAAGCTCGCCGCGGCCGAGATGCCAAAGGTGGATGGCTACGTTGTGCACTACGCCGGTGGGGTGGTGGTGTATGGCGCGCGGCCGCGGAGTCTGCTGTATGCGGCGGGCGAGCCGCATCACTGGGCGCCGGGCCCACCCAAACGAAGTCTGGACGAGGGATCCGTTGCGATATACCACAGGAATCCGGAGTTTCGGCTGCGGAATGCGACGTGGCATGCGGACTATCCGGTGGCGGAACAGGCGGCGATCTTTGGCGCGAATTTCTTTATCGCGAATCTGCCTGCGGCGCCTGCACTGGAGGCGGTGCCCGAGGTTCATGCGGCGCTGGGTGAAGCGGATCGGAAGACTCTGCTGGCGGGCGGCGCGGAGCACAAGCGAAAGAACGCCGCGACGGTGAAGGAGTTTCACGATGCGGATGTGGAGGTGTACGCGCTGCTGCCGTATGGGAACAACTTTGCGACGTGGGCGAAGGAGTTGTACGCGGCGACGCTGAAGGCGTATCCGACGGCGAAGGGTGTGCCACTGGAGCACTCGCATGAGAGCGCGGCGCTGTGCCCGAGCGATCCGGCGACGTGGACGGTGCTGGAAGCGTATGTGAAGGAGTGGGCGGAACAGTGCGGCGCGGATGGAATTTCGGCGACGTTCTGGGACAACTACAGTGCGTACTGCCAGGACGCGCGGTGCAAGGCGAATGGGCTGGATAAGTTTCCCAACGAGGTGTACGAATTTTTGTCGCGCTACCACAAGCTGCTGACGCCGATGGGGCAGAAGCTGCATATGCGCACGTGGTCTTCCGGATGCCCGCACTGGCTGGGGACGAACTATGTGCATGCGCCAGGGTATGGGCAGTTTGGCATCAGCCATCCGGAATTGTGGGGGCGGGTGATCCGGGAGACGCCGGCGGATTTGATTATGCAGACGAAGATCTATCACTCGGACTGCGAGCCGAACGCGCGGTTTACGACGCTGCTGGGCAAGTGCAAGCCGCATGTGGAGATGGTGGAGTATCAGCAGACGGGGCAGTTTATCGGCAGGCAGTATTTTCCTGCGTCCACGGTGAACTACACGGCGGCGACGATGAAGAAGGCTCTGGAACTGGTGGGGCCGAACGGCGGCGTGCAGATGCATGCGGGCGGCGAGAGCCAGCCGCCGCAGTTCGATGAGCTCAAGGACATCCTGAACAACAACTGCATCTACGCATGGCGCGAACTGACGTGGAATATCAACATAGACCTGGCGACGATGTGGCACGAGTGGGCGACGCAGATTTATGGCGAGAAGGCGGCGCCGGCGATGGTGCGGTTTATGCGCGCGAGCGAGGACGCGGCGACGTGGTGCTGGTGCCCGCTGGGGCATGGGTCGGCGACGAATGGGGATTTTGCGGGCAACATTGCGCGGCGGGAGGTGCTGCTGCGCTATACGAATCGCTACTATCTGCCGGAGTATGCGGCGTACCTGGAGCCGACGCTGGAGAATGTAACCAAAATGGAAAAGCAGAAGGCCGACTGTTTGCACAAGCTGGACGAGATGAGGGCGGCGCTGGATGAGGCGCGGCCGCATTTGACGGCAGAGCTGGCGGCGGAGGGGACCACTCGACTGGAGTGGTTCCGACACTTCGCTATCTGCAATACGACGCTGGATGTGAGCCTGTGGCGCTTCCGCTATCTGCGCGGACTGGCGGCGAAGTTGACCACCGATCCGAAGCAGATGAAGGAGCTGGCGGATGCATACGATTTGATCGAGGCGGAGGCGCCGAGGCTGTTCCAGTATGACAAGGCGCAGAAGATCAGCATGTATCGCGTGCCGCTGGGCGAGATTTCGAGGCCGCCGGCGCTGGGGAATCCGCGGAGTTTGATGCACGATATTTATACGCAGTCGCTGCGGTATGTGCTGGAGAGCGTGGGCGTGGATTATCTGCCGAAGGAGTGGCTGCGCGGGACGATCCCGTTGATGGATGTGCCAGCGGCAGGGACGCCAACTCCGCCAAGGCCGGGGCGGGGTGCGGCTCCGGCAGCGGATTAGGCGAAAAGATATGCGACTGTCAACGATTTCTCTAAGGAGGCGAGATGCGGTGTCCAGTCGAAGGCTGCTGCTCCGCCGCCGGCTATGAGGCGATGGCTGGACGCTTGCCGGCGAAGTTGGTGGCTTCCTCAAATGCATGCGCGAGTTGGAGGACACTGAAGTCCTGCTTGTCGCGGCCGACGATCTGGATGCCGATGGGCAATCCATCCGGCGTGAAGCCGGCGGGAACCGAGGCGGCGGGATTGCCGGTGGCTGAGATGTACCAGCAGGACTTCATCCAGTCGATGTAGTTGTTGAAGTGCACGCCGTTGATCCCGGTTGGGTAGGGCGTGGTCACGTCGAACGGCGGCACTTGCGTGGTGGGCAGGATGAAATACTCGTAGGTTTCGAGGAACGCCTGGAAGCGGCGCCAGAGCAGGCTGCGCGCGGCTTCGGCGTGGGCGAGGTCGGTGCCGGAGAGTTTGAGACCGGTGCGGATTTCGTCGGCCAGAGTGTCCTTGAAGCTGTCGGGATGCTGCTGGAGCAGGGCGCCGTAGTTGGCGGCGTCGGTCCAGGCTCGGAGCGTGCGGAAGGAAATCTCGGCGGGCGAAAAGTCGGGCTCGGCTGGTTCTACGATGCAACCGAGGGACTCAAACGTCGCGCGGTGCGCATCGACGATGGTGCGGACGCGCGGGTCGAAGGGCACGCCGCCGAGGTCTTTGAACCATGCGACGCGCGCGCCCTTGAAGCTGCGTCCAAGCGGGCGCGCAAAGATCTCGCCGGGCTCGTCGATGGCCAGGGGCGTGTTGGGATCGGACCCGGCGATGGTGCTGAGCGCGAAGGCGAGGTCGGCGACGGAGCGGCCCAGGCAGCCGTTGGTGGTCAGCGTCGACCAGGCAATGGCCGCTGTGGAGTTGGGCACGCGGCCGACGGTCGGGCGAAAGCCGACGACGTTCGAGAACGCCGCGGGATTGCGCAGCGAGCCGCCGGTGTCGGAGCCGGTAGCGACGGGGACCATGCCGCAGGCGAGCGCGACGGCTGCACCGCCCGACGATCCGCCGCAGGTCTTGCTGAGGTCGTAGGGGTTCAGGGTCGCGCCGAAGATGGTGTTGAAGGTTTGCGAGCCGGCGCCGAACTCCGGCATATTGGTTTTGCCGACCAGGATGGCGCCGGCCCGGCGCATGCGTGCGACCACGATGTTGTCTTCGGTGGGGATGTAGTCCCGGCGCAGCGGCGAGCCGTAGGTGGTGCGGATGCCCTGGGTGTCGAGCAGGTCCTTGTGCGCGACGGGGAGGCCATGCAGCGGGCCGAGCGTTTCGCCTCGCGCCTGCATCTCGTCGGCGCGGGCGGCGTCGGCGATGGCTTTCTCGGCCACCAGCGTAACGATGGCGTTCACCTTCGGGTTGACGCGGTCGATCTGCTTCAGATGTTCGGCGAGGGCTTCGCGGGCCGAAAGCTTTTTCGCACGGATCAGGGCGGCCATATCCACGGCGGAGGTGAAGCAGAGCGAGGGAGCGGTGGGCTCGGCCGCGAGCGCCGCGCTGGAAGAGGCGAATGCATCCGTGGGAAAGGCTGACGCTGCGGCGATCCCCAGCAGAGCGTCGCGGCGTGTGGGTCGGTTCTGGTACGGGCGGTCGGTCAATGGTTACGCCTCTATCTTTCCGGACGCCACCCATGACGATGAAGCTGTCATGAAGGCGGCACTCGCTACTTTTGCGACGGGAGTTTGATGTCGCGGATGAGCTCGCTGGAGACGGTCTCCGCGGTGTCGCCGGCCATCTTGCTTACCATGTCGCGATTTTCCGGCGTTCCGTAGACTCTGGCGACCACCGGCGCGGCGTCGGCGGTGAGGGTATCCATCGCGGCCATGCTCTTGTAGTGGAGGACGTACATTACGTCCCACTTGTCTTCGCCCACGTAGGAGGTGGAGTGGAAGATCTGGTAGTCGAGCATAAGGCCGGCGGCTCTCTCGGCTTCCCACACCTTGGGCGCCCAGGCGAAGGCCTTGTAGAACTCGGTGGTTTTGCCGGGCAGGATGCGCAGCTTGACCACGCGGTAGACGGAGCCTTCGGTGAAGTTCTGGGCGACGGCCGAGAGCGGCAACGCGGCAAAGGCGAGAGCAAGGACACCACGAGCGAGCAGTTTCATGGGACAGCCTTTCGAGTTCGGAATTTTCGGTGGGGCCTGCACGGAATAGTACCGCATTTGGCGGTCACTTCGTGACGCGTATTGGGCTTCGCGTCGCTGCTCCCGATGATCGCGACCAAATCTTGTGCCGACCGACGGGAGGGCCACGCGAAGCTCGGCAGAAGTCACGAAGTGACCGATGCCCGCGTAGGGCGTCCGTCCGGCAGGACAGCACTTATACTTAGAGGGTGAAATTGAAGCGAACGAGGGAATGAATGGCAGCGCTGATTGAAGCGATCAATGTGAAGCGGAAGATGGTGTTCGAACTGGAGAACACGCCGTACGCGTGTCTCGATGCCGAAGTGAACACGCCGACGGCGCGTGGCGGGCAGACGCTGGTGCGGCTGAAGGTGCGCAACCTGCTGACCTCCGCGGTTTTCGAGAAGACGTTCAAGGCGCAGGACAAGTTCAAGGAGCCGGACTTGGTGTATGTGGATGTCTCCTATCTATATACAGATGGCGAGGGCTCGCACTTTCTCGACCAGGAGAGCTTCGAGACGCTGACGCTGAATGAAGACATGGTGGGCGACGCGCTGGAGTTTCTCGTCGAGGGCGCGCTGCTGCAGCTGCGCAAGTTCAACGGCAACCCCATTGGCCTGCAGTTGCCCATCTTCGTCGAGCTGGATGTGGCGGAGACGGAGCCAGGCGTGAAGGGCGACTCCTCCAGCGGC
>Ga0302311_10004691_pt1 | contig 14670 bp, 10 predicted proteins | sample III_Palsa_N1_3_FD_200449 | JGI IMG/M metagenome (GOLD analysis project Ga0302311, IMG submission 200449) | Peat permafrost microbial communities from Stordalen Mire near Abisko, Sweden - III_Palsa_N1_3 | ecosystem: Environmental > Terrestrial > Soil > Palsa > Peat permafrost | place: Sweden... | reverse complement strand
GCGCCGGCTCGCGTCCCGGGTGGCGTGCGTACATGCCGGCCAGCCGCTCTTTCAAGAAGCGTCCCGACCACCGCGAGATGAATCGCGAGTCGCATTCGAGATGGCTCATCACCGCGTCTCGTGACTCGCCGTCTTCCAGCATCAAGATCAACTTCGCCCGCCGCGCCTGCGCAGCCTCCACGGTGCGGCTACGCGTGATCGCCAGCAACTGGTCTCGTTCCGACTCGGTCAGGTTCATCTTGCCCATGCCTCATATCGGACCACAAACGGGGTGCCATTTCAATGGCGCAGCGGACTAGTGGGCTGGCCCCGAAGGTCAAGTTATGTCCGCAGCAGAGCTGTTCTACAGCCTGGCTTTCTGAACTTCCGCAATGCCCCCGGCTTCAGGCTGCCGGTTCTTCGCTATTGCGACAGGGCCTCTATGCGACTGTCGAGTTCTCGAGCAATCGATTTAGACATAAAAGTTGCACTTATTCAAATATTTGCTCAGTTCTGACTTGGCAAATGATGTGACCATCCGATATCGCTGAAGTGACTCAGCACTCGGGGAACCCGGTTGGCGGGAGGCTGCGGCCGAGTTGCCAACGTCCACTGGAGAACCACCTTGACCAACCTCACCATCTTTCACACCAATACCGGGGTTGCATCGCCGCCCCCTGCTCGGCGACTGGCCGACATCGCTTCAGACGCGGCCTCACAGCCATGAGTGCGTTCACTGCCCAGGAAGTCCAGGCACTGACACTCGTCGTCGAGCCCGTAGCGGGCGGCGAGTACCTGAGCTTTCGCCTCGGCGCCGAAGAGTACGGCATCGAGATTCTGCGAGTCCAGGAGATCCGGGGCTTCGAGCAACCCACGTGGATCGCCGGGGCGCCTGAAAGCGTCTGCGGCGTCCTCAACATGTGGGGAGCGGTCGTCCCCGTCGTCGATCTCAGGACGCAGTTCGGCATGGAGCCTCGGCATCACTCACTGACGGCTACGGTCGTCCTGAGCGTGAACGGGCAGACGGTCGGCGTGGTGGTCGACTCCGTCTCCGACGTCATCGTGCTCGGTCCCGATCAGATTCGACCTATCCCTGCCTTCAACGGCACGACCGACACCGAACACATCACGGGGATCAGGGCGCTGCGCCAGGGCGACCAGGATCGCATGCTGATCTTGATGGACATCCAACAACTCCTGCGCAAGCCCGATGTCGGCCTTGCGAACTGAACTCACTACGAGTAGGTCTCCCATGAAATTCGACGAAATGACTGTTCGCGCCAAACTGACGCTGACGTTCGGTGTTCTGGCTGCGCTGGTAGTACTGGTGGCAGGGCTGTCGCTCAAATCGCTGTCGGATGCCAACTACCGCTTCACGAACTATGTGCGAGGAATAAACGCGCGCGCAATGATGGCCAACAGCGTCCGGACTGCCGTCGATCGTCGCGCCATCGCGGTACGCAATCTGGTGCTGGTCACTCGGCCGGACGACCTGGCGGCGGAAAAAGCGGCGGTTACCCAGGCGCACGAGGACGTGCAAACGCGCCTGGCCAAGCTCAAGGAGATGGCGCAGGCACCGGGCGTCCCGGATGAAGTTCGCGCGAATATCGGCACCATTGACCAAGTCGAGCAAGCGTACTCGCCCATCGCGGTTGCGATAGTCAAGCTGGCGCTAGACGGCAAACGCGACGAGGCGATCGTGAAGATGAACGACGATTGCCGCCCGCATCTTGCGGCTCTCGTCAAGGCCTCCGACGACTATCAATCGTTCACGATGAACCGTGAGGACAGCCAGATAGTGCAGGCCGCAGAGACCTACTCCAGCCAGCGCAACCTGCTGGTCGCGGCAAGCCTGACGGCGCTCGTGGCGGCGGTGCTCGCCGGCTTCCTGATCACGCGTAGCCTCACCCGTGCCTTGGGCGCCGAGCCGGCGGAGCTCGGTGCTGCGGCGCAGCGAGTGGCCGATGGTGATCTCGTTCCGATCGCGCGAGCCCAGGGAGCGCCTGCCGGCAGCGTGGTGGCGTCCTTGAGCGCGATGCAATCCAGCCTGGCAAACATCGTCGGCCAGGTACGAGGGGCGTCGGAATCGATTGCGACGGGTACGGCGCAAATCGCGACGGGCAATGCGGATCTCAGCCAGCGCACCGAGGAACAGGCCAGCGCCCTGCAGCAGACGGCTGCGACGATGCACGAGCTCGGTTCGACGGTGCGCAACAACGCAGACAGTGCCAAGCAGGCCAACCAGCTCGCCGCTGGGGCCAGCGAGGTCGCATCGAAGGGAGGCGACGTGGTCTCCCGCGTGGTCGGCACGATGAAGGGCATCAACGACAGCAGCAAGCGCATCGCAGACATCATCGGCGTCATCGACGGGATCGCGTTCCAGACCAACATCTTGGCGCTCAATGCTGCGGTCGAGGCCGCGCGTGCCGGAGAACAAGGACGTGGCTTTGCGGTCGTTGCCGGTGAAGTCCGCAACTTGGCGCAGCGCAGCGCAGAAGCCGCCAGAGAGATCAAGAGCCTAATCACGAGCAGCGTCGAGCAAGTCGAGGAAGGCACCTGCCTTGTCGATGAAGCCGGCCGGACGATGGAGGAGATCGTCGGAGCCATCAGACGCGTCAGCGACATCGTGGCAGAGATCAGCGCGGCCAGTGTGGAGCAGAGTTCAGGCGTCGCCCAGGTCGGCCAATCGGTCTCGCAGATGGACCAGGTGACGCAGCAAAACGCCGCGTTGGTAGAAGAGAGCGCGGCGGCCGCGGAAAGCCTCAGGCAACAGGCGCAGCGCCTGGTCGGCGCGGTCGCGGTTTTCAAGCTGTCGTCTTCACCGTTCTCGACGGACGACGCCGCTCCTGATTCGGCCGTTCGAAACCTGTCATCTGCCGGCAAAGCAAAAGGTGGTTCGCATCAAGTGGAGGGCAGCGCTTCGGTGAACAAGGCAAAGCCGGCCCTTGACCGTGATGAGTGGGCAACCTTCTAGGCGCTCGCGGCCGGACGTGGCAGATGGTGGTATCTGGCGGGTTCGGTTTGGCGAAGCCGATTCGGCGCGATTCACTGTGCGCGCCCGGATGACGGCAACATGCCGCCTTCTTCATTCCTCTTTCCCGTTGCACGAATCATGAAAGTCTCCGATATGAAGATAGGTGTTCGCTTGCGGGTCGCCTTCGGCCTGCTGATCCTACTGCTCGCGGCGATCGTGACAGCCTCGCTCATCCGCATGGGCAGCGCCGAGCAGCACGTTCACAATATCCTGAACGACCGTTACCGCAAGATCGCGCCGGCAACCGAGATCAAGTACAACGTCGCGCGCATTAATCAGCACATGCGCGGCGCCGTGATCGCGGACGATGCCGACGAAGTCGCGCGGCAAGCCGATGTGATGAACGCGCTGCGGGCCACCAACAAGGGCCTGCTCGACACCTTCGACAAGATCATCAACGTGCCGCGCGCCCGCGAGCTGTTCACAAAGATCGCCGCTGCTCGCGCCCGCGACATGGAAGGCCAGAAGGACCTGCTGGCTTTGCTTGCAGCAGGCCACCTTGCCGAGGCCAAGCACCTGCTGGCCGGCAAGATCGCCGAAAGCGAACGTGCCTATGTGAGGTTGTTGTCCGACATGGTCGATCTGCAGGCCGGCAAGATGGACGAGGAGTCGAAGGTGTTGATGCCCGGGTTCTCGAGCGGGCGCGAGCTGATGCTGCTGCTTTCGCTCGGCGCTGCGCTGCTGGCAGCGTTCGCGGCCTGGTACGCGACCCGCAGCATCACCGGGCCCATGACCGAAGCGGTGAGCAGGGCGCGGCGTGTCGCCGGCGGCGACCTCAGCGTGCAGATTGAGGTCAGGTTGCGTGACGAAACCGGGCAGTTGATGGAGGCACTCAAGGACATGAACAGCGCCTTGGTGAAGATCGTTGGCGAGGTACGTATCGGTATCGATTCTATCGCGATCGTATCGAACCAGATCGCCGCCAGCAACATGGACCTGTCTTCGCGCACCGAGCAGCAGGCCACCTCGTTGCAGGAAAGGGACTCGTCGATGGAGCAACTCACCGGTACTGTGCGTCAGAGCGCAGAAAGCGCAAACCAGGCGAACCTGCTGGCCGTGTCAGCCTCCGAGGTGGCCGTCAGAGGCGGGACAATGGTCTCGCAGGTGGTCGACCCGACGGGCTCGATCAATGCGTCAGCGAAGAAGATTGCCGAGATCATCGGCGTGATCGACGGCATCGCATTCCTGACCAACATCCTGGCGCTGAATGCCGCAGTCGAAGCCGCCCGGGTAGGGGAGCAGGGCGGGGGATTTGCCGTTGTCGCCTCCGAAGTCAGAAACCTCGCACAGCGCTCGGCCCAGGCTGCCAAGGAAATCAAGGTACTGATCGGCGACTCGGTCGAGAAGGTCGATGCCGGCATGCGGCTGGTCAACCAGGCCGGCGGCACAATGAACGAAGTCGTCACAAGCTTCAAGCGTGTGACCGACATCGTGGCCGAAATCACCGACGCGAGCCGCGAGCAGACGCGGGGCATCGGGCAGATCAACCAGGCGATCAGCCAGATAGACGACGTGACGCAGCAGAACGTGGCGCTGGTCGAAGAATCTGCAGCTGCAGCGCAGTCGCTACAAACCCAGGTGGGTAACCTGGTGCGCGTGGTCGGTGTGTTCAAGCTGCGACCGACATGCGAGCTGGCGGCGGTGTAGGCCGACCACCTTGCCGCGCCCCATTGGCAGTGTCGCGAGTCAGACCTCGCGACATGGCCTGGAATCCCACGATCCTTGGCAGCACGTTTTCGAGCTGCGCTGTCTGACAAAGTTGGTGGGCTCCATCGCCCTGGTCATAGCAAGCGCTGCGACGCAGGCTGTCAGACCTCCATCGCTGGCCCCTGGCCTCCGCGCCGAAATTGTTACGTTGCTTTGAGCCATGCCCTATCCGTCTTTAGACCCCGCACTACCCGTATGAAAGAAATTCGCAATGCTCACCGTGTCGCCCTGCGAACCTTGCATGAGTTGTCGTTCACGATGCAACAGATTCAAGAGTTAAGGGCGGTGTGTTCGACGCGGATGAAGGCCTTTTTCGCGATTGCGGAGGAAGCGGAAGAAGGTGCTCTGCGAAGCCTGAGCAGCGAGATCTCGTTGCTCGCAGCATCGCTATCCGCCATGTGCTTGGAGGCGGATGCCAGATGCGAATTCGCCAGAATGTCTCTTCTTGACGTATTGAGACGCCTGCTCCTTGTCGAGGCGCGCACGCCCGCCGTCATCTTTGTCACCCGAGCATGTCAGACGGCAATTTCCGGACTGGATCAAGTCGAGGAAATTGTCAAAGATGCACAAAATCAACTTATGGAGGAGCGCGATTCGCTGCTCGAACTTGCGCTCCTCCATGACGCGTCGCCCAAGGTGCAAGCCGTCGCCGAGGCGGTGATTCAACACGCCCGGCACGGTTGCCGAAGCGGCTAGATGCCGCCAGTCCTCTGCTGTCGCTACAGAACCACCGCGGGCAGCTCGACGCATTCAGTCATCCCAACCCTTCCACGCTCTCTGCCAACAGCTCAGTTACCAGCGGCTCCTTGGTGCAACAGAACCATTCTTCGCCCCGCGCCGCCTCCCCGCACCGCATCGACGCCAGATGACATTGCCGTGACTTGTCACTGGATTCCAGCACAGCGTCCGGCTCACGCGTCACACCGGCTAAGACGCGGGCGCGGAAGGCCGAAGTCAACTCATTGAATGTATTTGGCGATGGCTGCCCCCGTATGCGATACCTGCTCCACTCAACCTGCCTGCTTCGCTTGAACGCCGCGTTTAGCGTCGTCTTCTCGTTGCTTCTGATGGCAGTAGCCGCGCGGGCGAACGGGATCGATCCGGGACTGTGGCGCGAGCGGGCCGATCCCGTGTTTCGCCATGTCTCCGTACCCCCCGCGATGCTGACCACGGAGATGGTGCAGGACGACGAGGGCTATCTGTGGCTCGGGACACAGAACGGCCTCGTGCGCTGGGACGCGTATCGCTTTCTCAACCATACAGCCGACAGCAACACCCCCGGTGCCTTGCCAGACAGCTACATCACGGCGCTCCACAAGGATACTGCCGGCCGCCTGTGGGTGGGCACCAGCGCGGGCGGGCTGGCCTGGCGCGATGCGAGGCGCGACCGATTCGAGGTACTTCCCGGCGGTCCGAACGGCCTGAGCCACGTCAGCGTATTCGCGATCGCGGACGATCCGCACGGCGGCCTGTGGGTCGGCACAGGCGCCGGTCTGGACCACTTGGCCGCCGATGGTCTGACCGTGCGGCACCACGCGCAGGACGCGCGACTGCACGGTTTGCCGGATGGCGCCGTTCAAGCGCTCCTGGTCGACCGCGCTGGCGGCCTTTGGGTCGGCACCCGCAACGGCCTGTTCCGACGCGCCCCGGGGCAGGACCGGTTCGAGTCGGTAGCGTTGGAGGGCAAGGAAGCCGAGCAGCCGGCGATTGCCCGCCTGATGCTGGACGCCCAGGCGCGGGTCTGGATTGGCACGCGCGGCCACGGTGCGTTCGTGACGGGCCCCGCCGACGCCATCCCGACGCCCGTGCTCGACAGCGAACGCGGGGGCACATTGGGGCTGAAGAGCGATTCCGTGCTCAATCTGCTCGAGGTCACTGACGGAGAAGTCTGGTTGGGAACCGATGGCGGAGGCATCGTCCGCGTGGATACGCGAAGCTGGCGCACCCGTCGCGTGCGCCACCACGACCATATCGTCGCCAGTTTGGCCGAGGACGAAATCGGGCCGATGTTGCGCGATCGCAGTGGGATCGTCTGGGTCGCTACGGATATGACCATCAGTGCCTATGACCCTTCCCAGAGCGCCGTGAGCTCCTGGCTCGGCTATGCGGGAAGTTCTGGTGGCATTTCCCACACCAACATCCCGTCGCTGCTCGCCCTACCCGATGAGACGGTGTGGTTGGGCCTGGGCGACGGGGGGGTCGACATCGTTGAACCGCGACGCGGTCATATCGGGCAGTTGCGGCCCGATGCATCCATGCCACTCACGGCTTTGCCGAAGGGACGCGTGCTGGCGATGGCACGCTCAGCCAGCGGCGACATCTGGCTCGGCACCCAGCACGGCCTCTATCTCGCGCGGCCGACGGGGCAACGCGTGGTGCGCGTCGACGTGCCGGGACGTTCGTCCACGGCGGCGACATGGGCCATTCACGTTGATGAGGATCGCCTGTGGATCGGCGGCCTGGATGGCCTCTGGGGCCTGCACGTGCCGGCCGTCGGGCCCCTTCAACTGCTCGTCCGCCGCGACTCCGCCACACTTGGCGATCAGCGCGTGACTTCGCTGTTTCGCGCAACTGGTCATGCGCTGTGGATCGGCACGCGAGCTGGGCTCGTGCACTTCGACCCGCAATCCGGCGCTCTCGAACGGTTGCCACAGGACGCTCGCGGCCGGATCGGCTTGCAGACCGGCTACATCTCTTCCGTACTGACCGACCGCCGCGGGCGTCTGTGGGTGGCGTCGTATGGTGGTGGCGTCCGCATCGTCGATCCTGCCAAGCCCGGAGTTGCACCTCTCGTCCGCCGCGTGGACACACGCGACGGGCTGCCAAACGACGGAGTCAACGCCATGCTGCTGGATGCCCACGACGACGTCTGGTTGAGTACCGACGACGGCCTAGCGTGCATCCACGGTGCCGACCTGACAGTGACGGCGTTGCGTAGCGCCGATGGAGTTGGCATCGCCTCCTATTGGACGACTTCGGCAGCACAAACGCCGTCAGGCGCCATGCTGTTCGGCGGCAATGGAGGCCTGACGATCGTAGATCCGAGCCGGCCATCGCCGTGGACATTCAGCGCCCCGCTGGTCATCACGGACGTGGATGGGGCGTCGGGTGGCCACGACGCCAGGCCAACGCAATTGGTGCTCGAGCCGCAGCAACGCAATCTAAAGGTCGAATTCTCAGCGCTCGACTACTCCGCTCCTGAGCAGAATCGTTATGCGTACCGCCTGCGCGGTTTCGACAAAGACTGGAACACGACCGATTCGACCCGGCGCCTGGCGAGATACACGAATCTTCCCCCAGGCGACTATGTACTCGAACTCATCGGCTCCAATCGCCAGGGCGTCTGGTCGAAACCTCTTGACTGGCCCGTGCATGTCGGCGCAGCGTGGTACGAGACGAGTGAGCTCCGCAGCGCAATGGTGGTCTTCGCGCTGCTCTCAATCGCGGGGCTGGTCCAGGCCCGCACGCTGGCGCTGCGACGCCGGCAGCAAATCTTGGAACACTTGGTGACAGAGCGGACGGCCGAATTGCACGAGAGCGAGCGTAGGCTCACCCAGATGGCGTATCACGACGGACTCACCGGTCTCGCGAACCGACGCCTGTTCAACGACAACCTAAAGCACTTGCTCGCAGCGGCGCGGCGCGGCCAGCCCTTCGCACTGCTGTTGATCGATCTCGATCGCTTCAAGCAGATCAACGATACGCACGGCCACGACGCCGGCGACGCTGTGCTCACCATGATTGCCGAGCGTCTGCGCAGCGTCGTGCGGGACATCGACCACATAGCGCGCCTCGGCGGGGACGAATTCGCCGTGCTGCTGAGCAACATCGGTGACCGCGCAGCCGTCGACCTGGTGTGCCGGCGAATCATCGACAGCATCGCCGCGCCGATCGACTACCGGGGTAGTACGTTGCAAACCGGAGCGAGCATCGGCGCAGCTGCCTGTCCGCGCGATGAGAGTAGCGAGGACGCTTTGTATAGGGCTGCCGACCAGGCGCTCTACGAGGCAAAGCGCGCAGGACGCGGCCAATTGCAATGGAGCCGAATGGAGTCAGCGTTGACATCGGTCTGAGTAGCTGCCTGCCTTGTCGATTGAAAACTTTGCGTTGTCGAATGCTTGGCGGTTTCAAGTCCCAAGTGCAACGGGCTTGTGAACCGCCCCGGAAATCTCGGAGGCTCCAACTCTTGAGAAGATGGAGCCATGAGAGCAAGCAAGTTTTCCCCTGAGGTCCGGGATCGGGCCGTGAAGATGGTGTTGGAGCACCGCGGCGAATACGAGTCGGAGTGGGCGGCGATCGAGTCAGTGGCAGCCAAGATTGGCAGCACGGCCGAGACGCTGCGCAGTTGGTTGCGCCAGCACGAGCGCGACACCGGCAAGCGCGAGGGGCCGACGACTGCGGACAAAGAGCGCATCAAGGCGCTCGAGCGCGAGGTGCGCGAACTGCGTCAGGCCAACGAGATCTTGCGTAAGGCGTCGGCGTATTTTGCCCAGGCGGAGCTCGACCGCCCCTTCAAAAAGTGAAGGCGTTCATCGACGAACACCGCGACGAGTACGGGGTCGAGCCGATCTGCAGAGTGCTGCCGATTGCCCCGTCGACGTATCGCGCACACGCGGCTCGGCGGGTCCATCCGGGGCTGCGCTCGAACCGTGCGAAGGTCGACGAAGTCCTATCGCCTGAAGTCGAGCGAGTCTGGAACGAGAACTTCCAGGTCTACGGCGTGCGCAAGGTTTGGCGGCAGTTGCGGCGCGAGCAGTTCGACGTGGCGCGATGCACGGTGCAGCGGCTGATGAAGCGGCTCGGCCTACGGGGCGTCATTCGAGGCAAGACGGTGCGCACGACGATCAGCGATCCGAAGGCGCCATGCCCACGCGATCACGTGCAGCGGCAGTTCTCGGCCGACAGGCCCAACAAGCTGTGGGTGAGCGACTTCACGTACGTCTCGACCTGGCAGGGAATGGTCTATGTGGCCTTCGTGATCGACGTGTTCGCACGTCGAATCGTCGGCTGGCGGGCGTCGTCATCGGCGCGGACGGACTTCGTGCTCGATGCATTGGAGCAGGCGCTATACGCGCGAAAGCCGGTCGGCCCCGATCGACTGATCCATCATTCGGATCGCGGAGTTCAATACGTCAGCATCCGCTACACCGAGCGCTTGGCCGAGGCTGGGCTGGAGCCGTCAGTAGGCAGCGTCGGCGACTCCTACGACAACGCACTCGCCGAGACGATCAACGGCCTGTACAAGGCCGAGGTGATCCATCGACGACCGTCCTGGCGCACGCGCGAGGAGGTCGAGTGGGCCACGCTCAACTGGGTCGACTGGTTCAACAATCGACGGCTGCTGGAGCCGATCGGCAACATCCCACCGGCGGAGGCCGAGGCCAACTACTATTCGCAAATCCCCGAGTCCGCCATGTCGGCGTGACTCAAGCCAACGAGCCTCCGGGAAAGCCGGGGCGGTTCAGAAGAAGGAATACCGGCTATTGAATAAACGGGAAGTCCCTGTAGATACCGGACGCTCACGACGGACAGCTCGTGGCCGACCTGCGTCTTCGCAGCCGGCGGCCAGGTCGTAGGGTGCGGCGTTAGCGGCGTCCGACCGCTGTGCAAAGGATAGCCACCCGTGATGGGCTTCTGCGGCCCGCCAGGCGCCGACCCATAGCTGTCACCGGATAGCCGACGTTCCGCCGGGGGAATGCGAACGGCAATCGCGGCCCACAACCGCGTGCGCTGAGCTGTCGTCGACTGGCCTGAGAACGAATTGCGGCCGTCAACGGCGAGCGGGGAACAATGCAGCGGTCGTGAGGTACCGGCGGGCGGATCAGGCGTCCGGCGGCGCCAGGGCGGCCACCTCACTGCACCAACGTCGTGATACGTGCCCTCTCGCGGTGCCCCCCTGCACAGCTTGTCCAGGCTCCTCATGTTCGCAGTCGCAGGCCGCGCTCCATCTCTTGTCCAAGTTGTGACCGATCGCACGGCCGGTTCACGCCAAAGCCATGCTCGCTCCACCGATGCCCCGCAGCATTCCGGTGGCCGCAAACTTGCTTGGCATTCAAGCCAAGCAGCGGTCGGCGCATCGCCCGAGACAGCATGTATGACAGCGGGCCGAATTTTTTCAACTCGTGGTTGTCCTTCAGGAATAGACGAAGAGATGTCGCATTTAGTTCGTTTGAAGAAAGTTCGCGCCGCATGGCACTTGAGCCTGAGTCTGATTGCCTTGATGGCAACATCTGCCCAGGCGGACCAGTTGGATCAAATCCTCGCTCGTCATGTGCTGCGAGTAGCGGTACCCAAGGAGTTCCCGCCCTTTGGATTAATGCGAGACGGCATTCCCGAGGGCTACGACATATCAGTCGCGAGGATGCTCGCGTACGACTTGAAGGTACGCCTGGAGGTCATTCCAGTTTCCAGCCCCGAGCGAATTCCGCTGCTGCAGGCTGACAAGGTAGATGTCATCGTCGCCAGCCTCGGCAAGACGCCCGAGCGCGAGAAACTGATCGACTTCTCCGTAGCCTACGCACCGCTCTACTTGGGAGTCTTCGGCAACAAAGATGTCCATGTTCCCCCCGACTTCAAGGGTCGCCGCATAGCTGTCAGCAAAGGCAGTGTCGAAGAAGCGGAACTGCTCAAGGTGGCACCGCATGCCGAGGTCGTGCGTCTTGAGAACTCCAAGGCGATCATTGCGGCCTACCTAAAGCACGACGTCGAGTTCATGGCCATCGGCAGCGCCGTGGTTGAATCTATTCAGGATATCCCGGCGCGTGACGAAACCGGGCTGAAGCTGATGCTGAAAAACAGTCCGTGCTTCATTGGCGTGCGCAAGGGCGAGACGGCCCTGTTGGAGCGCGTCAACAAGTTTCTGCGCGAAGCCAGCGATTCTCAAGCGATGACCGTGAACGCGATGATCTGGTTCAAGGCGACCCTCCCCCCTGACTTTTTCCAGCACAGTTAACTCCGGTGGAGAGAAGGAGCCTCAGTTCAAGACGGACGCAGCAAGTAGTGAGGAACCCGGAGATTGGGCAACCTATCAACTCCCCCAAGTGTTCGGAAACTGCAGATGGCGTTACACGCGAAAGTGAAGGCCGAAGTCGGCCACCTCTTCTGCGCGCTGTACGACGAATCAGCCGTGAGGACATCCTGTCCCTGGCCTGGGCCCAGTGCCGCTCAAACGAGCGGTGCACCGGGCTGGGGTGGGCAGGTCTTCGCGACCGTGGAGCCGTACGGTGCGCAGCAGCGGTCCGACGAAATGGCGTCTGAGCCCACGGAAACGGTGGAGCAGTTGAATCTCGTGCCACGCAACTGGACGACCTACGTCAACGTAGGCTCGGGCAGCCCGGCGTATCGCAGGTTCGACCACAACGCCGCTCCGCGGGTACGCCGGTGGCTGCGGGCTCGGTATCAGGTCAGGTGACGCAAGGGCGGGATTTATCCACTCCCGCACCTTTACGGGCACTTCCTGCTCGTACGCCTGACCGGAGTCGGCAGCAGCCCGCCGTGGGCGAAGGCGTGAGTCTTGTCCGAGAGCCGGATGCGGGAGATCTGCATGTCCGGTTCGATGAGCGACGGAGCCAGGGTCTGGCTCATAGGGCACCGCCAACCGAAAGGGGCGGCAACAGCGATGCCAGACCTACCATCACCGCGCCACATCTCGACTCTACCGCGTGCGGCTGTAGTGTGCTGCGCCAGTTCATCACGAGTAGATGAGCGTGATGGACAGGAACCCGAGGGCAAGTTCGACGCCTTGAACGGGCGTTCGCCGGCTCAGGGTGAGCACAGGATGCTTACTGTTGAAATTTGCAACGCCCGGATCGGGGCCTGGCATCGATGCCAGCGATTGCCCCGCGCAAAAGCCCAAGGCGCTGAAGGACGTCGAACGTCGACAGTTTCCGCGGTCGGGTGGCTTACCCCGTGACGTATTGCACGGTCCCCAGCGCAGGCATCCCTGACGCAAGCACGTGTCTGCGTCGACAAGCGGACACCTACCCAACGAGAGGGTTGCGTCAAGCTGACGAAGAGTGCCGCGAGCCAAGGCGCAGAGGTTGCAAATGATTACGACTGTCCATGGATGAGCTGACAACAATCGTCCGAAATTGGAAGCGATTCCAACATTGCCTGCCCGACGCGGTTGAACGTGACACGTCGCAAGTTGAAGAGTGGTTCGCATCGTTGATCGGGTCTCGGTTCGGCGGGCTGTCTCGGTCGAGTATTGGAGAGGACTTGCCTGTGAGCCCCATGGATCGAATCGCACGTTTCATCTCGACCCGCGGCGCGCGCCTACTGACATTGATGATCTTGGTCTCCTCCGGCCTGTGCGCGGACGCCGCGTGGTCGCAGCAGGTCGAGAGCACAGTGCCAGCATCGCAGCGCGTCACGATCAATCTGTCTGCAGGCATGCCGGGCCAGAGCCCGTGGCTGTTCCAGAACACGCAGGACTCGGCCGCCTTCGCAACGCCGGGCTTCAATGACTCGGCCTGGACGCCCGTGGGCATCCCGCACGGTGCCAATTACCTGACGACCTTCCTCAACACCACGTCGGGAGGCGGGGATGGCGACCTCAACGGTGGCCACAACTGGTATCGGCTGCATTTCACGCTCGGCACACAGTACGCGAACAGCAAGGTGATGGTGGAGTTCGAGGGCGCGCACACGGGCGCCCAGGTCTATATCAACGGCACGCTCCTGCCCGGCATCAGCGCCGTGGCCGCCAACGCGCAGGCCTCGCACGTCATCGGATTCCTGCCGTTCATCGTCGACCTGACGCCCTACGTGCACACCGATGGCACGACGCCGAACGTGCTCGCGGTCAACGTGTCGCGCAACGAGCCGTGGTTCGAGCAGCCGACGTTTTCCGGTGCCTTCCGCTTCGGCCAGGCCGAGGCCGGCTTGTTCCGGCCGGCCACCATGTTCATCACGAACAAGGTGCACGTCCCGACCAATGTCTACTCGAACCAGAAGACCTGGGGCACCTATGTGGCGACGCTGTCCGAGGTGCCGTCGACGACGAGCACCGCGACGGCCAGTTCCGCCGTCATCCAGGTTCAGACCAACGTCCTGAACGAGACGACGACGCCCCAGCAGGTCACGCTGACGACCCAGATCGTCGATGCGACGGGCAACGTGGTGGCGACGGCACCGCCGCTGGTGCAGACGATCCAGCCCATGACGCCGGCCACTTTCCCGTCGACGGCGGCGCCGATGTTCAACCAGCAGATCACGGTCAACAACCCGACGCTCTGGTACCCGAACAACAGTCTCTACGGCAAGCCCTACATGTACCGCGTCTACCACGTGGTCAGCGTCAACGGCGTCGTCGTCGATTCAACGCAGAGCCCGCTGGGCATCCGGTTGATCACGTGGGATCACAACCTGCCGTACTTCAACGGCCACGCGATGGACCTGTGGGGCGGCTCGGGGCGCTACGACTATCCGGGGCTGGGCTCGTCGGTGCCCGAGGAGCAGCAATGGCGCGACCTGGCGCAGTTCGCGGCGGCCGGCGGCAACATCTGGCGCCCGGGCCATTCGAGCACCAGCGAGGAGTTCGTCAACGCCGCCGACGCGTACGGCGTCATGATCGATCAGCCCAGCGGCGACGGCGAGGAAGCCTTCGCCACGCCACCGGCCGACGACGTGACGTTGAAGGAGGAACTGCATCGCGACATCATCATCCGTGACCGCAGCCACCCGTCCATCCTCGACTGGGAGTCCAACAACGGCACGATGGCGGAGTCCATCGGCGTCGCGCTACTGGCGATCAACCAGACCTGGGATCCGATCAACACGCGCGTCGCGGCCGACCGCACGCCCGATCCGGTCAATGGCTACGTGCTCGGATGCACGCTCGAAGGCTGCGAGGTCGGCATCAAGCAGGCCTATCCGAACAATCCGGCCTGGGGCTCGGAGTACTGGGGCAACGGCACCGCGCGCGGTCTCGCGTACGACTACGAACTGGC
>Ga0302311_10004687_pt1 | contig 14674 bp, 19 predicted proteins | sample III_Palsa_N1_3_FD_200449 | JGI IMG/M metagenome (GOLD analysis project Ga0302311, IMG submission 200449) | Peat permafrost microbial communities from Stordalen Mire near Abisko, Sweden - III_Palsa_N1_3 | ecosystem: Environmental > Terrestrial > Soil > Palsa > Peat permafrost | place: Sweden... | reverse complement strand
CGCCGCCGCGTTAAGTTCCTCGCGCAGCACGCGCGGAGCAGGTCCCGTGATACCCAATCGCGCGCACCCCTGCTCGAGTCTCTCGAGGTGATAATCCAAAAATCGCACGCCCCGGCGCCTCACCCGCATGGTCTCGAATAGCCCATCCCCATAGTTGAACCCACGGTCTCGACTGTCGACGGTCACCCCCACCCGCCCGTTGATCCACGTGGTCACTCGTCCACACCCAACGCTCGCAGCAGCCCCTTGGCCTTGGCCCGCGTCTCCGCCAACTCCTGCATGGGTATCGAGTCCGCCACGATGCCCGCGCCGGCGCGAAAGGTCATGGCCTCGCCCTGAGTACTCAAGGTGCGAATCAATATATTGAGGTCGCAGCTGCCGTCGCGATTCAAGTAACCCAGAGATCCCGTGTACGCGCCGCGCCCGGTGCCCTCGAGTTCGCCGATGATTTCCATGCAGCGCACCTTGGGCACACCGGTAATCGTGCCCCCGGGAAACAGGGCGCGAATCACGTCCACCGGCGAACATCCCTCGCGCAGTTGCCCGCCCACATTCGACACGATGTGATGCACATGGGCATACGTCTCCAGCACCATGTATTCATCGACGCGCACCGTGCCGCCTACGCAGACGCGTCCCAAGTCGTTGCGCTCGAGATCGATGAGCATCACATGCTCCGCGCGCTCCTTGTCGTTATTCAACAGAGAGTCCCTCAAGGCGGCGTCGCTGTCCTCGGAGACGCCGCGCGGGCGCGTGCCCGCGATGGGCCGCGTGGACACGATACCGGCACGAATCGACACCAACCGCTCCGGCGAGGAACTCATCAAAGCAAAGTCGCCATGGCGCATCAAGGCCGCGAAGGGACTTGGATTGGCCGAGCGCAAACGCGCATAAATCGACACAGGATCAAGGGGGCGGTTTGATGTCACGCGCCACTGCCGCGATAAATTAGCCTGGTAAATGTCCCCGGCCGCAATGGAATCCAGCGAGCGCGACACCGCCGAGAGAAACCGTTGCGGGTCCTCCTCGTGCACCTGTAAATCACCCAAATCACCCCCGTCACCCGCCCAGGGGCCGCACTCCTCCGCATGCGCCTCGAAGTCATCGAGCAACGCCTCGTACCCCGGTTCCGCCACCAGCCAAGCCTGTCCCGTCGAGCGATCGCGAATCCAGGCAGCGGGCGTACGGATGGCCAGCGCCACAACCCCATCGGGGGACGAAGGCAACCCCCGCAGTCGCGGTTCGATCTCCATCGCCAGTTCGTAGCCCAGGTAAAGGAGCCATCCCCCGGTGAACGGCAGGGGCACCGCAGAACTCCGCGTGCGTAAAGTGTGCGACCACTCCGCCAGTGACCGTAAAAAGCCATCTGGGTGTGCATGGGGGCCGTCCACCTGGCCATCGGTGGTGAGCCGAAGGGTCTCTTGGGTGGATATCGGCAGGATGTCGAACCGTCCCGCCGCCGACTGGTTGTGGGCGTAGGTGCTGCTTTCGAGCAGTCCCGGATAGATCTCCGGGAACCGCGCGATCAGCCGCAGGGGTTCAAATTCGGCGGAAAACGAGCGAACCGTTGGTGCCACCGAAGCCGAACGAGTTGGAGAGTGCATACTCGAGGCTCATCTGGCGGGCGGTCTTGGGGATATAGTCCAAATCGCACCCCTCGCCCGGCTGCTCCAAGTTGATGGTGGGCGGGGCAACCTGGTCGCGCAGCGCCAGTACGCTGATAATCGCTTCCACGGCGCCGGCCGCACCCAGCAAGTGCCCGGTCATGGACTTGGTGGAACTGACCGCCAGCTTGTCAGCGGCCGCGCCGAAGGCGCCACGGATGGCCGTGGTCTCGGCACGATCACCGAGTTCGGTGGACGTGGCGTGGGCATTCACATACTGAACTTTGTCGGGGCTCAATTGAGCATCGGCCAGCGCACGCACCATGGCCTTTCGCGCGCCCGCGCCGTCTTCCGGCGGCGCGGTCACATGGAAGGCATCGCCGCTCATCCCGAAGCCCACGATTTCCGCATAGATGTTCGCGCCGCGCGCCATCGCCGACTCGTACTCTTCCAGCATCATGGCGCCGGCGCCGTCGCCCATGACGAAGCCGTCGCGATCCTTATCCCAGGGGCGGCTGGCCCCTTGCGGATCCGAATTTCGCTGCGACAACGCCTTGGCCTGGGAGAAGCCGCTCATACCGGTTTTGCAGGTGGCCATTTCCGAACCACCGGCCAGCATGGCATCCGCCTCGCCGTACTGAATCAGGCGCATGGCGAGACCCAACGCATGAGTGGAGGTGGTGCAGGCGGTGGCCACGGCCAGATTCGGGCCGGTGATCTTGAAGGCGATGGACAGGTGCCCGCTCACCAGATTAATGATGCTGCCCGGTATGAAAAAGGGCGACACCTTGCGCGGCGATTGGGTTTCCAAATACTTATCGTAGGTCTGCTCGATGGACTCGAGGCCGCCCATGCCCGAACCCATGAGAACGCCGATGCGATCGGCGTTCTCTTCGGTCACCACCAGCCCCGAATCCCGCATGGCCTGCATGCCGGCCACCACGCCGTACTGCATGAAGGCATCCATACGCCGCGCATCCTTCGTGCTCAAGTACGGCTCGAGATTCAGATCGCGAATTTCACCACCGAAATGGGTGGGGAAATTCGCGGTGTCGATGCGGGTCACGGGGCCGATGCCGCTGCGACCTGCCAAGATGGACGACCAAGCCGTCGTGACATCGTTGCCCACCGGCGAAACGATACCAAGACCCGTAACCACCACGCGTCGTTTACTCAACCGCCGCTCCGATATCAGGTCTTGGACTTGTGCGAATTGATGTAGTCGATGGCTTGCTGCACCGTCGTGATCTTCTCGGCGTCTTCGTCCGGGATCTCGGTCTCGAACTCTTCTTCGAGGGCCATCACCAACTCAACCGTGTCCAGTGAGTCCGCACCCAGATCATCGACGAACGAGGCGTCGTTGGTGACTTCTTCTTCTTTGACGCCCAACTGCTCGGCGACGATCTTCTTTACCTGCTGCTCAACAGTACTCATCGTTATGGTGTCCTTAATCGGGTAGAAATTAATTCGCCGCTCGACAAAGGGCTCGCGGCCAGCCTCCGATATCGGCAGGGCGCGTATTTTATGTGAACGCGACGGCGACGGCTACCGCCCTTGTGCAATTGATTCCAGGTTCGGGCGCCTTCTCTTGACAATCAGCCTGATTTAGGGCATGTGCATGCCGCCGTTGACGTTCAGCGTCTCGCCGGTGATGTATGACGCCTCCGCCGACGCCAGGAACGCCACCGCGGAAGCGATATCCTCCGGCGACCCGAGCCTGCTCAAGGGAATCTGTGCGGTCAAGGAATCCCGTTGGGGCTCGCTCAACCCGCGGGTCATGTCCGTGTCGATGAAACCCGGAGCAATCACGTTGGCCGTGATGCCGCGCGAGCCGATCTCACGCGCCAGGGATTTGGTGAAACCGATAATGCCGGCCTTCGCGGCGGCGTAATTCGCCTGACCCGGATTGCCGGTGAGCCCCACCACGGAGGCAATACTAATGATGCGTCCCTTGCGCGCCTTCATCATGCCGCGCAGCACCCCCTTGGAGAGCCGGAACACCGAGGCCAAATTGGTCTGCATCACCGCATCCCAATCGTCCTGCTTCATGCGTAGGAGGAGCGTATCGCGAGTAATCCCGGCATTGTTGCAAAGAATGCCAATGGCACCTTCCTTGCCTTCGATGTCGGACAGGAGCGCGTCGATGGACTCCTGACTCGTGACCTCGAGTACCGCGCCCCGGCCGCCGTGGCCGGACAGCGCTTCGCTGATGCGCGCCGCGCCTTCCGCCGTGGTCGCGGTCCCGATCACCTTGGCACCATCGAGAGCCAAACGAGCCGCGATGGCCGCGCCGATGCCGCGCGAAGCACCCGTCACCAAAGCCACTTCACCATTCAACATGCTGTCACCCTTTAACCAAAGCCAGCGCGTCATCCAAGGAGGACGCATCCTCCAGCGCCAGCATTTTCAGATCGCGATTCTTATCCACGCGTCGATTCAATGCCGTGAGAATCTTGCCCGGGCCGCATTCGATGATTTGCGTCACACCCGACGCAATCAAGGTACGCACCGTCGCCGCCCAATACACCGGCGTATGCAGCTGCTTCACCAAGCTGCCGCGAAACTCGTCCGGCTGGGTATGGATTTTCACGTCAACGCCATACACCGCCACGTCGGATGCCGGCAGCACCGTCGTCGTCGCCAGCCGGTTCTTCAATTGATTGGCCGCCGGCAGCATCAATGAGCTATGCGAGGGCACACTCACCGGCAGCGGCATGGCCTTGCGCGCGCCCTTGGCCGTTGCGATTTCTATGGCGCGCGCGACCGCCGCGGCGCTGCCGGCAATGACCACCTGGCCGGGCGAATTGAAGTTCACCGCCTCGACCACGCCGACATCGGAAGCTTCCTGACACGCCGCTTCGACGTCGCTGTCTTCCAACCCCAAGATGGCCGCCATGGCGCCCTCACCCTGCGGCACCGCCGACTGCATGGCCTCGGCGCGGAATTTCACCAGGCCGACGGCATCCTTGAAATCCAAGGAGCCCGCGGCCACCAACGCGGTGAACTCGCCGAGGCTGTGCCCCGCCATGGTTGTAGGTTGAGGACCGCCGCGCTCCCGCCACAATCGATAAGTCGCCACGCCCGCCGTCAACATGGCCGGCTGGGTGCACTCGGTGGCATTCAAAGCCTCGGCGGGACCCTCCTGACAGCGTTGCCACAGGTCATAGCCCAATACAGCCGACGCCTCGGCAAAGGTCGCCTCGATCACCGGCGACACGGCGCTCAAGCCCTTCATCATGCCGACGGACTGCGATCCTTGACCGGGAAACACCAATGTAAATGACATCTTTAAGCCGCCTTAGGCGCTGAAACGGTGCCGGATTATAGCGATACGGCCGCAGAGTGCAGCACCTACTGCAAAACCTGCGATCGCTCCATAGAGATGGGCGTCGACCACCACCAACGGCGGTTCGGGCCCGCCCAACTGCTCGTAGGCCAATTTGCCGGCGAGGAAAATGATCAATATCCATCGATCCCAGGTGCGCTCGACGAGGTGTTTTGCTGCCCCGGCACCCATCACCGAATGGAGCACCCCCGACAACCCCACATACCACACCACCCGGGGACTCAACCACCACAGGCCGCAGCTGATGGCCAGTGCGCCGGCGAGCACAATGACCGTCCACTCGATGGCGTCGTAATCGGACGCGAACAGACTCCACATGAGCACCAGGCCCAGCTCATTCAACACGAGGTGGTGTACATCCAGGTGCACAATGTGGGCCGTGAGCAACCGCCACCAGCCCCCTGCTGCAATTGCGCCGCGATCATAACGCAACAATTCATTGATACTGTCGCCAAGACCCAACACGAGACCCAGCACCACCAAAATCAAAAGCAACCAAAACCATCGGCCGCGATCCCATTGCAGAGCGGCAGTCACTCCAGCGAGCCGATTTATGCCGTCACGAGGCATTGGCATCCCCTATTTTGGTATCATTTGAGAAATCTTCGAGGACATCATGCGCAATCGACAACTGGGTAATCGACAACGGGGTTTTACTCTTATCGAGATCATGGTCGTGGTGGTCATTCTCGCAGTGCTGGGCGCTCTCGTGGTGCCTAAAATTCTGGGGAACGTTGATAAGGCCCGTATCACCCGCGCCCAAGCCGACATTCGTGCCATTCAAACGGCCTTGGATCTGTACCGCCTGGATAACTTCAAGTACCCCACCACGGAGCAGGGACTGGCCGCCCTGGTGCACCAGCCGTCCGATGCCACCATCACCAATTACCGTGCCGAAGGCTATTTGCCGTCGCTGCCGCATGATCCCTGGAACAATCTCTACCAGTACCAGAGCCCCGGTCCGGATGGACGCGATTACGAGATCACGACGTATGGTCGCGACGGCAAGCCGGGCGGTGAAGGCTATGACGCCGACATCAGCTCGAGCCAGCTTGATTCACGGTAAGCGTCACCAAGGGGGATTCACCCTCGTCGAAATCTTGGTGGTCGTGGTGATCATGGCCATCGTGATTTCGCTGGCCGTTCTCTCCATCGGCGTCGCCGGACATGATTCGCAATTGGACGACGAAAGCCGGCGCATTGAAGGATTGATGGGCCTGCTCCACGAACGCGCGGTACTCGAAGGACGCGACTTCGGCGTACGCGTGGAACCAACGGCGTATGAATTCGTGGTGTACGACTCCTTTCGCGATCGCTGGGTACGCATGCCGCAGGAACTGGAATATCGCAAACGTGACCTACCGAAAGGTTTGATTTTCCAATTGGAAATGGACTCACAAGTCGTGGTGCTCAAGGCGCCGGACAAGAACCTCACCAGCGACGCACTGCCCAATCCGCAGCTGGCTATCGCGGCCAGCGGCGAAGGCACGCCCTTTCGTCTGACTCTGGTGCGCGAAGAAACCAACGCGCAAGCCTCGGTGGACGGCGATGCCATGGGCAAGCTCACGCACGAAACCTCCGATCAACGCAAACAGGCGAACAAGCGGTCATGAGTCACCGCCACTCCCGGCGCCACTTGGCGGCAGGCTTCACGCTGGTCGAAGTCCTCGTCGCGCTGGTTGTGGTGGCCATTGGCCTCGCCGCCTTGATGCTCGCCGTGAGCGGCACCGCACGCACCTCGGGGTATCTTCGCGACAAAGCCATCGCGCAGTGGATCGGCCTCAATCGCCTCACCGAAGTGCGCCTGAACACCAACAAGTTCGGCACCAACACCGACGCCAGCGAAGTGACTTTCGCGAATCGCACCTGGCACTACGACACGCGCTATTTCGACACCAGCTTCACCAGCATGAAGCGCGTCTCGGTGCGAGTGTACGCCGGCGATAAGAAAACCAAGGGCGGCCCCTTGGCGGAAGTCGCGGGATATCTCAGCAGTTCACTGAGCCCTCCGGGCACTTCCAACGCCACCGATTGGACGACGGGCACCAGCCTCGCGACGCTGGGTACCACCGGTTCGGGTGGAACCTCAGGTGGTACTGTCACGCCCACTCCGAACACGAATACTATTACCCCGACCCCGACCACCACCCCCTCTCCGCTGCAGTCGCAGTAATGGTCACCGCCATGACAGCCCGCGTAGCCCGCACGTCGCGAAAGTCCCGCGGCTTCACGCTCATCGAAGTCCTGGTGGCTCTCCTCATCCTCGGCATCATGTCGGCCCTAGGCTACGGTACGTATCGCGCGGCGCGCATTTCCGCGGAGCGCACCGAAGACTCGCTCAAGCGGTCGCGCGAAATCGAATTCGGCATGCGAGTGCTGGTCATGGATTTTGCGCAAATGGTGCCGCGACCCGTCCGCGATCCGCTGGGCCAATCGCGCTTGCCTGCGCTCAAGGGCAACCAGGGCAACGGCAACAGCGCCGGCACCGACAACGCAAATTCCTTGGGGTCAGGCTTCACCCAGCACTTCAATTCGGACCCCGGGTTCCAATCGAACTTAAGCGGCTCCAGCAGCGACAAGACGGTCATACCGCTTGCGGACCTAACGCGCGGCGGCTGGTCGAATACCGCGGGCCAGCAGCGCGGCACCTTGCAGCGCGTTTCCTACACCCTCGTGGGCGATACCTTGAAGCGCAGTTACACCACGTCGCTGGATATTGTGCAGGGCACTAAGCCCGTCGTGCAGGATCTGTTCGCCAAGGTCAAAACCATTCAATTTCGCTACCTCGACGCCAATCAGGCCTGGCAAAACACCTGGCCGCCGGCCTCCATCCCGTTGACCGAGGGCTACGCCATACGACCTGTGGCCGTGGAAGTCACTGTGGAATTCACCGACTGGGGCAAGATCCGACGCCTCATCGAGGTCGCGGGATGAAACATCACCCATCCCCCCGCGGAAGGCAGCGCGGCGTTGCTTTGATCATCGCGCTCGTTCTGGTCGCGCTGGCAACCATTCTCGCCACCAAGCTGACCTTCGACGGCTGGCTGGAGCGCCGCCGCACACTGGGCGTGCTCGCCGCTGAACAGTCCCTGCATTTCGCCATGGGCGCCGAGGCGCTGGCCAGCGATGCCCTGGTGCAATCGGCCAATGGCACCCTGGTGACGCTGGCGCAACCCTGGGCGCAGCCATCGCAACCCTTTCCTCTCACCCCGGACGACAGTCCCGACGCCGAGCCCATCGGCGTGCTGCTAGGCTCCCTCGAAGACATGCAGGGACGCTTCAATCTGAATAATCTCGGTCGGATCATGCCGGACGGCAAAACCCAAGACCCGGCGCCGCTCGCGCAGTTTCAGCGTTTGTTGGTCTCCGTGGGCCTGGAGCCCAAATGGGCCGGCATTGCGCGCGACTGGATCGATGCCGACGATTTGCCCGGTAACCCGGACGGCGCGGAAGACCAGGTATATACCTCGCAGACTCCGCCCTACCGCACCGGCGACTGGCCCATGACCAGTCCCACCGAGCTCATGAACATGCCGGGGTTCGGCGCAGACCGCTATCGAAAAATTGCGCCCTACGTCACGGCTTTACCCACGGCAACGGCGACAATAAACATTTGCACGGCACCCGGTGTAGTCATCGAAAGCCTGGCGGACGGACTGAGCGGCGAGTACTCGGGGAACCCTGAGCTGCTGACGACTGCCCGCAAGACGGGCTGTTTCCCCGAGGCTCAAGCGTTCATCGCCATTTTGGGCAATTCCGCTGCGGCAGCCCAACCTTATTACGGCACGAACTCCAGCTATTTCCGCCTGACCACCCGCGTGACGCTTGGCACTACCGAATTCACCTTGTACAGTCTTTTGTATCGGGGTACTGGTAAGGTGACGCCCCTGTTGCGGACGTTCGGAAGTCTTTAAGAACTCATGCCCCATACACTACTGCTGCGCTTGCCCACGCCCGGTCAAGAAGACACCGAATGGTTGAGTATCGATGACACGGGCGTTGCCGAGGCGACCCGGCAACGCGGACCCTTGAGCCTCGCCGCCGCGGTTGCGCGCACTGCAAAAGTCATCGTGTTGGCGCCCGCCACACAGATTCTATTAGCCGAGCCCGACCTGCCCCCAGGCAGCGGTGCCAAGTTGGCTCGCGCCGTTCCCTTTGCCCTCGAGGAACAACTCACCGAAGACATCGACGACCTGGTGTTCGCACTGGGCAAGCGCCCCGCCATCGGTGGCACACCCGTGGCTGTGGTGTCGCGCGACGTGCTGCAAGGTTGGATGTCGGACTTGACGAGCGTCGGCATCGACCCTGTCGCCATCTATGCCGACATGTCGCTGCTGCCGCCGAATCCCGGCCAAACCGTCCTATGGTTGGAGAACAACCGGCTCTCCGTGCGGCGCCCCGACAAGTTGCCCTTCTCGGTGGAACTCACACCGGTCACCGAGGCACTGATTGTGGCCGGCGTCATTCCCGATCCCTTGGCCGGCGAAATCCCAACCGAGCCCTTGGAAAACGCCATTCTGTATACCACTCGCGAAGACTGGACCACGGTGCAGGACGAAATCGAAGGTCTGGTCGAGCAATTCGCATCCATCAAGATTCAATTGCTGCCCGACGGGCCGCTGCCCTGGTTGGCACGCAGTCTGGTCAACACCGATGCGGTGAATCTGCTTCAGGGTGAGTTCGCACGCTCAAAAGACTATAGCGCCAGCCTTCGCCGCTGGCGCACCGCCGCCATGCTCGCCGGCGGGCTGCTCTTCGTGCATCTCGCCGCCGAGGCGGTTCAATTACAGCACGCGAAACACGAAAGCGCGGCGCTCGACACTCAGATCGCCGACGAGTATTCCAAAGCCATGCCCGCCGTGCCCATGCAAGATGCGCGACGTCAAATGCAGACGCAACTCGATCGCATGCGCCATTCGGGACCGGGAGCGCAACAGTTTCTGCACACGCTGCAGGCGTTGGGGACGGCTACGGCCGGCACCCCGAATACCACCATCGATGCCTTGAGTTTCCACGAGGGAATCTTGGATCTCAAGGTCACCGCCCCCGGTCTCGCCGCGGTATCGCAAATATCGCAGGGCCTTGGCAAGCAGGGCATGACCGCGGACATTCAATCCTCGACTCCCGTGGGCAACGGCATCGAAGCGCACATGCAACTGCGGCCCGCCGGTGCGAAGGGCGGGCACCCATGATGGATAAACTCAGAGCCTGGTATGGCGGCTTGCAGACTCGCGAGCAGCGCATGGTGAGCATCGGCGGCATTGCGCTTGCCGTGATCGTCTTATTCGCCGGCATCCTGTGGCCTCTCCATTCGGTCGTATCCGATGCGGTCGATGCGAAGGACACGAAGGTGGCTGACCTTGAGTGGATGCGCCAGAACGGCCCTGAGATTCGCTCGGGCAGCGGCATGCTGGCTACCAACACCGGCGAAGCACCGGTGGTGCTGGTGGACCGTGTGGCTCGAGAATCTGGGTTGGGAACCGCCTTGCGCGGCACTCAACCCAACGCGACCGGTGTGCGTGTGCAATTGGAAGCGGCTCCGTTCGACTCCGTGGTCACTTGGCTGGCCACGCTCGAAGCGCGTTACGGTCTGGCGATCGATTCCATCACCGTGGATCGCGGACAGCGTCAAGGATTGGTGAATGCCAACATCACCTTCAGTCAAGCGAAGCACTAGCAGCCGCCGCAGGGCGAGCGGCACCCAGCCACCGGAACGCTCGTCGCTGCTCATACCGCTGATTCTCGTCGTGGTGCTGGCCGTGATCGTGGTGGCCATCGTGGCGCTTCCTGCTTCGATGATCGGCCGATTCCTTCCTCCCTCCATTGTCGCCGAGGATTTTTCGGGCACGCTCTGGCACGGGTCCGCAGGTCGGCTCACGCTGAACTCGCGCGGGCTGGGCGCCGTCGAATGGCACCTGCATCCCGCCGCACTATTGCACCTGAAAGCTTCCGCCGATGTGCATTGGGTGAAGGGCGGCTTCGTTGCGGACGCCACCGCTGACGCCGACTCGAACGGCATGACGCTGACCCACCTGCAGGGCGGCGGTCCCCTCGACGATCTGGCCGACTTAGGTCTCGGGCACGCCTGGCATGGCAACTCGAGCTTCAATTTCAGCGATCTCAAAGTCGCCTTCGCCACCGCGGCGGGGGGCAACCCCAAACTCCTATCCGCCATCGGAGATCTCAATGTCGCCAACGTCACCTCGTCCATGGTGGCCGATGGCGCGGATCTCGGCGGCTACACCCTCCATCTCGCCAACGGCGCCATTACCCCGGACTCGGACGCCGCCGCGGAGCTCAGCGACACCGGCGGCCCCTTGGAAATGCAGGCCACCATTCATTTATCGCAGGGTGGCCATAGCGGCATGCTGTCAGGCACCGTCCGGGAACGCCCAGGCGCGCCCGCGAGTCTGCATGAGGAACTGGAGCAGCTCGCGCAGCTGCATCCTCGAGACGCCTCGGGACGCATCCCCGTCGACCTCGAGTTCACTCTTTAGTCAGCCACTCGAACAGCACCGCAGTGGCGTCGCTCTCTGGATCGACGAAGTCCATGTGCGGCGTGTCCGGCAGCTCTTTGAAGGTGACATCATCGCCCGCCGCGGCCGCCGCTTTCGCATAGCGCCGCGATATTTCCACCGGAACGTCTTCGTCCGAAGTGCCGTGCAGGACCAGCTGCCGAACCCCCAGCGGTAACCGCTCGGCAGGCGAAGCCTCCCGATAACGTCGCGGATAGTCCTCCGGCGATCCCCCCAGCAAATTCTCCACGGCCCCATGGCCGCAGCGCCGCTCGAACGCCCACCTCAGGTCCGCGACCGGCGCCAATCCGACGGCAGCCGTCACACGCACTCGTCGCGGCCCGTACTCGCCGTCGGCCGCCGCCGCCCACAGCGCCAACTGGCCTCCCGCCGAATGCCCGACGACCGACACCCTGGTCAAGTCGACGCGCCCCTCCCGCCCGCTTGCCGCCCAACTAGCCAGGTGGTCGATGCCCGCCCCAACGTCCTGCAGGGTCCCGGGCCAGCCGCCGCCGGCAGCCCCCAATTCCCCCCGCGCACCGCGCACGCGCCGATATTCAAGGTTCCACACGGCAAAGCCGAGTCGCGTCAGTGGGACAGCCAGCGGCGCAATATGGTCGCGCCCCCAGGGCATTCGCCAATATCCGCCATGCAATAGACAAATCACCGGCGCATGCGCGGTCTCAGGGAGATACAGGTCCCCGACCTGATCCTGAGAGGCGCCGTAGGCCATAGTGGCGATGCGCGGGAACATATTTACTCTGTAACGCAGAGAACTTGACGGTTTAGCGGATAGTCCATTAAAGTCGCGGCATGCAATCACCCATACCCATCGAAAGCCGGGCGTTAGGAACTCTAGCGTACATTCGCACGTCGATCGAATCCTCCGGCTCCATGGCCGTTCCGGGCATGGCCGGCATTGTCATGGGCGGCATCGGCGCTGTAGCCGCCATCGCGGCCTCGCTGCCTGTGGGAGCCCATCACTGGCTGGGAATTTGGTTGGTAGCCGCCACCGTCGCCTTCTTGGTCGGCGGCGCCATGATGGCACGCGAGACCGCACAGGGCGGGCACGCGCGCTACTTGGGCCCGGTGCGAAAATTCCTCATGTGCCTCTGCCCCGCCCTGCTGGCAGGCGCGGCTCTGACCGTCGTGTTATGCCAAGGCAACGACACCACCAACCTCATCCCGGGCATGTGGCTGCTGATTTATGGCTGCGCCGTGTTGTCGGCCAGCACGGTGACCATACCCCGTACCATGCGCTTGATTTGCATCATGGGTGCGCTTTTCATGCTGTTGGGATTGCTGGCCTTCGTGTCGCCGCCGAGCACCCACACGCTGATCTTGGGAATGGGCTTCGGGGCGCTGCACACTATTTTCGGGATATTGATCGGACAGGTGAGTCATGTCGAGTAAATCCAGCGCCGCAAAGCGCGAATTTGCAATTGAGCCCGGTGTTGCCAAACCCAAACCTAAGCCGGCAGCCGTGGCGCGCATACCTCGCGTTGCGGACGACGGCGGCTTCGATCGGCTGATCTACGAGCGTGTGCGTCTCGGCATCATGAGTGCCCTCGCCACCAACGAAGAACTCACGTTCAACGAATTGAAAGCCTTGTTCGACGTCAGCGACGGCAACCTAGGGGCGCATGCCCGCAAACTCGAAGAAGCCGGCTACGTCGCCTGCACCAAGTCCTTCGAGGCGCGCCGGCCGAAGTCGAGCTACCGCATCACGCAGGTGGGCCGGAAGGCGCTGCTGCGCTATTTGGAACACATCGAAGCCGTCATCAAAGCGACGCGCCGTAACTAAGTCACAGTTTTTTCGTAACCAAACACTCTACACGGCAAAGTTATCTACAATAAACCATGCACGTAGCAATCATCATGGATGGAAATGGGCGCTGGGCCACGCAGCGCGGCCTCCCCCGCACCGCCGGCCATGTCGAGGGCGCCAAGGCCGTGCGCGCCACGGTCGAATCCGCCGCCCGGGCCGGGGTCGATACCCTCACCCTGTACGCGTTCTCCGCCGCCAATTGGAGCCGCCCCGCCATTGAAATTTCGGCGCTCATGAAATTGTTCGGCCAGTACCTGTTCAGTGAAACGCGCCGCTGCGTGGAGCAGTCCATTCGCGTCAATATCATCGGGCGACGCGATCGCTTGAGCGAAAACCTGCTCCGTTCCATCGAACAAAGCGAGCGCCTGAGCGCTCACTGCACGGGCATGCACCTACGCATTGCGGTCGATTACTCTTCTCAGCACAGCATTGCGAGAGCCGCGCAGGCGGCGGTACGCCAGGCCGCCGATGGCGCGGAAATCGGCATCGACGACATCCAGCGCGCGCTGCACGAGGTCGATCATTCCGTGCGCCCCGCCGGTCCCGTCGACCTGCTCATCCGCACGGGCAACGAGCGCCGCTTGAGCGATTTTCTCTTGTGGGAATGCGCGTACGCCGAACTGTACTTTTCCGATTGTCTATGGCCCGATTTCGACGACGCCAAGTTCAAACAAGCTCTCGCCGACTACGCCGGACGTCAGCGACGCTTCGGCGGCTTGAATACCGCGCAAAGCGAAGTGTGATCGGTCACCTCAGTGATCGGTCACCTCAGTGATCGCGCACCTCACCTAGGATCTCGTGACACATCGCGCGCACTTGCTTCGTCGTCATGGCAGCGAACACACCATTCCAGGCTGAAGATTTGGTGTCATAGGTCTGAGTGGCCCACGTTTCTCCGGTCTTCAAGTCACGAAATCCAACCTGGGCGTTTATGAACGCGTTTCCCGTCATTATTCCGAACGCGACCCGAGCGCCAATGGAGACATAGCGGTAGTCCGCGACATTGACGACGACCAAGGCTCCCTCTGAACCCGTGGGCTTCGGCGCCCCGTCCTGCATGGAAAACTGCGCCTCGGCTTCGTGAAATTCATCCGAGCACTCATCGCTCCAGATGCCTTTAAAGCCAGTCCAATCTTTGGCGGACATTGTCTCGTCGCTTCCGGTCAGATTGAGGACAACATTCTTGCCCACAGCCTTGGTACCAACGGGCACCGGCGCGCCCCCGTCCTGCTTCTTGACGGTCGCCGCACAGCCCGCCAGTAACACCACAAGACTCAACGAGCCGATCAGTCCTTTGTAATTCATCACCACTCCATAAGTTAGGCAGCCGGATGATGACCCAGAACAGGCGGCCCGACCGTGAAGTGGTCCTCGTTACCTA
>Ga0302311_10004682_pt1 | contig 14684 bp, 15 predicted proteins | sample III_Palsa_N1_3_FD_200449 | JGI IMG/M metagenome (GOLD analysis project Ga0302311, IMG submission 200449) | Peat permafrost microbial communities from Stordalen Mire near Abisko, Sweden - III_Palsa_N1_3 | ecosystem: Environmental > Terrestrial > Soil > Palsa > Peat permafrost | place: Sweden... | reverse complement strand
ATTCCTGCTCCCGCATGCCCGCGCGGACCGCGAAGACCAGGCAGATCGACTCGGCCAGCAGGCGGCGCGCCACGAACGTGAGGGTCTGGGCCGATGCCTGGTCGAGCCACTGCCCGTCGTCGATGAGGCAGACCAGCGGCTGATCCTCGGCCACGTCCGACAGCAGGCTCAGCACCGCCAGTCCCACCAGGAACCGGTCGGGCGCGTCGCCCGCGCTCAACCCGAACGCCGTGCCCAGCGCCTCGCGCTGCGGGCCGGGAAGACGATCGAGGTGGTCCAGCATCGGGCCGCAGAGCTGGTGGAGCCCCGCGAACGCGAGTTCCATCTCTGCCTCGACACCCGCCGCCCGCGCGATCCGGCAGCCCGACGTGTTCTCCGCCAGGAACTCCAGCAGCGAGGTCTTGCCGATGCCGGCCTCGCCGCGAAGGACCAGGACCCCGCTCTGGCCTGCTCGCGCACTGGCCACCAGCCCGCCCAGTGCCTCGCACTCGGCGCGCCGTCCCCGCAAGCCCGGTCCGGTATCGCCCGTCGGCATCACCGGGCGGGGCCTGGTTGGTTCCGCCAGCTCGCCACCCTCGCATGATCCCACATGACCATGGACTCAGCCGCCTTGCCGCGGCCCGTAAGCGTCGGCGGCTCGCCCGCGGGGCCCTGGCTGATCTGGACCCGCGCCCAGGGCGCCAGCCAGGGCGCGCACCGGTGTGACCGGCGTCCAGAAGAGCGAGCCTGATGAATGTACCGCCACGGCGGCATTGACAAATGCCGCTGACGTCCTGATCAGAGGAGCTTTTCATGTCACCATCAGTCTCGAGCGCGCCGACCGCCACCACCAGTACCGCGATCCGCCCGTTCACCGTCGATGTTCCGGATGACGCACTGGCAGACCTGCGCCGACGCATTGCCGCGACGCGGTGGCCATCCGAGGAGCTCGTCCCGGATCGGTCCCAAGGCGTCCAGCTGACGGCGATCCAGGAGCTCGCCCGCTACTGGGCGAGCGAGCACGATTGGCGCAAGTGCGAGGCGAAACTGAACGCGCTGCCGCAGTTCACGACCGAGATCGACGGGGTGGATATCCACTTCATCCACGTGAAGTCGCGCCACCAGAACGCGATGCCGCTGATTATGACGCACGGCTGGCCGGGCTCGGTGATCGAACTGCTCGGGGTTATCGGCCCGCTCACCGACCCGACCGCGCACGGAGGGCGCCCGGAGGACGCGTTCGACCTCGTGCTGCCGTCCCTGCCCGGCTACGGCTTCTCCGGCGAGCCGGCCGAGGCCGGCTGGGACCCCGGCCGCATCGCGCGAGCGTGGGCCGAGCTGATGCACCGCCTGGGCTATACCCGCTACGTCGCCCAGGGTGGCGACGTGGGCTCGTCGGTCACCGACGCGATGGGCCGCCAGGCAGCCGAGGGCCTGCTCGGCATCCACGTCAACTTGCTGCTACCGCCCCTGCTCGACGTGACCACGGTGCTGGCCGATCCGTCGGCAGAACTCCCCACGCAGGAACGCGCGGCGGTCGACGCGATCGCCACCTTCAACGCAAGCGGCAGCGGCTACTTCCTGGAGCAGGCCACCCGGCCGCAGACAATCGGCTACGCCCTGCTGGACTCACCCGTCGCCCTGGCGGCCTGGATGCTCGACCATGACACCGACAGCTACTACAAGATCTCGCGCGCCTTCCTTGACAAGCAGCCGGCCGGACAGCTCACCCGGGACCGGATCGTCGACAACATCACGCTGTACTGGCTGACGGGCACCGGGGCCTCGGCGGCCAGGGAGTACTGGGAGACTGGACAAGCCCTGGCTGCCGCGGCCGCGCAGGCTCCTCCGGAGGTCTCGATCCCCGTCGGCTTCACCACGTTCCCGGGCGAGATCTACCGGGCGCCGCGCAGCTGGGTGGAGAAGGTCTATCCCCGGCTCGCCTACTTCAACGAAGCCGACAAGGGCGGCCACTTCGCCGCCTGGGAAGAACCCGAGCTATTCACGGCCGAGATCCGGGCCGCCTTCCGCTCACTGCGCTGACAGAGGTGGGGCGGCGGGCACGCAACGCCCGCCGCCCGATCGCGGATCTGACCGAGATTCCCGTCCACCTCGAGCACCTACCCGACCTCGATCCGCAGACGCTCCACCGCATCCGCTCGGCTAAAGGTTTTCCGGCCGTCGTGCGACTACACAGATGTGAAGCGCTCATTCAACTACAGCCGCTCGGCGCGGATGCCAATGGAGGTGCTGCATGGCGGACGGTGCTGAGCCCAAGATCGCCGGGTCCCACGTCGCTGAGCTGGGCCGTTTTTTCAACGCTCACGACCAGTGGCTGTTCGGTCATGCGTGCGTGCGAACCAACGGCGACCGGGAGCTCGCCGCCGACCTCGTCCAGGACACGTTCGAGGCGGCCGCCCGGGCCTGGGCGGCGCTGCGCGAGCATGACACCGGACGCCAGCGAGCGTGGCTGCTCGCCACGGTGGCGAATAAGAACGTCAGCGAGTTCAGGCGCACGGAAGCGTTCCACCGACGACAGTCCGACATCCACGCCCGCTACCAGCCCACTGCCGCCGATACCGAGGGCACCGTGCACGCTGATCTGCACGCCGCGCGGATCACGCTGACAGCGGGACTAGAGCAGTACTACCCCTTCGCCAAGGACGACAAGGACGACAGGAACCCCAACGACGACAGCGGAAGGGGAGCCGCATCATGACTACCGACGCACCCGACAGTCACGACGAACTGTTCGTGGCCGACTTCTACCCCAAACTAGGCGAGTACCTCGCGGAACGGCACGCCACCGGTTACGACGCCGTCGTCGCGCGCACCCATTTCCTCCTCTGGCTCGCCAGACACGTCGACCAGGCCGACGTGCCCAGAAGCAACAACGCAAGCCCTCAGTCCGACGGATAACAGCAAGAACCCCAAGAACCCGCATCGTCCAGAAATCATTGCGCGACGTTCGACCCGGTTTCCCGAGTCTTTTGTCGCGCAATAATTCGAGCGACAACGCAAAGTAGAGATAACAGCAAGAAAAGCCGAAGCCCATCCCGCCCAACGCACCAAACGCCCCACCACGTCAAAGCGCCCACAAAACAAAACGCCACGGGGTCGGCCCTAGCAACCAGGCCGACCCCGCACCGCGCACCCAACCGCAGACCGCGTCCCTAACACCGTCTCCGCCGCCCGCCCGGCCCCAGACCCGGCAGCAGACCCGGCAGCAGACCCGGCCCCGGCCCCGGCAGGCGCACCCGCACCGTCCGGCCGCACGAAGTCCTTTCGCCGGATCAGCACCGTGGCGAACACCGCCCCCACCAGCGCAACCCCCGCCGTCACGAACAGCAGCTCGTTCAGCGCCGACGCGAAGCTGGACCGCAGCGCCAGCCCCGCCGCCGCCCGCGACCCGGGCGGCAGCGACGCGATCGCCCCGGACACCGACCCCTGCCGCACCGCGTTCACCAGCGACCCCGCCGACCCCGCCAGCGAAGCGGGCAGCGCCGCCGTCAGGTGGCTCTGAATCGAGGACACGAAGATCGACCCCAAGGCCGCGATCCCGGCCGCGATCCCGATCTGCCGGAACGTCGAGTTCACCCCCGACGCCATCCCCGCCTTAGCGGGCGGCACCACCCCGATCGCGGTCGACGCCAGCGGCGGGTTAACCAGCCCCGCGCCGAGCCCGCCGACGATGAACCCGGGAATCAGGTGCGTCCAGTCCGACAGCCCGGTCAGCCCGGTCATCACCAGCAGCCCGACCCCCACCAGCAGCAGCCCCGGCCCGATCAGCCACCGGGTCGGCACCCGCTCGGACACCCGCCCCGCGATCACCGAGGTCACGAGCTGGGCGAGCGACAAGATCGCGACCCGCAGCCCGGTCCCGAGGGCCGAGTACCCGAGCACGTCCTGCAGGTAGATCACGAAGTAGAGCAGCACCGCGTACAGCGACCCGTTCATCGCGAATGCTGCGATCGAGCCGCCCGCGAACGTCGGAACCCGCAGCAGCGACAGGTCGAACATCGGATTCGCCACCCGGCTCTCGACGAGCCCAAACAATGCCAGCAGCACCACCCCGGCCGCCAGGCAGGCAATAACCCCGGTGTCCGACCAGGTAGTCTCCCCGGCCCGAATAAGCCCGTAGACAAAGGTCACGAGCCCCAAAGTCAGCAGAACGAAGCCAAACCAGTCCGGCCGCGTGGCGTGTTCCGACCGAGACTCCTCGACCCGCCAGATGGTGACGATCAGCGCGAACACGCCGACCGGTATGTTGACGAGGAAGATCCCCCGCCAGTTCCACTCGGTCGTGATCACCCCGCCGAGCACCGGCCCGAGCGCGGACGAGATCCCGACCACCGCCCCCCAGATGCCGAACGCGACCCCGCGCTCGCGGCCGCGGAAACTGTGCCCGAGCAGCGCCAGCGACGTCGCCATCATGATCGCGCCGCCGATCCCCTGACCGCTCCGCGACAAGATCAGCATCAGCGGGTTCACCGCCACGCCGCATAGCAGCGAGCCGAGCGTGAACACCGCCAGCCCGATCGTGAACAGCAGCTTGCGCCCGTACCGGTCGGCCAGCGAGCCCGAGGTCAGCAGCAGCGACGCCAGCGTCAGCGCGTAGGCGTCCAGCGTCCACTGCACGTCGCTGAACGAAGCGTGCAGCCCCGACTGGATCGACGGCTGCGCCACGATGACGATCGTCACGTCAAGCAGCAGCATGAAGATCCCCGCGCAGACCGCGATCAGGGTCCACCATTTCTTGTCCACCGGTAACTCCTTCCTTAAGTCCTTCACCGTCCATCCTGCCGGATCCGCAGACGTCGCCCCAAATTCAAGCGCTATGTTGCCGGAACTCGACACCGCTAGGCTTGTATCCGTGAAAACCAGTCAGCTGGACGAGGTCGACCGCCAGCTTCTCCACGCGCTGATCGTGGCCCCGAGGGCGTCGTTCCGGGTGCTGGCGGCGGCGCTCGGCGTCTCCGACCAGACGATCGCGAGACGATACCGCCGGCTGGTGGAAACCGCCGACTTGCGCGTGACCGGCCTCATCCACGGGCCGCGAGCGGGCTGGGTCGACTGGATGGTCCGCCTGCAGGTCGCGCCCGGCAGCGCCCAGCGTATCGCCGACAGCCTCGCCCAGCGCCCGGATACCCGCTGGGTGCGGCTGTACTCGGGCGGCACCGAGATCGTCTGCACGCTGCAGGCCCGCACCCCGGAGCAGCGCAACGCGCTCTTCCTGACCGGTCTGCCCGGCAGCCGCCACGTCACCGGCATCACCGCGCAGTCGATCCTGCACGTGTTCTCCCCGGTCGCGTACGTCACCTACACCCGGTCCCTGTCGGCCGACCAGCTCGCCGCGCTGGCCGACGCCGCCCCCGAGCCCCCACCGGACCGCCCCGAGGACGCCCCGCCAACCGCCGACCAGGCCTGGATCCCGTCCGCCGAGACCGACACCCTGCTCCGCCCAGAAGACGACCCGCTGCTAGCCGAGCTCACCCGCGACGGCCGAACCCCGATCGCCGACCTGGCGGCGGCGACGCACTGGCACGAGTCGACCGTCCGCCGCCGGATCGAGGAACTGCGCAAGGCGGGCCTGCTCTACTTCGACATCGACCTCGACGAGTCGGTCCTCGGCATCAACGCCAACGTCATGCTCTGGCTCAAGATAGAGCCGGCCTCCCTCGACGCGGCCGGGCGGGCGATCGCCGCCCACCCCGAGATCCCGTTCGCGGGCGCCACCACCGGCGCCACCAACCTCGCCGCCAGCGCGATCTTCCGCGACACGCGCGAGCTCTACGCCTACCTGACCACCAGGCTGGCCGACCTCCCCGGCCTCCAGTCGGTCGAAAGCGCCCCCATCATCGGCACCTTCAAGCGAACCGCCCGAACCGAGCCGCCCACGTAAAAAGGCCAGGAAATTCAAATTCATCATCTCGAACGGTCCGTGGTTCCACCTGGAAATGCTCAGCTCCCAGGAAAGACAAGCCCGGCGTCCACCCCGTCCGCGAGCAGGAAGTACCCGAGAAACGTCACCCCCTCCGCCAGCGCGTCAAACCGCGCGATCCGCGCCCCCTCGGGCTCGTAAAACACGTCGCCGGGCGTCAGCACCGTCTCGGCCGACCCCTCGATCTGATAGACCACCGACCCGGTCTCGATGCTGCCGAACACCGGCCCGTTGTGCACATGCAGCCCGGCCGCAAACCCCGGCTCCATCGTGATCCGCCGGATCTCGACCCGCCGAACCCCCAGCGTCCGCGGCAGCTCCTGATCCATCACGACCACCCGGCTAACCGGCCCGGTCGGCTCACTCTCTTCAAGGTCCACCAGGAGAGCCTAAGCTCATCGACGTGCTCGTCCTTCACGACTACCTCGCCCGCGCCCTGACCGACACCGGCGTATAGCGCCCGCCTCATGCGGATCGGCATCTCCGGAACCCACGGCACCGGCAAGACCACCCTGGCCGAGGCGCTCTCCGCGCACCTGCCCGGCCACCTCACCGCCGACGAGCCCTACTACCTGCTCGAGGAGGAAGGCTACGAGTTCAACTTCCCCCCATCGCCCGACGACTACCGGGCCCTGCTCGCCCGTTCCCTGCACAGCCTGAACGCCCAACCGCAGCAGCCGCGCGTCGTCTTCGACCGGACACCGCTCGACTACCTTGCCTACCTGGCCGCCACCGGTGCCGACGCCGAGCGCGCAGCCGACACCCCAGCGCTCAAGCCCGCCCTGGCCAGCCTCAACCTGCTCGTCATCACGGTGATCACCCCCGAGACCGAGCGACTACTGCCGACCCCGGACCTGCCCGAGCTCCGCGAGGCCATGAACGAGGCCCTGCTCGACCTCGTCTACGCCGATCCCCTCGGCGCCTGGGCCGAAGTCCCGGTGCTCGAGCTAGACGGCCCGCTAGAAAACCGCCTGCCCGCCGTCCTCACCGCGCTCGGACGCTAGCCGGCAACGCACATAAACCCATACGATTCCCCGCGTGCTGATCACCGAGCCGCCTCGCGCCCCCGAGCGAACGTGGCGCCCGCCCCTCGAGGTGCGCATTGCCCGGGTCGTGGGCGCGGGCATCATCGTTTCCCTGCCGGCCGCGTACCTGGCCCTGACGCTGTGGACCAACCAGGTGCAGCACGCCGTCTGGATCGCACTCGCCCTAGGGCTGGCGGCCTGGGGTTGGCTGGCCGGGCGAGCGCTGGCCCAGTCGCTGACCCTGACCGCGGACACGGTGGTGATCAGGAACATCTTCACGACCGAGCGCGTCCCGCAATACGGTCGGCACCGCGATCCTCGGCTCGGCCTACTGGTCCGGCCGCCGGGCCAGCGCCGACACGATGGCGGACGCGATCAACGACACCGCCGGGCTCCCACATCTCCCGCCCCGCCGGGAGATCATCAGCCCCCGCCGAGCCTGGCTGCTCCTGGTCACGGCGGCGGCGATCTTCGGCATCGGCGTCTACCTAGGACCGCTGCAGGGCATCCAACTCCACCACCATTCCACAGCCGTCGGCGCGGTCGGCGGCTTCCTGTACGGAGGCGGCACAACCGCGCTCGCCTTCGCCTACCGCCTCACCCGCGACCACCGCCGCAAACGCCAAGCGCCCGGATAACAGCAAGAAGTTCCTCGGGCCGGAATTATTGCGCGACAAAAGGTTCGGGAAACCGATCCAAACGTCGCGCAATAATTCCCGGCTCCCCGTCTAGTGCAGATAACAGCAAGAAGCGTGCCGCCGCCGCCGCCCGCAGCCAAGAAGCGGCCTCACCCAACCGGCACGATGTCAGCCACGATGCAGGTCACGTTGTCCGGCCCGCCGCTCTCCATCGCCAGCCTGACCAGCTCCTCGGCCGCCGCATCGGGATCGGCCACCCCGACCAGCACCGCCGTGATCGCGTCAGCCGGCACGCACGCATGCAGCCCGTCCGAGGACAGCAGGTACCGATCCCCGGCCACCGCGTCATGAAACTGCAGGTCGGGCGCGAAGTCGTGCTCCCCGTCGAGCGCCTGCAGGAGCAGGAACCGCTGCGGATGCGACGACACCTCGGCCGGCGTGATCGTGCCCGAGTCGAGCAGCGACTGCACCACCGTGTGGTCGCGGGTGATCTGGAAGACCTCGCCGCCGCGCACGAGATAGGCCCGCGTGTCGCCGATGTGAGCCAGCCCGATCCTGGACCCCGACCGCAGCAGCGCGGTGACCGTCGTCCCCATCCCGCGCAGCGACGGATTGGCCGCGACCATCTCCCGCAGCGTCCCCTCGGCCCGCTGCACCGCGTGCCCGAGCGCGTTCAGCAGCTCGCCCGACGGCACCTGCGTATCCAGCGGCCGCAGGGCCGAGATCACCGCCGCGCTGGCGACCTCGCCGGCCGCGTGCCCGCCCAGCCCGTCGGCGACCGCGAGCAGCTGGCTGCCCGCGTACGCGGCGTCCTCGTTGTCCGCGCGCGCAAGCCCGATATCGGACCGCACCGCGTACCGCACGGTGAGGTCCTCCGAAGCGGGAGATGCCATATCAGTGTCCTTCCCAGACAGGTACCCGATGAGGAAGGACGCGAGCTCTCGCCGCGAGGCCGTCTCCGACTCGACCCGCTCCCAGAACGCGGCCAGTTCCGCCGCCGCCGCGGCGGGCGACAGCGCGCCCATCGCGCGGATCGACGCCAGCGGCATCCCCAGACGGCGCAGCCAGGCCACCAGCCGGGCCTGCTCGAGCTGCGCGGGCGCGTAGAACCGGTACCCCGACTGCGGGTCGACCCGGGCCGGGGTGAGCAGACCGAGCTCGTCGTACAGCCGCAGCGCCTTGCGCGTCAGCCCGGACGTGCGGGCGAACTCGCCGCTGCTCATCAGCGCCACGTGCGTCCTCCTCAGGCCGGGCAGGCTGCCCGGCCTGCTCAGGCTCGGGCTTGCCCCAAGGGCGAAGTCAAATCAAATTCATCATCCCGAACGGTCCCGGGTTCCACCGGCAGCCCCACGCCTTCATCCGCCCGGGGCGACGTCGGTCACCGCGGCAGCCTGATCGGGTCCTCGCTGACCGCGAGAAACCAGTTCGCGCGGACCAGGTCGCTGTCCGCGCCGCCGGCGAGCTCCCGCTCCAGGGAGGCGATGCAGGCGAGCAGGCTGTCCGCGTTGTCGAAGTAGACCTCGTTGATCGCGTCGTAGGCCCACTCCCGGCCGCCGGCCGTCAGCGGGTCGTTCTGCACGGTGGCCAGCCCGCGGTAGGCGTCGGGGAGCGGCGTCGCCCCGGCCGGCCCGGCCCGGCCGCGCCACCGCTCGAGGAACTGGGGGAGGGTCAGCCCGTCGGCCCGGGCGGCGATCGCGACCTGCTTGAGCTTCGGCCCGCCTTCCCGCCAGCGTCGGTCGAGCCAGTCGGCCCCGCGCGCGACGCGCTCGCTGGCGACCACGACCGGGCTGGCGTCGTGCTCGATGACCTCGCTCCGCAGCCCCCGAACCGCCCGCCCGGCCGGCGTGCCCAGCCACGACTCGAATCGGCGCAGGTGCTCGCGGTCGCTGAACCACTCGAGGGCGACCCCGTCATAGCGCTGGTCGGCGGCGATCTCCGGCAGCGACACCGACACGGTCAGCCGGACCGGCCTGGCCCGGGCCGGCGCCGAAGCCGCCGCCGCGACGCCCTCCCGCCAGCCGCCGGCGAACTCCTCACGGCCGATCCCGCGCTTGGCGGTCGCCAGCCGGATTCGCTTGATCAACCGCGCCCGCCTCTCCGGTCAGCTGCCGTCACCCGGCCGATCGGTCACCCGGCCCGGCGGCGGCTTCATAGTGGTTGAGCGCGAACGGCGTGTCAATATCGCCCCGCGACCTCCGGGATCCAGCTGCTCCCATCGCCGCCGATGCCCGTCACCCGCCCTGCGGCGCCGACCGCCAGACCCGGCGCGATCCCCTAATCGAAGCCACGTCCGGCTCTGTTAGAACCGCGTCCCATGGGTAGCCAGAGTCACCATGACCGACAACGGCACGACCGCAGCCACCCAGCCCGAACAGAACCCGGCCGTGCCGCCCGAGCAAGAGCCGGGCATTTCCAGCCCCCCGGGGCTCCCCGAGCCCGTCGAGCCTCCCGAGCCCACGGAGCCCACGGAGCCCGCCGAGGATCCCGGGTACCTCATGCGGACGGGCGAGGCCGTCGGCGAAGACGGCTCGGTCGTTCCGATCATCGGCGGCCTGCCCGCCGTCGAAGGGTCCGCCTGGGATGTCGGCGCCCCGGCCGATGACCGCGGCGTGGACCTGGCCGGCGGGCAGGACAACCCCGCGCGGCAATAACAAGTTCTGCTGCCCGAGACCGCCTTCCCGGGGCCGTGTCTGCCCGGGGTCAGCTTCCCGCGGCCAGCCGCCATCGCCCGGGCCCGGCCGCCTTGGCCGCGTACATGGCCAGGTCCGCCTCCGCCAGCAGCTGGTCGGCGACGATGCCGGGGGTCGACAGGGCGGCGCCGATCGACGCGGTCGGGAACACCTTCTGCCCGGCCACCTCCAGGGGCTGCTGGACCGCCAGCATGAGCCGGCCCGCGATGCCCGCCGCCTCGGCCGCCGACGGCACCGGGTAGGCGATGACGACGAACTCGTCGCCGCCGAGCCTGCCGACGGTGTCCTGCTCCCGGGCCGTCAGCTCCAGCCGCCGGGCGACCTCGGCCAGCAGCTGGTCGCCCGCGGCGTGCCCCAGGGTGTCGTTGATTTCCTTGAAATGATCCAGGTCGCAGTAGAACGCGGCGACCCGGCCGGGGCCCCGCCGTGACTCCGTCAGGGCGGCGGCCAGCTGATCGAGCACCAGCTCCCGGTTGGCCAGGCCGGTGAGCCGGTCGTGGGTGGCCGCGTAGGCGAAGCGCGCCTGGATGGTCCGCAAGACGGTGATGTCCTCAATCTGGGTCAGCAGGACACACGGTTCTGTCCCGGCCTCCGAGGTCAGCAGCGTTGAGCTGACGCGGCCCCAGACTTCGCTGCCATCCGGCCGGGTGAAGTGGATCTCGTACTGGCCGTAGGAACTCGCGGCCCCGTCGGCGGCCCGGCGGGCGGGCGCCGGCTCGGGCGTGGCGACCTCGGCCGCCACGTTCCCGATCAGCTCGGCCGCGGGCCGCCCGAGCAGCTTCTCGAAGGCGACGTTGACCCGGGTGATGTGCTGGTCCCCGGTCAGCAGCGCGATCGCGATCGGCGACCGATCGAACATGGCGCGGAAGAGCCGCTCAGAATCCGCCACGAAGGTATGCACCCGCGCGTGCTCGATCGCCAGCGCCGCGTGGACCGCGAACTGCTCGAGCAGCCGGCAGCTGGCCGCGTCCGGGAGCATGCCGCCAGGCGGCTGATCGACGCTCAGCACGCCGATGAGCGTCCCATCGGGCGCGTACAGCGGGGCGAATAGCGAGTCGTCCGGATGCCAGGCATCCGGGGCGTCGACCGGGGCGGCCGGCAGCGTCCAGCTGGGGATCGGTCCGGCCGGTCCCTGGTCGCTGCGGTGATCGAGAAAGCGCAGCTCGCCCCAGGGCTCACACGCGGCCAGGAGCTCGTACCAGGCCTCCATCGGCGCGCGGGTGCCCATCAGCGCCTCAGTGGCGTCATCGGACCCGGCCACGGCGACGACCTCGCACACGTCGCCCGGCCGGGCCATGTTCACCAGCGCGGCGCCGAAACCGAGCTGGTCGACGACCGACTGAACCACGATCTGCAGGGTCTCCTGCAGATCCAGGCTGGAGGCGATCCGGCGCGCCAGCCCGGCCAGCAGCCGGGCCGACTGGGCCTCACCGGCCGTAGCGGCTTCCTTCACGCTGTCCTCATCCTCGTGACCACTAAAAGCAATGATCATATGCGCATAGTAATCAACCTGGAGTCCATTACCTCCCGTCTGGTCGCGAAACACGCCCGTCCCGAACGCGAACGCGAGCGCCCGCCGGTGCCGTAGCTGGCGAAGCCCCAGTCGGGAACTTGTCAGGGGCTGGGCTAGGGAGCGAGAACAGCAAGCGCGGCTGCTGCGCATTCGTCGTCTTGCCCGGGCGCCATTCCGCCGCTTACCGCCACCGCGCCGAGGACGGTGTCCCCGCGCAGGATGAGCGCGGCGCCGGCGCCCGCCAGGATGGGCACCCGCACGGCCCGGTCCAGCTGGGCGAAGAAGCCGGGGTTGGCCTCCTGCAGCTGGCGCAGTGCGGCGCCGTCGCGGCGGAAGAGGGCGACGCTGGCCGCCTTGGTCTCGGCGATCCGGGCTGACAGCGGCGCTGCGCCGTTCATGCGGCCGAGGGCCTGCAGGTGTCCGCCCTCGTCGACGACCGCGAGCGTGACCAGCGCGCCGATCGCGGCGGCGCGCTCGTGCGCGCCGATGATGACTGTCTGAGCCTCTTGGAGCGTTAGCGGCATTGCGATCCCCTGAGTTATGTGGACAAGTGTCCTTACATGAACAAGCGTATCGTCAGGGGTTGCCGCACCGCAAGCACGCGAAGCTAGAATGATCGGGCGATGGACGACACCACCTCGGCCGGTCTCCCGGCCGGCCCTCGCCGCCCGAACGCGCGCGGGCAGGGGGAGCGGCTGCGGGAGGAGATCATCTCCGCCGCCGTGCAGATGCTCGGCGACCTCGCCGACGACGAGGCCCTGTCGCTGCGCGCGGTCGCACGGGCGGTGTCGATATCCCCCACCTCTGTTTACCTGTACTTTCCAGATCGCGACGCGCTGGTCGCGGCGGCCATGCAACGCTGCCACGCGGAGATGCTCCAGGCGGCGGATGATGCCGAGGCCGCCCACCAGGACCCCGCTCTCGGCCTGCGCGCACGGATCCTGGCGCAGGCGGGCTGGGTGCAGGAGCATCCCGGCCTCTACAAGGTGATGCACGAGAGCAAGGTCGGCATGCCCTTCAAGGAGCTCCTGTTCACGCGGACCACGGCTGCGGTGCAGCGCTGCATGGACGCTGGGGTTGCCTCGTCAGGGGACGCCGCCACCGTGGCCCTCGATCTCCGGACGGCCGTCATCGGCATGCTGTCGCTGCGGATCAATGAGCCTGACCTGCCCTGGTCGCCCTTCCCCGAGCAGGCCGACCGATTTCTCTCCAAGCTCGTCGGACTCGCGCTGCCGGCCGGGGAGACGACAGTCCCGTAGGCAAAGCAGCCCCGGCGCGGCCTGCGCGGCGGCGACTTCACCTCCGGTGCGGGGCTGCGCTAGCGCGCGGCGGGCTCGCGAATCTGGTCCAAGATCGCGTCCGCGCCCCGCTCCCGCAGCGTCGAGGCAAGCGAAGCCCCTACGGCCTCCGGGTCCTTCCCGGTGATGGTGGCTTCCACCCGCGCGCGCCCGTCCAGCGACGTGACCTGCGCGGTCAGCGACAGCACGCCGTCCCGCCGGGTCGCGAGCGCCCCCACCGGGACCGAGCACCCGCCGTGCAGTTCCGCGAGCACCGCCCGCTCCGCCCGGACCGCCGCGTCGGCGTCCGGGTCGCCGAACGCGTTCAGCATTTCCAGCAGCTCCCGGTCCCCGGCCCGGACCTGGACCGCCAGCGCGCCCTGCCCGGGCGACGGCGGGAACACGGCCGGGTCGAGCAGCTCGCTGATAGCGTCGTCCAGGCCCAGCCGTCGCAGTCCCGAGGCGGCCAGGATCACCGCGTCGAGCCCGGACCGGCTCCGGGCCAGCCGGGCGGGCACGTTACCCCGGATCGGCACCACCTCGACGTCCGGCCGCAGCGCCCTCAGCTGAGCGATCCGCCGCGCGGAGCCGGTGCCCACCCGCGCGCCGGCCCGCAGCCCGGCCAGCGTTGACCCGCACAGCGCGTCCAGCGGGTCGGCCCGGGGCGGGGTCACCGCCAGCGCCAGCCCCTCCGGCAGCGCCGTCGGCAGGTCCTTCAGCGAGTGCACCGCGATGTCGACCCGGCCCGCGACCAGCTCTGCCTCGAGCCGGGTGGTGAACACCCCGCCGTCGCCGCCGCCGAGGTTCCGCAACGGCGTCTTGCGGTCCTTGTCGCCGTCGGTCATCACCGACCTGGCCCTGAACTCCACCACCGGGCAGCCGCCCAGATGATTGATCAGCTCCCTGACCATGGCCTGCGCGAGGCGGCTGCCGCGCGCGCCGACGATGACGGTCTCCATCTGACCGACGCTACCGGACGCGGCCCCCGGCGACCCAGGAAATCTAGGCCGGGCGGGTCTTGACTCTCGGGTTGCCCCAGGGTCGACGGTGGTGTGGTGGACAACGACGAACTGATGACCATCGGGCGGTTCGCTCGGCTGGCCTGCCCATCGCCACCTTGCGGCATTACGACGAGGTCGGCCTGCTGCCCCCGGCCAGCGTCGATCCGGCTTCCGGCTACCGCCGGTACCGGCGCGAGCAGGCGCGGCGGGCCAGGCAGATCGCGATGCTGCGCTGGGACGGCCTGCCGATCGAGGAGATCCGCCGGGTCATCGACGACACCGCCGGGGCGGCGGCGCACGAGGTCCTGACCCGCCACCGCCGCCGCCTGGAACGCCAGCGAGATCTGCTGACCGCCCAGCTTCGCGACGCCGACCGCTTCCTCCAGGAGGGAATCACCATGCCAGCGCTCGCAGTCGGATCCCGGCCGTGCCAGATTAAGATCGCCGTCGATGACGTCGGCGCCGCGGTCGCGTTCTACGTCAAGGCGTTCGGCTTCAGCTACGAAGTCGTCCGGCGCACGGAGCAGTCCGACTACTCGGCCTTCATGTTCGGCGCCTACGGCCAGGACAACTTCTTCCTGATGCACCTCATCGCCGGGCACGACCTGATGGACCTGCCC
>Ga0302311_10004678_pt1 | contig 14688 bp, 7 predicted proteins | sample III_Palsa_N1_3_FD_200449 | JGI IMG/M metagenome (GOLD analysis project Ga0302311, IMG submission 200449) | Peat permafrost microbial communities from Stordalen Mire near Abisko, Sweden - III_Palsa_N1_3 | ecosystem: Environmental > Terrestrial > Soil > Palsa > Peat permafrost | place: Sweden... | reverse complement strand
ATCCCCAGACCTACGCCATCATCGGCGCGGCCATGGCTGTCCACTCGGCGCTGGGCGCGGGCTTCCTCGAAGCGGTCTATCGCGAAGCCCTGACGATAGAGTTCGAAGCGAGGGCGGTTCCGTTCCGACGCGAAGCGCCCCTGAAAATCGCTTACCGAGAGAAGATACTATCCGCATCGTATCGAGCCGATTTCGTCTGCTTCGAAAGCGTGGTCGTGGAAACGAAGGCGCTGGCGCGCCTTGCTGCGGCCGAAGAAGCCCAGATCATCAATTATCTGAAAGCGTCTCGGCTCGAACGCGGCCTCTTGCTGAACTTCGGGGCAGCAAGCCTCGAATATCGCCGCTTCAGTTTCTCCAAAATCAATCTGCGTTCATCTGCGTAATCTGCGGATAAACAAATGACCTACGCCGAGTTGCAGGCCGTCAGTAATTTCAGCTTCCTGCGCGGAGCTTCGCACCCGGGCGAGCTGGTGACGACGGCCAAGGCGCTCGGCCTCGCGGCCATCGGCGTCGCCGACCACAATACCCTGGCGGGGGTCGTGCGCGCCTGGGCCAAGGGTCGGGAAATCGGCCAGAAGGTGTTGACCGGCGCGCGCCTCGACTTCGCGGATTCCACCCCGAGCGTCGTCTGCTATCCGACCGATCGGGAAGCCTGGGGGCGTCTCACCCGCCTGCTGACCCTCGGCCAGCGCCGAGCGCCCAAGGGCGAGTGCTGGCTGACGCGCGATGACCTTCTGGCCCATGGCGAGGGCCAGCTCATCCTCGTTGTTCCCCCAGCGCGGCTCGAAGAAGCGTTCGAGTCCGCGTTGGCCGGTCTTGGCGAAGCCTTCGCCGGACGCGCATGGCTACTGGCCTCGCGGCCCTACAGCGGACGCGATCTCAAACGCTTGTGGCGGCTGGACGACCTGGGTGAGCGCTGCGGCGCGCCAATGATCGCCGCCGGCGATGTGCTCTACCACGGCCCCGAGCGGCGCGCCTTGCAGGACGTGGTCACCTGCGTGCGTGAGAAGTGCGCTGTCGCCGACGCAGGCCTGAGGCTCGAGGCCAACGCCGAACGGCATCTGAAGCCTCCCGCCGAAATGGCGCGTCTCTTCGCCAAATGGCCCGCGGCCGTGGCGCGCACCCTCGAGGTGACCGATCGCATCGACTTCGACCTCGGCCAGCTCCGCTACGAATATCCCGACGAGCCTGTGCCGCCGGGCAAGACGGCCATGGCCCACCTCACGGACCTCGCCTGGAAGGGCGCCGCCTGGCGCTATCCGGCCGCCATTCCGGACAAGGTGACCAAGCTTTTGAACCAGGAGCTCGCGCTGATCGAGGAGCTCGACTACCCGAATTATTTCCTCACCGTGCACGACATCGTCGCCTGGGCGCGTGGGAAGGGCATTCTCTGCCAGGGACGCGGCTCGGCGGCCAACTCGGTGGTCTGTTTCTGTCTCGGCGTGACGGCGGTGGATCCCACCGAGCCCGACCACGACATGCTCTTCGCGCGCTTCATCTCGAGGGAGCGCGACGAGCCGCCCGATATCGACGTCGATTTCGAGCACGAGCGGCGCGAGGAGGTGATCCAGTATGTCTACGGACGCTACAGTCGCGAGCGGGCGGCGATCTGCGCCACGGTGATCCACTATCGCCCGCGCAGCGCCATCCGTGATGTGGGCAAGGCGCTGGGCCTCACCGAGGATGTCACCGCGGCGCTGGCCAACACCGTCTGGGGCAGCTTCGGCGACGGCCTGCCCGACGACCACATTCGCCAGGCCGGTCTGGACCCCGAAAGCCCCGAGATCCGCCGCGCCGTAACGCTGGCCGAGAGCCTGCTCGGCTTTCCCCGCCATCTCTCCCAGCACGTCGGCGGGTTCGTTCTCACCAAGCGCCGGCTGGACGAGACCGTCCCGATCGGCAACGCCGCGATGAAGGAGCGCACCTTCATCGAGTGGGACAAGGACGACATCGACGCGCTGGGCCTGATGAAGGTCGACGTCCTGGCGCTCGGCATGCTCTCGGCCATCCGCAAGGCCATGGACATGATCGGGGTCGCCGAGCTGGCCGACATCCCGCGCGAGGTTCCGGCCGTCTACGAGATGCTGTCCAGGGCCGACTCGGTGGGCGTCTTCCAGGTCGAGAGCCGCGCCCAGATGTCGATGCTGCCGCGGTTGAAGCCCAAGCGCTTCTACGACCTCGTCATCGAGGTGGCGATCGTGCGGCCGGGTCCCATCCAGGGCGACATGGTCCACCCCTACCTCCGCCGCCGCGACGGGCTGGAGACAGTCGATTTTCCGGCCCCGTCGCCGGACCACGGTCCGGCCGACGAGCTTCGCTCGGTGCTTGGCAAGACCATGGGTGTGCCGCTGTTCCAGGAGCAGGCCATGCGGCTGGCGATCGAGGCGGCGAAGTTCACGCCCGAGGAGGCCAACGGCCTGCGCCGCTCCATGGCCACCTTCCGCAGCGACGGAAACCTCGGCTCCTACCGCACCAAGTTCGTCGGCGGCATGACCGCCCGCGGCTACGATCCCGACTTCGCCGCCCGCTGCTTTCGTCAGATCGAAGGGTTCGGCTCCTACGGCTTCCCCGAAAGCCACGCCATCAGCTTCGCCAAGCTGGTCTGGGTGTCGGCGTGGATCAAATACGCACGCCCCGACGCCTTCTGCGCGGCCCTGCTCAACAGCCAGCCCATGGGCTTCTACCAGCCGGCCCAGCTGGTCCGCGACGCGCGCGAACACGGCGTCGAGGTGCGTCCCGTCGATATCCTGTCGAGCCACTGGGATTGCACTCTGGAGCCGGCTGGGGAGGGACAGCTCTGCGCCGTGCGCCTCGGCCTACGCCAGGTCTCAGGCTTGCGCGAGGAAGAGGCCACGCACCTCGTCGCCGCGCGCGAAGCTGGCGCTGCAACCCTGCGCGACCTCGCCGCCCGCGCCGGGTTATCGCGCCGGAGCCTGGAACTGCTGGCCGAGGCCGACGCCCTGCGCACGCTGGGTCTCGATCGTCGTCAGGGCCTGTGGGCGGTCAAGGGCCTCGCCCCGGAGGCCAAGGCCGAGAGCCTCGCGCCGCTGCTGGCCCTGATGGGGCCGCCGGCCGAGCCGCCGCCGGCCCTGCCGGTCATGTCCTTGCCGGCTCACGTGGCCGAGGACTACCGCACCGCCGGCCTGTCGCTGAAAGCCCACCCCTGCGCCTTCTTCCGCACCCTGCTGACCGACCTCGGCGCGGTGACGGCGGCTCGGTTGAAGACTCTGCGCGACGGAGCCCGCGTCTCGATCGGCGGCCTGGTGCTGACCCGGCAGCGGCCGGGAACAGCCAAGGGGGTGGTTTTCGCCACCCTGGAGGACGAGACCGGGGCGGCCAACGCGGTGGTCTGGCCGGATGTGTTCCTGGCCAACCGCCGCACGGTCATGAGTTCACGTTTCCTGGTCGTGCACGGGCGTCTGCAGCGGGTCGGCGACGTCATCCACGTCGTCGCCGAGCGATTCACCGACCTGACGGCGCGCCTCGCCGACCTGCGTGAGGCCGAGGGCGTCCCCGTAGGGCGGCTGCAGCGCAGCCGCGACTTCCACTGACCTCAGTGGGTGTCCAACTGAGTCGAGTTCACCCAACCGCGGTTGCCGTTGGCGTCGTCGATCTCCATCCACACACCGTTGCGCTGGCCGGTCGGATAGATCTGGGCCCCGGGCTGCAGGTTGAAGACCACCCTCGAAGTCGCCGACGGTCCCGAATAGACATTCATCGGCTGCGTGGCGCGCTGGCTGGCGATCGGAGCGTTGGCCGCCTGGCCGCCGGGCTGTTGCTGCTGCATGTAGTGCACGAGGTCGACAAAGGCGTTGAAATAGGCGGCCATCACCACCTTGCCGATGTCGGTGTTGGTGTAGCTGCTGCCTTCCAGGCCCCCGAAGCCGGTCATGCCGCCCAGAAAGCCGCCGCCGCCGAAGCCCCAGTCGGACTTCTTGGCCACGCCCTCGGCGATATAGAGCTGCTCGGTGGTGCGCGCATCCTCGAGCGTGATCAGAGTATGGGCTTCCGACCGCTTGACATTGAGACCGCCCGCAAGCGCTCCGAACCCGCCGGGCACGAAGCCGCCAAGCAGGCCGCCGACATTGGTGCCGCCGGCGTTGCGATTGGAATCCGCAATGTCGGGGATAATGAAATAGTCCGCCGCAGCCACCTGGCCATGGCCGACGTTGGAACCGCGCTGGAGTTCGCCTGACGAGTTGAGACCGGTCTCCTGCGTGTGCATGGCGAGACCCGCATTGCGGTCGACGATCCTCAGGCACCCGGAGCGCAGGGCGTAGAGCTTCAGCACCGCTTCGGGATTGGACAGCCCGAGGCCAGTCCACCAGTCGTGCTGCGGCTCCTGAATCGCCGCGCGGCCGAGCGGCTGGGCGCAGTGCGGCAGTTCGGGCGTCATCGAATTCTTGGGTGGATTCTTGTCCATCCCGTACTGCGCCAAAGCCGGCGCGGCGGGCGCCGCCAGCGCCAAAGCCGCCAACGCCATCGTCAATCTGCGCATCAATGTGCCTCCCCTAGGTCGGGGAAGCTTAACTCTCGTCTCCGCCGCGTCAACAGCGGCCGATCAGCGCAGATCTTGGAATCGCTTGCCTTCTCCGGCCAGTTTCTCGAGCAAAGCCGAGGGTTTGAACACATCGCCCATGGTTCCCTCGAATTCCCTCATCTTGCCGAGAACCTCGGAAAGTCCGACCTGATCGCCCCAGAACATCGGCCCGCCGCGGTAGACCGGCCAGCCGTAGCCGTATTCCCACACCACATCGATGTCGGAGCCGCGGATCGCCTTGCCCTCCTCGAGGATCTTCGCCCCCTCATTGACCATCGGATAGAGGCAGCGCTCCAGGATCTCCTGGTCGGAAATCGTGCGCGGATTGACGCCGGCCTTGGTCATGAAGTCGCGGATGATCTGCTCAGTCACCGGCGAGGGCTTGGGGTTCCGGTTCTCGTCATAATCGTAGTAGCCGGCGCCCGTCTTCTGGCCGCGTCGGTCCATCTCGCAGAGCACGTCGCGGATCGTCTCGCCCTTGGAGTTTTCCTTCACCCAGCCGATGTCGAGGCCGGCGAGATCGCTCATCGCGAAGGGTCCCATGGGAAAGCCGAAGTCATAGAGCACGCGATCGACGTCCCAGGGCATGGCCCCTTCCATGACCAGCTTCTGGGCCTCGCGCTGGCGTTGGAACAGCATGCGATTGCCGACGAACCCGGGCGTGACGCCCACCAGCACGGCGATCTTGCCGATCTTTCTGGCCAGCTTCATCGAAGTGGCGATGACGCTCTTGGAGGTCTTGTCGGCCCGCACCACCTCGAGCAGCTTCATGACGTTGGCCGGCGAGAAGAAGTGCAGGCCGATCACCGCCTCCGGCCGTTTGGTCACCGAGGCGATCTCGTCGATATTGAGCGCCGAGGTATTGGTGGCCAGGATCGCGCCCGGCTTGCAGATCGCGTCCAGCTTGCTGAACACGTCCTTCTTGATGTCCATGCGCTCGAACACCGCCTCGATGACGAGGTCGGCGTCCTTGAAGTCGCCCATGTCGAGCGAGCCCTTGATCAGGGCCATCCGCTTTTCCACCTCGTCGGTCGTGAGGCCGCCGCGCGCGGCCGTGCGCTCATAGTTCTTGCGGATCACGGAGAGGCCGCGGTCGAGCGCTTCTGGTTTGACCTCGACGATCGTCACCGGGACGCCGGCGTTGGCGAAGTTCATGGCGATGCCGCCACCCATGGTGCCGGCGCCGAGGATCCCCACCGAATTCACGGGGATGACCGGGGTGTCGTCCGGAACGTCCGGGATCTTGGCCGCCGCGCGTTCCGCGAAGAAGGCGTAGCGCTGCGCCGCGCTCTGCGGGCCGGTCATCAGCTCCATGAACAGTTTGCGCTCGGTCTTGAGGCCGTCGGCGAAAGGCTCGTTCACCGCCGCCTCGACGCAGCGGATGTTGTACTCGGGGGCGAGGAAGCCGCGGAACTTGCGGGCGTTGGCCTTGCGGAAGTTAGCGAAGATCTCCGGATGGCCGCGCGCGGCGGCGACCTTTTCGTCACGGTCGCGAACCTTCTTCAGCGGCCAGCCTTCGGCCACCACCTTGCGGGCGAAGGCCAAAGCCCCGTCGCGCAGTTTGCCTTCCTCGACCAATTCGTCGACGAGGCCCATCTCCAGGCAAGCCTTGGCCGGCACGTGGGTCCCGCCGGTCATCATCTCGAGCGCCTTTTCCACCCCGACGATGCGAGGAAGCCGTTGCGTGCCGCCGGCGCCCGGCAGGAGCCCGAGGTTGACCTCCGGCAGACCGCAGCGCGCCGAGGGGACGGCGACGCGGTAGTGACAGCAGAGGGCGGTCTCCAGCCCCCCGCCGAGCGCCGTGCCGTGGATGGCGGCGATGATCGGCTTGGAGGCGTTCTCCATGCCGTCCATGACTTCAAACAGGTTGGCGCCTTTCTGCGCGCCGCCGAATTCGGTGATGTCGGCGCCGGCGATGAAGGTCCGCCCCTCGCAGATCAGCACGATCGCCTTGGCGCCTGGGTCAGAGAGTCCGGCTTTGACGCCCTCGGCGATGCCGTCGCGCACCGGCGCCGAGAGCGCGTTCACAGGCGGCGAGTTGAGCGTGATGACGCCGACCTCGCCGTCGAGCGTGTAGTCGGTCACGGCGTTCAGTGCGGTCATGGGCTTCCTCTTGGGGCGGGGCGCGCGCTGGTCGCGCGGCGTCTTTCTTCAAACGGGCGTATTAAGCCGCGCCGGCCGGAGGGGCGTCAACGGCGCCGCAAGGTCAGTCCTTGAGCGCCTCATAGGCGGGCAGGGTGAGGAACTCCTCGAACTGCTCCGAGAGGCTCATTTCGGAAAAGATGCGGATGGCTTCCGGGAACAGCCCGTCATCGAAGCCGACGATCACCTTGCGAAGGTCCGCCATCTCTTCGGAGAGCAAAGCCTTGAAGAGGTCGCGCGTCACGATCCGGCCGTCGTCCAGCTTCGCGGCCTGCACGATCCACTGCCAGATCTGGGCGCGGCTGATCTCGGCGGTGGCCGCATCCTCCATCAGATTGTAGAGCGGCACGGCTCCGCGGCCGCGCAGCCAGGCTTCGATGTACTGCACGCCGACGCGAATGTTCTCGCGCAGGCCTCGCTCGGTGCGCTGGCCTTCGTGAACCCTGAGCATGTCCTCACGGGTGACCTCGACGTCTTCGCGCAGCTTTCCAAGCTGATTGGCCTCAGGCATCAGGCGATCGAACACCTCCATCGCCACCGGCACCAGGTCGGGGTGAGCCACCCAGGTGCCGTCGTGACCGTCGCCGGCCTCCCGCTCCTTGTCGGCGCGCACCCGCGCGAAGGCGGCCTCGTTGGCCTGCGGATCGCCCTTGACCGGAATCTGAGCCGCCATGCCGCCCATGGCGAAGGCGCCGCGCCGGTGACAGGTCTGGATCAGCTTGAGCGAATAGGCGCGCAGGAACGCTGCTCCCATGCCCATCAGCGCCCGGTCGGGAGTCAACGCCCAGGTCTGGCGACCCATTCGTTTGATGTAGGAAAAGATGTAGTCCCAGCGGCCACAGTTGAGCCCGGCCATGTGCGCCCGCAGCTCGTAGAGGATCTCGTCCATCTCGAAGGCGGCGGGCAGCGTCTCGATCAGCACCGTCGCCTTGATCGTCCCCTGCGGCACGCCGAGCGTCTGCTGGGCGTGGACGAAGACGTCATTCCACAGCCGCGCTTCGAGGTGTGACTCCATCTTCGGCAGGTAGAAATACGGACCCGTGCCGCCAGCGATCTGGGCGTGGGCGTTGTGAAAGAAGTAGAGGCCGAAGTCGGCGAGGGAGGCGGACATCACCTCGCCGTCCACCCGGATATGTCGCTCTGGCAGGTGCCAACCGCGCGGCCGAACGATCAGCACGGCCGGCCCCGGTCCGAGCGCATAGGCTTTGCCGTTGGCCGGATCGGTGAAGTCCAGCTTGCCGTTCCAGCGGTCTTTCAGGTTGATCTGGCCGTCGACGATGTTCCGCCAGGTGGGCGAGGTCGCGTCTTCGAAATCGGCCATGAACACCTTGGCGCCCGAGTTGAGCGCGTTGATGATCATCTTGCGGTCCACCGGCCCGGTGATCTCCACGCGGCGGTCCTGCAGGTCGGCCGGGATCGGCGCGACCTTCCAGTCGCCGTCGCGAACGGCCTTGGTTTCGGACAGGAAATCCGGCCGCTCGCCGGAGTCGAAGCGCTCCTGCCGCGCCGCGCGGGCGGCCAGCAACTCGCGTCGACGAGCGTCAAAGCGCCTGTGCAGGTCGCCGAGGAAGGCCAAAGCCTCGGGCGTGAGAATCTCCTGGGCCCGACCTTCGGTCGAACCCAGGATCTCGATCGTCGGCGCGGTCGGGGCGTCCATGGTCGTCAGGCCGCTTCCTTCTTGAACTGGGCGGCTTCGGTGGAGTCAGCCAGGGCAGTCGTGGAAGAGGCGCCGCCCGAGATGGTCATCGCCACCTGGTCGAAATAGCCGGTGCCCACTTCGCGCTGGTGGCGCGTCGCCGAATAGCCGGCCGCCTCGGAGGCGAACTCCTTCTGCTGCAACTCGGAATAGGCGGCCATGCCGTGGTCCTTGTAGCCCAGCGCCAGCTCGAACATGCCGTGGTTGAGGCTGTGGAAGCCGGCCAGGGTGACGAATTGGAACTTGTAGCCCATCGCGCCCAGCTCGCGCTGGAACTTGGCGATGGTCGCCTTGTCGATGTTGGCTTCCCAGTTGAAAGACGGCGAGCAATTGTAGGCCAGCAGCTTGTCCGGATGTTCCTTCTTCACTGCCTCGGCAAAGGCCCGCGCCTCATCCAGGTTGGGATGTGACGTCTCCCACCACAGGGCGTCGGCGAACGGTGCGTAGGCGAGACCGCGGGCGATGCAGTGGTCCAGTCCCGTGCCGTCCTTCAGCCGGTAGAAGCCTTCCGCCGTGCGGCTGTCCTCGACGATGAACGGCCGGTCGCGCTCGTCCACATCCGAGGTGATGAGCTTGGCAGACTCCGCATCGGTGCGGGCGAAAACCAGGGTCGGCACGCCACAAACGTCGGCCGCGAGGCGGGCGGCGGTCAGGTTGCGGACGTGGGCCGCGGTGGGGATCAGCACCTTGCCGCCCATATGGCCGCACTTCTTTTCCGAGGCGAGCTGGTCCTCGAAGTGGACGCCGGCCGCGCCGGCCTCGATGAACGCCTTCATGATCTCGAAGCTATTGAGCGGACCGCCGAAGCCGGCCTCGGCGTCGCCCACGATCGGCAGGAACCAGTCGCGCTTGGCGCCGCCCTCGGCGTGCTCGATCTGGTCGGCGCGCTGCAGCGTGCGGTTGATCCGACGGCAGAGCTCGGGCGCGGCGTTGGCCGGGTAGAGGCTCTGGTCGGGATACATGGCGCCGGCCGTGTTGGCGTCCGCCGCCACCTGCCAGCCGGAGAGATAGATCGCCTTGAGACCGGCGCGCGCCATCTGCATGGCTTGATTGCCGGTGACCGCGCCCAGCGCATTGACGAACGGTTCGCTGTGCAGGCTCTCCCAGAGACGGTTGGCGCCGCGCTCGGCCAGCGTGTGGGCGATGGTCACCGAACCCCGCAACTTCTCAACGTCGGCCGGGGAATAGGGCCGCTCGACGCCTTCGAAACGCCCCGCCGGCGCGCCCGGAACCAGGGATTCGAATCCACGCATGGGTGAGTCTCCAGATATGATCTTCTCAGCGGCCTTCGCGCCGCAGGGCGCCTTCCTAATGCGCAATGGCTGGCCTTCGCCATGGCTCCGCCCTCACCAAAAGGCAACTCTGTCACAACACGACATTGTCATGATTGTGAATTCATGACAGATTGAGCAAATGCCGCCGGCAGCCGAACGCAAGCTTTTCCTCGGCGCGCGCCTCAGGCGTCTGCGTCGAGAGATCGGCCTGACCCAGGCTCGCATGGCTCAGGATCTCGACATCTCGCCCAGCTATCTCAACCACCTCGAGCGCAATCAGCGACCGCTGACCGCCCAGATCCTGCTGCGGCTGGCCGAGACCTATGACATCGACCTGCGAAGCTTTTCGACCGCCGATGCGGCGCCGACACGCGATCTCGAGGAGATTCTGGCCGATCCCGTGTTCCGCGATCTGGCTATTCCGCGGCACGAGATCGCGGAGGTGGCGGAGAACGCGCCGGGCGTCTCGGACGCCATTGTCCGTCTCTACCGCACCCTGTCCGAGCGCCAGCGATACGGCGGCGAAGCCCCAGAGCGCCTCGAACTCGGGCTGCAGCCGTCAGATTGGGTGCGCGACCATATCGAGGACCAGCACAACTTTTTTCCCGAGCTCGACGATGCCGGCGAGGCTGTGGCCGGGGCCTTGGACGCCGAGCCTCAGGACGCCTGGGCGGCCATCCTGCGGCGGCTCGCCGAGCGGCATGGCGTGCGCGTGCGCGTCGCGCCGATCGAAGTGTTGCCTGACCAGCTGAGGCTGTTCGACCACCATCGACGCCGGCTGATGATCTCCGAGCGGATGAGTTCCTCGGGTCGCGCCTTTGCGGCGGCCTATCAGCTGGGGCTGCTGGAACATGGGCCGGACATCGCCGCGCTGGTTCAGCGCGCCGCGCCCCCCAACGCGCCCGCAGCCAACCTGCTGCGCGTTTCGCTGGCCAACTACCTCGCAGCCGCGATCCTCATGCCCTACGAGCCGTTTCGGCGCAGCTGCGAGGCCTTCCACTACGACCTCGACCTCCTGGCCATGCGCTTCGGCGCCAGCTTCGAACAGGCCGCGCACCGCCTGACCACGCTCTCGCGGCCCACGGCCCGGGGCGTGCCGTTCTTCATGCTGCGGCTCGATGCGGCCGGAAACATCTCCAAGCGCTTTGGCGGCGGCGGATTCCCGTTCTCGCGCTTCGGCGGGGGCTGTCCCCGGTGGCGCATCCATGCGGTGTTCCGCTCGCCGGGCCGGGTGCTCACCCAGATTGTCCAGACCCCAGGTGGGGACCGCTACTTCACTTTCGCCCGCACTGTGGCCCGGGTCGCTGCGCCGCTTGGCGAGGAGGACTCGGAGCTCGCCGTCGGCCTCGGCTGCGAGCTGAAATACGCCCCGCGACTGGCCTATGCTCAGGGCTATGACCTCGCGACACCGTCGGTCACCGAGATCGGCGCCGCTTGCCGGGTGTGCGAACGACCGTCCTGTCCGCAGCGCGCCGCCGAGCCGGCCGGACGGACGCTGGCGATCGACGACTTCTCCAAGTCTATTTCGTCCTATCCCTTCGACTCCCCGTGATTCGTCCGGGCGCCGCCGGTCTCGCGCGCAGTCTCTCGCCCGCGAACTCGTGCGTCCATGCGCGCGCGCGTTTGCCATTGCCGTAGGCTTGCGACGCAACTGCAACACCCGCTGAGTTCTTTTCAGGAAAAAGGATTGCGGTGGTTGACGCATTGTTCAACTTCGCACTAGCGAACGGGCAGTCTTGTCAGTTGGGCGTTGCGTGCCCGGTCAGAACGAGCCTGCCGCGCGGTGGGCCGGGGAGGAAAGATGCGGACTCAAATCCTGTTGGCGACGTGCGCGGCGAGCGTGTTCACTCTGGCGGCTACCGGGGCCCTCGCCCAGGCCGCCACACAGCCACAAGCGGAGAGCCCGACCACGCTCGGCGAGATCGTGGTCACCGCCGAGCGGCGCGAGGCCAGCATCCAGCGGGTGCCCGAATCGGTCACGGCCTTTACCTCCAAGGACCGGAACATCAAGGGCATCGCCTCGGTCCAGGACATGACCAACTACACGCCCGGCTTCACCTACTCGAGCCAGCTGGACCGGCCGGTCATGCGGGGTCTGGCGCGCAACAACAACATCTACGCCTCCGACTCCTCGGTGGCGGTCTACCTGGACGACTTCTACACCAACTCGACCTTTTTGATCGGGCGTGACGACATGCTCATCGACCAGGTCGAAGTGCTGCTTGGCCCGCAAGGCACGCTATATGGCCGCAACGCCATTGGCGGCCTGATCAACACCATCTCCAAGCGCCCGACCGACGATTGGGAAGGCGAGATGCGCGCCAGCGTCGGCAACTACGGCGCCACCAAGGTGGAAGGCACGGTCTCGGGCCCGTTGGCGCCAAACCTCGACTTCCGGCTGAGCGCCTACGACGAAAACCAGAACAACGGCTGGCTGCAGAACGTCGCTCCGGGCATGCATTCCGAAGGCGGCGTCAAGCACGATCCCTATGTCGAGTTCCAGCTGGAGTACAAGACCGACAAGAACGACATCTGGCTGGACGCTTACACGCTCGGATTCAATCATGACCGCGGCGGTCCTGGTGCCTTGCAGGGAACGCCCACCGTGGGTTCGTACGACACCGCGCTGACGTCTTCCGGCCAGTTGTTCTTCAACCCGAACTTCCCGTACGGCGGCGGCGCCGTGCCCGGTTCCGTGGTCGGCATGATCGGGTCCGACAATCCGTCCGACAGCAACATCCGCGACTACGCCCATTCGGTGGACACCGACATCACGCTCACCAAGGCCTACGCGGTGACACTGCACTGGACCCACCATTTTGACGGCGTCGATCTGAAATACATCGGTGGCTACAGCCAGTATCACTACGAGCTGCACACCAACTATTTCAACAACGACGACTCGCCGATTACTCAGTATCAAATCCCGGTCACCGCACCGAGCGAGACCAATCCGGGCTGCGCGATCGGCGAGGCTCTCACCGGCAGCGCCGCGGCCTGTACGCCGTTGACGGTCTATCCGACCCAGATCTTCAGCTACACGACGAGCACCAACTGGTTCAGCCACGAGCTGATCCTGCAGTCGACCAACAAGGGTCCGGTGCAGTGGGTCGCTGGCCTCTACTACTATAACGAGTGGGACAATAATCCGGAGACGGTGCAAGAGCCCGGGCAGGCGCAAGTCGGCGCGCCGCTCAATATTCTGACCCAGGCGCCCGCCGCGCCTAACCCGAGTCTCGACAATCTCCTGCTCGACTATCAGGACCGCATCCAGACGCTGGCCGAATACGCTCAGGTCGACTGGAGCGTGACTCCGACGATCAAGCTGACCGGCGGCGTGCGGTATACGCGGGATTGGAAGCACGCCCAGGAAGAGACGCGCTTCATCTATTTTGGCGAGGACGCCTACGCCGGCACGCCCTACGCCGGCATCTTCACGCCTCAGAACTTCGGCGCGACCCTGCCTGCGTTCGATGTCACCGAGTCGCTCACCGATCAGGGTGGGACGGGCAAGGGCATCTGCAGCGCGAGCGCGATCGCTACGACAGGCGCCTACACCGGCGATGCGGTGCGGTGCCTCAGCGACAGCTCGAGCGCGGTCACCGGCACGGCGGGCATCGAGTGGACGCCCGACCGCAACACCCTGGTCTATGCGCGGTACAATCGCGGCTACAAGGCCTTCGCCTTCAACGCCGGCTACAACGGCGCCAACGTGGAAGCGGCGCCCGAGCACATCAACGACTATGAGGTCGGCTTTAAGGAGACGTTCAACCGCCGGCTGATCATCGACGCCGACGCCTTCTACTATGACTACCAGAACGACCAAGTGCCGGTGGGCATTCCTGTGGGTGGGGTGAATCTCACGGAATTCATCAACGTGCCCAAGGCGGTGTCGGAAGGCGTCGAGCTCGAGGCGATCTGGAATCCGATCCGGGATCTGACCTTCACCCTGACCTATGGCTTCGACCACACCTCGATCAAAAGCAGCTGCTCGGCCGCTCAGGTGGCGACGCTGGAGGCGGCTGGCTCAACGGCTGTCTACGGCGGCTGCGTTATCGACGCGCTCGACCCGCAGGCGCTCGCTCCCGGCGCCAAGCCGGTCGGCGGGGCGACTACGTCCGGCGACTTCTACCAGTCGATCAAAGGCGCAGAACTGCCGCAGGCGCCGGAGAACAAGGTGGCGTTCAACACCACCTATACCTTCCACTTTGAGCCCGGGAACCTCAGCCTGTCGGGCACCTTCATCTGGAAGGACAAGTCGTACGCTTCGGTCTTCGACCGGCCTTATTATGAGGCGCCGTCGTGGAACCAAGTTGACCTGCGGCTCACCTGGAGTGGCGATCACGACCGTTATGAGATCGTGGCCTATGCCAAGAACGTGTTCAACTCGATCGGCTACGACGCCGCGGCGGCGGGCTATTACTATACCAACCCGGTGGGCGGCGGCGCTCCGACCCAGGCAGCCAGCTACGACCTGACTCCGCCGCGCACCTACGGGCTGGAGTTCCACTACAAGTTCTGAGGTCCCTCCAAAGGGTCCAGGACGGGCGCAAAGCGTCTCCCGGCGGCCACACCGTCGCCGGGAGCGCGCAAATCCAGACGCCGTGAGCGAACGCGACAGTTGACGCCCTGTTCAACTTCGCTCAACCTCTCCGTGAAAAGCTATGGGCGGCGTGCGAAAGCGCGCGCGCTAAAGAGCGAACGATCCCGCACGTATGCGGGGCAGGGGAGAGAACGATGCGGAACCACGTCCTTTTTGCGACCTGCGCGGTGAGTGCGCTCACGCTCATGGCGACCGGTGCTCTGGCGCAGGCAGCCCAGCCGCCCAAAGGCGGGTCGGGCGTCACGACGCTCGGTGAGATCGTGGTCACGGCCGAACGACGCGAGGCCAGTCTTCAGACCGTGCCGGAGTCGGTCACGGCCTTCACGTCCAAGGACCGCAACATCAAGGGCATCTCCACGGTCCAGGACATGACCAACTTCACGCCGGGCCTGACCTATTCGAGCCAGTTGGATCGGCCGGCAATGCGGGGCCT
>Ga0302311_10004675_pt1 | contig 14702 bp, 8 predicted proteins | sample III_Palsa_N1_3_FD_200449 | JGI IMG/M metagenome (GOLD analysis project Ga0302311, IMG submission 200449) | Peat permafrost microbial communities from Stordalen Mire near Abisko, Sweden - III_Palsa_N1_3 | ecosystem: Environmental > Terrestrial > Soil > Palsa > Peat permafrost | place: Sweden... | reverse complement strand
ATCTGGCGACCCTCGACGCTGAGGGATATTGCAATATCGTCGGACGTTTAAAGGACATGTTGATTCGTGGTGGCGAGAACATTTATCCGCGCGAAATCGAAGAATTCCTGTTTCGGCATCCGAAGATTCAATCGGCCCAGGTATTCGGTGTTCCTGATATTAAATACGGCGAGGAAGTGTGCGCGTGGATTGTTCTCCGTCAAGGCGAACACGCGACGGCAGAAGACATCCGCGAGTATTGCCGAGGACAGATTGCACACTACAAGATTCCGCGGCACATCCGCTTTGTCGACGAGCTGCCGATGACGGTCACCGGCAAGGTCCAGAAATTCATCATGCGAGCAAAGATGATCGAGGAAATGAAGCTATCGGAGGCTAAAACGGCGTGACTACGGGTAATTGCTGGGATTTACAACTGAAAATGGTTGCCGGAATAATCACGGCAACCATTTAAATTCTTACGCAAACGTTTGTACAGACGAAAAAAAAGCGGGCCTGGAGCCCGCTAAAAACCACACGCTACGGGGTTAGCGCGAGGAGACCAAGGGTGGGACCGGCCAATATCATTTCATCAGCCAACGACCCCAACAAACATGTCCCTGAAACTGGGATTCGGCACCAGGCCGACCGTCGAATGCAACTCTAAACGTTGTTGTTCACCAACGCTGCACTCGATCACATCCGTGTTGAGACCGTTGAAGTGATTGTGGGCGAATAATCCGGGCATCACCGTAACAAAGTGTTTCAGGTTGTAACCCTTGACGCACAAGGCTCAGCGATTATTCCGTCCACCCTTTGTCGATTATTGTGATTTACAAGCCGATATTTCGACGCCTCTTAGAAATGCTCGTGCTGCCGAGCGCGAAACGTAGATTTTAAGGACAATCAAAAACCGTTGACCCAACCGGGCGGCGAACTGCACTGGAGACAATCGCATGACCATCGACGCAGACCTTCTCGCCTACTACGCCAAGGTTGCGGCAGCGTTCCCTGAACAACCGGCTGACGCCGACCCCATTGCCCTGCGCCGGCAGTTTCAGAATGTGGCGCGTGAGTTCGCTGCGCCGCGTCCGGCGGGAGTGGACGTTGAAGACATTGACCTGCCGCTCGAAGGGCGCACGTTGCGTGCGCGGGTTTATCGGCCGGCGGGGGCCAGGAAAGCGTTGCCCCTGGTGGTCTATTTTCATGGCGGCGGCTGGGTAGTCGGGGACCTCGAGACGCACGACCTGATGATTGCGCGATTTGCTCTGGACTCGCATTGCGCGGTCGTAAGCGTGGATTACCGGATGGCGCCGGAGCACCCGTTCCCCGCGCCCGTTGAAGATGCGCTCGATGCGCTGCTGTGGCTCGCCGAGCATCGTTCGCGTCTGGGCTTGGCGACCAACAGGCTGGGCGTGGCCGGCGACAGCGCTGGCGCCCATCTTGCAGCGGTGGCCGCGCGTGCTGCGAACGATCGCGTGGCCGGTCTGGTCACGGCGCAGTTATTGATCTATCCGGTGGCGCGCTGCCGTTTCGAGGGCGGCAGCTTTACGGCCAACGCCGAAGGGCCGGGCTTGACCACCGAGGAAATGCGCTTTTACTGGGCTCAATTCCTGACGTCCGACCCGCCGGCCGATGACGACGTGCGCGCTTTCCCGCTAGCGGAATCCTACGATAGGACGCCGGCACGGGCGTTGATCGTCGCTGCGGCCTACGATCCGCTCTACGACGACGCTCACGAATTTGCGCGTTTTCTGGAAGCGAATGGCGGGCGCGCCGAGGTAATTGACGCGCACGACATGACGCACGGCTTCGGCCGGATCCAGGCGCATTCGAAAGCGGCGGCGGCCTGGATGAAAAAAACGTCGGAGCGCTTCGGTGAAATGTTACATGCAGAGCGTTGACTTTTCGATGCCCAGCGACATCTGCTTACGTGGTGCTTACGCTGAGTTGTCAGCCTGATGAATCTGACGAATAGCTGATCTGATGTACGAAAAAGGCGGCCTGACTCAGGTCGCCTCCGTATTCATTTCAGCCATTTATCGAGCACTGCCTGAAACTCGCCTGTCGAGCGTGACAGGTGCAGCCATTGATCCACGTATTGCTGGAACACCACGTCGCCGCGCGGCAGCAGGTACGCTTTTTCTCCGAACTGGAACGGTTTGTCCGGATGGACCGAGCACAGGCCGGGATTGAGCTTTTGCTGGAGCAGGGTTTCGGAGGCGTCGGTGACCATCACATCGGCTTGGCCGTCGAGGATTTGCTTGAAGATGGTCACGTTGTCGGGGTACTCGATCAGTTGCGAGTGCGTGAAGAACTGCTTCGCAAATTTCTCGTTCGTGCCGCCCGGATTCACGATGGTGCGCACGCCGGGCTGATCGATTTGCGCGATGGTCTGGTATTTATCGACATCGGCGCAGCGGACGATGGGTGTCTTGCCGTCGACCATGTAGGGTTGCGTGAAGAACGCGCGTTTCTGGCGTTCGAGCGAGGTTGAAACTCCGCCGACCGCGATGTCGCACTTCGCGACAAAATCGTTCATCAAGTTTGACCACGATGTCTTGATGAACTCGGCTTTGACGTTCATCGACTGGGCGAGGTTTTGCGCGGCATCGATGTCGATGCCTTCGAACTGGCCGTCCGGCCTCAGGAACGAGTACGGCTTGTAGTCGCCCGTTGTGCAGACGCGCAGCGTGCCGCGTGCAAGAATTTCGTCGAGTCTCGATGGAGCGGGCGGGGCGGCGGGTGCGCTGGCCGGTAACGTCGCGCTTGGTGTGCCGGTGATGCTGCCTGCTTGCACGGTTTGCGCCTGCGCGCCGATGGCGAAGCCGAGCAGCAGGGCGCAAACACCTGTGCGAAAGACACCGCGAAGCGACACGCAACCAGAGGCAAGAACTTTCATCGACACTCCCGGAAAGATTATTTCAGCCGCCGATGATATCGAAGGGGGCATCGTTCGCATCTACCCCAAAAACCCTAACCCCTGAGCGCGAACGAAAACCCCCGTCCGGTAGAATGCCCCTTTGCCCTACGCTCCAAACCACGTGCCTTCCACACTCCTGAACGACACTTTCCTGCGCGCGCTGCAGCGCCAGCCCACCGACTACACGCCGATCTGGCTGATGCGTCAGGCGGGCCGTTATTTGCCCGAGTACAACGCCACGCGTTCGCGCGCCGGTAGCTTCCTGGGGCTCGCAACCAATCCCGACTACGCGACTGAAGTCACGCTTCAGCCATTGGAGCGCTTCCCGCTCGACGCCGCCATTCTGTTCTCGGACATCCTGACCATCCCCGACGCAATGGGCCTCGGCCTGAATTTCGTCCAGGGTGAAGGTCCGCGATTCGAGCGCACGGTTCGCACCGAAGAGGACGTGGCCAAGCTGCACGTGCCGGATATCGACGCCACGCTGCGTTACGTGACTGACGCGGTATCGCAGATCCGCCGCGCACTAACCGACGCGCAAGGCCGCCAGAAAGTGCCGCTGATCGGTTTTTCGGGTAGCCCGTGGACGCTCGCCTGCTACATGGTCGAAGGCGGCGGATCGCCCGATCACCATACGGTCAAGGCCATGGCTTACACCCGGCCGGACTTGATGCATCGCATCCTCGATATCAACGCGCAAGCGGTTGTTGCCTATCTGAACGCGCAGATCGAAGCGGGCGCGCAAGCTGTGATGATCTTCGATACCTGGGGCGGCGCACTGGCCGACGGCGCTTATCAACGCTTCTCGCTCGACTACATCGCGAAGGTGGTCGCAGGTTTGAAGCGCGAGCACGACGGCGTCAAGGTGCCGGTCATCACGTTCACAAAGGGCGGTGGTTTGTGGCTGGAACAGATCGCCGCAATCGGCGTGGACGCGGTCGGTCTCGACTGGACCGTGAACCTGGGCCAAGCGCGCGAAAAAGTGGGCGATCGGGTCGCGCTCCAGGGAAATATCGATCCAGCGGTGTTGTTTGCATCGCCGGCTGTGATTCGCACCGAAGCGCGCGCCGTGCTCGACAGCTTCGGCAATTTTCCCGGTCACGTCTTCAATCTCGGTCACGGTATTTCGCAATTCACGCATCCGGAAAACGTGGCGGAACTCGTTGATGAGGTGCATCGGCACAGTCGCGCCATTCGGGCAAAGAACTGACATTTGGTCAAAAAAGATTGCTGCGTTGCGTCACGAAAAGCTTACGTCAAACGTTTGGGCGGCAAGACAAAAGTGCCGTGAAATGCCCGTAGATTGGCCGTTCCGCCAATGTCAAGAGTTGACTTATGCACATTTTGTTCGTTGCGGCGCGCCATCTTCAAATCAGACCTAAGCGCTATTATGAAGGCCTATTTTGTGTCTTCAAATACATGATTAATAAGAGAAATTTGAGAGCAACCCGAAATGTGGGCTACCGCACACAGCAAGCGAGATCGCCACTTTTTGTCCGTGTCAATCAAAGTTCTCAACAAAGTTATCCACAGGCCTGTGGAAAGCTTCGAAATCTCAAAATTAATCCACAGCTTAGCGTCGATTGTGATGTTTCACTTTAACTACGCCCCGCACAGCCCCATGTTCAGGTGGAACGGTTGTTCCTGCGTGGATTGCGGCGGGTGCGGCAATTGAGCGTCTTTGTCCGCGTCGCGCTGGACCATCCTCTGCCGACGCTTTTCGACTATCGATACGATCTGGCCCCCACTCCGTTACCCGGCATGCTGGTACGGATTCCGTTCGGGCGTCGCGACGCAGTCGGCCTGATTTGCGAGGTCACGGATCACACCGACGTGCCGACGGACAAGTTGCGCGATGTGGCTGCCATTTGCAGCACGCTTGCGCCGCTTGCCGATGAATGGCGTGCACTGACGCTGTTCGCGGCCGAGTATTACCAGCGCGGTCTGGGCGAAGTGGCGCTGCCCGCGCTGCCCCAGGTTTTGCGCGATGCCTCGCGCTGGGCCAAATTGCTCGCGCCGGAGGAGCGGTATCGGTTGATGCCGGAAGGGCGCGCCAGTCTGCCCGATGCGCTGCCGCCACGCGCTACCGCGCTGCGTCGTCTCGCCGGTGCGCTCGCCGCCAATCCCACGTTACCTGCCGCCGAGGCTCGCGCGCTGCATCCAAAAGCGCGCATGACGCTCGATGAATGGCAGACGCGCGGATGGGTCGCGCTGGAAACCGGCGACGCGCCGGAGCAGGACACGGCGCTCGCGCCCGCGGTTGAAAAGGCCGCACTCCACGCCACCGACGTGCTTTTGCCGCAATTAACCGCAGAGCAGTCCGATGCCGTCGATGCGATCACCGGCGCAAAGGGTTTCGCCGCGTTCCTGCTGCACGGCGTGACCGGCAGCGGCAAAACCGAGGTTTATCTCCACGCATTGGCCCATTTGCTCGGTTCGCGCCCCGATGCGCAAGCGCTCGTGCTCGTCCCGGAAATCAATCTCACGCCGCAATTCGAAGCCGCTTTCCGCACGCGTTTCGCCGCGCTGCCGGAGGGCGCCATCGTGACGATGCATAGCGGGCTGGCCGAAGGCGAACGCGCCCGCAACTGGCTCGCGGCGCACACAGGTCGCGCTCGGCTCGTGCTCGGGACGCGGCTGGCGATCCTGGCGTCGTTGCCGAAGCTGTCGCTGATCGTGGTCGATGAGGAACACGATCCCGCCTACAAGCAGCAGGAAGGCCTCCGCTATTCGGCGCGGGATCTCGCGGTTTATCGGGCGAACAAGTTGGAGATTCCGGTCGTGCTGGGGTCGGCGACGCCATCGCTGGAAAGTTGGTGGCAGGCCGAGCAGGGCCGATACACCAAGCTCACGCTCACGCGCCGTGCTGTGGCAACCGCGGTTCTGCCAAGCGTCCGGCTGATCGACCTGGAAGAGGAGCGGCAGCGCGGACGGGCGTCGGTGGAGGGCTTGTCGGGGCCGCTGATCGCCGCGATGAAAATGCGCCTGGAACGCGGCGAGCAAAGCCTCGTGTTCCTCAACCGGCGCGGATATGCCCCCATTCTTTCGTGTGACGCCTGCGGCTGGGTCGCCGGCTGCCCGCGATGCAGCGCCTATGTCGTGCTCCACAAGCCCGAACGCACGTTGCGTTGCCACCATTGCGGCTGGGAATCGCGCATTCCCAAGTCCTGCCCGGACTGCGGCAATGTGGATATCGCGCCAATGGGCCGCGGCACGCAGCGCGTGGAAGAAACGCTCGCGACGGCTGTGCCGGGGGCGAGGGTTCTACGCATCGATGCCGACAGCACGCGGCGCAAGGGCAGCGCACAAGCCCTTTTCTCCGATGTCCACGCGGGCGAGGTCGATATCCTCGTCGGCACGCAGATGATTGCGAAGGGGCACGACTTTCAGCGCGTGACGCTGGTTGGCGTTCTCAATGCCGATACCGCGCTTTTTTCCCACGATTTCCGGGCGAGCGAGCGGCTTTTTGCCCAGTTGATGCAGGTGAGCGGACGGGCGGGGCGCGCCGGCTTGCCGGGCGAAGTGATGATCCAGACGCGCTACGCACGGCACGCGCTTTATCACGCGCTGGCCCGGCACGATTACGTCGGGTTTGCCAATTCCACGCTGGCCGAGCGCCGCGACGCGCATTTGCCGCCGTTCGTCTATCAGGCGATGCTTCGCGCCGAAGGACGCACGCTCGAGGCCGCGCTGGACTTTCTGGGGGCTGCGGCGGCAGAGTTCGCCGCGCTGGCCGGCGCTGAACGGGTGACGGTGTACGACGCGGTGCCGTTGACTATCGTGAAGGTGTTTAACGTGCACCGCGCGCAGTTGTTGCTGGAATGCGCGTCGCGGGCCGTGTTGCAGAATGCGTTGCGGGCCTGGCAGCCGGCGTTACGCAGTCTCAAGGTAAAAGGCGTGATCCGATGGAATGTCGAGGTGGATCCGCTCGATATCTAGTCTTGCTCGCGCCGGCGAGCGGGTCTTGGCCACGCGTTGCCCGGCGCCTCTGCCGTTCAGCTATTCAACTCAGCTATTGCCGCGGTCCGCGCCTTGCACGCGTGCAACCGTCAGGCCGCCGACCGCCATGTCGTTGCCATCGTCACGAGCGCCACCCTCAGGGCGTTCGACGTGCGGATGCGCGCAGCGGATGAACAACACCACGCACAGCGCACACATCGCCCAAATGCTGCAAAAAATCGTCCAGGTGCTCATATCCTCTTCTCCCCGAAACCGCGCGGCTGAATTTTAAGACGGCCGCAAAGTTTCATCGCTGATATGGCCGTACCAGTTCTTATCGGCATCAGGAAGCAATTACTTAGGGGTGGTTCCAAGAAAAATTATCGAACGCGGAATCCTAGAGCACGCCTAGCCCAAACCGCCATCCTCAATTACCCGTAATCCCTTGTTCTGAAAGGATTTTCGAAAGGTGCAACCCGTCTCAAAATCTTGGTTGCACCTTTTTTAAGAGCGGGTTACGATTCGGCCACTTTTCAAGCTATCACCGGCCGATTCCGGCAAGGAAGGATATATGGCGAGCACCACCCTGGGCGTCAAAGTCGACGATCTGCTGCGCACCCGTCTGAGAGACGCTGCCACGCGGCTCGAGCGCACGCCGCACTGGCTCATCAAGCAAGCCATCTTCGCGTATCTCGAACGCATCGAACATGGACAGTTGCCACCTGAACTGTCCGGTGCAATTGGTTCGGGCGATACGCTGGAATCCTCTGCGCACGCTGAGTCGGAAGAAGACGGTGCGCCGCATCCCTTCCTCGATTTCGCCCAGAACGTGCAACCGCAATCCGTACTGCGCGCCGCGATTACGGCCGCGTACCGGCGTCCTGAGCCGGAATGCGTGCCGTTTTTGATCGGACAAGCGCGATTGCCGGCTAATGTCGCCAGCGAAACGAATGCCATGGCGACGAAGCTTGTCGAAGCGCTGCGCAAGAAACAAACGGGCGGCGGTGTCGAAGGGCTGATCCACGAGTTTTCGCTGTCGAGCCAGGAAGGCGTCGCGCTGATGTGTCTCGCCGAAGCCTTGCTGCGCATTCCGGATCGCGCCACCCGAGACGCGCTGATCCGCGACAAGGTCAGCAAGGGCGACTGGCGCTCGCACATGGGCCAGGCGCCGTCGCTGTTCGTGAACGCGGCGACGTGGGGCCTGATGATCACCGGCAAGCTGGTGACGACGAATAGCGAAGCGGGGTTGTCGTCGGCGTTGACGCGCCTGATTGGCCGTGGCGGTGAGCCGCTGATCCGCAAGGGCGTCGATATGGCGATGCGCCTGATGGGCGAGCAGTTCGTCACGGGCGAGACGATTTCCGAAGCGCTGGCGAACAGCCGCAAATTCGAAGCGCGCGGTTTCCGCTATTCCTACGACATGCTCGGCGAAGCCGCGACGACCGAAGAGGACGCCGTCCGCTATTACGCATCGTACGAACAGGCGATCCACGCGATCGGCAAGGCCGCGGGATCGCGCGGCATTTATGAAGGCCCGGGGATTTCCATCAAGCTGTCCGCGCTGCATCCGCGCTACTCGCGCTCGCAGCAGGAACGCACGATGACCGAGTTGCTGCCGCGCGTGAAAGCGCTGGCGCTGCTCGCGCGCCGTTACGACATCGGCCTGAACATCGATGCGGAAGAAGCCGACCGGCTGGAAATTTCGCTCGATCTGCTAGAAGCGCTGTGCTTTGATCCCGAACTGGCCGGCTGGAATGGCATCGGTTTCGTGGTGCAGGCTTATCAGAAGCGTTGCCCGTTCGTGATCGATTACTTGATCGATCTCGCGCGTCGCAGCCGTCATCGGATCATGGTTCGGCTGGTTAAGGGCGCTTACTGGGATTCGGAAATCAAGCGCGCGCAAGTTGATGGCCTCGAAGGCTATCCGGTCTATACGCGCAAGATCTACACGGACATCTCGTACGTCGCTTGCGCGAAAAAACTGCTCGCTGCGCCCGATGCCGTGTATCCGCAATTCGCCACGCACAACGCGTTCACGCTGTCGGCTATCTATCATCTCGCCGGGGGGAATTATTACCCCGGTCAGTACGAGTTCCAGTGCCTGCACGGCATGGGCGAGCCGCTGTACGAAGAAGTCACCGGACGCGACAAGCTCAACCGGCCGTGTCGCGTGTATGCGCCGGTCGGCACGCACGAAACGCTGCTCGCGTATCTCGTGCGCCGCTTGCTTGAGAACGGCGCGAATACCTCGTTTGTGAACCGCATCGCCGATAAAACGATTCCGGTCAGCGAACTTGTGCAGGATCCTATCGACGAAGCGTCCAAGCTCACGCCGCTCGGTCTGCCGCACGCGAAGATTGCGCTGCCGCGCCAGTTGTTCGGCAACGAGCGCCTCAATTCGATGGGCTTCGATCTGTCGAATGAGCATCGGCTGGCGTCGTTGTCATCGGCGTTGCTCGCGAGTGCGAATCATCCGTGGCGCGCGGCGCCCATGCTCGAAGCCGCTGACATAGTGGAAGGCGTTGCACGCGATGTCCGCAACCCAGCCGACTTGCGTGACCTGGTTGGAACCGTGGTTGAGGCTACATCCGAGCAAGTTGCTCTCGCTCTGAGTAACGCCGTAGCCGCCGCGCCGATCTGGCAATCGACGCCCGTCGATGAACGTGCCGATTGCCTCGCCCGCGCAGCCGATCTGCTCGAAGCGCAGATGCATACGCTGATGGGTCTCGTCGTGCGCGAAGCGGGTAAGTCGCTGGCGAATGCGGTGTCGGAGATTCGTGAGGCTATCGATTTCCTGCGTTATTACTCGGCGCAGATCCGCAGCGAGTTTTCCAACGATACGCATCGTCCGCTCGGCCCCGTGGTGTGCATCAGCCCGTGGAACTTCCCGCTCGCGATTTTCATGGGACAAGTGGCCGCAGCACTCGCTGCCGGCAATACGGTACTCGCGAAGCCGGCTGAACAGACGCCGCTGATCGCAGCGCAAGCCGTGCGCATCCTGCGCGAAGCCGGCGTGCCGCCGGGCGCGGTGCAACTGCTGCCGGGCAACGGTGAAACCGTCGGTGCGGCGCTGGTTGCCGATCCGCGCACACGTGCCGTGATGTTCACGGGTTCGACCGAAGTCGCGCGGCTGATCAACAAGACCTTGTCCGAACGGCTCGACCCGGATGGCCGGCCGATTCCGCTGATTGCGGAGACGGGCGGACAGAACTCGATGATCGTCGATTCGTCGGCGCTGGCCGAGCAAGTGGTCGCAGACGTGTTGCAATCGTCCTTCGATTCCGCCGGTCAACGCTGTTCGGCACTGCGCGTGTTGTGCCTGCAGGACGACGTCGCGGATCGCACGCTTGAAATGCTCACCGGCGCCATGCGGCAACTCGCGATGGGGAACCCCGATCGCCTTTCCACCGATGTCGGCCCGGTGATCGATGCCGAAGCGAAGCAGAGCATCGAGGCGCATATTGCATCGATGCGCGAGAAAGGCCGCAACGTCGTGCAGTTGCCTATGCCCGATGGCTGCGCACAAGGCACTTTCGTCCCGCCGACGCTGATCGAACTTGATTCCATCGATGAGTTGGAGCGCGAGGTCTTCGGTCCGGTACTTCACGTAGTGCGGTATCGCCGGGCACATCTTGATAAACTGCTCGACCAAATTAAGGCGACGGGGTACGGGCTGACGCTGGGGATCCATACGCGTATCGATGAAACCATCGCGCACGTGGTGAGCCGGGCGCACGTGGGCAACATCTACGTGAACCGGAACGTAATTGGCGCGGTCGTCGGCGTGCAGCCGTTCGGCGGCGAAGGTTTGTCGGGCACCGGACCGAAAGCGGGCGGCGCGCTGTATTTGCAGCGGCTCCTTGCCAAGCGTCCGACGGGTTTGCCGAAATCGCTGGAAAGCGCGCTGATCGTGGACCAAACGGCTGCGAACGAAACGCCGGCTGCGCTGACCGCATTGCGCGACTGGGCGATTGCTGAGCGCGATCCGCAAACGGCGGCACGTTGCGAAGGCCACCTGCAGCACGTGATGGCCGGTGCGACCGCCGTGCTGGCTGGCCCAACCGGCGAGCGCAACACTTACACGCTCGGCGCACGCGGCACGGTGCTGTGCGTGGCAGCGACGGCAAGCGGCGCGCGCGCGCAACTCGCCGCGGTGCTCGCCACGGGCAATAAGGCGCTGTTTTCCGGCGCGGCGGGTGAACAGCTCGTGGCTGCGTTGCCGGCGTCGATCAAGCCGTATGCGTCGACACGCAAGACCCCGGAAGCGGCCTTCGATGCGGTTTTGTTCGAAGGCGACAGCGACGAATTGATGGCGTTGGTGAAGGACGTCGCGAAACGTCCGGGACCGATTGTCTCGGTGCAGGGTGTGCCGGCGGGAGCATTCGCCGACGACGCCCACGACGGCGAGCAGGAATACGCGCTCGAACGGTTGCTGACGGAACGCTCGGTGAGCGTGAACACGGCGGCCGCGGGCGGCAATGCGAATTTGATGACGATCGGCTGAGCTGTTATCAGCACGGCGGGTTGGCTCAAACAAACGGCAGCAGGCACGGCGATCCCGGCACACGCTGCCATCTACCAGGGAATCAGGAGAGTTATGGATTACACGATGAAGAAGCTGGCGGCTGCGATGTTTATCGCTGGACTGTCGCTCGCGGGAACGGCTCAGGCGCAGACGGCTGAGGACGTGAAGGTAGGATTCGCCGGCCCGATGACCGGCGCGCAAGCGCACTACGGCAAGGATTTCCAGAACGGCGTGGTGCTCGCGGTTGAAGATTTCAATGCGACCAAGCCTGTGATCGGCGGCAAGCCGATTCGCATCGTGCTCGATTCCGCTGATGACCAGGCTGACCCGCGCACCGGCACGACGGTTGCGCAGAAGCTCGTGGACGACAACGTCAAGGGCATGCTCGGTCACTTCAACTCGGGCACGACGATCCCCGCTTCGCGCATCTACGCGAACGCCGGCATTCCCGAAATCGCAATGGCGACCGCGCCTGAATACACGACGCAAGGTTACAAGACTGCGTTCCGCATGATGACTTCCGACACGCAGCAAGGATCGGTGGCCGGCGAGTTCGCGGTGAAGACTTTGAAGATGAAGAAGATTGCGATTGTCGATGACCGCACGGCCTATGGCCAAGGTCTCGCCGACCAGTTCGAGAAGGCTGCGAAGGCATCGGGTGCGACGATCGTGGATCGCGAATATGCGAACGACAAGGCTGTCGACTTCAAGGCGATCCTGACCAAGCTCAAGTCGATGAACCCGGACCTCGTGTACTACGGCGGCGCCGATTCGCAAGCTGGCCCGATGGTCAAGCAGATGAAGACGCTGGGCTTGCGCGCGCCGTTGATGGCGGGTGAAATGGTCAAGACCGACACGTTCCTGAAGATCGCCGGCAATGCAGCCGACGGCACGGTGGCGTCGCTGGCTGGTTTGCCGCTTGATGAAATGCCGGGCGGTGCGGCTTATGTCGCGAAGTACAAGGCGCGTTTCAATGAAGACGTGCAAACGTACTCGCCGTACGCGTACGACGGCGCAATGGCCATGTTCGCTGCAATGAAGAGCGCAAACTCGACCGATCCGGCGAAGTATCTGCCGATGCTCGCTAAAACCGACATGCCGGGCGTGACGTCGAAGCAGCTCGCGTATGACTCGAAGGGCGATTTGAAGAACGGCGGGATCACGCTGTACAAGGTCGTCGACGGCAAGTGGACGACGCTGCAAAGCGTGGGTGGCAAGTAAGGTTAAGAGGGTGTTGTGAAGTTGTAGCAGGCCCCGCATGCGCTTCGCGCTGCGGGGCTTTTTTTGGGGCTACGCGCCGAAATCCTCTTCCCAATACTCATTCTCCCGCCGCGCGTCACCGCCTCGCGCTTCTTCGGTTTTCCTTAGTTCTACGCGACGAATCTTGCCCGAGATGGTTTTCGGCAATTCATAAAACTCGATGCGTCGAATGCGCTTGTATGCGGCCAGTTTCTGCGCGGCGAACTTCAGGATTTCACCGGCGGTTTCCTTCGTCGGTTCATAACCCCGGCGCAACGCGACGAACGCCTTCGGCACCGATAAGCGCAACGGGTCAGGGCTCGGCACCACGGCCGCTTCGGCGACCGCCGGATGTTCGATCAGCACGCTCTCCAGCTCGAACGGACTGATGCGGTAATCCGCCGCCTTGAAGACATCGTCGGTGCGGCCTACGTAGGTGAAGTAACCGTCGTCGTCGACGGACGCTACATCGCCCGTACGATAGTGGCCGCCACGCATGGCCTCCTGCGTCTTCGAAGGATCGTCCACGTAACCGTCCATCAAGCCCAGCGGCTTGGGGTCGAGGATCAGCGCGAGTTCGCCTTCTTGCGCGGGGTTGCCGTCGTGATCGAGCAGCGTGATGCGGTAGCCGGGCAGCGGTCTGCCCATCGATCCCGGCTCCATCGGCTGCCCCGGCGAATTCGCGATCTGCGCGGTGGTTTCGGTCTGGCCGAAACCATCGCGTAACGTCAGGTTCCAGGCCTTTTTCACGCGCTCGATAATCTCGGGATTCAACGGCTCGCCCGCACCGACAACTTCGCGCAAGTGCACCTTATACGCCGATAAATCCTCCTGGATCATCATGCGCCAGACGGTCGGCGGCGCGCATAGCGTGGTGATCGGGTGCTTGACGAGCGCCTCCAGCGTGGCCTTCGCACTGAAGCGCGACGTGTTGTGGATGAACACGGTCGCGCCCGCGTTCCACGGGGCGAAGACGCAGCTCCACGCGTGTTTTGCCCAGCCGGGCGAGCTGATGTTGAGATGGACATCGCCGGGTTTCAGGCCGATCCAGTACATGGTCGACAGATGTCCTACCGGATAGCTCTGATGGCTGTGCAGCACGAGCTTCGGGCGGCTCGTCGTGCCGCTGGTGAAATACAGCAACAGCGGGTCGGTCGCGAGCGTCCTGCCTTCGGGCTCGAACGAGGGGCTTTCGTTGAAGGCGTCGGCGAAATTCAGCCAGCCTTCGGGCAAGGCAGCGCTCTGCGGGATAGGTACCGCGATGCGGGTTTTGTCTTTATCGATGGAATCGAACTTCGCCGTTTCGCTCGATGCCACGATCACATGTTTCACCTCGCCGCGCGTCATGCGGTCGGCTATGTCGGCCGGTGTCAGCAACATGGTTGCCGGAATGGTGACTGCGCCGAGTTTCATGGCGGCGAGCATGGTTTCCCAAAGTGCAGGCTGGTTCGGCAGCATCAGCAAGATCCGGTCGCCTCGCTGGACGCCTTGCTGCCTGAGCCAGTTGGCCAGTTGATTCGATCTCGCCGATAACTCCGCAAACGAGAGCTTCGTTTCTTCCCCGTTTTCTTCGACCACCCATAGCGCCGGTTCAAGGTTGCTGCGTGCGTATTCATCGAACCAGTCGAGCGCCCAGTTGAACTCCGTTAGTTCTGGCCATGCGAAGTCTTTGTACGCGGCGGCGTAGTCGTCGCGATGACGTAGCAGAAAGTCTCTTGCTTGCAGAAATGCTTGCGATGCCATGGTGTTGCGTCTCCTGATTTTTGTTCGCTTTCGCCTGAACCTTGATCCGGCTCATTTGCGCGGGTCTTTGTGAAACCCGCTTGTTCGCGAGTGTTCGTGGCCGCCACGGTGCGTGGCTGGCGCTCCTCACTGGTTCACTTCTGCCGCAACTTCTCTCCCTGTTCCCTCACTTGATCCAGGGTTGCCGCTGGGGTGCTCGCATCTTGCGGAATTCTGATTTCTATCACCGATGGCAATCCCGTTTTCACCGCGCGCTCGAATGCGGGCATGAATTGCGCCGTCGATTCCACGAGTTCTCCATGCGCTCCGAACGCTCGCGCGTAGGCCGCGAAATCCGGATTAGTCAGTGCCGTG
>Ga0302311_10004672_pt1 | contig 14705 bp, 13 predicted proteins | sample III_Palsa_N1_3_FD_200449 | JGI IMG/M metagenome (GOLD analysis project Ga0302311, IMG submission 200449) | Peat permafrost microbial communities from Stordalen Mire near Abisko, Sweden - III_Palsa_N1_3 | ecosystem: Environmental > Terrestrial > Soil > Palsa > Peat permafrost | place: Sweden... | reverse complement strand
CGTCCGGCTCCGCCCAGCGCCCCATCGGGCAGCGCGACTTCACCCAGGCATTGAACTCGGCATTCTGCGTCAGCGGCGTGTTCATCTCGGTGTGGAAGAAGCCGGGGCATATCACGTTGACGGTGATGCCCTGCGGCGCGAGTTCGACCGCGAGCGTCTTGGCCATGCCGGCCAGCCCCGCCTTGGCGGCCGCGTAGGCATGCACGGTCGGCCGCGCGACGATGCCCATCACCGAGCCGGTAAAGATGATGCGGCCGGTGCCGTGCGGGATCATCGCCCGTGCGGCCTCCCGCGCCAGCACGAAGCAGCCGGTCAGATTGACCGCCAGGACGTGCTGAAAATCGTCGGTCTCCCACTCCAGCAGTGGCCGCCGGTGGTTGATGCCGGCGTTCAGCACCACCGTGTCGAGCCGCCCGTGCCGGCTGGCGATCGCCGCCACTTCGCGGGCGCAGGCGGCGAAGTCGGTGACGTCGAACGCGGCGGTCTCAGCCCTCAGGCCGCGCGCGCGCAGTGCGTCGGCGGCAGCGGCCAGCGTCGCCGCGTCGCGCCCGTTCAGCACCACCAGCGCCCCCGCCTCGGCCATCGCGGTCGCCATGGCGAGCCCGAGCCCACGACTGGCGCCCGTCACCAGCACCACCTGATCCTGCAACGAAAACAGTCCGGACATCGCTTTCTCCCCTCTGTGAACCGGACTTACCGCATCCTGCGCCGAACGCCATGCAGCAAGAAAAAACCCCGCCAACCCAATGGGTTGGCGGGGCAAGTGTACAGGGAGGCTTCACGTCTGGGAGACGAGGAGGTCCGAAGACCCCCTTTCCCGCCCCGAAGGACGGGAAGGCTGGCGGGGCGCCGGAAGCAAACGTCGGCACGCCTGCGCCGTATTCACTGACTGCCTAAATATTGGCTCTACTGCCCGGCTGCCAGTCAATTCCGGCGCGGGCCGCCATGCCGCAGGCGCATAGCCACAGCGCCAGTTCCCTGCGCCAGATCAATGCACTGCGCCGAAACGCTCCGCGACGTTGAACAATTCGCGAGGCGCTTCGGCCGGCTAGTTCCGCTGCGCCAGCCGTGCCAGCAGGAAGTCGCGGAACACGGCGACGCGCTTGGAGGTGCGCAGTTCTTCCGGATAGACGAAATACACGTCCACCTTCGGCGCCTTCACGTCGGTCAGCAGCCGCACCATGCCGTGCGCCTCCTCCTCGGAGGCCATGTAGTCGGGCAGCGCTGCGATGCCGAGGCCGGAGCGTACCGCCATCACCATGGCGGCAAGGCTGTTCACCTCCAGCAGCGCCCGGCGCGGGCTGCCGGGGCGGCGGCCGATCTCGGCCAGCCAGTTGATGTCGGCGACCGGCGGGCGATAGTCGCCGAACAGCACCAGCCGGTGGTTGTCGAGGTCCTCGGCCCGCTGCGGCGTGCCGTGCTTGCGCACGTATTCCTCGCTGGCGCAGACATGCCACTCGATCGCCATCAGGTGCCGCTGCACCAGGTCGGGCTGCTTCGGCGGGTGCATGCGGATCGCCACGTCCGCCTCCCGCATCGCCAGATCGAGGTCGGCATCGTCGAGGATCAGCGACATCGTCACGTCCGGATAGGCGTCGAGGAACGCCTGCACGCGCGGCGCCAGCCAGGAGGCGCCGAAACCGACGGTCGTCGTGACTTTCAGGCGCCCGACCGGCTTCTCCTTGCTCTCGGTCAGCAGCGCCTCGGTCATCGCCAGCTTGGCGAACACTTCCCGCACCGTGCGGTTCAGGCTCTCGCCCTGCTCGGTCAGGATCAGGCCGCGCGCGTGCCGGTGGAACAGCGGCACCTGCAACGCCTCCTCCAGCGCCGAGATCTGCCGGGATACGGCGGACTGGCTGAGATTCAGCGTGTCGCCGGCATGCGTGAAGCTGCCGGCTTCGGCGACCGCGTGGAACACGCGCAACTTGTCCCAGTCCATCGTTCGGCCATTCCTCCGCCCGGCGCATGGCCGAACGGTCCCTGTGCGTTATGTCCGCGGCTCCCCGCCGCGGTTCAGCCGGAGCCCCGGATCAGTCGGCGGCCAGCGCCGACTCGGTCCCGAACTCCGCCAGCCACTTTTCGGCTTCCAGCGCCGCCATGCAACCAGTTCCAGCGGCCGTGACCGCCTGACGCCACACTTTGTCCTGCACATCCCCCGCCGCGAACACACCTGGGACCGATGTACGGGTGGTTCCGGGCGCCGTCTGCACATATCCCTCCCCATCGAGCGCCACCGCGCCGCGGAACGGGGCGGTGTTCGGCGTGTGGCCGATCGCCACGAACACGCCGTCGACCTCGATCCGGCTTTCCGCGCCGGTGCGCACGTTGCGGATCAGCACGCCGTCCACCGCGGCCGGTTGGCCGGCGGCGGTGATCTCCTCGACCACGCTGTCCCACACCACGCGGACCTTGGGATTGTCGAAAAGCCGCCTTTGCAGGATTTTTTCGGCCCGCAGCGAGTCCCGCCGATGGATCAGCGTGACCGTTTCGGCATGGTGGGTCAGGTACAGGGCTTCCTCGACGGCCGTATTGCCGCCGCCGACCACGGCGACGCGCTTGCCGCGGAAAAAAAAGCCGTCGCAGGTGGCGCAGGCGGAGACGCCGGCGCCGTGCAACTGCTTCTCGCTCGGCAAACCGAGCCAGCGCGCCTGCGCGCCGGTGGCGATGATCACCGAGTCGGCCAGGTAGACGTCGCCCGAGTCGCCCTGGCAGCGATACGGGTGGCGGGAGAAATCGACGCCGGTGATCAGGTCGTAGATGACCTCGGTGCCGACGTGGCGCGCCTGCGCCTCCATCTGCTCCATCAGCCACGGCCCCTGCACGGCCTGGGCGAAGCCCGGGTAATTCTCGACCTCGGTGGTGATCATGAGCTGGCCGCCGGGCTGCAGGCCAGCCACCAGCAGCGGCGCCATCGCGGCGCGGGCCGCGTAGATCGCCGCCGTGTAGCCGGCGGGGCCGGCACCGATGATCAGCACGCGGGTTCGATGGACAGTCTGGGTGGCTTGCATGGCGGAAGTCCGGCTCTCTCTGGCGCTGATGATATCGGTGCGCCCGCCACCAGAACAAGCGAGCAATGCTCTCACCGCAGAGCTGCCCTTGCCGCGCGCCCGGCGTGCAATAATATTTCGCGCGCCCCCCGCCCGTGAGATGTTCCACCGCATGAAAAGCCAGCCGACCGATACGAACATGCTCGACGCCATCGACCGGCGCATCCTCGCCGAGTTGCAGGCGGACGGGCGGATCACCAACGTCGAGCTGGCGCGCCGCGCCGGCATCTCGGCGCCGCCCTGCCTGCGCCGCGTCCGCCGGCTGGAGGAAGCCGGCATCATCCGCGGCTACCACGCCGACACCGACCCCCAGAAACTCGACTGGGAGATCATGTTCTTCGCCATCGTCGGGCTGGAGAGCCAGAAGGAAGTGGTGCTCTCAGGGTTCGAGACGCTGGTGGCGAGCTGGCCCGAGGTGCGCGAGTGCCACATGATCCGCGGCGGCGGCGACTTCCTGATCAAGCTGGTCGCGCGCGACACCGCGCACGAAAACCAGCTCACCCAACGCCTGACCGGCGCGCCGCATGTCAGCCGGGTGCAGACCTTGCAGACCATCCGCACCAGCCGGAGCCTCGCGGGCGTGCCGCTCTGAGTTCTGACGGCCCGCCCTTTCCGGACGGCGGGCAGCAGCGGCGCAACATCCGAAATCGCACGTGGCTGGCCGCCCTCGCCGTCCTCACCCTGATCCGCCTGCTCGTCGCCGCCACGACACCGCTCGCCCCCGACGAGGCGTATTACTGGGTCTGGTCGCGCGCCCTCGCCGACGGCTACCTCGACCATCCGCCGATGGTGGCGCTGTGGATCCGCGCCGGCACGGCAATCGCCGGACATGGCGCGCTCGGCGTGCGCCTGCTGGCACCGGTCGCGGCCGCACTCGGCAGCCTGCTGCTGGCGCAGGCGGCGGAGGATCTGTTGCCCGGCCGGCGGGCCGGGCCGATGGCGGCGGCGCTGCTCAACGCGACGCTGCTGTTCGGCATCGGCGCTGTGACGATGACGCCGGACACGCCGCTGCTGTTCTTCTGGACCGCGACGCTGTGGGCGCTGGCTCGGCTGTACGCCACCGGGCGCGGCGCATGGTGGCTGGCGGCGGGCGTTGCCGCCGGGCTCGCGCTCGACAGCAAATACACCGGTATCCTGCTGCTGCCGGCGGCGCTGTTGTGGCTGGCCTGGGTACCAGGGCTGCGCCCGTGGCTGCGGCGGCCATATCCATGGGCCGGGGCGGCGCTGGCGCTGCTCTGCTTCGTGCCGGTGGTGAACTGGAACGCCGCGCATGGCTGGGCCGGCTTCGCCAAGCAGGGCGGCCGCGCCGCCGACTGGGCGCCCGCCCGCGCGCTGCAATTCCTCGGCGAATTGTTGGCCGGCCAGATCGGGCTGGCGACGCCGCTGCTGGCGGTGCTGTTCGGCGCCGGCCTCGTGGTCGCGACGCGGCTGGCGTGGCGCCGCGACGCCGGGTGGTCGCTGCTGGCGTCCGCGGCGCTGCTGCCGGCAGCGGTGTTCGTGCAGCACGCGTTCGGCGACCGGGTGCAGGCTAACTGGCCGGCGGTCCTGTATCCTGCCGCCGCCATCGCCGCCGCCGGGTTTTATCACCGTTGGCACCGGCCCGCGATCGGCCTCGGCGTCGCGCTGACCGCCCTCGTCTATCTCCAGGCGACGCTCGCGCCGTTGCCGCTGCCGGCAAAACTCGACCCGACGCTGCAACGCCTGGGCGGCTGGCCGTATCTCGCAACCGAGGTAGCACTGGCCGCGCAGGCCACCGGCGCCACGTTCGTTGCGGTGGAGAACTATGGCGACGCCGCCGAACTGGCGCGGACGCTGCCCGGCCTGCCGGTGCTGGGCCTCGACGCGCGCTGGGGCTTCTTCGACCTGCCGGACGCCCAAAACCTGATCGCCGGCAGGCCCGGCCTGCTGCTGCGCTCCGCCCGCCACGCCGAGCCGCCGGACGACGCGGACTGGTTCGCCGTCGGCGCGCCGCTGCTGGTCGCCCGTGCGCGCGGCGGGATGGTCGCGGAGCAGTACCATCTCTATCCTGTGGTTGGACGCGTCGGCGCCACGCCGGTCGTCGTCCTGCCCCGCCCGCTTTAGCCCGCCCGCCTTAGACGGAGACCGTCATGGACCTGCCAACCCACGACGACGTGCGCGCCGCCGCGACCCGCATCGCCCCGCACGTCGTCCGCACGCCGATGCTGCGCAACCCGCTGCTCGACGAGATCACCGGCGGCACCATCCTGCTGAAGGCGGAGCCGCTGCAGCGCACCGGCAGTTTCAAGCTGCGCGGCGCCACCAATGCGATCCTGCAACTCACCGAAGCGCAGCAGCGCGTTGGCGTGGTGACGCATTCCTCCGGCAATCACGGCCAGGCGGTCGCCTGCGCGGCCGCCTCCGTCGGCGCGCCGGCGACGATCTTCATGCCGCAGGACGCACCGCGCGTGAAAATGGACGCGACGGCGCGCTGGGGCGGCAAAATCCGGCCCTACAACCGCGACACCGACGACCGCGAGGGTCTCGCCACCACTTATGCGCAGGAAACCGGCGCATCGCTGGTACCGCCATTCGACCATCCGCACGTGATCGCCGGCCAGGGCACGCTGGCGCTCGAACTGGCCGAGGATGCCCGCGCGTCGGGCCTCGTGATGGACGACATGCTGGTCTGCACCGGCGGCGGCGGCCTGATCGGCGGCTGCGCGCTGGCGCTCGAAGGCGCCTCGCCCACCACGCGCGTCTTTTGCGTCGAGCCGGAAGGCTGGGACGACACCGGCCGCTCGCTCGCGGCCGGCGAACGGCTGCCCAACCCGCCGGGCGGTTCCACGCTGTGCGACGCGTTGCTGGCGAAGATGCCCGGCAAGATCACCTTCGCCGTCAACCGCACCCACCTCGCCGGCGGCATCGCGGTCAGCGACGCCGAGGTGCTGGCCGCCATCGCCTTCGCCTTCCTGCACCTCAAGCTGGTGGTCGAGCCGGGCGGTGCGGTCTGCCTTGCCGCCCTGCTGGCGAAAAAATTCGATGCGCGCGGCAAGGTGGTCGGCGCCGTGCTGAGCGGCGGCAACATCGACCCGGCGGTGTTTTCGCGCGCCCTGGCGGGCTGACCGCCCAGGCTATCCGGAAACGACCACGAGCAGCGCGTCGCCGCTCGTGGCGATGGTGTTGCGGGTGTTGCGGCTGAGGACGACGCAGCCGTTCGAGGCGGTGTGCGGCAGCCCGGCGATCTTGTCGCCGTGGATGAAGAAGCCGGCGCGGCCGAACATGTTGTTGTTGGCCCACGGCGTCAGCGGCAGCACGAACGGCCCCATGTGGCCGCCGTCCTGCACCGCCGCGCCGATATTGTAGGTGCCCTGCGGCAGCGGCCCGACGAACGGGACACTCTGCTGGCTGGGGTCGTTCAGGCCGGGCGCGATGCCGGCGTAGCCGACCTCGATCGGCTCGCCATCGTGGCTGAGCTGCCCGCTGCTTTGCGCGTATGTCCAGGCCATCGTTCCTGCCCCCGGCCGCATGAATCCGGTGCGACGCCCCGGCGCGGCCAGCAGACGCATCGCGGGATAACGATCCACGTCACGAACATCATAGTATTCCGTTTCGGGAACAGCCATGCTAAATTCGTAACGGTCGGAGGGAATGTCCATGCCCGCGCCGTATCAAAATCCTGGCCTCGCGATGTCGCCGACGACGCGCAACGACCCTGCGTTGGTCAAGGCGCTGCAGCGCGACCTGCGGGCACTCGGCTACCTGCGCGCCGGCATCGACGGGGTGTTCGGCCAGGGCACCGCTGCCGCCCTGCGCGCCTGCCGCTACGACCTGCTGCACAACGACGGCGCCTCCCGCAGCAACGACGGCCGGGCGCCGGTCGCCGTGCTTTCCTACAACCGCGGCCGGGTGCAGGACGATGCGGCCACCGCGCTGGACCAGCCGCTGGCCGACTGTATCGCCGAGATGGCGGCCGATCCGCTGTTTCCCAAGCTGCCCGCCTCCGCCGATCCGGCCGGCGACAACCGCCGCGCCAATGCGGCGATCGCGGCGATGCGCTCGGCCCGGGCGCCGCGCCCGTTCGTGCAGGCGATCGTGCAGCAGGAGAGCGGCGGGCGGCATTTCGTGGAGCCGCACGGCGCCGACGAGGACACTTTCGTGCTGCTCGGCGTCGACCACGCCAAGGGCGCCCCGCCGCAGCAGATCACCTCGCGCGGCTTCGGCATCGGCCAGTACACGCTGTTCCACCATCCGCCGACGGCGGACGAGGTGCGGCGCTACATCCTCGACCCGGTCGGCAGCGCCGGCAACGCGTTCCTTGAACTGCGCGACAAGTTCGACCACTTCGTCGGCTCGTCGGACGACCACACCGCCGAGCACCCGCGGCAGAGTGCGCTGCGCCCGTGCAAATATCCCACCGGCGATCCGCGCTACATGGCCGACTGCGTCGCCTGCGCGCATGCGGTGCGCGCCGTCGACATCGTGGCGGGAACGCCGCTGTTCCCAGGCGCCGCCGAGACGTATCAGCCGGACGCGCTCTACCCCACGGCCACCTACCGCGGCGTGCCGGATCGTGCCGAGTTCGGCTGCGACTGGCCCTATGCGGTGCGCCGCTACAACGGCAGCGGCCCCGACTCGTATCACTACCAAACCACCATCCTGTTGAAACTCGCCGCCATGTCGGCGTGAGGAGGGCAGCATGTCGTTCGGCACCGCGATCGAGGCCGCGCTCGGCCTGATCTTCGTCTTCGTGCTGGTCTCGATCGTCGCCTCGGCCATCCAGGAGGTGTTCGCGGCCGTGCTCTCCTCGCGCGGCAAGGTGATGGTGGCGATGCTGGAGTCGCTGCTGCAGCACGACGCGCCGCCGGCCGGCGCGCAGCAACCGCCTCCGCAACAGCCGGCGCCCCCGGACCCGCTCGCGCAACGGGTGCTGGCGCATCCGTTGATCGGCGCCTCGGCGACCAGCAACCTGCCGGCATGGATTGCCGGGCCCGTCAACGCCGTCAGGCTCCCCTCCTACATCCCGTCGCGCAACCTCGCGCTGGCGCTGATCGAGGAACTGCGCAAGGACGCGCCGGCGGCCATGGCGCTGGGGAGCCAGATCGAGCACGGCATCGACACGCTGCCGAACGGCGCGGCGAAGCGGTCGCTCGATGCGTTCATCGTCGATGCGAAGGGCGATCTCGACGCATTCAAGCAGTCCGTGCAGAACTGGTACGATGACGCGATGGACCGCGCCAGCGGCGTCTACAAGCGCAACGCCCAGTACATGCTTCTGGCCATCGGGCTGGTACTCGCGGTGGTGCTCAACATCGACACGCTGCGCATTGGCGAAACGCTGTGGCACGATCCGCAGGCCCGCGCCGCAGTCGCCGCAGCGGCTGATGCCTACATCAAGTCTTGCACCGACAAACCCGCCACCGCTGCCGGCTGCCCGACATCTGCCACCCCCAAGACACCGGATTCGACTGCAACCGACAGCAAAACGCCCGCGGCCGCGAAGGCGGCGGACGACGCCGCAACCGCTGCGCTGCTGCAACTTCGTACGTCCACGCTCAAGGTCGCGAGCCTGCCGGTGCCGATGGGCTGGGCCGACCTCGGCCCCGGGCCCGATGGCGTACTCGGCTGGCTAAACCGGCTGATAGGCTGGCTGTTGACTGCCTTCGCCGTTTCGCTCGGCGCGCCGTTCTGGTTCGACCTGCTGTCGCAGGTCAGCAACCTGCGCGGCGCCGGCCCCAGGCCGGACCGGGCCGACGCCGACGACTGACTTCACGTCGGCGTGGGTGCCCGGATTAGCCGCGCCTTAAGCAAGCGGCCTCATGCTGCACCTGCGCGCGCTGCCGGCCCGGAAAAATCTCCGTACCCCCGAAGCACGCAGGGGCCGCATGCAGCGGGGACCGTATGGCAGCACGGAAGGACAAGAAGAACGGCGTCACCGTCATCATCAAGAAAGAAGAGATCGTCGAGGGCGGTCACCATGGCGGCGCCTGGAAGGTCGCCTACGCCGACTTCGTGACCGCGATGATGGCGTTCTTCCTGCTGATGTGGCTGCTCAACGCCACCACCGAGGCACAGCGCAAGGGGCTGGCCGACTATTTCACGCCGGCAAACGCGCTCAGCCGCGCCTCCTCGGGCACCGGCCAGCCGTTCGGCGGGCATACGCCGTACGACCAGGGCAATCTGGTCTCCGACAAGGGCGCCGAAACGCTGATCCAGGGCCGCGCGCCACCGCCGCCGGACGAGGAGACGGACGGGCCGCTCACCAACCCGACCACGCCGCCGGACACGCAATCCGCGCCCGGGCATGGCGCCGCAGGCGGCCGCGCCGGGGAGCAGCAGACCGCCCAGGGCAACGCCGCGACCACGACCGAGCAGCAGGGCGAGAAATCCCCCGGCGGCGGCGTCGCGGCGGCGCAGGCGAAGACCGCCTCGCGCGCCGAATTCCTCGCCAACGCCGGCGCCGGCATCGCCAAGCCGGACGTGCGCAAGCTCGACGACGCGGCGCTGCGGGCCGAAACCGAACGCCGCGAGCGCGCCGAGTTCGAGCAAGCCGCGCAGCAGATCCGCGACGCCGTGCGCGCCGACCCCTCGCTCGCCGACCTCAGCCGGCAACTGGCCATCGACATCACGCCGGATGGCCTGCGCATCCAGTTGCTCGACGAGGACCGCCAGCCGATGTTCCCCAGCGGCTCGGCGGCGCTCAGCGACAAGGCGCGGCTGCTGCTGCAGAAGGTCGCGCCGGTGCTCGCCAGGCTGCCGGAACAGATGATGATCACCGGCCACACCGACTCCTCACCCTACAACGGCCCCGGCCGCACCAACTGGGAGCTTTCCGCCGACCGTGCCAATGCCACCCGCCGGGTGCTGGTGGAGGCCGGGCTGCCGGAAGATCGCTTCAAGGAAGTCTCCGGCCGCGCCGATCGCGACCCGCTGCTGCCGGCCGACCCGCTCGCCGCCGCCAACCGCCGCATTGCGATCATCGTCCAGCACAGCTTTCGCGCCCAGTAAGCCGGCCACGCCATGAACACGATCGGCGGCCTCGTCTTTCTGTTTGCCTGCGTGTTCGGCAGCTACATGGCCTCGGGCGGCAGCATGGGGCCGCTGGTCGAGGCCGTGCCGTTCGAAATGCTGACCATCGGCGGCGCCGCGATCGGCACCTTCGTGATGTCGAACAGCATGCACGACATCAAGCACACGCTCGCCGGCTTCGGCAAAATGCTGAAGGGCGCGATCTTCAAGAAGGCCGACTACATCGAGTTGCTGAGCCTGCTGTTCTTCCTGGTGCGGCTTGCCAGCACCAAGGGCGCGATGGCGCTGGAAGCGCATATCGAGAAGCCTGACGAGAGCGTCGCCTTCCAGAAATTCCCGAAAATCCTGAAGAACCACCACGTCACCTTCCTGATCTGCGACTACCTGCGCATGGTCGGCATGAACGCCGACGACCCGAACCAGATCGAGGACGTGATGGCGCGGGAACTGAAGAAGACGCTGAACGAGGAACTGCACGGCTCGCACGCGCTGCAGAACATGGCGGACGGGCTGCCGGCGCTGGGCATCGTCGCGGCCGTGCTGGGCGTGATCAAGACGATGTCGCACATCAGCGAACCGCCCGCCGTGCTCGGCGCCATGATCGGCGGCGCGCTGACCGGCACGTTCCTGGGCGTGCTGCTCGCCTATGGCATGGTCGGCCCGTTCGCCACGCGCCTCAAAGGCGTGGTGGACGAGGAGTCGAAATACACCGAGGTGGTGCGCGCGGTGCTGGTGGCGCATCTGCACGGCAACGCGCCGCAGGTCAGCGTGGAAACCGGCCGCAAGATGGCGCCGAACCAGCACATGCCGAGTTTTCAGGAACTGGAGGAGGCGCTGCAGGGCCTGCAGATCGGCTAAGGGCGCCTAGCGGGCCGGCGCCGCATCCAGCGCGGCGGCGATGGCGCTCCACAGCGGCGTCGGGCGCAGATCCGCATCCAGCGGCAACGGCCGTTGCGGCAGGCGATCGGGGCGCGGGAACTTGTCGTTCAGCCAGCTTCGCTTGTCCGAGAGACCCCAACTTAGCACGCCGAGCACCGCCGGGTCCGGCAGCACCGCCGACAGCCATGCGTGCGCGTGGTCGGCCACCGCCTCGTCGCGCGAAGGGATGTCGGCCGGCAACCCTTCGTCGCGCACGTCCAGTTCGGTGACGATCACCTTGAGCCCCATCGCGCCGATATCGGCGACGAAGCGCGCCAGAACGCGCGGGTCGAGCGTGGTCTCGGCCGCGTTCAGATGCGCCTGCAAGCCCACCGCCTGCACCGGCACGCCGCGCGTCAGCAGCGTTTCCAGCAGCTTGAGCAGCGCCGTGCGCCGGCGCTCCTGCCAGACCAGCGCGTAGTCGAGGCCGAATTCGTTCAGCACGCGCAGCGCACCCGGATCGGCTTGCGCCGCGGCGTGGAACGCGAGGTCGAGGTAGCGCGGCCCGAGCGCCGTGAGCCATGGCGTCGTGCGCAGCCCGAGCGGTTCGCCGTCCTCCGGGTGCAGCGGTTCGTTCACCACGTCCCAGTGCGCGAGCTTGCCACGGAAATGGCCGCCCACGGTCAGGATATAGCCGACCAGCAACGATTCGGCGGTCCGCGGGGTCAGAACGGGTGTCAGCCAGGACGGGTTGGCCTCGTGCCAGACCAGCGTGTGGCCGCGCACGCGCAGACGGTTCTTCGACGCGAACCGGATCAGCGCATCGGCCTGGTCGAAGGTGAAATGCCCGGCCTCTGGCTGCAACGCCTCCCACTTGAAGCTGGATTCGCTGACCACCATGCCGCAATCGGCGACGACATGCGCGAGCAACGCCGGGTCGTTGCGCAATTGGGCGTCATCGACGGCGCTGCCGAAGAACATGCCCTTCTTCAACGCCCGCGCATTCAACCCCGGCCCTGGCTTTTGCGCGTTCGGGGACGGCCCGGCCGGGGCATCCGCGCCCGACACCGCGGGGGCGACGACACTGCCGAGCGATGCGGCGCCGGCGAGAACGAAACGTCGGGTCGAGAGCATCGCGCGCATTCCGTCATGACGCCCCCCGGCACGCAGTGTACCGGCGCATGCAGCAGCGCATCCTCGCGGCACGGCGTCAACCGGGCCGCGAGGTCAATTTATGCGTCAGGCGGCGCGGGCGAAGCGTTCCGGCGGCGTCATCACCGGCACGCGGGTGCGGATCAGCTTTTCGATGTCGCGCAGGAACGGACGCTCGCTGCCATCGCACAGGCTGATGGCGATGCCGGCGGCGCCGGCGCGCGCGGTGCGGCCGATGCGGTGCACGTAGCTCTCCGGCACGTTCGGCAACTCGAAGTTGATGACGTGGTTGACGCCCACCACGTCGATGCCGCGGGCGGCGATGTCGGTCGCCACCAGCACCCGCGTCGTCCCGGCACGGAACGCCGCCAGCGCCCGCTCACGCTGCGGCTGGCTCTTGTTGCCGTGGATCGCGTCCGCCGAGATGCCGTCCTCGGACAGATGCTTCACCACGCGGTCGGCGCCGTGCTTGGTGCGGGTGAACACCAGCGTGCGCCCGTCCGCCTGCGTCGCCAGCAGGCCGGAGAGGACGTGCCGCTTGCGGCTCTGCTCGACGAAGATCACGAACTGCTCGACGCGATCGACAGTGGTGGCGACCGGCGCGACGGAGACCCGCGCCGGGTCCTTCAGCATGCCGTCGGCGAGGCTGGAGATCTCCTTCGGCATGGTGGCCGAGAAGAACATGGTCTGCCGCTGCGCCGGCACCGCACCGGCGATGCGGCGGATCGGGATGATGAAGCCGAGGTCGAGCATGTGGTCGGCCTCGTCCAGCACCAGCACCTCGATCTGGTCGAGGCGGATGGCACGGTCCTGCATGTGGTCGATCAGGCGCCCGGGGGTGGCCACCACCACGTCCACGCCGCCGGCCAACTGCCGCGCCTGCCGGCCCTTCGGCACGCCGCCGAACAACAGGGCGACGCGGGCGCCGACCGGGCGGCCGAGGGTCCGGAAGGTTTCAGCGATCTGGCCGGCGAGTTCGCGGGTCGGCGCCAGGATCAGCGCCCGCGGCGCACAGCCGGGGGGGCGGGGCTTGGCGGACAGGCGTTGCAGGATCGGCAGCGCGAAGGCCGCCGTCTTGCCGGTGCCGGTCTGGGCGATGCCGAGCACGTCGCGGCCGGCGAGGCCGGGCGGGATGGCCTGTGCCTGGATCGGCGTCGGGTCGGTATAGTTGGCCGCAGCCACCGCCTTCAGCAGCAGGGCGGACAGGCCGAGGTCGGAAAAGGAGGTCATTCGTTGTCTTTCGCGTACGACCGCGTGCCCTGCCGCATACGGCAGGACATGAGTCGATCGCGGTCGGCAGGACCGCGAACCGGCGCAGACGTCAGAGGAAAGGGAGCTACCGGGAGACTGCTCCGCCCGCGGCCGGGTCCACGCTGTTGAGGTGGCCGGGGAAGTACACGGGATGGCAGCGCACAAAACCGCATCGTGGCGCGCATCCGGACAATGGTGCTGCGGCGCAGCAATGTCAACGCATTTTAAGCAACCTCCTTTTGCATCAGGCGGATTGCGGCCGCTTCCGGGGCGGCCGCCACGTCGTTCCCCGTATCGGGACGGAAACTCCGGCGCTGCGCGCCGACGAACATCTGGTTGGCGGCGCGGCGGCCATCGGCATCGAGCGGCCGCATCGTGTCGAGCAGGCTGGAGGGGGCCGGATGCGGCTCCTCGGCGGCGCGCGCGCGTGCCGTTTCCTTGACCTCGGCCGCATAGGCGGAAACGCAGAGTTGCAGGTCGAACAGCACCGCCTGGTCGACCGCGCGGATCGCCCGCTCCAGCCGGCTGCGTGCCGCCCAGGACATCATCGAGGCGCATTGCGTCGCCAGGATCAGCGAATGCAGCTCGGTGAGGGTGGTGAGGTAGCCGGAGATCAGCCAGCGCGGGTCGAGGCCGATACGCGCATGCGTCACCGAGATGCGCCGCAGCGAGGACGCATACTCCTCGTCGAACTTGGCGGCGAACAAGGATTCCCAGTGCTTGGCCTGGCCGTCGCGCGCCGCTTCGATCTGCTCGCGCGTCGGCTGTCCTGGCGCCGCGTCGCGGCCCATCGCCGGGACGAAGGCGGAGCGCAGCGCATAGGGCACCGCTTCGCGGATCAGCGGCCAGGTTTCACGCAGGGCGGCCCGCGTGGTTTCGTCGATGCCGGCGAGCGCAAGGCTTTCGGTAACGTCGGTGGCCATGACCGCAATCCCTCTGGTTGATCCCGGGTTCCGGGCCCGATGCAGGTTGCGCATCGGCATCTCTCGGTGATGTGATTATCACTTTCCAGTGATTGTCTCAAAAAAGAGTAAACAGTCTCACGAATGCGTGAACTCTCTGGAATGTGATCCGAGTGTCAAAACCCGAGCACGCCGCTCGCCCCGCGCTCGGTGTCAGCCGATTGACGCCGCGCCGCCGCCGCCGGAAAACCCCGGCCATGCTGCCCTCCTCCACCTGGGTCGTCGCCGAGGCCTATGCCGGATTGCAGGCGCAGGGGCTCGGACTGGCCGATGCCGCCGGCCTCGCCGCCGAGGCCCGTTCGATCGCGCCGCGCGGCCTGTGGCGCCACATCCCGGCGGCGTTCTGGCCGGCGCCGCTCGCCGCCGTCACGCGGGGTGCGCTGGCCCCGCCGCTGCCGGAGCTGATGATCGGCTGCGGCGGCAAGGCGGCGGCGGTGGTCGCCTCGCT
>Ga0302311_10004669_pt1 | contig 14712 bp, 15 predicted proteins | sample III_Palsa_N1_3_FD_200449 | JGI IMG/M metagenome (GOLD analysis project Ga0302311, IMG submission 200449) | Peat permafrost microbial communities from Stordalen Mire near Abisko, Sweden - III_Palsa_N1_3 | ecosystem: Environmental > Terrestrial > Soil > Palsa > Peat permafrost | place: Sweden... | reverse complement strand
TAACCCGGCTCCTGCGGACGGCGGAGTGTAGCTCAGCCTGGTAGAGCACTAGCTTCGGGAGCTAGGGGCCGGAGGTTCGAATCCTCTCACTCCGACCAAACCGGACGCAGGACAAGACGAGAAAACAGGCGCCTGAACCGGCAACGGTCAGGCGCCTTTTCTTTTTGGATATGCTGGTCGGCGCGCCTCGCGGCAAGCTGTATCGGCTTGACCGGTCGCGAAGCCAGTCGGATCCCGATACGTACGCCTTGCTCCCCGCTCCGGCGGCGCGTACACCCGCGGAGCATCCGAAACATCCGCTGGACTGAAATGACCGACGCCACAGCCGCGACGAACGACACCAACGCGATTGCGTTCTGCAACATCACCGAAGTGATCGAGGCGCAGGCGCAGCGTCATCCGGCAGCACTGGCGATCATCGTTCCGGAGCGTGTGTTCAGCTATAGCGACCTTGTCGGTGCCGTGCATGCGATCGGGCGCAAGCTGCTCGACAGCGGCGTCAAGCCCGGGCAGGTTCTTGCCATCTCGATGGCGCAGACGGCCCTGCATCTGCTGACCTTGCTGGCGGTCGCCCGCATCGGGGCCGTTTCGGTCCCGGCCCATGCCGCCTTGCCGCGGGATCGGCGCCTGTTGGCGGCGCGGCGCTTCGGGGCGTGCGCGATCGTCTCGGGGCGAGCCGACATGCAGCTCGAAGGCTTGCCCTTCATCTCGCTCGCCGACGTGGATCTGAAAGCTCCCGTGACGCCGCTGCCGGCCGCCCAGACCCGCGCCGTCGACCCGTGCTGGATTTCGCTTTCGTCCGGGACGTCGGGCGACCCGAAAGGCGTGCTGCGAAGTCACGGCTACATGCTGGACAGGGTCGACAAATCGATTTACGAGCGCACGCCGCAGTCGCGCCTCATGCCGATGGATCTCAATTTCGGCGTTGGTTTCGGACAGGCGATGCGGATGCTTGTTGCCGGCGGCGCCGTCGTGCTGGCGCCGGACAGCCTACCGGCCAGTTTCGTCTATATGGTCCGCGCGCATGCGGTGACGCACTGGCTGCTCTCGCCGGCCTGGGCGGAGGATATCCTGCCGCTGCTCACGGACGACGACATTCATTTTCCGTCGATCGTCTACCTGCAGATCATCGGCGCGCAACCGAGCAAGCGACTGCTGGACGCGCTGCGCAAAAAATTTACGCCGAATGTCTTTACCTCCTACGGCACATCGGAAGTAGGTCCCGTTGCCGTCGCCACGCCCGAGATCCTCGATCGGGCACCATCGAGCGTCGGCAAGATCCTGCCGTGGGTGAAGGCGGAGATCGTCGACGCCCGCAAGCGGCGGGTCGCGGCCGGAAAATCGGGGCGCCTGCGGCTGAAGGTGGAGAGTATGTTCGGCGCCTATCACCTCGACGAACAGCTCAGCGCCGAACGGTTCCACGGTGGCTGGTATTATCCGCACGATAGCGCCCGGATCGATGCCGAGGGCCTGCTCTATATCGAAGGCCGCGAGGACGACGTGCTCAACATCGGCGGTGGCAAGGTCCATTTCCGCGACGTCGAAACCGCGATCGAGGCCCATCCCTCGGTGCGCGAAGCCGCCGTTTTCACGCGTCCCGATGCGTCGGGACGCGATGCCCTCGTGGCCGCGGTGATCGTGACACAGCCGGTGACCGTCGCCGAGCTTCTGGCCTGGGCATCCGAAAAGCTGGGCCCGATCTGCCCGGAGAAACTGGTGCTGACCGACGAATTCCCCCGCACGGCGACGGGCAAGGTTCTGCGCGACCAGTTGGCGACGCTGCTCGCGGCGAAACTCGCCTGAGCGCCGCTAGTCGACCCGTCGTTGCGCTTGCCGCTCCTTGGCGATCAATGCCAATCCCGCCGCCAGCGCCGGAACGGCGAGCACGAAGAATATCGAGGTGGCGCCCCAGCCCATCGTCAGCATCTGCGCACCGGAAAAAATGCTGACGAATGCGCCGCACCGGCCGGCGCCATGCATCCAGCACGAACCGGTCGCACGCGCCTTCGTCGGGTAGAACGCTGTCGGCAGGGCGTTGACGCAGGAAATCGCGCCGATCAGACAAAAGCCCAAGACGAAGGACTGCACCAGCAGCAATGAGGCTGAATGCACGGCGAAGCCAAACGCCAGAAACAACACGGCGCTCGCCAGATACGCGACAGACGGCACCCGTGGTTGCTGGCGGCGGTCCATGGTCCATCCCAGGACCAGTGAGCCGACGACACCGCCCAGATGATAGACCGCGCCGATGACTGCGGCGAAGCTCAAGCTGTAGCCCGCATCCTTGATGACGCTCGGCAACCAGTGGGACAGAATGTTGCTGGCAAAAAGGGCCGCGAAATAGGCGATCCCCAGCATGAGGCCGCCGAACCAGTACGGGGCCGAGAACACCAGTTTCGTGGCACCGGTTGCGACCGGCTCGGCCGGGGCCACGAACACCGATCCCTCCGACGTCTCCCCCGGGGCCAATCGGTCGACGATCGCCCGGATGCGCGACGGCGATGCCTGACTGGCGACAAGGAAACGGACCGACTCCGGCAGCAACAGCGCCAAGGCGGGAATCATCAGAAGCGGCATCAGCCCGCCCAGCACGAGCACGCTCTGCCAGCCGAACTGCGGGATCATCCAGGCTGAAAGAAAGCCAGCACAGGTTGCACTGAACGAGACCCCACAAATCATGAAGGCAACGGAAAGCGACCGCATCCGTTCGGGCACATATTCGGAAATCAGGGTTGCGGTGATGGGAACGACCGAGCCGGTCCCGACACCGGTCAGAAACCGGAACAGCACGAGATAGGCAAGATTGCCGGCAGAGGCGGTCAACAGCGTCGCGATTCCGAAGATCGCCATGCTGACGAGAAGCACCACCTTGCGGCCGAAGCGGTCGGCGATCGGCCCCGCCGATATCGCCCCCAATACGAGGCCGATCTGCGCCGCACTCAACGCCGGCCCCAGATCGTTGCTGGTGATATTCCACTGCTGCCTGAGCGCCGGGATGATGAACCCCATGGCGGTGAGGTCGAACCCTTCGAGCGTGATGATGCAAAAGCCGAAAAAGAGCACGAGCTTTTGCAGGCCGCCCAACGAGCGGCGGGAAATCAAGGCGTTCACATCGACAAAAGCAGACGCACTCATAAGGTTCTCTTTAAACGTTCGGCCCAGGAGGACTATCCTCGGGCCTCCGCACCTCGCAATGTATTAACATGAGGAACTGGCGGAGCGATTTTCGCCGCTCGGCAAGCGTGGATACCCATCGTTTCATCCGAGCGCGGCCGGTCACGGCTTGCACATTGATCTGTTCCGGGACGCCGACAACGGCGCCCGAGAGCATGAGAGAGACCAACAACCGAGCAAGGGAGATCGCCATGAGCGCCGAAGCCAAGTGTCCTGTGGATCACGGCAAGGTGGACGGCAACGCCGTTCTCTTCGAAATGACCAATCGGCTGTGGTGGCCGCACCAGCTCGATCTGTCGGTGCTCCATCATAACCCGCCCGCGGGCGATCCCATGGGTGAGACCTTCGATTATGCGGCGGCGTTCAAGAGTCTGGATCTGAAGGCGGTCAAGGCCGACATCTTCGCACTCATGACCACATCGCAGGACTGGTGGCCGGCGGACTTCGGCCATTATGGCCCGCTGTTCATCCGCATGGCCTGGCACAGCGCCGGCACCTACCGCATCGGCGACGGCCGCGGCGGCGCCGGTTCGGGCACGCAGCGCTTCGCGCCGCTCAACAGCTGGCCCGACAATGCGAACCTCGACAAGGCGCGCCTGCTGCTGTGGCCGATCAAGCAGAAATATGGCCGCAAGCTGTCCTGGGCGGACCTGCTGATCCTGACCGGCAATTGCGCGCTCGAATCCATGGGCTTCAAGACCGCCGGTTTCGGCGGCGGACGCAAGGACGTCTGGGAGCCGCCGAACGACATCAACTGGGGCCCGGAACGCGAATGGCTGGGCGGCGACAAGCGCTACAGCGGCGACCGCGATCTGGCCAACCCGCTGGCCGCGGTCCAGATGGGGCTGATCTACGTCAATCCCGAAGGGCCGAACGGCGTGCCCAACCCGGTGGCCGCGGCGCGCGACATTCGCGAGACCTTCGCGCGCATGGCGATGAACGACGAGGAGACCGTGGCTCTGATCGCCGGCGGCCACACCTTCGGCAAGACCCATGGTGCGGCCGACCCCAGCCAATATGTCGGGCCCGAGCCGGAAGGGGCTCCGATCGAGCGACAGGGGCTTGGCTGGGCCAACAGCTTCGGCACGGGCAACGGCGCCAGCACCATCACCAGCGGTCTGGAGGTCACCTGGACCCCGACGCCGACCCAATGGAGTCATCACTTCTTCAAGAACCTGTTCGAGTACGAATGGGAACTGACCAAGAGCCCGGCCGGCGCACACCAATGGGCACCGAAGAACCCGGAAGCGCAGGGCACGGTGCCGGATGCCCACGACCCGGCGAAGCGCCACGCGCCGTCGATGCTGACGACCGACCTCTCGCTCCGCTTCGACCCGGCTTACGAAAAGATCTCGCGGCGCTTCTATGAGCATCCGGATCAGTTCGCCCATGCCTTTGCCGAGGCCTGGTACAAGCTGACCCACCGCGACATGGGTCCCCACATCCGCCTGCTCGGGTCCGACACGCCGGCCGAACCCCGCCTGTGGCAGGACCCGGTTCCAGCCGTCGATCATGCGCTGGTCGACGCCGCAGACATCGCGGCGCTGAAAGCGAAGATCCTGGCGTCCGGCCTCTCGATTTCGCGGCTGGTCTCGACCGCCTGGGCATCGGCATCGAGCTTCCGCGGGTCGGACAAGCGCGGCGGCGCCAATGGTGCCCGCCTTCGCCTGGCGCCGCAGAAGGATTGGGCGGTCAACGAACCGGCGCAGCTATCGGCGGCGCTGGCGAAGCTCGGGGAAATCCAGAGCGCGTTCAACGCCGCGCAATCCGGCGGCAAGAGGGTTTCGCTCGCCGATCTGATCGTGCTGGGCGGCTCAGCCGCGGTCGAAGCAGCGGCAAAAAAAGCCGGCCACGACGTGGCGGTTCCGTTCACACCGGGCCGGACCGATGCGTCGCAGGCGGAAACCGACATCGATAGCTTCGCGCCGCTCGAACCCAAGGTCGATGGCTTCCGCAACTACGTCGGCGGGGCGGTGCCCTGGTCGGCGGAGGAGATGCTGGTCGACCGCGCGCATCTGCTGACGCTGACCGCGCCGGAAATGACCGTGCTGGTCGCCGGCCTGCGGGTGCTGGGGGCCAATGTCGGCGGGTCCAAGCTCGGCGTATTCACCGATCGGTCGGAAACGCTCACCAACGACTTTTTCGTCAACCTGCTGGGCACGAGCTTCGCGATGAAATGGGAAGCGTCGGCGGAGGGCACCTTCGTCGCTCGGGATCGTGCGACCGGCGCCGAGAAATGGACCGGCACCCGCGTCGATCTGATCTTCGGATCGAACGCGCAGCTGCGCGCTTTGTCGGAGGCCTATGCGACCGACGACGCGGGTGGCGCCTTTGTCGATGCCTTCGCCAAGGCCTGGACCAAGGTGATGAACCTCGACCGGTTCGACCTCGCCTGACGAGCTCGGGACAGGTTCCCGGCACCATCGCCGGGGACCTGCGCCGAAACGGTACAAGCCGCCGGCCTTGTCACCGGCAAGCCGCGGTCCGATAATCGGGACAAGGCGAGCAGAACGGCGTGAGGGATGAGATGACACGAGACGGTATCGAGCTCGCTTACGGTCGCGGCATGCTGCCTCTGGCACTGCCGGTGGGCGCCGAGGCGACCGTCATCCGCAAGGCCGTGCTGCCGAAGCTGCCGGACAATGCCGCCGCCATCCGCCACGCCTTCGGCCATCCGGTCGGCGCCAAGCCGCTGCGCGAGCTGGCCAAGGGCCGCCACAGCGCCTGCATCCTGATCTGCGACATCACCCGGCCGGTGCCGAACCGGCTGTTCCTGCGCCCGATGGTCGAGACCATGGTCGCAAGCGGCATCCCGCTCGACCGCATCACCATCCTGGTCGCGACCGGCCTGCACCGCCCGAACCTGGGCGACGAGCTGGCCGAGGTCGTGGGCGATCCCTGGATCATGGCCAACGTCAAGGTCGTCAACCATTACGCCCGCGACAGCCAGGACCATGTCGATCTGGGCCAGACCGCGACGCGCGGCACGCCGGTCAGCATCAACCGGATCCTGATGGACGCCGACCTGCGCATCGCCACCGGCCTGGTCGAGCCGCATTTCATGGCCGGCTGGTCCGGCGGCCGCAAGGTCGTGGCGCCCGGCGTCGCCGGCCACGCCACCATCCGCACCTTCCATTCCGCCCGCTTCATGGAAGATCCGCTCGCCATCCAATGCAATCTGGTCGGCAACCCGCTGCACGAGGAGCAGCTGGAGATCGTCCGTATGGTCGGCGAGCTTTATGCACTCAACACGGTGATCGACGAGGATCGCGACCTGGTCCATGTCACCTTCGGCGAGATCATCCAGAGCCATCTGGGCGCGGTCGCCTACATCGAGGATGCGACGCGCATCAAGGTCGGCCGCCGCTTCAAGACCGTGGTGACCTCGTCCGCCGGCTACCCGCTCGACAAGACCTACTACCAGACGGTCAAGGGCATGGTGACGCCGATCGACATCCTGGAGCCGGGCGGCACGCTGATCATCGCATCGCGCTGTTCGGAAGGCTTCGGCTCGCCGGAGTTCCGCGAGGCGCAGGCGAAGCTGGTCGAACTGGGCGCCGAGCGGTTCCTGGCGACGCTGACCGCCAAGTCGCTGGCCGAGGTCGACGAATGGCAGACCGAGATGCAGCTGAAGCCGATGCGCGTCGGCCGGATCCAGCTCTATACCGAGGGGCTGGATGCGGAGGAGCTGCGCATCACCGGCGTCGAGATCATCGGCTCCGTCGATGACGCGATCGCCGCCAGCGTCGCACGCCACGGCGATGGCGCGGTCGCCATCATTCCCGAGGGCCCCTACGTCGTGCCGGTCCGCGGGGCCGCCTGACCCCGATGCTCCACATCCAGCTCGATGCGGTCGGCGGCATCGCCGGCGACATGTTCGTCGCCGCCTTGCTCGACGCGTTTCCGGATCTGCGCGACCGCGTGCTGGCCGATGCCCGCGCCGTGCTGCCGGCGGGCTGCGAGCCACGGCTGAACGAGACCCACAGCGGTCCGCTGCGCGGCCTGGGCTTCGGGCTGGCCGGCGAACCGCATCACCACCACGACCATCATGATCACGGGCACGATCATCATCACGACCACGGCACCGGCAGCTTCCTCGACATGGTCGCGCGGATCCGCGCCGCGCAGCTCGGCGACGGCACGGCAGACCAGGCGATCGCGATCCTGACCCTGATCGCCGAGGTCGAGGCGGCGATCCACCAGGTGCCGATCGAGGCCGTGCATTTCCACGAGATCGCCGACTGGGATTCCCTGCTGGACGTGGTCGCCGCCGGCAGCATCGCGGCGGCACTGCCGGGCGCGCGCTGGACCGTGTCGCCTTTGCCGCGCGGCGGCGGGCTGGTGAAGACCCAGCACGGGCTGTTGCCGGTTCCGGCACCGGCGACCGCAGCACTCCTGACCGGCTTCGTCTGGCGCGACGACGGAGTCGGCGGGGAACGCGTGACGCCGACCGGGGCCGCGATCCTGCGCCATCTGGTGGGCGCGGATGGCGGCGGCGCGCCGCTGCCGGGCCGGCTGATCGCTACCGGCACCGGGTCCGGCACGCGCACGCTCCCCGGCATCCCGAACGTGCTGCGCGCGTTGGTGTTCGACGGCGCCGATGCCGCGACCCAGGAGCAGATCACCGTCGTTTCGTTCGAAATCGACGACATGACGGCCGAGGAAATCGCCGTCGCCGCCGACCGGCTGCGCGCAGTCGAGGGCGTGCTCGACCTCACCATCGGCCAGGTCCAGGGCAAGAAGGGCCGGCTGATGCAGTCGTTCCGGCTGCTGGTCCGGCCCGACCGCGCCGACGCGGTCGCCGACCGCTGCTTTCTTGAGACCTCGACCATCGGGCTGCGCCTGGCCGACGAGCGCCGCACCGTATTGCCGCGCCGGCAGTCCAAGATCGGCGCCGTCGGCATCAAGACCGTCGAACGGAGCCAGGGGCCGAGCGTCAAGGCCGAGAGCGACGATCTCACCGGCGATAGCCTGGAGGCCCGCCGCCGGCTGAAGCGGCAGGCAGAATCATGAGCGACGCCCTCACCGCCCGGCTCGCCCACCACCAGCATCTGGCGATCGCGGTCAGCGGCGGCGTCGACAGCATGACGCTGGCCGCCTTCGCCCATCGGCTGCAAATGGCCGGGATCATGGCGTCGGTCGAGATGATCCATGCCGTCTCGCCCGCCGTGCCGCCGGCCGCGACCGAGCGGGTGCGAGCGCGCGCGGCGCGCGACGGCTGGCGCCTGACCGTGACCGGCACGGGCGAGTTCGACGATGTGCGCTACCGGGACAACCCGGTCGACCGCTGCTATTTCTGCAAGACCAACCTCTACGACCGCATCCGCAGCCTGACCGCGGGCGCCATCGCATCGGGCGCCAATCTCGACGACCTCGGCGACTATCGGCCGGGCCTGCTCGCCGCCTCCGAACGCGCCGTCGTGCATCCCTATGTCGAGGCGGGCATGGATAAGGTGGCGGTCCGCGCGCTCGCCCGGCAACTGGGGCTCGACGAAGTCGCCGAACTGCCGGCGCAGCCGTGTCTGGCGAGCCGGGTCGAGACCGGCATTGCCATCGATCCCACCGACCTTGCCTTCATCGATCTGGTCGAGACCCGGCTGGCCCCCCTCGCCCCCGCCGGCACGGCGCTGCGCTGCCGCGTCACCCACGCCGGCATCGCCATCGAGGTCGGCGACGAGGCGGCGGATCGCGAAATGCTTGCCGAGGTCGCGGACACGCTGTGCCGCGATCACGGCCGCCATCTGGTCGGCGTCGGCGCCTATCGGCGCGGCGCCATGTTCGTGCACGGCTGAGCCATGGACTTCGCCGAATTCCAGATCGACTGGGACCGCGAACGCCGCACCGGCGTGCCCGAGGCGATCTTCTGCCAGGGCAAGAGTGCCGCCCAGATCGATGCGATCGTGGCCGCGGCCGGCGATCGGCGCCTGTTGCTGACGCGGCTTGCGCCGGCCGCCCATGCGGCACTCGCCGCCGACGTACGGGGCGTGCTCGACTACGACCCGCTGTCGGCAACGGCGGTGCTGGGCGGTGCGGTCCCGCTGGTGGCGGACGGCATCGGCATCGTCGCGGCCGGCACCTCGGACCTGACGGTCGCCCGCGAGGCGGCACGGACGCTCGCCTTTGCCGGCCATCGCAGCGAGATCATCGCCGACGTCGGCGTCGCCGGCCTGTGGCGCCTGATGGCCCGGATCGAGGAATTGCGCCGATTCCGCATCCTGATCGCGGCCGCCGGCATGGAAGGCGCCCTGTTCAGCGTGCTGGCCGGCCTGGTCGAGGCCCCGATCGTCGCCGTGCCGACCGCCGTCGGCTATGGTGTCGCCGAAGGCGGCCGGGCAGCACTCCATGCGGCGCTGGCGAGCTGTGCGCCGGGGCTGGTCGTGGTCAATATCGACAATGGCTTTGGCGCGGCCGCTGCAGCGCTCAAGATGCTCAGGGCCGGCCAACAACGGCCTTAGAACCAACAAGGAGAGCCGGAATGGCAAGAGATGTCGTGATCGTGGGAATGGCGCGGACCGCCATCGGCAGCTTCGGCGGCAGCTTGAAGGACGTGCCGCTGCCGCGCCTCGCGACCGTCGCCGTCAAGGCCGCCCTCACCCGCTCCGGCGCCGCCCCCGATGCCATCGGCCATGTGGTCATGGGCAATGTCATTCCGACCGAACCGACCGACGCCTATCTCAGTCGCTATGCGGCGCTCGAGGCCGGCCTGCCGATCGAGACGCCGGCGTTCAACGTCAACCGACTATGCGGCTCCGGCCTGCAGGCGATCGTGTCGGCCGCCCAGGCGATCCAGCTTTCGGATACTGACCTCGCCATCGCCGGCGGTGCCGAATCGATGAGCCGGGGGCCGCAGTTCCTGACCGGCTCGCGCTGGGGCACGCGCATGGGCGACGCGACCCTGCTCGACTACATGTTGGGAATTCTGCACGACCCCTGGGACAAGGCCCATATGGGCATCACGGCCGAGAATGTCGCCGAGCGCTTCCAGATCAGCCGCGAGGCGCAGGATGCGCTGGCGCTCGAAAGCCAGCGGCGCGCGGTGCACGCCATCGCCGAGGGCCGGTTCCGCGACCAGATCGTTCCGGTCGAGATCGAGACCCGCAAGGGCACAATCGTGTTCGACCAGGACGAACATGTCCGCGCCGCGACCAGTGCCGACAGCCTGGCCGGGATGAAGCCGGCATTCCGCAAGGGCGGGTCGGTCACCGTCGGCAACGCCTCCGGCATCAACGACGGCGCGGCCGCACTCGTGCTCGCCGATGCCGGGCGCGCGACGGCGCTCGGCCTCACACCGCTTGCCCGCCTGGTCGGCTACGCCCATGCCGGCGTCGAGCCCAGCCACATGGGCATCGGCCCGGTGCCCGCCAGCCAGAAGGTGCTGGCGCGCACCGGCCTCACGGTCGCCGACATGGACGTGATCGAGTCGAACGAGGCCTTTGCAGCGCAAGCCTGTGCCGTGATCCAGGAGCTGGGCCTCGATCCGGCCAAGGTCAATCCGAACGGGTCCGGCATCTCGCTCGGCCATCCGGTCGGTGCCACCGGCGCCATCATCACCGTGAAGGCGATCGCCGAACTGCACCGCACCGGCGGTCGCTATGCGCTGGTCACCATGTGCATCGGCGGCGGCCAGGGCATCGCCGCGATCTTCGAGCGGGTCTGATCCTCACCCGGCCTTGGCCGCACGGCTGCGCCAGACTTCGGTCGCCGCGTTGAAGATCCGGTCGAGCTCGCCGTCGCGCTTCATCCGGGCCAAGACCGCATCCAGCCCTTCCAACCGGGCAAAGCAGCGGCTGCGCCGGGAGATGCCGACGAAATTGTCGGTCGCGACCACGAACGGCCGCTGCACCACATAGGACCCTTCAAGCCCCTGGTCCAGCAGGTAGGTCATGCCCGGGTAGTAGCCGGTGATGAAATAGTCGAGACGGTCCAGCTCCAGCATCTTCAACCCCAGATCGAGGCGTGGCACCTCTTCGATCGACAGGCGCTGGGCCAGGAATTCGTCGAGCCCGCCGCCGAACTGGTTGGCGAAGACGATGCCGCCGCGCAATCCCACGAGCGTCTCGCGCTTGGGCAGCGTCACGGATTTAGGTAGCAACTGCCACCTTAATCGGGACAACCCTTTGTAGATTCTATATTTTTTGGGGCTAGTAGTCTATGGATTCGCCGTCATCAGGCTTGACCCGACGCCACATACGGGCCGTCTTGTAAAAGACGTTCGTAATCACTGGGCGGCCACGAGCATTGGTCCAGCCGAACCAGTAGCTTCCTTCGTTCAGCCAAAGGAACCGCCACCGTGCCATCTTTGGATAGTTGCTGGGGTAGGGCTTTCCCAGACCCGGATCGGCCTCAATGCGGTCTCGCGCATTCGAGACTGCGGACTGTAAATTTGAATAGGCCTCGTACTTCTCTTTTTCGAGGTAGTGCTTGAACAGGCTCTCAACCTGATCAACGGCATTCCGCGTCAGCCTTGTCATCAACAAACGGCCCGAAAACGTGCTGAGAAGATAAGGCTAGGGCGTAGCGCCACGCTTAGCCGCAAGATGCTCTTGAAGTCTGGCTTCCATTCTGGCGAGGAAGTCGTCGACATCTTCGGTCCGATCATGCAGCAGATCCTCAACGCTACCATTTAGGGCGCGCTCAAGCTCGGCAGGAATCTCTTCGCTCTCGTCAACTTCCGAAATCGGCTCTCTGTGTTTAGACATATGATCCTCCCTCGGAACGAACATGGGGCTGAGGCCTGCATACCACAACCGCGCACTGATCGGCTATCGCGTCCATGGCGATCGACTTTTCGAACAATCTATGGTACGGTCGGCCCATGATCGGACCTGGTTCACATACGCTCTCGATACTGACGCGGCCTTAGAGCCGCGGTCGCCCGTTCGCGTCTGCCAGATCCGCCGGGCATCACCAACGACGATAGACACTCCGTAGAGCGCCGCTGATGGCGCCAGGAGCCGTGTGATAACCATCAAGCCTTCCGATACCCTCAGCGCGCTCCAGCCGCGCCTGACCGTCATCCATGACTGCCCGCGAGGCTGTCAAATATCGTCCGGCCGAGCACGCCTGCCCGGCGGGGTGCTGAGCCATGGCCCAGCACTACCTCATGTCGCCGAAGTGTCGCGATTTGACGCTCGGCGCAGTCTTCCGCATGTCGGAGGCGACCGCCTTCCGCTGGTTCTGCCGCGCCCGCTGGCCTGAGACAGACGGCTTCCCGTACTGTACGCGATGCGGCGTCACGAACGCGTGGAAGACGCGCCGCAGCCGCTTCAAGTGCCGGGCGAAGGACTGCCGTTGCGAGTTCAGCGTGACCAGCGGGACGATCTTCGCCCATCACAAGCTGCCGTTCCGCCAGCTACTCGCTGCGATCGCGATGTCGGTCCACGAAGCCAAAGGCAAGGCGGCGCTCAAGCTCGCCCGCGAGCTGGGCGTCCAGTACAAGACGGCCTGGACCAATCTGATGAAGGTTCGCGACGCGGTCGCGGCCGAGCGCGCCTCAATGATGCTGGAGAACACGGTCGAGATCGACGGCATGTACGTCGGCGGCCACATCCCTCAGGAGAACAAGAAAGAGGACCGCATCGACCGACGCCTCGCTGAGAATCAGAACGGGAAGCGGAAGTGCGCCATTGCCATGCGTCAGCGCAACGGGCGCATCGTGACGGCAATCACCAAAACAGAGGACGCCGCTGTCATCATGCCGTTGCTACAGCGCTACGTCAGATCGACCGGAACCATCGTTGCGGACGAGCATGGCGCTTATAATCAGGTCCGGGCCGTGTTCGAGAACGTGCAGCGCGTCAACCACAGCGAGGCGTACCGAAGCAAAGACGGTGTATCAACAAACCAGGTCGAAAGCTTCTTCAGCCGCGTGCGCCGCGCCGAAGCAGGCACGTACCACCACATCGCCAGCCAGTATCTGGACTGGTACGCATTCGAGTTGGCTTGGCATGAGGACCGCCGCCGGGAGAGCATGCGAACGCTTATGAATGACAAATTGTCCAAGGCGTTGGGGCACCCCACGAGCCGCTGGCTATGTGGTTACTGGCAGGGCAATCACCCACCCAAGGATGCCTTCATGGTCGTGCCGTAGGACAGAAACTGGATGACCTTGGCCTACAGATCATCCTGATACGACCGAACGATCTTGCGTAGTGCCCGCACGTGAAGCATGCGTTCGTGCAGGATGCCAATGAAATCGATCACGCCGTCATGCGCGATGCTGAAGACAACGGCATGCTTAGGATTGCGGACCCGTCCCGGTGGATCCTCTACATGGGTCCGGCTATGAGAGATGCGGTAGATACCGATATCCAACCGCGAAAATCGCTTCCAGTCCACCAGCGCTTGTTCCGGGTCTTTGGCCACGTCTTCCATCGCTTTGGCGATAAGGGCTGCGTATCGCTCCCGTCGTTTCTCTCCGAACTCGCCCTCGCTTCTCTTGAGAACTTCGAAGATCTCGGCATCAGCAGACCCAGCGAGACGATATTCAAACACGCGGCATACGTCCCGCCGTCGGCTCATGATCCCTGGGATTGTTCCAACGGTCTAGAAGCGCACGCGCTCCCTCTTGCCCCTTTACGTGAATGAAATCCCCGCGTTCGATGCAGGCAAGGCCTTCTTCTGCAATGGCCTCGATTGCCGCCAGATTGGCTCGCTCAACGAGAACGTCGTCCTCATATCGCCGTAACGCCTCGCGAACTACTTCGCTTGCATTCTGATGGCGACCACTCGTCACCTCAGTGTCAATGAACTGCGATAGATGTGGGGTCAGTGAGAAATTACGGCCAGACATGATGAACCTCCATGATGCTCGAAGGCTATCAAACTTTGATACTTCTTTGCAAGACACCAGAAGATTCGATCCCGCTGCGCTAGGCGTCAGCCGACCTGGCGCAGCGGGATCCGCCACATGATGCTGCGGTCACCTTCGGTACGGATGCCCTCGACGATCTTGGTGCGCTCCAGGCCGTTCATGATCGCGCGGACACGCTGGACGAGCGCGTCGGCCTTGCGTTTGTCGAGCGTGTCCGGGGATAGGCCTTTTCTCTCGGCAACGGCGGCAGCCACTGCTGAGGTCGTCATCGGTTCAGCCGCCGACCGGACAATCTTGCCGATGATCGCCATGAGTTCGTCGGCGGGAAACATCGAGGACGCCTTCATGGCTTGAGCTTTCGGGCGCTTGCCTACGGTCTGCGGCGTATAGCTCGGATCGAAGATCCGGGCGGCGCGGTCGAGGATCTCAATGTCGTCGAGCAGCTTGCGCTTCTCGCCCTCAAGCGCGTCCGCCTTATCGAGCAAGACAACGCGCTTCAGCAATATCTCCTTGGGGACGGCATTCGTGGCCATGGTCAGGTCCTGATAATAGAGAGACCTGAATCATACCCGGGTCCGATTCGGAAAACCGGTGGCAGTTGCTACCTAATAGCGGACTGCCCTCGGTCGTGGGATAGATCATCTCCAGCTTCAGCGGCTTATCCGGCCCATATCCAGCCTCGGCATAGAGCGCCTTGGCCTTGGCCAGACGATCGGGTTTGCTCA
>Ga0302311_10004665_pt1 | contig 14723 bp, 12 predicted proteins | sample III_Palsa_N1_3_FD_200449 | JGI IMG/M metagenome (GOLD analysis project Ga0302311, IMG submission 200449) | Peat permafrost microbial communities from Stordalen Mire near Abisko, Sweden - III_Palsa_N1_3 | ecosystem: Environmental > Terrestrial > Soil > Palsa > Peat permafrost | place: Sweden... | reverse complement strand
GTCACGCAGCGGCACCCGGTGACGCAGGGCGTTGGAGATGTCGTTGTCGTAGCTCCACTCGTGAATGCCCATCTTCTGGCTCGTCAGCGTCACGCCGGGAGCGGGGCGCACGCGGATGTCGTCGCCCTGGCAGTGCTTGTGAATGGAAACGGCCGCGCCGTGACCATGGGCCACCGCCCAGATGATGTTCTTGGGCCCGAACGCCGAGTCGCCGCCGAAGAAAACCTTCGGGTGGGTCGAGGCGAAGGTCGCCTCGTCCACCACCGGCATGCCCCACTCGTCGAACGCTACGCCGATTTCGCGCTCGATCCAGGGGAAGGCGTTCTCCTGGCCCACCGCCATCAGCACATCGTCGCAGGGGTAGTGAACGTCCGCTTCGCCGGTGGGGACAAGTCGCCGGCGGCCCTTGTCGTCGAATCTCGCCTCGACCTTCTCGAAGGTGACGCCGGTCAGCCGCCCATCCTCATGGGTGAAGGCTTTGGGGGTCAGGAAGTTGAGGATCGGGATGTCCTCGTGCATGGCGTCCTCCTTCTCCCAGGGGGACGCCTTCATCTCTTCGAATCCGGAGCGGACGATGACCTTCACGTCCTCACCGCCGAGGCGGCGCGAAGTGCGGCAACAGTCCATGGCGGTGTTGCCGCCGCCCAGAACGATGACCCGGCGACCGATCCGGTCGACGTGGCCGAAGGAGACGCTGGAAAGCCAGTCGATGCCGATATGGATATTTGCGGCCGCCTCTCGTCGCCCGGGAATGTCCAGATCGCGCCCGCGCGGCGCGCCCGAGCCGACGAAGATGGCGTCGTAGCCATCCTCGAGCAGGGCTTTGAGGCTGTCTATCTGCTCGCCCAGCCGCATCACAGGCCCGAGGCCGGTGATGTAACCCACCTCCTCGTCGATGACGCTCTCGGGCAGCCGGAAGCGCGGAATCTGGCTGCGGATCATGCCGCCGGAGGCCGGGCTGGAATCAAAGATCACTACCTCGTAGCCCATCGGCGCCAGGTCGCGGGCCACGGTCAGAGAGGCGGGTCCAGCGCCGACGCAGGCTATGCGCTTGCCGTTCGGCTTGGCGGCGATCGGCGGCAGGCGGTCCGTAATGTCGTCTTTGTTGTCAGCGGCGACGCGCTTGAGGCGGCAGATGGCCACCGGCTCGGATTCGACTCGCACACGTCGGCAAGCCGGCTCGCAGGGCCGATCACACGTCCGCCCGAGAATCCCCGGGAAGACATTGGACTTCCAGTTGATCATGTAGGCGTCGGTGTATCGCCCCTCGGCGATGAGCCGGATGTATTCCGGCACCGGCGTGTGAGCTGGGCAGGCCCACTGACAATCAACAACCTTGTGGAAGTACTCGGGCGCCTCGGTTTCCGTCGGTTCCAACCTACCCCTGCGTTTTTGCCTACGTCCCTCTTCGCCCGCGTCTCTCACGGCCCGAAAGGCGCGATTCACCAACATTAAGATGGACGGCCAGTTAACGCCAGTAACACAGGCAGAAACCTGTCGAAACGCGCCGATATGACGCGTTTTGGCGACCCGTCAGGCCATTTGGGGTCGGATTCCAGCCCGAAGGCGCTCAAGAGACGGCGTCTTCAGCTCGCCTTTTCGGCCGGCTCGCGCCAGTCGGTGGCGGTGGCGGCGTAGAGCTCGATCACGTCGAGCAGTTTCTGGCTCCGGGCCTGGACGACGTCGAGGCGGGCGCGGTCGACCTGGCGTTGGGCGTTGACCACGTCGGCCAGCGGACCGCCGCCGAGGCTGTAGGCGTTCCGCGCGTCGCTCAGGGCGCTGTCGGCCGCGGTCTGGGCCGCGCTCAGCGCCGCGAGGCGGTCGTCGTCGTGCGCAATCGCCGCCAGGATGTCGGAAACCTGGGTGAAGGCGGTGAGCACCGTCTGGCGATACTGTGCCAGGCTGGCGCGGGCCTGGGCCTCGGCGGCGCGCTTGTTGGCCTTCAGCTGGCCACCGTTGAAGATCGGCAGGGTCACGCTCGGACCGATGTTCCAGCCCGAGGCGCCATAGCCGAACAGCTTGTCGGGCGAGAGCTGGCTCTGGGCCCAGCCGGCGGTGAGCTTGACGTCCGGATAGAGGGCGGCCGTGGCCACGCCGATGCGGGCTGTGTCGGCGTGAAGGTCGGCCTCGACGGCCAGGATGTCCGGGCGGCTGCGCACCAGCGCCGAAGGCAGGGCCACCGGGATGGTCGCCGGCGTGTGGAAATCGGCGACGTCGAAGTCGGGCGCCGCCCACGCGGCCGGCGCGCGGCCGACCAGCAGGGCGAGATTGTGCCTGGCCTGAGCGAGATCCTGCGCCAGCGGGGGCAGCAGGGCCTGGTCGGCGGCGATCTGGGCTCTGGGCCCGGTAGCCGCCGCCCGCGGCTGGCCGCCAGCCGCCTCGGCCGCCTGGACGATGGACAGGTTACGCCGGTCGTCGGCGACGATGGCGTTCACCGCCGCGATCTGGGCCCGGATGGCGGCGATGCGCACCGCGCCCATGGCGACATTGCCGGTGAGTGTCAGGTATGCCGCGTCGGCGCGGTGGGTCGCCGCTTCGGCGACCGCCCTTGCCGTCTCCAGCTGCCGGCGCTCACCGCCGAAAAGATCGAAATCATAGCTGGCGCTGGTCCCCACCGTGTAGAGCGGGATGGTCGGATTGGCGATAGCGGGGAACCCAGCGATGCCCGAGAATCCGAACGAGGCGATGTTGATGCGTTCTTCCGTAAAGCCAGCGTTGGCGTTCACTTGCGGCTGCATGCCGCCGCGGGCGCTCGCCACCTCGGCTCTGGCCTTGTCCAGATTGGCGATGGCGAGGGCGACGGTCTGATTGCTCCCGAGCGCCAGGTCCATCACCTCATCGAGACGCGGCGAGCCGAAGTCGCGCCACCAGGCGCCGCCGGTGCGTTTATCTGGGGTCAGCACTGAGCCAGCCGGGGCCGTGTCGCCGGCCATGGCGTAGCCATCCGCCTTGGGAGCGGTCGGGGTCTTGAAATTGGGGCCGACCGCGGCGCAGCCGGCCAAGGCGGCGGCCAAGGCGAGGCTTGATACTCTAATCCACGTAGGCATGGGCCCCCTCCGGCGCCGCCACGAGCCTGGGCGTGCGCATGATGAGCAGCAGCGGCATGCAGCCCAGGGTGATCAGAATCATCAGCTTGAAGTCGTCCAGATAGGCGATCATCGCCGCCTGGCGGGTGATCTCTTCGTTCAGGCCGACAAGGCCGCCGAGGATATCGAGGCTGCCGCCCAGCGCGGCGCGGAACACCTGGTTGTCGGGCGAGGCGTTCTCGGTCAGGCCGGCGTGCGCGATGGCGGAATTGTTGGTCCACAGGGCCTGCATGATCGAGATGCCGACACTGGAGCCGATGTTGCGCATCAGGGTATAGACGGCGGTGGCCTCTGATCTCAGGCTGGCCGGCAGGGTGGTGAAGGCGAGCGCCGAGAGCGGCACGAAAATGAGGCCGATGCCGACACCCTGGATGATTCCGCTGACGATGATCGGAAAGGCGGTCATCTCGAGGTTGAAATGGGTCATCTGCCACAGCGACAGGGTGCTGATCGACAGTCCGGTCAGCAGGATGAGGCGGGTGTCCACCTTGCCGATCAGTCGCCCGACCACGAACATGGCGGCAAATGAGCCTATGCCGCGCGGCATGGTGGCCAGGCCGCTCTCGAGCGCCGTGTAACCCATGAACTGCTGCATCATCACCGGCAACAGCGCCATTGTGGAGAACAGCAGGATGCCGATGAAGAAGCCGAAGGTGCAGCACGAGACGAAGTTGCGGTCGAGGCCGAGCGCCCGGTCGACGAACGGCTGCCGGGCGGTCAGGGTCTGGACCAGGAACACCCACAACGAGAGGACGCCGACGAGTGTCTCAGCCCAGATCTCTGGGGAGGAATACCAGTCGAGCGTCGGGCCGCGGTCGAGCACCAGCTGGAAGGCTCCCACGAACAGGCTGAGCGCTCCAAACCCCAGGAAGTCGAACGGCTTGGCCTTGGCCCCGCGGTCGGAGGACATGAAAACCAGCACGCCGGCGAGCGCCAGGATGCCGATCGGCAGGTTAATGTAGAACACCCAGCGCCAGGAGAAGCTGTCGGTCAGCCAGCCGCCGATCGCCGGGCCGAAGATCGGCCCGAGCAGAGCGCCGGCCCCCCAGATGGCCATCACCTGGCCGAGCTTGGACGGTGGATAGAGGTCGAGGATCACCGCCTGAGAGAGCGGGATCAGCGAGGCCCCGCAGATCCCCTGCAGCAGGCGGAAGCCGACGATTTCACCCAGGCTGGTGGCGATGCCGCACAGCATGGAGGCGACGGTGAATCCGGCGATCGACACCGCGAACATCAGCTTGCGGCCGAACCGGACCGACAGCCAGCCCGACAGCGGCGTCATGATCGCCGAGGAGACCAGATAGGAGGTCAGCACCCACTCGATCTGGTCAGGCGAGGCCGAGACGCTACCCTGGATATGCGGCAGCGCGACGTTAGCGATGGTGGTGTCGAGCGAGTTCATCACCGTCGCCAGCATCAGCGAGATGGTGATCGGAACCCGGTTGGCGATGTCCGAGGCGGAGGTCATCGCCCGCCTTAGCGGTCCCCTCGCCCGGAGCGGACGTCGACCGTGACCTTGGCGGAGAGACCGGCGCGGCCCGCCACTTCCGGTGGGGCCTTGTCGAAGGCGATCCGCACCGGCAGTCGCTGGGCGACCTTGACCCAGTTGCCGGTGGCGTTCTGGGCCGGCAGGGCGGAGAAGGCCGAACCGGCGCCAGGGCTGAAGCTGGCCACATGGGCGGCCAGCTTTCGGCCGCCAAGAGCGTCGACCTCGATCTCGGCCGGCTGGCCGACACGCATGTAGCGCAGCTGATTTTCCTTGAAGTTGGCGTCCACCCAGGGCTGGCCGGAGAGCAGGAAGAACAGGGTCTGGGCCGGGTTCACATAGGCCCCGACCTGGAGCTGGTCGACGCGAGTGACGACGCCGTCCTGTGGCGCATAGACGACGGTGTAGGCGAGGTTGGTCTGGGCCGACTGGCGCTGGGCCGCGGCCTGCATCACAGCCGGATAGGCGTTGGCATCGCTGGCCGCCCCACCCAGATTGGCGACGGCAGTGGCCACACCCTGGCGGGCTATGGCGACGGCCGAAACGGCGAGGTCAGCCGCGTGTTGGGCGTCCGAGGCCTGCTGGGCCGAGGCGACGCCGGCAGCGAGCAGCGACTTCTGCCGGGCCGCCTCGCGAACGGCGTAGGCCTGGGTTTTCTCGGCCTGCGCTAGTTGCAGCTTCTGAGCGTCGAGAGCCTGCCGCAGGGTGGTGACCTGCAGGCGAGCGGCGGCCACCTCGGCATCGGCGCGGGACGCCGCGGCCTGCTCGTCCGAGGCATCCAGCTTGAGCAGAACCTGACCGGCTTTGACGAACTGATTCTCCTTGACGTCGACCTCGATCACCCGGCCCGCAATGGCCGTGCTGATCGGCGCCTTGCCGATGTTGACGTAGGCGTCGTCGGTGCTCTCGAAGCGACCGCCGGTGAGAATGAACCAGGCAACCACGGCCAGCACGATCGCCGGCCCACCAATCATCAGCGGCCAGCGCCACCGGTTGAGCGCCGAAGGGCGCGTCTCGGCGCCGACTGCCTCTTCGTCGATCGGGTTCACGAGGAGCCTGGTGCTTTCTTTGTCAGAGGACCGCGCGGAACGTCGCGCGCGGACGCGAACGGCCCTCGGGCGACCGGGTACGTGAGCCCGGATTTAAGAATCTAGCTGGCGCCTGTCAAGCCGAAAGAGTACACTCGGGTTTCGTTTTGGAGAGGCCTCATGCGCGTCAAGACCGACGCCAAACGCCGCGCGATCCTGGCCGCCGCCGCCGAGGTGTTCCGCGAACATGGCTTCGCCGGCGCCAGCATGAGCGCAGTCAGCGAGCGGGCCGGCGGCTCCAAGGCGACGCTCTATCGCTATTTCTCCTCCAAGGAGGATCTGTTCGTCAGCCTGATGTTGGAAAAGGTCTTCCAGCACGCTGAGGAGGTGTTCGATACGCTCAAGCCTTCGGACGACCTGCGCCGCACGCTGGTTCGCTTCGGCGCCGGACTCCTGGAGCTCAGCCTCTCGGAAACTTCCCTCTCGGTGCGCCGCAACTCCATCGCCGAGGGGCCAAAGAGCGGACTTGGCCAGGAGCTCTTCGACAGAGGCGCCAAGGTGTTGTGGTCGCGTATGGCCGACTTCCTGGCCGGCGAGATGGCCGCCGGCCGGCTGCGCCACGAGGACTCCTGGACCGCCTCCATGCACCTGCGCGGCATGCTGGAAGCCGACCTCGTCAATCGCGCCCTGATCGGGGCGGCGGTGGACAAGCGTCCGAAGACCCTGAAGGTCCACGCCGCCAAGGCGGCTGACGCCTTCCTGCGCGCCTACGGTCAGACGTCGGCCGACAAGTCGGCCAGCGCCACCCCCCCGTCCACCGGCAGCGTCGCCCCGACCACGTAGTCGCCGGCGCGAGACGCCAGGTAGATCGCGGCGGCCGCCATGTCCTCGCTGGTTCCAATGCGGCGCATGGGAATTCGGCTGGCGACCGCTTCGCCATGGTCGCGGGCGGCGCGGTTCATGTCCGAGGCGAAGGCGCCAGGCGCGATGCAGCTCATCACGATGTGGTCGTGGATCAGCCGCGCGGCCATCCGGCGGGTGAGATAGATCAGGCCCGACTTGGAGGCATGGTAGGAATAGGTCTCCAGCGGATTGAGCCGGATGCCATCGATTGAGGCGATATTGATCACCTTGGCCGGCCGCTGGGGGCTAGCCGAAGCCTTCAGGGCGCCGTGCAGGGCCTGGGTGAGGAAGAACGGCGACTTCAGGTTGATGTTGAGCACCTTGTCCCAGCCGCTCTCGGGGAATTCGCCGAAATCAGCGGCCCAGGCCGCCCCGGCGTTGTTGACCAGGATGTCGAGCTTGCCCTCCAGCGCTTCGATCCGCCCGGCGAGCTTGTGGCAGCCTTCGACGGTCGAGAGATCCTGAGGCAGGGAGATGCAAGTCCCTTGCTCGGAAAGCTCCGCCGCAGCGGCGTCGCATTGTTCGGCCTTGCGGGCCGTGATGTAAACCTTGGCCCCTTGCATGAGGAAACCCTCGGCGATCATCCTTCCGATGCCGCGCGAGCCGCCGGTAACGAGCGCGGTGCGCCCCTCAAGACTGAAAAGATCCTTGATCACCGCTCATTCCTCCGGCCAAACATCTGATTGCTGCTCGCTCTTGCCATGGGGGGCCGTCAAGTGATTGTCTTGCGCGGCGTGGCGCACGACCCTAATTGACGCGTCCTGGGCCGCCCGCCGCTCGCGACCACCGCGCCGGCGATCGTCGCGATTCTACGGGGACCCATGGACACCGCCTCGATCGACAACTTCCCGGGTTCGCGGGGCCGTGGGACCGACAAAGGCATGCTGACGCATCTCGAGCGGCTAGAGGCCGAAAGCATCCACATCCTGCGGGAAATCGCCGCCGAGTGTGAGCGTCCGGTGATGCTCTATTCCGTCGGCAAGGACTCGGCGGTCATGCTGCGCTTGGCGGTGAAGGCCTTCTTCCCGGCCCGGCCACCCTTCCCGCTCCTGCATGTCGACACGACCTGGAAGTTCAAGGCCATGTACGAGATGCGCGAGCGCATGGCCGCCGAGCACGGTCTTGAACTTCTGGTCCACCAGAACCCAGAGGCGTTGGCGCGCGGCATCAATCCGTTCGACCACGGACCTCTGCATACAGACATGTGGAAGACCCAGGGTCTGAAGCAGGCGCTCGACAAATACGGCTTCGACGCCGCGTTCGGCGGCGCGCGCCGCGACGAGGAGAAGAGCCGCGCCAAGGAACGCGTCGTCTCCGTCCGTTCACCCGCCCACGGTTGGGATCCCAAGAACCAGCGGCCGGAGCTCTGGAAGCTCTACAATACCCGCCGCGCGCCCGGCGAGACGCTGAGGGTCTTCCCGCTCTCCAACTGGACCGAGCTCGACGTCTGGCAATACATCCACGCCGAGCAAATCCCGATCGTGCCGCTGTATCTTGCGGCCGAGCGGCCGGTGGTGGAGCGCGACGGGGCCCTGATCATGGTCGACGACGGGCGGATGCCGCTGCGTCCGGGCGAGGTCCCCCAGATGCGCAAGGTGCGCTTCCGCACCCTCGGCTGTTATCCGCTCACCGGCGCCGTCGAGAGCGACGCCGAGACCCTGCCCGAAATCATTCGCGAGATGCTGATCTCCACCACCTCCGAGCGCCAGGGACGGGTGATCGACCACGACCAGTCAGCCTCGATGGAGAAGAAGAAGCGCGAGGGCTATTTCTGATGGCGCTGGCCGAAGACATCCCCGACGTCGAAGCCTACCTCGACGCGCAGAGTTCGAAGACCCTGCTTCGCTTTATCACCTGCGGATCGGTTGACGACGGCAAGTCGACGCTGATCGGCCGGCTCCTCTACGACTCCAAGATGATCTTCGAGGACCAGTTGGCGGCGCTGGAGGCGGACTCCCGCCGAGTGGGCACACAGGGAGACGACATCGACTTCGCCCTGCTGGTCGACGGGCTCTCTGCCGAGCGCGAGCAGGGCATCACCATCGACGTCGCCTACCGCTTCTTCAGCACCGACAAGCGCAAGTTCATCGTCGCCGACACGCCGGGCCACGAGCAGTACACGCGCAACATGGTCACCGGCGCCTCCACCGCCGATCTCGCGGTGATCCTGGTCGACGCGCGCAAAGGCGTGCTGGTCCAGACCCGCCGCCACAGCTTCCTGGCCAGTCTGATCGGCATCCGCCAGGTGATCCTGGCGGTCAATAAGATGGATCTGGTCGGCTACGATCAGGCGGTTTTCGACCAGATCGTCGCCGACTACCACGCCTTCGCCGAGGGCATCGAACCGGGCGAGATCACCGCCATCCCGCTCTCGGCGCTGCGCGGCGAAAACATCACGGCGCCCAGCAGCGAGATGCCCTGGTTCAGCGGTCCCAGCCTGCTCGAGGCCCTGGAGTCGGCGCCGGTTGACCAGACGCGCCTCGCAAGCGGCCCCCTGCGCCTGCCTGTGCAGTGGGTGAACCGGCCCGACCAAGGCTTCCGCGGCTTCAGCGGCCAGATCGCCTCGGGTCGCGTGCGGCCGGGCGATTTGATCCGGGTGCTGCCCGCCGGCCTGCAGACCCGTATCGCGCGCATCGTGACCCGGGAGGGCGACCTTGACGAGGCCGAGGCCGGCCAGTCGGTGACGCTTACCTTCGCAGACGAGGTCGACTGCTCGCGCGGCGACGTGATCGCCTCGGCCAAGGCGCCGCCCGAAGTGGCTGACCAGTTCCGCGCCAGCCTGGTGTGGATGGCGGCCGAGCCCATGCTGCCCGGCCGCGGCTATCTGTTGAAAACCGCAACCAGCATGGTCGGCGCCACGATCACCGAGCTTCGGTACAAGACCAACGTCAACACGCTCGAGCGCCAGCCGGCCGCGACGCTTGAGCTCAACGAGATCGGCCGCTGCAACCTTTCCGTCGACAGGCCGATCGCCTTCGATCCCTATGCCGACAACCCGGACATGGGCGGCTTCATCCTCATCGACAGGATCACCAACGCCACCGTCGGCGCCGGGATGATCGCCTACGCCCTGCGGCGATCGCAGAACATCCACTGGCAAGCGGTGGACGTGCACAAGGGCGCCCGCGCCCGAGCCAAAGGTCAGACGCCGCGCGTCGTATGGTTCACCGGTCTTTCCGGGGCGGGCAAGTCGACTATCGCCAACCTGGTCGAGAAGAAGCTGACGGCCATGGGCCGGCACACCTACCTGCTCGATGGCGACAACGTGCGTCATGGCCTGAACCGCGACCTCGGCTTCACCGACGCCGAGCGGGTCGAGAACATCCGGCGGGTGGCCGAGGTGGCCAAGCTCATGGTCGACGCCGGCCTCATCGTGCTGGTCTCGTTCATCAGTCCGTTCCGCTCCGAGCGGCGCATGGCGCGCGAGCTGATGGAGGAAGGCGAGTTCGTCGAGGTGTTCGTCGACGCACCGCTGGCCCTCGCTGAAGCGCGCGACGTCAAGGGCCTCTACGCCAAAGCCCGCCGCGGCGAGCTGAAGAACTTCACCGGCATCGACTCGCCGTACGAACCTCCTGAGGCGGCCGAGGTTCGCATCGACACCGCCGCCACTTCCGTGGAGCAGGCGGCCGACCTGATCGTGGAACGTCTGCGGTAGTCTACCGCACGCCGTTAAGCCGAGGCGGCGCACAAATCGTCGAGCCCAGCGGAGCCTCAGAACTCCAGGACGATCTTGCCGAAGTGTTCGCCGGCTCGCATCGCCTCGAAGGCGGCCACCGCTTCAGCCACCGGATAGACCTTGTCCACCACCGGGGCGATGCGGCGGGCCTCGATGGCGCGGCACATGGCCTCGAACATTGTGCGCGAGCCGACCATGACGCCCTGCAGCTTGGCGCCCGTCCCGATCATCGATGGGAACGGCAGGGGCTCGGCCGCGCCGCCAAGAACACCGATGATGGCGATATGGCCGCCGAGCGCGATCGCCTTGAGGCCCTCGGACAGCACCGCGCCGCCGACGCCCATGATGAAGTCGATCGCACGACCGCCGGTAAGCGCCCGCGCCGCCCCGCCCCACTCCGGCGCCTGGCGATAGTTGATCCCGTGATCGGCGCCGAGGGTCGCGGCGCGGGCCAGCTTGTCGTCAGAGGAGGAGGTGATGATCGTCCGATAGCCTGCCGCCTTCGCGAACTGCAGGCCGAAGATCGACACACCGCCTGTACCCAACAGGAGCACGGTGTCGCCCGGTTGCAGACGGGCATCTTCAAACAGCGCCCGCCAGGCGGTGAGCGCGGCGCATGGCAGGGTCGCGACCTGATGGTCGTCGAGGAAGTCCGGCGCCTTCGAGAGGCCGTCTTCATGGAAGGTCGCCAGCTCGGCGCCGGCCCCCGGGACCGGCCAGCCGAGCGCCGATGTCAGCCCTGCAATCGTCGGGGGTCCGGACAGCCATTTCTGGAAGAACATGGTCGCGACCCGCTCGCCGCCTTTGAAGCGAGTGACCTTCTCGCCGACCGCCTCGACGATCCCGCAGCCGTCCGAGAACGGCGTGATCGGCAAGCTGAGGCCACCGCCGTAGAGGCCGTTCATCATCAAGAGATCGCGGAAGTTGAGCGAAACGGCGCGCATGCGCACCAGCACCTCATAGGGACCCGGTGTCGGCGTCGGAGCGTCGATGAGCTTCAGGTGCTCGAGGCCAAAGCCATCGGTCAGTTGCAAGGCGCGCATTCGTCGGGCTCCCGTTGCGGGCGTGGATTGGGTCTGCATCAGCCGCCGAGCTGGAGGCGGCGGGCGGCGGCCATCTCGACGTAGAGCGCCAGGATTTCCGCCTGCAGCGGCTTATCGCCGCGCGCCTCGGCGCCCTCATGCAAGGTGATGAGCTGGCGGCGGAGGTCGGCGTTGGCGGCGTCGAGCGCCGTCAGCGACAGATCGGCGGCGGCGTCCGCCCCTTCTGCCCCGGCCTTGGCCAGCAGGGCGGCGATGGCACCGTTCTCCCACACCCTGGCGGCGACGCCCCGCTCGGCCTCCTGGGCGGCGAGGCTGGCCAGCATGGCCAGAATCCCGGCCCGGCCGGCCAGATAGTCGGGACCGGCCTCCGGCGGCAGAGGCGTCGTCAGGCCGATGGCCTGGCCGACGAGGATGTCAGGCAGCCGCGGGGTCATAGCGGCCCCAGGGCGGCGAGGCGCTCGGCCAGAATCTCGTCCTGACGGCGCGCGGTGTACCAGCCGGAAAACGCCAGGATCGGTTCCGCGAAACCACCGTCGCGCCACTCTTTCGCCGCCGAGGTCCAGATCGCCTGACCCTTTACCGAGGCGAACAGCGCCCACCAGGCGAGGGCGGCCTCGTCGACCTTGACGCCGCTGGCCTGCTGCCAGATCGCCAACGCCTCGCCGCGTGGGAGCATGCCGGAGATGCGCGGGTCCCCCGGCATCGACCACAGCGGGTCCATGGCCCAGCCGAGATCCTCGAGCGGATCGCCGAGATGGACCATCTCCCAGTCAAGCACCGCCACGATCTGGCCGACCCCATCATGCAGGAAGTTGCCGGTCCGATAGTCGCCGTGGACCACGGAGAGGCGTGCGGCCGGCGGCGGCGGGGCGTGATAGAGGCGGCGGATGGCGGCGCGCACGATCGGCTGAGGGTGCTGTTCGTCCGCTTCGATCACCCCGGCCCAATAGTCCAGCTCGCGCCGCCAGCACGCTTCGGGCGCAGGCGGGGGTCCGATATCGAGCAAGGGCAGTCCGGCGAGCGGCTCGCCGGCGATCCGGCCCATGATGGTGAAAAACTGTTCACCGACGGCGGCGGCGTGCGGTCCGAAAGGATCGGGCGCGAACGGGCTGGAGGGAACGCCGCCTTCGATCTTGCGCATGATGAAGAACGGGCGCTCGAGCTCGGCGCCTTCCTCCTCAAGGATCACCGGCTCGGGTGCGTGCACGTTCTTGCCGGCGAAGGAGCGCAGGGCCAGGAACTCGGCCCGCCGGTCGGTCTCGATGAGGCTGCCGGGCGGATCGCGCCGCAGGATGAAGCCCTCGCGGCCGGCCGGCGTCACCGCCTCGTAGCGATAGGTTTCGCGGCTGGCGCCGCCGGAGATACGGGCCAGGCTCTCCACCTGCGTCGCCACGCCGGAGGTGCGCGTCAGGTAGGCGGCGAGTTGGTCGGCGAGGGTCATGCTGGCGGCGTCATCAAGCGAAATCGAGGATGTCCTTGAAGCCGGATGGAGCGTGCGGCCCCAGCACCAGCTGCTCGAGGACGGCACGGCCGGTCTCCGTCTGGCCCTTGGCGTTGGTCCAGGTGGCCTTGGAGATTGCCTGCACGTGAAGATGGTGCGGCAGGCGCACATCGGTGTCGGCCAGCTTGAGGTCCTCGCGTTCGACAGCCAACTCGCCGTGATTGAGGCCGTGGCTCCATTTGGGATGGCCATAGCCGAGGCCGAGCATGAAGAACTCGAACTGCGGCTCGTAGACCACCTGCCCGCGTCCTCCGGGCTCCTCCCACGAGACGGTGGCGCGGCGGGCATGGCGTGTGCCCGGCTTCCACTCGATGTCGATCGCGGTGCGGTCGATCTCGTGCTGGCGACCGCTCTTCTGCGGCGCCCAGACGGCGCGGCGATTCCACGGCTCGCCCTGGGCGTCGTCGTTGCTGTGAAAGAAGAAACTGCCGGTCGGGAAATTGGTAGGCGACCAGATCCAATAGAACTGCATGGGAGCCGGCGGCGCGAGTTCCTGCGGGTCGCGCGCGCCGATCGGCCTCACGCCCCACGAGCGGTCGCGCGTGCCAAACCATCCGTCTACGGACGTTCGCTTGCCATCCAGTTCAACCCAACCGGAGTAACGGCCGTTCTGGGTGAGGCGCGTGTAGTCCATGAAGGCGCGCGGGCCGTGCCGACGAACGAAGCGCGGCTCCTCGATCGGGAACGAGCGGCCCTCGAAGACGAGGTCGGCGGCGACGCCCTGATCCGGCGCCTCGACCACCAGACGCAGACGCTGCAGCGGCTCGACAACCTCGATCCTAATCGGGCCAGCCTGGAGGTCCATGCGCTCCATGTTGAGCCATCGACTGGCATGGAGCGAGGTCTGAACGCCGTCGCGGATGATCGAGAAACTGGCGTCGACGATGTTGAGGTGGGGATAGACCCCGAAGGCCGCAGCGAAGAAGTCGCCCCCCTCCTCGCCGTAGCCGTTGAAGAAATAGCGGTCGTAGAAGTTCCGGTCGGTGCCGGCGTAGGCGATCGGCTCGCTGGTCTGGTGGATCGGATAATCGTCGCCCTTGGTGAGCGCCATCGCCGTCTCCTGCCCTTGCCGACCCTTGCCGAGACCCTAAGGTCGTAGCCTCGACGCTGGCAACCGTGACGGAAGGTCAAGATGGGCAGGATCGAGCGACTGCTGGCGGCGTTGGCCTGCCTCGGCGGACTGACGTCGGTGGTCGCCGGCGCCTTCGCCGCCCATGGGATGGCCGATCCGCTCATGAAGGATGTGGTCCGCACTGGTTCGACCTACGGCCTCGTCCACAGCCTGGCGGTGTTCGCCGCCCTAGGGCTCGGCCGCAGCCGCTGGGCCGCCATCCTGTTTCTCGGCGGCGCCCTTCTGTTCAGCGGCTCGCTCTACGCCCTGGCGCTCGGCGCGCCACACTGGCTGGGCGCGGTGACGCCCCTGGGCGGCCTATCGTTCATGGCCGGATGGGCCGCCCTGGGATGGGCTTGCCTCGCCCAACGGAAACCCGCCTAAGGATTTGCGCAAAAGGGGAGATTGAAATGTCCGCGCCCGAGATGCCCGCCGCCCAGTTCGTCGACGTTGGAGATGGCGTGCGGCTCGCCTACTACGAGGCGGGGCCCAAGACAGGACTGCCGATCGTCCTCTGCCATGGCTTTCCGGAGCTGGCCTATTCCTGGCGCCACCAGATCAAGGCCCTGGCCGACGCCGGCCGCTGGGTGATCGCCCCCGACCAGCGCGGCTATGGGGCGAGCGATCGGCCCGAGGCGGTGGAAGCCTATGACATCGCCCATCTCACCGGCGACATGGCGCGCCTGCTCGATCACGTCGGGGCCAAGAAGGCGGTGTTCGTCGGCCATGACTGGGGCGGCATCGTGGTCTGGCAGATGCCGCTGCGGCACGCCGATCGTGTCGCCGGCGTCATCGGCCTCAACACACCCTTCATGGCGCGCGCGCCGGCCGACCCCATCGAGATCATGCGCAAGCGGCTGGGCGAGGAGATGTACATCGTCCACTTCCA
>Ga0302311_10004662_pt1 | contig 14725 bp, 9 predicted proteins | sample III_Palsa_N1_3_FD_200449 | JGI IMG/M metagenome (GOLD analysis project Ga0302311, IMG submission 200449) | Peat permafrost microbial communities from Stordalen Mire near Abisko, Sweden - III_Palsa_N1_3 | ecosystem: Environmental > Terrestrial > Soil > Palsa > Peat permafrost | place: Sweden... | reverse complement strand
CGGAACTGGGGCTGGACTTTGCGCTCTCCGACGAGTTCAAGGCCGGTGCGTTGTTCGCCAAGTCGCAAGCGAACCAGTCGCTCGATGGCAACATGGCCGATTCGAGCAGGATCACCGGCGACACCAGCGGTCTGTACGGCACGTGGATCTCGACCAGTGGCTTCTACGTGGATGGGTCCTACCGCTGGATGACCTTCAATGATCGCCTGCATGCGCCCACCGGTTACGCCTCGATCCATGGCAATGCCGATGCGTTCAACCTGGAGGCGGGCAAGACGTGGACGTTGCAGAACGGTCTGCAGATCGCGCCGCAGTTCCAGTACACGCTGACCAAGGTGGACAACATCAACGCGCAGGCCGGCAGTCTGGCCGGGTTCCAGTCCAATGGCGACGATGCCTCACGCGCGCGTTTGGGTGTGATGTTCAGCAAGGAGTACACGCCGGCCAGCAGTCATGCGATGTGGATGCCGTATGCCTCGTTGTCGGCGGTACAGGAGCTGGACGGGAAGAACAGCTACTCGGTCAACGATACGTTCTTCGGCCAGACCAATACCAAGGGCACCAGTGTGCTGGCCGAGACCGGCGTCAACGTGCAGCTGGGCCAGCTGGCGGTGTTTGGCGGGCTGAACTGGCAGGACGGTGGCGCGATGAAGAGCTTCTTCGGCGGGCAGGTGGGGCTGCGCTACACCTTCTAGGATGGTTTGAAGATGCCCTGAGTACGCGTGTGAAAGGGTGAATGAGGAAACCCGGCGATCGTAAGGATCCGTCGGGTTTCCTTTTCCCGCAAGAGAAAGCGATGAATACCAAAGCTTACGATGTGGTGTGCCAGTCTTGAAGGGACTATCCCACAGTGCATCTCACATGGCGGCTCGTCTGGGGAGGTGCGTGCAGCCATTGACTTTAAGCAAGCGCAAGACGTGACCGTGCCCACGACGCAATAACGACGTTGCACGTTTCCTGGGCATACTCTTGAGTGACGGCCCCGGTTCCATGGTTGAAGCGTGACCCAATCTAAAGATGGAGAACAGCGTGGCTAGTAAAAGCAAAACGTCCGATGCCGATCTCCAGAAGGTCAGCGACCAACGCGACGTCCTGGCAGGCTTGCCGTCTGTAAGCGTCGAGGCCTTCTCACCCGCATCGGTTCCCGAGAGTCCGCCAGAAGCGCTGGTCTCCGGGTCGCCAGAAGCAGCGGACGAGCACCACATCGTCGATGCGACGAAGCCGCCGGTGGGGAAAAGCTGTTCGCGTGGCTTGGCCGGCTGGTTGGCCAGCAACCACCTTTCCCTGGCGATTACGTCCTATCAGACGGGCCGTCTTTACCTCGTCGGCAGCGACAAGCTCGGTCGGCTGTCCTTCTTCGAGCGCCTCTTCGAGCGTGCCATGGGTGTCGTGGGCAATGCCCAGCGTCTCTATCTCGGCAGCATGTTCCAGCTGTGGCGCTTCGAGAACGTGCTGCGCTCGAACGAGGTGATCCATGGCCAGTTCGATAAGTGCTATGTCCCGCGCAATGCCCAGACCATCGGCGACCTGGATATCCACGAGTTGGGCATCCGCAAGAACGGCAAGGTGGTCTTCATCAACACCAAGTACTCCTGCCTCGCCGAGTTGAGCCAGACTCACAGCTTCAAGGCGATCTGGAAGCCGGACTTCATCAGCAAGCTGGCCCCCGAGGATCGTTGTCACCTCAATGGCCTGGCCATGGTCGATGGCGCGCCCAAGTACGTTACCGCCGTGTGCAAGAGCGATGCGGTGGATGGCTGGCGCGACCGACGCCACCATGGCGGTGTGGTGATCGACATCGACACCAACGAGATCGTCTGCGAAGGGCTGTCGATGCCGCATTCGCCACGCTGGGCCAACGGCAAGCTCTGGGTATTGAACGCAGGCACCGGTCACCTGGGTTGGGTGGACTTCACGACCAAGTCGTTTGTGCCCCACGCGTTCTTGCCGGGGTTCGTGCGCGGCTTGTCGATCTTCGGCAACACCGCGGCGGTGGGCTTGTCCAAGCCGAGGAACCAGCGCTTTGAAGGCCTGCAGCTGGATGCCGAACTGACCCAGCGCGATGTGGAGCCATGGTGCGGTGTGCAGATCATCTCGCTGACCAACGGGGACGTGCTGCACTGGATCCGTTTTGAAGGCGACACGTCGGAGATCTTCGATCTCTGTTTCCTGCCGAATGTCCTCAATCCGATGATGGTGGGATTGCGTACACCGGAGATCCGGGAGCTGATCACGTTTGAGGCAGAGTTTCAAAAGGAGGGAGTCACTCCATGAAATGGAGGAGGGCAGGTTATGTGGTATGCCTGATCACGACGCTGCTCGTCGCGACTGCGGTGCAGGCCCAGACACCTCTCGCGACAACGACTTCAGCCAAGGCAACGGCACCGCCTGTCATTCAGGCGCCGCCCGCTGATGAAGCGGATGCGATCTTCGCCCGCTGGGATACCGACCACAACGGGACGCTATCTCTGGACGAGTTTCAGGCCGGCTGGCATCAGCTGCAGGCCACGGCCGAGCTGCACCGCCTGCATGAACAATTCGTGGCGATGGACACCAACAAGAACGGTTGCCTGGACGCGACGGAGTATGCCCGCTTGGAACTGATCCGGCACGCTGGAAAATCGGCACCGCCGATGGCGATGTTCGATACGCAAAAGGACCAGTGCCTGGATTTCAAGGAATACGTGAACGTGGTCAACTACATGCTGAAGAACGAACACAAATGATTCGTGCAGATATTGCGTGAAGTCGGTGTCAGAAATCATCTCCCGTAAGCTGACCAAGCTTATCGAGTCGAAGTACTAGATCAGCGCCGGCGGGTTTGCTCTCTGGCCTGATAGTTCGGTTTCATCGATGAATGACGAGTTCCGTGCGGCCGAGTTCTATCAATAGTGCGTTCAAATGCATGGTCGGGAACAATTCGCTGTCGCCTCAAACCGGCGTTGCGCCGAGGTACATCGACTGCGACTGCGCGAAACCAGCCTAGACGTGCCGCTCGGTGTCATCGGCGAGCACTTCCCCTGCGCACCCGCCTCAATGTCCACTATTGATTCGGCCCGCAAATAGTCGTGCACGATGCCCTTCGACTTCACTGCGCTACGCTCAGGGCGAACGGGACAAATGTAGTATTTGTGGGCCGAATCAATAGTACCGCTCGCGTGATCTCCTCCGGCCGTGACTTGAGGCCCTCGATACCCTCCACCATGTCGGTATCAATATAGTCCGCGCGGTACCCCGACCACGAGGGCGCCCTGTTCGCGTGGTTCGTTACGCAAGCCGTTCGCGAGCGACTATGCAGCCGCCTTCGACACCGAATAGGCGCCGGTAATAGGCAAGCTGGCCCAGCTGAATGCAGAGAAAATCAAGAAAAACCCCGCTTTGGGGCGGGGTTTTGGTCTTTCTTGGATTTTACTGGATATTCCGTGGTGGAGCGGATGGGGATCGAACCCACGACCTCCACGATGCGAACGTGGCGCTCTCCCAGCTGAGCTACCGCCCCACGGAAGCAGGCGATATTAGCAGCGCATATCGGTTTTCGCCAAGGCCCCGCGCCGTGGCTCGATCCGAGGCATGCTCAGCCGGGCAGCAGGCTGGCGAGGCGATCGTGCAGTACGTCACGGCGCCAGCCATCGAGCATATCGGGCCATTCGGCGGTAACCACGTATTCCTCCAGGGCCTTGCGCGGGCATAGCAGGCCGGGCGGCAGATCCAGTTCGCCGGCGAGGTTGTCGACCACCTGCTTCATTTCGGCGAGCGCCCTCTTCGCCTCGCCCTGTGGGTGGGCGGGGATGCGTGCGGTCGCGGCGATCTCGTCGGCGCCGACCGCCTCGGTGAACAGCGCGAACAGTTCGCTGCGCTGGGCCGAGCGCAGGGCGCGCTGGCCGCGGCTGCGTTGGTCGAGCTCGCTCAGGGCGGTAGGTGGTTGCTGCGCCAGGCTCAGTGCCAGGGTGTCGTCGATCAGCCAGGGGCGTGGCACATCGAGCCGGCGTGCGCTGCGGTCACGCCAGAGCAGCAGGCTTGTCGTGCGGCCGGCCAGTCGGCGGCGCCACGCATAGCGCGCTGCGGTTGCGGGTCGCCGTCGCGATGGCTGGCGCGGCGTTTCAGGCGCTCGCAATCCTCCGCGTGCCAGGCGCTGCGCTCACGCCGGTGCAGGCGTTCGACCAGTTGCTCGTGGATGGTTTTCAAGTACACCACGTCCAGCGCGGCATAGCTGCACTGCGAGGCCGTAAGCGGACGCTGCAGCCAGTCGGAACGGGTTTCGCCCTTGTCCAGTTCCACCCGGGCGAGTTCGGCCACCAGCGCGCGATAGCTGATGCCCAGGCCCATGCCGACGAAAGCGGCGGCGATCTGGGTGTCGAACAGGATGTGCGGACCATCCGGCAGCAATGGCGCCAGGGTTTCCAGATCCTCGCTGGCGCTGTGCATCACGGTGACTGTCGGGCCGGCGCCGAGCAGCGGCTGCAGCGCATCGCCGATGTCGAATGCGAGCGGATCGATCAGCGCATGCCGGCCGTTCCAGCCCAGCTGCAGCAGCGCCAGCTGCGGATAGAACGTGTTACGCCGCATGAACTCGGTGTCGAGGCCGACCGCTGCGTCCATGGGTACCGCGGCAAGCCACGCCTGCAGCGCGTCGCGGTTGTCGATCCAGTCGGCGGGGGCCGTCTCGGGCAATGACATCGGTATTCCTTTGAAGGCGTAGGGCGTGGATTGCCCTGTAGGCAGTTTGTGCCTATGGTGAGCGACGCACGATAACAGGCCACATCAAGGACGCCCATCCATGCCGAGCAATGCAACCCTGCACCGTCAGCGCACCCTTGGTGGCGCGTTGGGCGTGATCGTGCTGGGGGGTGCGCTGACCTATCATTTCTTTCCGCGGGTATTCCATGTCGATCCAACCCAGCCGCCACGCCGGTCGATGTCGATGGGTGCCTCGGCGCCGGGCAATGAGGCGCAGTCGGAGCAGGTGCCGGCGATCGCAGAACTCAATGCCGGGCCCCCGTTGACGCTGGCACCGACGGCGGTGATCGTGGCACTCAGCCACAAGAACGCGAACCTGCCCGAGCAGCTAAGCGCGGATACTCCCGCGGTGCGGGCATTGCTGGTGCGCGCAGCGAAGGCGCTGCAGGCAGGCCAACTGGCCGGCGACAAGGACAGTGCCGCCGCATTGTTTGCGCAGGCGCTGAAAGAAAAACCCGACAGTCGCCGCGCCGCGCAAGGCCTGTTCGATGTGCGCGCACGGCTGGTGGCGGAGATCGATCAGGATATTGTCGTGGGTGACGCCGATTCGGCACAGGATCTGCTTGATGCGCTGCGCACCCTGCCGAATGCGGCCGACGATGTGACGCAACTGGAAGCGAGTCTGAAAATCCTGGCCCAGGTGCGACCGATGCTGGCCAAGGCGGCCGCTTTGCTGGCGCAGGGCAAGGTGGATCAGCCCGTTGGCGGCAGTGCACTGGACATGTATCACGAGGTGCAGAAGCTCGATCCGCAGAATGCGGTAGCCGAGCAGGGCATCTTCCAGGTGCAGCGTGCGGTACTTGATCGCGCACTGGCTGCAGTGGCGCAGAACGATTTTGCTGGCGCGGATAGGGAACTGGCGCATGCGCAGACCATCCGTCCCGGCTCGCAGCAGATGCAGGATGTGCGCAAGCGCGTCGACGACATGCGCGAGCAGCGCGCGAGCGGCGTGCTGGCGCAGGCGCATTCGGCGCTCGATGCCGGCAATCTCGCGCTGGCCGACAAGCTGGCGGCGCAGGCGCGGGCGATCGATCCCGATCTGGCGGCGCTGACGGCGTTCGACGAACAGCTGACCAATGCCCGCCTGTACGCCAGCTACAAGCCCGGTCAGGTATTCACCGATCGCTACGTCGACCTGCCGGGCAAGACCCCGGCAATGGTGGTGATCCCCACCGGCACTTTTCAGATGGGTGTGTCTGACAGCGACAATGACCGTACCGATGCCGAGCTGCCACAGCATGCGGTCACCATCGACAAGGGCTTTGCGATGGCGCGCAGCGCGATCACGGTGGGCCAGTTCCGCGAGTTCGTTCGCGCCAGCGGCTACGTGCCCGACTCGGTGAAGCTGGGCGGTGCCAGCGTCTACGACGAACGCAGCGGTGCGATGCGCGACGATTCGAGTGCAACCTGGCAGGACGACTACGCCAGTCACAAGGCCACCGATAACCTGCCGGCGGTGAATGTCTCGTGGAATGACGCCAAGGCTTACGCCGACTGGCTCAGCCAGCGTACTGGCAAGATCTATCGCCTGCCCAGCGAGGCCGAATTCGAATACGCCCTGCGTGGTGGCACCACCACACGCTACTGGTGGGGCGACGGTGTGCCGACCCATCTGGTGGAAAACCTCACCGGTTCCGGCGACCGTTCGCACAACGGCCGGCACTGGAGCCATTCGTTCCGCGGCTACCGCGACGGTTACTGGGGACCCGCGCCAGTGATGAGCTTCGCCGCCAATCCGTTTGGCTTGTACGACATCAACGGCAACGTCTCCGAGTGGGCGGCCGACTGCTGGCACGACAACTACATACGGGCACCAGCCGATGGCACCGCGTGGCTCAACCCCGGCTGCACCGCCCACGTCGTGCGCGGCGGCTCCTGGGGCAGTTCGCCGGAACAGGATGTTTCCGCTTACCGGCAAGGCAACAACGCCGACGTGCGCAGTGGCCGTGTTGGTTTCCGCGTGGTGCGCGAGTTGTAAGCGGACAAGAAAACCCCCGCGCAAGGCGGGTTTTTTCGATTCCGTGGTACCGGTGATAGGACTCGAACCTACATTGCTGCCAGCGGATTCTGAGTCCAGATTATATTTTAATATTTATCAATGAATTGCGTTGATTCTTGTTCCGCAATTTCAGATTTACGATGCCTCGTAAACTCGTGCTACGGCTTGGGTTCTGGAAAATTGCGGGACGGTGTTCAGCGCGCTGGCGTCACGCGCGTAAACCATTCAGGAGTGGCGTATTCCTGCTCCACTGCAAAGACGTCAAACCTAGCCCGGCTTCCTATGCGCCATCGATCCCCTCATTGTCGAGGCGGCCGCATGGTCAAGGTGCGTGGCGACAACCACACTTACACGATGGGCACCTGGTTGACGTTGTTCTTCGGGTCCAGCCAGAACGCTTCGTTCGCGAAGCGGCCGAAGATGTCACGCGGAATGATGGACTCGTGCTCGATCGGCTCCACCCTGCGGCGCACGGTGTGCAAGCCCGGCATGCCCACGCGGGCATCGAACTCGTCTGCGTGGTATTCGATGTTGTCGAAGTCGTGCTCGAACCAGGGTTCGCCGAGGAACGTGTAGACCGCACGCATGGCCGCAGCCGGGTCGCGCACCAGGCTGTCGTAGGTCAACATCAGCAGGTGATCCTGCGCATGCGGGCCGTAGAACGCGTCCTTGGTGGCCTGGAAGGCGAAGCCCACCATGCCCCTTGGATCGGTCAGCGCCTCGATGCGCGAATACACCGTGGTGTTGGTGTCGAAGCGGAACACCTTGCTGACGCTGACCGGCTGCCTGCGCACCAGCCGCTCCATGCTGTCCAGCACCCACGCCAGCGGGCGCACGCACGCGATGACCTTCACTTCCGCGAACAGCGTGCTCAGCAACTGCATCCTGCTGCACCATAGCCGACTGGTGTCGAACACCACGTCGGCGCCTGTTTGCACCGAGTAGAGGTTCTCGACCAGGCCGCGCAACAGAGCGACCCGCTGCTCGTCGGAGACGTCGAACGAGAAATCGTTCTTGCTGCTCGCCTCCGCGATCACCACGCCCATGATGTCGGCAAGCGGGCTGGTCATGCCTGCGCGGAAGCGCGGGTTCTGGTTGAGGATGGCAGCCAGCAGCGTGGTGCCAGAGCGTGGCAACCCGGAAATGAAGTGGAACTTCCGTGTCGGTTTGTTGGCTTCTGGTGCGGCAGGCATGTGGATACTCTCCCCAGGGTCGGTGGCGTGGATTGCAGGATAGCGCCCGGTTCAGGGCGCGTGTGCAGTCGAGGCGCGGATGCGCATTTCGTAGCCGACCTCGACCATCCTGGCGTCTCCCTTCTCCTGCACGCGAAGCAGCAGTTCTTCGGTGGCGCGCCTGCCCATTTCACGCACGGGCTGGTGGATGGTGGTCAATGGCGGCCACACTTGCGTCGCGATCGTGGTGTCGTCGAACCCGCATATGGAGATGTCGCCGGGAACCGATACCCCGGCTTCGGAGGCCGCCCAGATCGCGCCGACGGCCATGTCGTCGTCGGCCGCGAAAATGGCGGTGGGGCGCTGCTTCAGCGCCAGCAACTGGCGTGCGGCCGCCACGCCCGACTCGAAGGAGAACTGGCCCTGCACCATGTACGCTGGATTTTCCTTCAGCCCGGCGCGCTTCATGCCATCGCGGAAACCGGCGAGGCGCCAGACGCCGCCGCCGTGCTTGGGGTCGCCGATGATGTGGGCGATGCGGCGATGGCCCAGCGCCACCAGATGTTCCACCATCGCCGCGGCGGCTTCGCGCTCGCGCAGCATCACGCCGATGCAGTCCTTGGGGTGCAGCGGTGCGATGGAGGCAAACGGGAGGTCGTTCTTGCGCAGGCATTCCAGTAACTGCGGGTGATCGGTGATCGGCGGCGTGAGGATCAGCCCGTCGGGCCGGTGTCGCGACAGGATGTCCTCGACGTGCCCGACGAAGTCCGGTGCCGTCGAGACCAGTGGCTGCACCATCATGCTGTAGTGCTGCGCCTCGCACGCCTCCAGCACGCCGGCCTGGACTTCCATGATGTAGCTGGGCGACAGGTTGTCGTACAGCAGGCCGATCATGAAGGAGCGGTTCGTCGCCAGGCTGCGCGCCGAGGTGAGCCGTCGGTAATTGAGTTCCGCAACGGCAGACAGCACGCGTTCGCGCACGGAGTCGCGCACGTTCGGCTCGTTGTTGAGAACCCGTGACACGGTCTTTTTCGAGGTACCCGAGGCACGGGCGACATCGTTGATGGTCACATTTGCCATGGAAGCCTGTCCGGATTCAATGAGTTTTTCCCTGCGTAGCGTCAGTCGGGTTTCCGGCGGCAGCCGGAATGTATTGGGTTGAAACGTTCCACCCGCTCACTTCGACTACCGGTGTTGCAGATCCCCGGGATGCGTAACGTGCGATCAGGACCATTGACTCGCCGGGCCACAGCGTGACGTCATTGTCGTTCCACAGGATAGGCAGCGCGGGGTCGCCGTGCGCACCGCGCCTGATCGACACATGCTGGAACAATGCCACCGTCTTGGACGATGCGGGTACCGACAGCGTGACCGTGGTGACGTCCTCGTATCCCTCATGCCGCGTTGCCGCGCGAACTTCGCTCGTCGCGGCGGGCAAGGATTGAAGTGAGGTCAGGTCCGCGTACTGCGTCACCGGCGTGAGATACCAGTTCGAATGATCCCAGTCGAGTTTGTCGGGCTGGGCAGGGAGCCAGTAGACGTTGCGGCTGATCGGTTTGCCATCGATCGATGCGAGGTCGAGCTCGATGAAGTGCGTGGGCGACAGGCCGGCCATGGTTGGAAGCGTCGCCAATAGCCGCGTGTGGTTCCCTGCGAGATCGATGCCTTGCAGGTGCTTCTCGTAACGCATGCTGCCGTCCAGATTGCGCACCCGGATGCTTGCCTGCAAGCCGTGCGCATCGTCAAGCGTGTGGTTCACCAGCACGATCTCGTTCGAGTCGTACGAATACTGGATGTGCACCGGCTCGTTCGCCTTCTTGGCGCCGAAATAGGCGCCCGCCGGATTCATGAAGTAGTCGTACAGATGCCAGTGCAGCGAGGGCCAGGCGTTGTTGAGCATCCAGTAGATGACGCCGGTCGCCGGCTTGGCTGAATCCATGTGCGCGTTGAATGCCTCGAACTGCGCGCGGACGTTGTCGTAGTTATCCAACTGGGCCTTGGCGACATAGTCCGCAAGGCTCGTGGGCGCACCGTAGCGATACGCCAGTGCGTTGTCGAACGGCGTCAGTACGGCGAATGTCGACCAGTCCGCGGATGCGTGGTACTGCCTCGCCTCCGGGTACTTCCACAGCGCCTCCTGCTCCTGCGGCGACAGCATGCGCTGCACATCTTCGATGCGCGGAATATCCGCGCCGGCGCTGACCTCCGAGTCGAAGCCGAACGCACCGCCCAGCTTGTCGGCATACCAATAGGACGGCGGTATCCAGTCATAAGGGCCATCCATCTTCAGGCCGGAAGGGCCGGCTTCGGCCGTGCCTTTGGGGACGGCCGCCGAGATGATCGGCAACGGCCAGTCAGCAGCATGCAACGCGTCGACGTACATTTTCGCGATGGGCTGTGGTGGTGGGTTGTCGCTGCCGATCAGGAAGCCAATCACGGAAGGATGGTTGCGCAGCAGACGCGCCTCGCTGGCCATGGAGTCTTCGGCCACCTTCATGTCGGCAGCATCCCAGGGCGCGCCGCCGGTCTTGGCAGCTGACTCCCATTTGTCGCAGCACTCCCAACCCGCCAGTATCAGGACGCCGTTGCGGTCGGCGAGGTCGTAGAAACGCTGATTCTCCAGCTTGCCTTCGCTGCGGATGGTGTTGAGGCCGAGGTTGAGCACGTAGCTGAACTCGGCCGCCATGCGCGCGGGGTCGTCACGCAGGAACATGTCCGGCGCCCAGCCACCACCGCGGATCAGCAGCGGTTTCCCGTTGATGAAGAATTGGCGATAGCCCTGCTTGGTCAGGCTCGAACTGACGCTGCGTATGCCGAACGTCGTCGTGGCCCGGTCAGATGTTGCGCCATCGACCGCAGCGGTCATCTCAAGTTGGTACAGCGGATGATCTCCCATGCCGACTGGCCACCAGATCTTCGGGTGATCCAGTGCAAGGCCCGGGGTTGTGCTGGGCGAGAACGAAACGACCCGCGCTTCTCCGGGCGCGAGGTGCACGGTTTGTTGCACCGGCACGCCGGCCACGGTGCCACTGATCGTCGCATCGTGCGCGACCGTATCCAGGTTTTTCGCGTCCACCTTCACGGCCAGCGTGGCGCGTGCGAGATCGGCTGATAGCGTCAAGAGAACGTGTGGATAGCTCAACTCGACCGGCTCGGTCTGCAGGATGTCCACGCCACGCCATGGGCCCATGTTGTTGTCCGGGGGGGTGGGGTTCCAGTCCACCCAGCCAATCGACAGGCTCTTTCTTGGATCGGCCGGATGCACGCGCATGGCGAGTACGTTGGCACCCGCGTGCACCCAGCGCGTTACATCGAACCCATGCACGGGATAGGCGCCGGCGACGTCGGTGTGGCCGGCGACCAGATGACCGTTTATCCACACATCGGCGCTCGCGATCATACCGTTGGTGCGCAGTAGCGTATGCCGTCCTGCCGGGTTCTTCGGCAGCATGAATTGCGCGCGGTACCACCAGGGCGTCACGAAGAGGTTGCCGCTGGAGTCCTGCACCTGCACCGCGCGCAGGTTGTCGCTGTAGAACACGTCGTTCTTGTACGTGCCGTTTTCCAACAGTCCGGCCATGACGGTCGCTCGACCGCTCACCGGGTACCAGCCTTCGGTGGAGTAGCCCGTCGAGGAGACGTCGGCGCCACCCTGCTGCGCCTTCGCGCTGTCTTGCATTTGCCAATGATCGATGGCGGTGGTGGAACCTGCGTCGACAGTTACCTGAGTGGGCATGTAGGTTGTTTGGGCGAGTGCGGCCGGCGTGGCCGACGCGACTGATACTGCTATCGCGACCTTCATCCAAAGCGCGTGCCTGACTGGAGTTTGCATGGCGTCACTGTGTCCCAAGATAGTTCTCGTGTATTTCAACGGGTGCGAACGGCCACGACTGGTTGAGCCTGGCCCAGATCGCGAACACCACCAGGCCGGCGAGGATCCATGCGCCGGACAGGATCAGCGACAACGTGGACGCTGATACATAGACGTAGATCCACCCCAGCAACGCGATCACGCACGGCACCGGATAAAGCCATTGTTTGTACGGCCGTGCCAGATTCGGCTGGCGCTTGCGCAGCACCACCAGCGCGACGATCTGCGCCACCGACTGCACGATGATGGTTACGGTCAGCAGCATGTTGATGACTTCGGTCAGGTCGAAGAATGTGCCGATGGCCGTCACCACGCCCATCGTGAGCAAGGCCACGTGCGGGAAACCAAGTCTGGCGTGCAGGCGCCCGAACACGGACAGAAACACTTTTTCGTGCGCTGCCTGGAACGGCACGCGCGAACCGCCCAGCAGGCCGGTGAACACCGAGGCGAATGCAGTCACGATGATGAGGATGGTCATGATGGCCGCAGCCAGATGCCCCCAGCTGCGCTCCACCACCAGCGAAGCCACGGATTTGGACTGGGCGATTTCCTGCCACGGCGCCGCGCCAAGCACGCTGATGTTGAGGATGAGATAGACGAACATCATCGCGATCACCGAGATGATGATGGAGCCGGGCATCGTCTTTCCCGGGTTGCGCAGTTCATCGCCGATGTAGGCGGTCGTGTTGTAGCCGAGGTAGTCGTAGATGCCGATGACCAGTCCCGCGCCCAGCCCCACGAAGAAGTGGCTGCCGAACGCGCCTGCCGGGTAGACGAAGGCGAAGTCGGCATGGAAGTGCGAGAAGCCCGCCGCCGCCACGCCGATGACGGAAACCAGCATGATGACCCACAACGCGATCGTGATCGTGCGAACCGATTCGATCCGCCGGTACAGCAGGTAGGTGACGAGGGCGGTCGCCGCCAAGCCGATGAGGTGCACCGGCCACCAACCGAGGTCGGGGAAGAAGAACCCCAGATACTCCACCATGCCGATGATGCCGGTGGACATCAGCAGGGGAATCGCCAGCAGCATCGTCCAGATGAACAGGAACGGCATCAGTTTGCCGGTGCGGTACTGGAACGCTTCGCGCAGATAGACATAGGTTCCCCCGGAACCTGGCATGGCCGCGCCGAGTTCGGCCCAGACTAGGCCATCGGCCATGGCCAGGATGGCGCCGGCAATCCAGCCGATGACCGCCTGCGGCCCGCCCATGACGGCGACCATGATCGGGATGGTGATGAACGGCCCGATGCCGCACATCTGGGTCATGTTGATCGCGGTTCCCGAGAACAGGCCGATGGAACGATGGAAGCCGTTGTCGCGAACGGACGGGGGCGCGCTGGAATCCTGCATGTTTGCCTTGTCGTTGTCGGTTGCGGGCGGGGCGCGCATGCCGCGCGCCCCGTGCCGGGGCCTTGCCATCACCACTGCCCGCGTATGCCGACCATGAACATGCGCTCGGAGAAATTCGAGTTCGCAGGCTGGTCGGGCCACACAAGGTAGTATCGCTGGTACTCGTTGGTGAGGTTGGTGCCGTCCACGAACACTTCGGCGTACTTGTTGAGCTTGTACGAGATCGACGCGTCGAGGTACTTCTGCGGCGCCTCGTACATCTCCATGCCCGTGATGCCGCCCACGCTGTCCATCACCGCGCGCCGCGAACGGTAGTTGTACGCGAGGCGGGCCTGGAAGCGGTCGTCCTGGTACCACAGGATGAAGTTGCCGGATTTGGTGGAGTTGTCCTGGAATGGGATCTTGTTGCCGGCCAGGTCCGTTTCGCCCGAGTTGCTCGGTGCATACGTGGCGTTCACCTCCATGCCTGTCTTGGACAGGATGCCCGGCAGGAAGGTGAAGCCCTGGCGGTAATCGAACTCCGCGCCCTGGATGCTGTTGCCGGTGCCCTGAACCGGCTCGGTGATCACGATGCAATGGTCGCGGACCACGCCGTCCTCGTCCGGAAAGGTGCAGTTGGTCACGCTGCCGTTCTTGATGAAACTCGCCATATCGATGCGGAACAGCGCGAGGCTGAGCATGCTGGTGGGATTGATGTAGTACTCGAGCGATGCGCCGTAGTTGGTGGAGCGCCACGGGTTGAGGTTGGGGTTGCCCGTCGACGTGCCGTCCGCGACGCGGAAGATCGGCCCCTGCGGCGTCTCCGCCAGCGAATAGTTCAGCTGCAAGCCACCGCCCCAGGCGCTGAGGTCGAGCGGCATCATGTTCTTGGAATAGGCCAGTCGGAACTTCAGGTCGTCGGTCAGGTCCAGCGAGAAGTTGGCCGACGGCAGGACATCCTGGTAACTGCGCTTGGTGATGGCGGTGCCGGCATCGACAGGTTCGTCGCCGTACGAACCCGGGGCGCCGCTCAGGTACTGGGTAACGTCCAGATTGGTGCGGATCACGCGCACGCCGACATTACCGCTGTACGGCATGTCGCCGAGGGTGCCGTTGAAGTCCGCTTGCAGATAGCCGGACAACTCCTTCAGCCCCACGTCCCAGGTGGTTCCCGGTTCGCCCACCTCGACGGTATCGGGGTAGAGCGACTTCCAGTACGCGATGGGATTGATCATGGCGGAGGGATTGACCGCCCAGAAGTTGATGCCCGAGCCGAGCAGGTTGGTGTATTCCTTCCAGTTGCCCGACAGTGGCGCCGGGGTGTTCGGCATCTGCAAGGCGGAAATCGGCCCGGCGCGGTAGTAGCCCTCCGCGTTGCCCGCGGTGCACGAGCCGCTGTCCATGACCACATCGGCGCCGACGTAACGGACCAGGCATCCATTCGGGTCGCTGGCCCCCATGCCCGCATAGACCGGCGTTTCCAGGGTCCAGCCGATGTTGTCGGCGCTGCGTATGCTGTCGCGCACGCCGAATTCGAGCTTGATACCGTCCTGGAAGTCGTACTTTCCGTCGAAGCGCAGCGCGTTGAGATCCACCTGGCGGTCGTAGTCGCC
>Ga0302311_10004657_pt1 | contig 14735 bp, 14 predicted proteins | sample III_Palsa_N1_3_FD_200449 | JGI IMG/M metagenome (GOLD analysis project Ga0302311, IMG submission 200449) | Peat permafrost microbial communities from Stordalen Mire near Abisko, Sweden - III_Palsa_N1_3 | ecosystem: Environmental > Terrestrial > Soil > Palsa > Peat permafrost | place: Sweden... | reverse complement strand
AAGATCGTCAAGGGGACTGGTCGGCCGGAATCCGCACCGTCGCGACGTCGTCCGCGCGCGGCGTCGGCAGCTCGGCCGAGCCGCCGCGAGCCTGGTCGGCGAGGGTCCACAGGTCGTCCGGACGCGATCCGTGCAGGGCCGCCACCAGGTGCCCGTCCGGGCGGATCAGCAGCACGGTGTGCGCGGCGGCGTTCGGGTAGGCCTCGGTGACCAGCAGCTCGGCGGGCAGCGGCAGCGCCCGGGTGGCCTCGGTGAGCTGCGGCATCAGGCCCGCGCCGAGCCAGTAATCGCTGGCCCAGACGGCGGTGCCGGGGGCCACCAGGACCACCAGGAACCCGCGTCCGAGCCGGGCCCGGAGCCGGTCGGTGGCACCGTCGGCGGTCACCACCGGCAGGTCGGGCACCAGTACGCCGGGAGTGGTCGGCGACAGGGTCGGGCTGAGCGCGGCGCGCCCGCCGCCGGGATAGGCCGGGGCGGAGCCGAGCCGGCCGGTGCCGAGGCTGCCGTCGGACAGCAGGGTCGCGTTGCGCCGCAGCGATCCGGACAGCACGCTGCGGCGGGCCTCCAACAGCGGGCTGCTCGGCTGTAGCAGCGGCCTGGCCTGGTCGGCCGAGCGCAGCCGGGCGATCACCGAGCCGCGTCGCTCCTGCTGGTAGGTCGCCAGCAGCCGCTCGGTGGCGCAGTTGTGCCAGACCAGGGCCAGCTTCCAGGCCAGGTTGTCGGCGTCGCGCAGCCCCTCGTCCAGGTTCTGCATGCCGAGCGAGCCGAGCAGGTGGGCGGCGTCACCGGCGAGGAACACCCGGCCGCTCTGGAACCGGGTGGCCAAACGCTGCTGGACCAAGTAGTCGGCCGCCGCGATCAGCTCGTACCGGGGCACCTCGCCGCCGTTCCAGTCGGCGAGGGTCGACCGCAGGTGCTCGATCAGCGCGTCCGGGGTCAGCCGGGGCTGGCGCACCGGCAGTCGCCAGTCCAGCCGCCACACCCCGTCCGGCAGTGGACGGCCGGTGACCTCGCGGGCCCCGGCGGACCGCTGCGGGTCGCGGTGCAGCCGGGCCTCGCCCGGGGCGGGCAGGTCCGTGCGGACGGTGACCACGGCGTAGTGGTCGGCGGCGGCGTGCCCGGGGAACCGGACCTTGAGCTGTTTGCGCACGGTTGACCGGGGGCCGTCGCAGCCGACCAGGTGGCTGCCGCGCCACCAGGTGCGCGCGGTGCGGACGCTGACCCCGTCCGAGTCCTGCTCGAACTCGGCGACCGGGGAGCCGTGCACCAGCTGGACCAGCGGGGTGGCCGACACCGCGTCCCGCAGGCCGCGCAGCAGCCGGTGCTGGGAGAGGTGCACCGCCTCGCCCGGGGCGAGCCGCAGATGCGCCAGCTCACGGCCGCGCCGCAGAGTCCGCCAGCCGGTCCAGGCCCGGCCGTCGGCGGCGACCCGGTGGTACCCGACCCGGTTCAGCAGGTCGGCGGTGTCGGCGCGGAGCACGCTGGAGCGCACCGACTCCGGACACACCCCGTTGCCCTCGTCCAGGACGATGCTCGGAACCTGGTGCCTGGCCAGTGCCAGAGCCAGCGTCAGACCGACCGGACCGGCACCGACGATGATCACGGGGTCCACGGACGTCCTTCCAGAGACCTGCCGGTTCCGCCCCGGGCTGTGCCAGTCATACCGAGCACTGCAACAGATCAGCTGGTGCGACGTCAAGCAGCCTCGGGGGTACGCCGGTTCGTGGCGCGCCCGGTCCGCGCGCGCGGACTCCGCGCGCTACCACCGCGCGCGCCGTCGCGCCGGTGCGGCAACCGGCGGCGCGCGGGTCCGGGCAGCGTTCGCGAGGTCAGCACTTGGGTGCGCGCGCCAGGAAGTCCCGGGCCCGGGCCGTCCTCGGGACGGTGAAGAACTCGGTCGGCGCGGACTGCTCCAGTATCCGGCCGCCGTCCATGAAGACCACCCGGTCGGCGGCGGAGCGGGCGAGCCCGGGCAGGTCGGTGGCCAGCAGCAGCCCGAGGCCCTCGGCAGCCAGGCCCCGGGCCAGCTCCGGCGGCAGTGCCGGGGTCGGCTGGTCGAACAGCACCAGCTTCGGGTCGCCGGCCAACGCCCGGGCGGTGGCCACCAGTTGCTGCTGCTCCTGATCCAGCTCGTCGGGGTACCTGGCCGCGTGCTCGGCCACGCCCACCCGCTCCAGCAGGGCGCGTGCCCGGCGCCGCGCGCTGGGCGGCGTCGCGGCCTCCCACCAGCGGAACCGGCCGCTGGCCACGTTCTCCAGGACGGTCCGGTAGCCGGTGAAGCCGAACGGCTGGACGACCATGCCGACCCCGAACCCGATCCCGGCCCGGATCCGGGCCCGCTCCCGCCCCCGGCGGGGCAGCGGATGGCCGTCCACGGTGATCCGGCCCGAGTCGATCCGCTCCGTCCCGCTGATCGCGCGGCAGAGCGTGGACGTCCCCGAGCCTGGGGGGCCGAGCACCGCCACCACCTCGCCCCGGTCCAGGTCCAGATCGATGTCGTTGAGCACCTGAACCATGCCGACGTGCTTGTTGACGCCGCGCAGCTGCACCAGGGAGCCGGTGTCGGCAGCGTGCTGCGCCATGCGGGGACTCCTGGGGATAGGTCGAGCGGCCCGTTGTAAGGAGCACTCCCGGTGGTTCCTCATGACAACGATAGGCCCGCGCCGGTGCTGGTCAGAACGATCTGAGCTGGATTTGAGGATGTGGGTTCCCAGGTTCATCGCAGCTGCATAACGGAACGCCCGGCGGAGGGGGTCGGCCCTTGACCAGGAGGCGCCCGCCGGGATGGGGTTCAGGGACCGCCCCCGCCCGCCGACCCCCGCCCCGCCCGCCGACCCCCGCCCCGCCCACCGACATAGAGGGAGACGACGTGCGCCTGCTCCTGGTCGAGGACGACGACCATGTGGCTGCCGCCCTGGTGGCGGTGCTGACCAAGCACGGGTTCGAGGTGCGCCACGCCCGTACCGGCAACGAGGCGCTGAACGCGCTGGTCCCGGACTCCCGCGGGCCCTACCGGGTGGTGCTGCTCGACCTCGGGCTGCCGGACCGGGACGGGTTCGAGGTCTGCGGCCAGATCAGGCTGCGCGGCGGCATTCCGGTGATCATGCTCACCGCCCGCTCCGACATCAGCTCCCGCATCCACGGCCTGAACATGGGCGCCGACGACTACGTGGTCAAGCCGTACGACATGGGCGAACTGCTGGCCCGGATCCACGCCGTCGCCCGCCGCGGCGCGGCTCCGCCGGTGACCTCGGACGACCCGGCCGCCGGGGTGTCCGCTGCCGTCCGGCTGCTTCGCGGCACCGGCCTGGCGCTGGACCCGGCCGCCCGCCGGGCCTCCGTGCACGGCCGCGAGGTCCCGCTCACCCGCAAGGAGTACGACCTGCTGGCCCTGCTGGCACAGAGCCCCGGCGTGGTCATCCGCCGCGAGCAGATCATCAGCGAGGTGTGGCGCAGCAGTTGGGAGGGCACGGCGCGGACGCTGGAGGTGCACGTCGCCTCGCTGCGGCACAAGCTCGCGGTGCCCGCCCTGATCGAGACCGTCCGTGGCATCGGCTACCGGCTGGCGGTCCCGGCGGCCGGGGGCGGCTCGGGCCCGGCGGGCGACCTGGGCGGCGCGGGCCAGGGCTGATGCGTACCCGCCTGCTCGGCATCCTGCTCGCCCTGATGGCCTGTGTGCTGTTGGCCCTCGGCCTGCCGCTGGCGGTGAGCATCGCCGCCGCCGAGCAACAGCAGACACTGGTCGACCGGATCGACGACACCGCCCGCTTCGCCGAGTTGGCGCAGGACCCGATCGGCCAGGCCGGAACGGCCACCGCCGAGGAGCAGCTGGGCACGCTGCAGTCCGAGATCGCCCGCTATCACCAGGTGTACGGCGGCCAGGTGGGGGTGTTCCAGCTGAGCGGCCGACCGCTCACCGCCCAGCCGAGCGACTGGACCGACGCCGCGCACGGCATCTCCGCAGCGGCGTTCAGCGAGGCGCTGGACGGCAGGCGCAGCGTCGCCCCGGGGCAGATCTGGCCGTGGCAGTCGGGACGGCTGCTGGTGGTGGCGTCGCCGGTGGTCTGGGACGGCGACGTGGTCGCGGTGGTGGTGACCGAGTCCCCGACCGGCGGTCTGAGCGCGCGGATCACGCACCGCTGGATGCTGCTCGCCGGGGGCGAGGCGGCGGCGGTGCTGGTGCTGGTGGTGGCGGCGGTGATGCTGACCGCCTGGGTGCTGCGCCCGGTCCAGGACCTGGACAAGGTCACCCACGACATCGCCACCGGTCGCCTGGCCTCCAGGGTCGCCCCTGCGGGCGGGCCGCCGGAGCTGCGCCGCCTCGCGCGGGCCTTCAACGAGATGGCGGACCATGTCGAGCAGGTGCTCGACCAGCAGCGGGCCTTCGTCGCGGACGCCTCGCACCAGCTGCGGAACCCGCTGGCGGCGCTGATGCTGCGGGTGGAGGCGATGGGCATGGAGCTGCCGGAGGGCAGCGAGGGGGAGTTGACCGGGGTCAGGGTCGAGGGGCGGCGGCTGGCCCAGGTGCTGGACGACCTGCTGGGCCTGGCCGTCGCCGAGCACGCCGGGCCCGGCAGCGAGGCGGTGGACCTGGCCCGGCTGGCGGCCGACCGCGCCGACGGCTGGCGTCCGCTGGGCCGGGAGCGGGGAGTGGAGCTGGTCTGCGAGGTCCCTTCGGTCCCGGCGCTGGGTCTGGCCGACCCGGTGGGCTTCGGCAGCGCGCTGGACGCGGTGATCGACAACGCGCTGAAGTTCACCCCGGCCGGCGGCCTGGTCACGGTCACGGTGACGGCCGCGGCGGAGCGGATCGCGGTGGCGGTCACCGACAGCGGGCCGGGACTGACCGAGGAGGAGGCGGAGCGGATAGGCGACCGGTTCTGGCGCAGCCCCCGGCACCAGAACGTGGACGGCTCCGGCCTCGGCCTGTCCATCGCCCGAACGCTGCTGGCCTCCACCGGCGGCACCCTGTCCTTCACCCCCAACCCGGAACCGGCCCACCCCGGCCTGACCGTGACCCTCACCGCCCCCACGCCCTAGCGCCCCCGCGCTCCCGCCCCGCCCTGCCTTGCCCTGCGCTCCCGTCCGGCGTCAGCTAGACGCGGCAGAGGATCTCGCCGTGCGGGATGGTCAGCCAGCCGTCGGGGTCGGCGGCCCAGGCCAGCCAGCCGGCGGCGATCCGCTCGCGGTCGGCGGCGGTGGCGAAGCCCTCGCGCTCGGCGTGCGCGGCGAACGGCGAGTCGGTGACCCGCTCCGCCCACAGGCCGCCCCACCAGCTGCGCTCCGACTCGGTGGCGTAGCACCAGGTGCTCGATCCCGGGGTGATGTCGGTGAATCCGGCCGCGCGGGCCCAGGCGTGCAGCTGGCGTCCGGCGTTCGGCTCGCCGCCGTTGGCCCGGGCGGTGCGCTGGTACAGCTCCTGCCACTCGTCCAGGATCGGCAGTCGCGGGTACCAGAAGAAGGCCGCGTAGTCGGAGTCGCGGACCGCGACCACGCCGCCGGGGCGGCACACCCGCCGCATCTCCCGCAGCGCCTGGACCGGGTCGGCCACGTGCTGTAGCACCTGGTGCGCGTGCACCACATCGAAGGAGTCGTCGGCGTACGGCAGTTCGTGCACGTCGGCGACCTCGAACACGACGTTGGAGACCCCCGCCTCGGCGGCGTTGCGCTCGGCCTGCTCCAGGATGCCGGGGGCGTTCTCCACCGCGGTGACCCGGCCCGGGGCGACCCGCGCGGCCAGATCGGCGGTGATGGTGCCGGGGCCGCAGCCGACGTCCAGCAGCTGCTGGCCCGCCTTCAGCTCGGGCAGCAGGTAGGCGGCGGAGTTCTCGGCCGTGCGCCAGCTGTGCGAGCGCAGCACGGACGGGTGGTGGCCGTGGGTGTAGACGGCGGTCTTCTCGGTCATTGCGTTCCTCCTGGCGGGCGGTCAGCGGTGTTCCGACGGCACTGCTCCGGCAGCACCGACTCTAGAAGAAATCTCGCAGAGCGAGAATATCTGTCTCATATAATGGTCAAGGTAATCCCGCCCGAGGCATTGACCGTGTCAGCACACACTGACACATTGACGGGTGGGAGTGTGCCGGTGGGAGTGCGCAAAGGGGGAGGAATGCGAATGATCACTGAGGCCAGGGAGCACCGGGTCAGCGCCGGGGACGTCGAGCTGGCGGTCGTCGAGGCCGGCGACCCCACCCGCCCCACGCTGCTGTTCCTGCACGGCTACCCGGACACCAAGGAGGTCTGGGAACCGGTGATGGAGCGGCTCGCGTCCCGCTATCACGTGGTCGCCTACGACATTCGCGGTGCCGGCCAGTCCACCGTGCCCGCGCCCCGAGCCGACAGCTACCGGCTGGAGCGGCTGGAGGACGACCTGCTGCTGGTCCTGGACGCACTCGCGCCCTACGGCCCGGTGCACCTGGTCGGCCACGACTGGGGCTCGGTCCAGGGCTGGGAGTTCGCCACCTCGCCCCGGCTCTGCGGCGGCCTGGCGTCCTTCACCAGCGTCTCCGGTCCCTGCCTGGACCACCTCGGGCTGTGGTTCGACGACCGGCTGCGCCACCCGGGCCCGGCCCGGCTGCGGCAGCTGCTCGGCCAGGCCCTGCGCTCCTGGTACGTGTACGCCCTGCACACCCCGCTGCTGCCCGAGGCGCTGTGGCGCGGGCCGCTCGGGCGGCGCTGGCCGGCGCTGCGCCGGGCCGCCGAGCACCTCACGACCGCCGACGACCGCAGCAGCCGCACCCTGCCCGAGGACGCCGCCAACGGCGCGTGGCTCTACCGCGCCAACGTCCGTCAGCGGCTGCGCCACCCGCGCGCCGACCGGGTGGCCACCGTCCCGGTGCAGCTGATCGTGCCCACCGGCGACCCGTACCTGTCCCCGCGGCTGTACGACGACCTGGACCGCTGGGCGCCGGTGCTGCTCCGCCGCAGCGTGGCCGCGGGGCACTGGCTGCCGCTCACCCAGCCGGACCGGTTGGCCGCCTGGATCAGCGACTTCGTCGACGACGTGCGCAGCGGAATTTTCCCCTCCGTCTCCCCGGGCCCGGCCCCGGCGGTACGCTCGGTGCCGCATTGAGCACGTATTCGGTCATTCGGTCATTCGGGTCAGCGGGGGAGGGCGCGGCGTGACGACGGTGCCGCAGCAGCGCGTGGAGTACCGGATAGACGACCTGGCACGGGCGGCCGGGACCACGGTCCGCAACGTCCGCGCCTACCAGGACCGGGGACTGCTGCCGCCGGCCGTCCGCCGCGGCCGGGTCAACGTCTACCGTCCGGCGCACCTGGAGCGGCTGCACCTGGTCGCCCAGCTGCTGGACCGGGGTCACACCCTGGCCGGCATCAAGGAGCTGCTGGACGCCTGGGACAGCGGTCGCGGCCTGGGCGGCGTGCTCGGCCTGGTCGCCGAGGTCACCGCGCCCTGGTCCGACGAGGCGCCCGCCCGGCTCACCCGCGCCGCGCTGGTCGAGGCGTTCCAGGGGGTCGAGGACGAGCAGGCGATCGCCGCCGCGGTGCGGCTCGGCGTGCTCCAGCCGGATCAGCCCGACTCGTTCCTGGTGCCCAGCCCGGGGCTGCTGCGGGTGGCCATGGAGCTGCACGAGCTGGGGGTGCCGCTGCCCGCGATCGTGGCCCACATGGAGGAGCTGCGCGGCGACATCGACCACCTGGCGCGGCGCTTCGTGGAGTTCAGCGCTGTCCACATCTTCGTCCGCTATGCGGGACACCAGCTGACCGACACCGAGGCCGCCGAGGCGGTGGGCACCGTGCGCAGGCTGCGGCCGCTGGCGCAGGCGGCAGTCGACGCCGAGCTGGCCAGGGCGATGCGCAGCGAGGCCACCAAGCTGCTGGACGCCGCCGTGACCGGGCCGCTGCGGCAGCTGCTGAGCGACGGCTTCGACGACCCGCGGGAGACCGAACCGAGGGCCTGACCGAGCGGGGCCTGACCGAGCGGGGCCTGACCGGTCAGGGCTTGACCGAGATGTAGTACTTTCGGGCGCCCTCGGCCAGCGGCAGCGGGTCGGTGTAGATCGCTGAGCGGATGTCCACCATCTGCGCCGGGTGCACCTGCACCCCGATCGCGTCCCGGCTGTCGATCAGCACCCCGGTCATCCGCTCGACCAGCCCGGACGGGACGTCGTCGCGGGTCACCATCAGGTTGGCCACGGCCAGCGTCTGCACCGCGGTGTCCGGCGACATCGCCGGGTAGGCGCTGGTCGGTACGGTCGAGGTGCGATAGACCTGGATGCCCCTGGCCTTCGGGTCCTGCGCCCCGGCCAGCGTGTCCATACCGGTGGTGAGCTGGCCCAGCGGGATCAGCCGTACCCGCATCTGCCGCGACAGCGTGGTCACCGCCGAGCTGGGCAGCCCGCCGGACCAGAAGAAGGCGTCGATGTGGCCCTCGCGCAACTGCGTCGGCGCGTCGTCGATGCCCAGCGGCACGGTGGTCAGGTCACCCCGGGCCGGGTCGAGACCGGCGACCTTGAGCACCCGTGCGGCGATCAGCGCCACCCCGGAGTCCGCCTGCCCCACCGCGACGATCTTGCCGCGCAGGTCGGCCACGGACTGGATCGGTGAGTCGCTCGGCACCACCAGCTGCACGTAGTCGTCGTACAGCCGCCCCAGCGCCCGCAGCTTGGACGCGCCTGGGCCGGTGAAGTGCGCCACCGCGTCGGCCGTGGCGATCCCGAAGTCGTCCTGCCCGGCCAGGATCCGCTGGAGGTTCTGCGGCCCGCCCGCGGTCGGGTCCAGCCGCAGGGTCACTCCCGGCAGCTCGCGCTGCACCACCGGCTTCAGCAGCTGCCCGTAGAGGGCGTAGACACCGCCCGCGTCGCCGGTGGCCATCCCGTAGGTGCCGGGCGGATAGGAGACCCCGCCCGGAGCCGCCAGCCACCACGACAGCGCCGCCGCCGCCAGCACCACCAGCGCCGTCACGGTGCGCACCAGCGTGGAGCCGAGCGCGTGGCGGAGGATTCCGGAGGCGGGGGACATGCCGGTGATCCTGCCAGCAGCGCGCTCGCAGTGGAACCCGCGACAGTCCCGCCCCGGCCGCACCGGGCTCCCGCTCAGGGCCGCTGCGACTGCCCGTACCCTTGGGGGCGTGAGCGAGGCAGCAGAGATGAGCAGAAGCTACGAGATCCGCACCCACGGATGCCAGATGAACGTCCATGACTCCGAGCGGTTGTCCGGACTGCTGGAGGACGCGGGCTACCAGCGGGCCGCCGAGGGTGTCGACGCCGACGTGGTGGTGTTCAACACCTGCGCGGTCCGCGAGAAGGCCGACAACCACCTCTACGGCAACCTGGGCCAGCTCGCCTCGGTCAAGGCGGTCAAGGCCGGGATGCAGATCGCGGTCGGCGGCTGCCTGGCGCAGAAGGACCGCGAGACCATCGTCAAGCGCGCCCCCTGGGTGGACGTGGTCTTCGGCACCCACAACATCGGGCACCTGCCCGCGCTGCTGGAGCGGTCCCGGGTGCAGCAGGAGGCCCAGGTCGAGATCCTGGAGTCGCTGGAGGTCTTCCCGTCGACGCTGCCGACCCGCCGCGAGTCGGCGTACGCGGCCTGGGTGTCGATCTCGGTGGGCTGCAACAACACCTGCACCTTCTGCATCGTCCCGGCGCTGCGCGGCAAGGAGAAGGACCGCCGGACCGGCGACATCCTGGCCGAGGTCCAGGCCCTGGTGGCCGAGGGCGTGGTCGAGATCACCCTGCTCGGCCAGAACGTCAACGCCTACGGCCAGGACATCGGCGACCGGCAGGCGTTCAGCAAGCTGCTGCGGGCCTGCGGCGAGATCGACGGGCTGGAGCGGGTCCGGTTCACCTCCCCGCACCCCAAGGACTTCACCGACGACGTGATCGCCGCCATGGCCGAGACCCCGAACGTGATGCACCAGCTGCACATGCCGCTGCAGTCGGGCTCGGACGCGGTACTGCGCGCCATGAAGCGCTCCTACCGGCAGGAGCGCTACCTCGGCATCATCGAGAAGGTCCGCGCGGCCATGCCGGACGCGGCGATCTCCACCGACATCATCGTCGGCTTCCCCGGCGAGACCGAGGCCGACTTCGAGCAGACCATGCACGTGGTCCGCGAGGCCCGCTTCGCCCAGGCGTTCACCTTCCAGTACTCCAAGCGCCCGGGCACCCCGGCCGCCGAGATGGACGGGCAGGTGCCCAAGGAGGTCGTCCAGGAGCGCTACCTGCGACTGGTCGCGCTCCAGGAGGAGATCTCCTGGGAGGAGAACAAGAAGCAGGTCGGCCGGACCGTCGAGGTCCTGGTCGCCGAGGGCGAGGGCCGCAAGGACCAGCACACCGACCGGCTCTCCGGCCGCGCCCCGGACAGCCGACTGGTGCACTTCACCAGGCCCGAGCAGCCGGTCGGGCCCGGTACCGCGTCATCGGTCGCCGGCTCCGCTCCGCGGCCCGGCACTGCGTCATCGGTCGCCGGCTCCGCTCCGCGGCCCGGCACTGCGTCATCGGTCGCCGGCTCCGCTCCGCGGCCCGGCGACGTGGTAACCGTCCAGCTCACCTACGCCGCCCCGCACCACCTGCTGGCCGAGGGCGCACCGCTCGGCGTCCGGCGGACGCGGGCCGGGGACGCCTGGGAGCAGCGCCGCCAGGCGGCCGCGGCCAAGCCCGCCGGGGTGATGCTGGGTCTGCCGACGGTCGGCGCGCCCGCGCCGCTGCCCCCGGCCGCCGCCCCGGCCTGCGGCTGACCCGCTCGGATCGGGCCGGGTAGGGTCGTCCCATGCTGGTCGCCGCTGCCGTCTGCCCCTGCCCGCCGCTGCTCGTGCCCGAGGTCGCCTCGGGGGCGGCGGCCGAACTGGACGAGCTCCGCGCGGCCTGTGACGCCGCGCTGGCCGCGGTGCTCGCGGCCGATCCCGAGCTGGTGGTGGTGATCGGCCCCGGGCCCGCGCACGAACACTTCGAACAGGGCGCGGTGGGCAGTTTCCAGCCGTTCGGCGTGGACCTGCGCGTGCGCCTGGGCGGCGGTGCCGACGAGCGCCCGCCGGCGCTGCCGCCCGCGCTGGCGGTCGGGGCCTGGCTGCTGGAGCGGTCCGGCTGGCAGGGCCCGGTGCGCGGGCTGGCCGTGCCCGACTACCTGGAGCCTCGGCTGTGCGCCGAGAACGGCCGCCATCTGGCCGGCGCCGCCGAGCGGGTCGGCCTGCTGGTCCTCGGCGACGGCAGCGCCCGGCACTCGGTCAAGGCCCCGGGCTACCTGGACGAGCGGGCTGAGGGCTTCGACGCCGTGATCGCCCGTGGCCTGGCCACCGCCGACGCCGACGGCAGCCTGGCCGCGCTGGACGACGAGCTGGCCTTCGAGCTGATGGCGTCCGGACGGTCCCCCTGGCAGGTGCTCACCGGCGCGGCCGGGCCGGGCCTGCGGGCCTCGCTGCTGCACCACACCGCTCCGTACGGGGTCGGCTACCTGGTCGCGGTCTGGAGCTAGGTGCCGCGGCGGCCGGAACCGGCCGGAAACGGCGCGGCCCGGGCCCGCGTGGGGCCCGGGCCCGGCTTCGGTCCGGCTGCTGCTCCGCTCCGGTCGGCGCGTCCGGCCGGGCCGGCGTGTCCGGTCAGGACGCCGCGCTGCCAGGAGCCGGTGGCTGGTCCGGGTCCTGCGGCGGGGTGACCGTCTCGCCGGGGACCACCGGCTTCTCCTGACCCAGCTGGTCCAGGGTGTGCTTGGCCTTGTCGCCGGCGGTGTGGATCTGGTCGCTGTACTTGCCCTTGGTGGCCTTGTCGGCCAGCTCGCCGACCTTGTCGACGCCTGAATCGATGGTCGACTGGTGCTTGCCCGCGAACTCGGTGGCCTTGTCCTTGGCCTGGCCGAGGGCGTCCTTGAGACTGTCCGAGAGGCCCATGACGGCTCCTTCGTAGTGAGTGGGGAGCGGCCCGATAACGGGCAAATCACCCCTAGCTGGTCATAGCGTACGAGTCATGGTCGATCCGTGCATCGGATGAACCGGGTTTTTGGGAGACTGTCTGAGTGAACATCCCCCAGAATCCGCGTGTCATCACTGTCGTCGGCGCCACCGCGGTCGGAAAGTCCGATCTCGGCGTGGCTCTGGCGTTGGAGCTCGGCGGCGAAGTGGTGAACACCGACTCCATGCAGTTGTACCGGGGGATGGACATCGGGACCGCGAAGCTCGGCGTCGAGGAGCGCGGCGGGGTGCCGCACCACCTGCTCGACGTCTGGGACGTGACCGAGGCGGCCAGCGTCGCGGAGTACCAGCGGATGGCCCGGGAGGTCATCGACATGTTGCTCGCGCGCGGACGCACGCCGGTGCTGGTCGGCGGCTCGGGACTGTATGTCCGCGCTGCGGTCGACGAGTTGGAGTTCCCCGGCACCGACCCCGGGGTCCGCGCGCGGCTGGAGGACGAGCTGGCGGTCGAGGGCTCCGGGGCCATGCACCGGCGGCTGGCCGAGGTCGACCCGCAGGCGGCGCTGGCGATCCTGCCCAGCAACGGCCGCCGGATCGTCAGGGCGCTGGAGGTCGTGGAGATTACCGGCAGGTCCTTCACCGCCACCCTCCCGGGCCACGAGTCGGTCTACGACACCGTGCAGATTGGCGTGCGGCTGGCCCGTCCGGAGCTCGACCGACGGATCTCGCTGCGGGTCGACCGGATGTGGGAGGCCGGACTCGTCGGCGAGGTCGAGGCGCTGAACGAGGTGGGACTCCGGGACGGTCGGACGGCCTCCCGGGCGCTCGGCTACCAGCAGGTACTGGCCCAACTGGCCGGGGAGTACGACGAAGAGGAGGCGCGCGCCGAGACCGTGCGCGCCACCCGGCGCTTCGCGCGCCGTCAGGAGTCCTGGTTCCGCCGCGACCCGCGGGTGAACTGGCTGTCAGGGGGCGCGGACGGCGACCCTAAGGGCCTGGTCAGTGCCGCTCTCGAACTGGTGGGCGGAAGCGGGCGGTAGGCAGGGTGTCACGGCCTGATCACGTCCTGGCCACGGATCACCGCTGAGGCCCGAACCGGCGTGGACCGGTGATGTGCACGTGCCATCATCAATCATCGGGAGTCAGCAGACCGGGTCACCGCGGCCATCGGTCACCACCGCTCAGGGAGGCCGTGTGTCCATGGATACCGGCCCCGAGACACATCGTCTGCCCAGCGATCCCTTCGGTCCCGGCTTCGGGCCCGGCCCCGAACCTGACTTCGACCCCGATCAGTCGGCCTCCGAGCCGCTGTCGGCCGGCGGGCTGGACCTCGGTCCGGTGACCGAGCGCGAGCTGCGCCCGGTGGGGCGTCTGAGGCTGTGGCAGATCCTGCCGATCGTCGCCGTCGCCACGATCGGTTCGCTGATGTTCGCCTTCCCGCTGGCCTTCGAGTCCGCCGGGGGCGGCGCGGTCGTCGGGATGCTGGGACTGCTGCTGACCGCGGCCTCGGCCGGATGGGGCGCGATGGCCACCCGCCGGGCCGGCTACGGCTGGCCGGGCCTGCCCCGGCAGGGATCGGGCCGCGCCGCGGGCTGGCGGGCACTGCTCGGCTACACCGCCGTGGCCGCGCTCCTGCTGGCGCTGGCGCTGTGGCGGGTCGCCCGCATCAACGGCTGACCCTCCACCCCGGAACTCCCCCCGGTTGTCGCCTCCGGTTGTCGCCTCGGACCTCCCCCTAGGATGGGACGCGTGAGCGACATGCTGAAGGGCCTGCGATTCCTCAAGGGGCACGGCACCGAGAACGACTTCGTGATCGTGCCCGACCCGGACGGCCGGATCGACCTCGGGCCCGCCCAGGTGGCCCGGCTGTGCGACCGGCGGGCCGGGATCGGCGGCGACGGGCTGCTGCGGGTGGTGCGCTCCGCCGCCCACCCCGAGGCCCGGGGCATGGCCGCCGAGGCCGAATGGTTCATGGACTACCGCAACTCCGACGGCAGCGTCGCCGAGATGTGCGGCAACGGGGTCCGGGTCTTCGCCCGCTACTTGGTACAGGCCGGGCTCGCGGCCACCGGCGAGCTGGCCGTCGCCACCCGCGCGGGTGTGCGGCAGGCCTGGGTCGCCCCGGACGGCCCGCAGGGCCCGGGCCCGGTCACCGTCCGGATGGGCCGCGCGGAGCTGCCGGGACCGGACGGCATCGAGGTCACCGTCGGCGAGCGCAGCTGGCCCGCGGTCAACGTGAACATGGGCAACCCGCACGCGGTCGTCTTCGTCGCCGACCTGGCCCACGCCGGAGACCTGCTGACCGCCCCGCCGGTCACCCCGGCCGAGGCCTACCCGACCGGCGTCAACGTCGAGTTCGTGGTCGACCGCGGGCCCGGGCACGTGGCCATGCGGGTGCATGAGCGCGGCTCCGGCGAGACCCGCTCCTGCGGCACCGGGGCCTGCGCGGTCATGGTGGCCGCCGCCCGCCGCGACGGCCTGGACCCGGTGGCCACCGGCGAACCCGCCCGCTACCTGGTGGACGTCCCCGGCGGACGGCTGGAGATCGCCGAACTGGCCGACGGGACGATCGAGATGACCGGTCCGGCGGTGATCCTCGCCGAGGGCGTGGTCGACGCCGCCTGGCTGGGCTGACCGACACCGACCCGCGGTCGGCCGATTCTGACCGGCCCCGACCGATTCTGACCGCCGTTGGCCGGTCCTGCGGATGCACAACCTGGAAGTCTTGCCAGTTCGGCGGGCCGCCAAATCCCCCTAATGGGTGATCAAGGTGACGTTGGGAACACACGGCGTCGCCCAGCGTGTTGCACTCGGTAGGATGGACCATCGGGGTGCCTGCCCACTCCGGTGATCGCTGCCGGAGGTGCGCATG
>Ga0302311_10004655_pt1 | contig 14737 bp, 11 predicted proteins | sample III_Palsa_N1_3_FD_200449 | JGI IMG/M metagenome (GOLD analysis project Ga0302311, IMG submission 200449) | Peat permafrost microbial communities from Stordalen Mire near Abisko, Sweden - III_Palsa_N1_3 | ecosystem: Environmental > Terrestrial > Soil > Palsa > Peat permafrost | place: Sweden... | reverse complement strand
CGTCGTTATCGCCACCGGAGCCCACTGGACCAGAATGCTGTTTTCCACCCTGGAATTTGCCGTAGGGCAGCTGGACGGCCCCGGCGTCTATACCCCGGATGACCTCGCGGCAGGCGTGGTTCCAGAGGGACCCGTGCTGGTGTTCGACTTCGACAACTACTACATGGGTGGCGCCGTCGCGGAGCAACTGGCGAGGACCGGGACCGAGACGACCTATGTGACCACCGCGGGGAACGCGTCCGCCTGGACATTCATGACCAATGAACTGCCGTTGGTGCACCGGGCCCTGGCCAAGGCACACGTGCCCATCCACACCCTGAAACGAGTCACCGCCTTCGACGGCGATGCCGCCACGGTGGCCGATGTGTACAGCGGCGCGGAGCAGAAAATCGCCTGCCGATCGCTGGTCATTGTCGGGGTCCGCAAGCCGCGCGATGAGCTGTACCATTCGCTCATGGCCAGGGATGGGGACCTCAAGAACGCCGGCATCGCCGCGGTCACGCGCATCGGCGATTCGCTGGCGCCCGGAGCCATTGTGCATGCGGTGCACGCCGGCCACCATTTCGCGCGTGGTTTCGACCACCCGCCCTCTCCCGATTCCCCACCCTACACCCGGGACTTTCCGCTATGAGCGCTGAACAATTGGAGCGCACGCTGCCGACCACCTGGTATCGCAGCCCGGAGATATTTCGCACCGAAAAGGAACGGATATTCTGCCGCGAATGGATTGTCGCCTGCCGCGAAGAGGAGTTGCCGCAGCCCGGCGATCATCGCGTGTTGGATTGGCTCGGCGAAAGCCTGCTGCTGGTGCGCAACCGGGACGGAGAGCTGCGCGCCTTCTACAATGTCTGCCGGCATCGAGGCTCGCGCCTATGCCGCGCGCCCGGCGAGACCGTGGGTGCGTCGCGCACCGTGCTCGGCGGCGGCGTCATCGCCGGCCGACTGATCGTGTGTCCCTACCATCAGTGGTCGTACGATTTCAACGGAGCCCTGATCGCGGCCCCGCACTTGGGCGCCGGAACCGGGTTCAACAAGCAGGAGTTCAATCTCTATCCCGTTGGCGTGCAGACCTGGGGCGGTTTCGTGTTCTTGAACCTGACCCCGGCGGAGGCCCAGCCCTTGGCGGCGCAGCTCGGCGGAATTCCTGAGCGCCTGCAGCGCTATCCGCTCAGCCAATTGCGCATCGGCGCCACGATCCGCTACGAGGTCGCCGCGAATTGGAAAATTCTTTGCGAGAATTACAACGAGTGCTATCACTGCGGCGGCGTGCACCCGGAATTGTGCGCGCTGGTGCCCTCGTTCCGCGAGGCCGGCGGTGCGAACCTGGACTGGACCCGGGGCGTGCCGCATCGTGAGGGCGCGTATACCTTCACACCCAGCGGCACCACCGCGCGCCGCCCATTTCCCGGGCTGAACGCCGACGAGCAAGTGCGCCACAAGGGCGAGCTGGTCTATCCCAATGTGTTCCTGAGCGTCGCCTGCGATCACGTCGCGGCGTTCATCCTGCAACCCCGAACGCCTGAGCGAACCGACATTACCTGCCACTTCCTGTTCGAAACGCATGAGATGGAGAAGGAAGGATTCGATCCCTCGGATGCCGTGGATTTCTGGGATTTGGTCAACCGGCAGGACTGGACGGTGTGCGAGGCAGTGCAGAACGGCATCCGCGCGCGCGTCCACTCGCATGGATATTACGCCCCCATGGAGGATTGGAATCTGGATATCCGCCGTTACGTCACCGATCGAATCGGCGCGTACGTGCGCGATTGAGATCGTGCGCAAATAAGCTCAACAAGGAGGTTTAATGGCGAAGAAGCGACCTGTTCCAAAGTTCCGGCGGGCGACCCCGGCGGTGCGGCGCGAAGCGCTCGTGGAGGCGACCTTAAGTTGCCTCAAGCAGTTCGGGCACGAGGGCGTTTCGGTACGCCGCATCAGCGCGGCAGCCGGCGTGTCCATCGGCTTGATCAATCATCACTTTCCGAGCAAATCCAGCCTGGTCGCGGTCGCCTACGAAACTCTGGCCCTGACGCTGCAAGGTTCGATTCGACGCCAGGCGGAGAATGCCACCGGCTCGCCGCGCGAGCGCCTGCACGGCTTCTTCCGCGCATCCTTCGCACCGGAGCTGCTCGATCCGCAATTGTTCAACGTCTGGCTGGTGTTCTGGAGCATGGTGGCGCATTCACCCGAAATTCGCGCCGTGCATGACCGCACCTACGATCAATACCGGTCGATCCTGGAAGCGCTGCTGGGTGAGCTGGCGAAGTCCGGCGCGGCGCCCCAGTTCAAGTTGCGCCCGGCGGCGATCGCGCTGTCGGCCCTGCTGGATGGCCTTTGGGTCGAGCTCAGCCTGAGCCCGAAGAATTTCAAGCCGCGCGAGGCCATCGCCCTGTGCGAGGATTGGGTCACCGCCCTGTGCAACGGCGGCTTCCCGCGCCTGCTGCGCGCTTCCCGGCGGTCGGCGGCGCGCTAAATCGTCCCCCGACACTTGCTGGTGCAAACCCGCCGATCCCTTGTTATACTATCGTTCAACAAGGTGCAATGAGGACGGCAAAACATGGACGCTTCGCGCTCGCTGGACTACGGCACCCTTGCTGCGGCGCCGTCTCTGCACGGAGTCAGCCTGCCGGGCTGGATCTATAGCGATCCCGATTTCCTGCAGGCCGAGAAGGAACATGTGTTCCTCAGCTCCTGGCAGATCGTTTGCCACCTCAACGACATACCCAATGCCGGCGACTACCAGACGCTGGATTTCCTGGGAGAACCCTTGGTCGCGGTGCGTGGCCAGGACGGCGCGGTGCGAGTCTTTTTCAATGTATGCCGGCATCGCGCGGCGCGCATTCTCGACGGCGACGCCGGCCGCTGCGCGGGCCGCATCGTGTGCCCCTACCACGCCTGGACCTACGGCCTGGATGGATCCCTCGCCGCCGTGCCGCACCGCAAGGAGTTCGAGGATTTCTCCCTCGACCGCTACCCACTCAAGCGCGTGGAAACCGAAATCTACAAGGGCTTTATTTTCGCGCGCTTGAAGCCCGGTCTGCCCAGCGTCGCGGAGATGCTGGCGCCCTACGAGAGCGAACTGGCCTCCTATCGCCTGGAGGAGCTCAAGCCGCTCGGCCGCGTGACGCACCGCATCCGCCGCGTGAACTGGAAGAACGTCACCGACAATTATTCCGACGGCATGCATATCACCGTGGCCCATCCCGGCCTGACGCGCCTGTTCGGCCAAAGCTACGGCATCGCCGCCCAGACCTGGGTGGACAAGATGTGGGGTTGTCTGCGCGATGTACCGTCGGCGCAGTTATCGGAGCGGCTGTACCAATCGCTGCTGCCGCGCGCGGAATTTCTGCCCGATGAGCGTCAGCGCTTGTGGGTGTACTTCAAGCTCTGGCCCAATGTGGCCTTCGACATCTACCCGGACCAGATCGATTTCATGCAGATGATTCCGGTCTCGCCCACCGAGACGCTGATCCGCGAGATCGCCTACGGCCATCCGGATGCATCGCGTGAGATGCGCGCGGCACGCTACCTGAACTGGCGCATCAACCGGCGCGTGAGCGTGGAGGACAAATCGCTGATCGAGCGCGTGCAGGCGGGAATGGCCTCGCGCAGCTTCAGTCCCGGCCCCTTGGGCCGCAACGAGGTGTCGCTGCGCAGTTTCGCCGCGCGCATGCGTGAGCTCATTCCCGAAAGCCGGCTCGACCGCGCCCCGCCCGCAGGCTGGCATGCGCGCGGCGAGCTCAGGAAGCAGCGTGGCTGATTCGGCGCAGCGCGATGTGGTGATCGTCGGCGGCGGTCACAACGGGCTGGTGTGCGCCGCCTATCTGGCGGCTGCCGGCCTCAAGGTCACGGTGCTGGAGCGCCGTTCCGTGGTGGGTGGTGCGGCCGTTACTGAGGAATTTCACCCGGGATTCCGCAATTCGGTCGCCGCATACACGGTTTCGCTGCTCAACCCCAAGGTCATTCGCGATCTGGATCTGCCGCGCCATGGGTTGCGCGTGGTCGAGCGCCCGCTGGCAAATTTTCTTCCCCTCAACGACACCGAGTACTTGAAGATCGGCGCCGGCAAGACGCGACAGGAGGTGGCCAAGTACTCGGTGCGCGATGCCGAGCGCCTCGAGGCCTACGGCGCAAGGCTCGACACCATCGCCGATGTGCTGCGCGACCTGGTGCTGGAAACGCCTCCCAATGTCACGGCGGGAAGCTGGCTTGAGGCGATGCCGCAGCTGCTGCGCAGCGCCCGCCTCGGCAACCGGCTCACCAAGCTCACTCTGCCGATGCGCCGCGAATTATTGGACCTGTTCGTGAAATCCGCGGGCGACTATCTGGACACGTGGTTCGAAAGCGCGCCCATCAAGGCCGCCTATGGCTTCGATGGGATCGTCGGCAATTACGCGAGTCCCTACGCGGCCGGATCGGCCTATGTGCTGCTGCATCATGTGTTCGGCCAGGTGAACGGCAAGAAGGGCGCCTGGGGACACGCCATCGGCGGCATGGGCGCGATCACCCAGGCGATGGCCAAGGCGGCAACAGAACGCGGCGTGGACATCCGCGTGTCGAGCTCGGTGCGCGAGGTCATCGTCGAAGCCGGTCGCGCCGTCGGCGTCGTCACCGACGCGGGCGAGGCGATCCGCGCGCGCAGCGTCGTGTCGAATCTGAACCCGAAGCTGCTGTACGGAAAATTAATCGATCCCGCCGCGCTCGATCAGGATTTCCGCGAACGCATCAGCCACTGGCGCTGCGGATCCGGCACCTTTCGCATGAACGTCGCCTTGTCGGAGTTGCCCGACTTCAAAGCCCTGCCGGGCCGCGCCTTCGCGGAGCATCATGCCTCCGGCATCATCATGGCGCCGAGCTTAGGCTATATGGAACAGGCCTATCTCGATGCCAAGGCCGGCGGCTGGTCGAAGCGGCCCATCGTGGAGATGCTGATCCCCTCGACGCTCGACGACAGTCTCGCGCCCGCGGGACAGCATGTGGCCAGCCTGTTCTGCCAGCACGTCGCGCCGGTGCTGCCCAATGGCGCTTCCTGGGACGATCATCGGGAGCAGGTGGCGGACGTCATGATCGATCTGGTCAACAGCCACGCACCGAACTTCAAAGCCTCGGTCCTCGGCCGGCAGATCATGAGCCCGCTGGACCTGGAACGCACCTTCGGCCTGATCGGCGGCGACATTTTTCACGGCGCCTTGAGCCTGGATCAATTATTTTCCGCGCGCCCAATGCTCGGACACGGCGATTATCGCGGTCCGCTGAAAGGCCTGTACATGTGCGGCTCGGGAACGCATCCGGGCGGCGGCGTTACCGGCGCCCCTGGCCACAATGCGGCGCGCGAGATCATCTCCGATTTTCGGCGCGGGCGATTGAAACAGGCTTGAAGTGGCCTACGCCTTGTCCAGCGGCGTGTTGCCGCCGGTGAACTCCGAGCGCGCCTGCTGCAGGCGGTACTTGTGCTCGGCGCGCCAATGGCGGAAGTCGCGCAAGCCGCAGAGTCCATATACAAGCTGGAACAGCCGCAAGCGCCAGAGCACCTTGGGTGTGTCGAATAGATCGCCGGCGAGCATCGAAATCACGCCCTGTTCCAGCTGCCAGGTATTGCGCGGTTGCCGGAACATCTGGCGCATCACCGGACCGTTGAAGCGGTAGATGAAGAAAGAAAATCGCCGCATGCCCGCTCGCTGGCGCTTTTCGAGCTTGCGCAATCGCACCATTTCCGTCGCGGGCTCGCGCAAAGCCGCATCGACCACTGCTGCCGCCTGCTCCGCGCCGGTCATCGCCAGATATACGCCGGACGAGAACACCGGGTCGAGAAACGCGAAGGCATCGCCGACCAACACCCAGCCCGGCCCGCCCATCTGGGTCGAGTCGTACGAGTAGTTGCCGGTGACTCGCACTTCGTTGCCGATCAGCTCGGCATGCTCCAGCCGCCGCCAGAGCGCCGGATTCAGCCGCAGCGTGTCGGTCAGGAATTCCACCGTGCGTCCTTTGCGCTGCTTGAGGTAATCCGGACGGCATACCGCGCCGACGCTCATGACCCCGTCGCGCAGCGGAATCATCCACATCCAGCCGTGCTCGAAGCGGTAGATGCTGATGTTGCCCTCGTCCGGGCCCGGCCTGCGCGCCGCTCCCCGGTAGTGCCCGAAGATGGCGGCGCTCTGGTGCTTATCGTTCTTGCGCCGCAGCCGCTTCTTTGCCGACAGAAAGGCGTCACGGCCGCTGGCATCGATCACGTAACGCGCCTGAATAGCGTATTCGCGGCCCTCATCGGTGCGCACCTCGAGGCGCGTTTCGCGCGCAGCGCGCTGTTCCGCCTTGGTGACCTCATGGCCCTCGCGCGCATCGGCGCCGCAGTCGCGCGCGTGCGCGTACAGCATCTGATCGAAATCCTGCCGCCACACCTGGTAGGCATGTGGGGGACTGCGGCCGATGGCGCGGCAAAACGCGAAGGTGTTGTAGCCGCTCTCGTTGTCCGCCTCGAAATCCGCGCCCGGCTTGAACACACCGAGCGCATGCACCTTGTCCAGAACGCCCAGCCGTTCGAACAGCGGAAGATTCATGGGCAGCAACGACTCACCGATGTGAAAGCGCGGGTGATGCTCTTTCTCCAGAGCGATGACTTTGTAGCCGCGCCGCGCCAACAGTGCCGCGGCGGTGCTGCCCGCCGGTCCGCCGCCGATCACCGCCACGTCGCAGGCCTCGAGCGGCATTTCAGATGGATCCATCATCTGCCTATTATTACTCATCCTGTATGATCGGCGTGGTGAGTCTCGTCGCCGACAACCTCGAAAAGCGCTTCGGCGCGACCACCGCGGTGGCGGGAGTATCCCTATCCGCGAAGCCCGGTGCCGTGCTCGGCCTGCTCGGCCCGAACGGCGCCGGTAAATCGACCACCATCAACATGCTGGCGGGGCTGCTGCGGCCGGACCGAGGCACGGTGCTCGTCGACGGCGTACCGCTCGGCACCGGCGCCGATCCGACCAAGCGTCGTCTCGGCTTGGTGCCGCAGGAGATCGCACTGTTCGAGGAGTTGCCGGCGCGGACCAACCTGGAAGTATTCGGCGCGCTGTACGGTCTTGCGGGACGCACGCTGGCTGCGCGGATCGGCGCCGTGCTCGAGCTCACCAGCCTTAGCGATCGCGCCGGCGACCTGCCCAAGGAGTTCAGCGGCGGGATGCGGCGGCGGCTGAACATCGCCTGCTCACTGCTGCATGAGCCGCAAATCCTGTTGCTCGACGAACCCACGGTGGGAGTCGATCCGCAAAGCCGCAATGCGATATTCGAAACCATCGAGCGGCTCGCGGACGCCGGGCACACTCTGGTCTACACAACTCACTACATGGAAGAAGTGGAGCGCCTGTGCGATCGCGTCGTGGTGATAGATCAGGGTCGCGTGCTGGCGGACGATAGCCTCGCAAATCTTCTGGCGAGCGTGCCGGCCGCCAACGTGCTGACCCTGGAATACGATATAGGCATCGACCGGGCGGCGCTCGAGCAACTCGAGGCGTTGCCGGGCATCACCCAGGCAACGCTTGCCGGAACACGTCTCAGCGTGGTGGCCGCCGACTTGAGTCTTGCCGCGCCGCGGGTGCTCGAGTGCCTTGCGGCGCGCGGCTTCCGCTGCCGGGCACTCACCAGCCGGCGCGCCAATCTCGAGGACGTGTTTCTCACCCTGACGGGGCGCTCGCTGCGCGACTCATGAGCAACGCACTGATCGCATTCCGGGCACTGGTGCGCAAGGATCTTGCAATATTCCTGCGCGACCGCCGCGCGCTGATGGTGAATGTCATCACACCGATCGTCATTGCTGCCTTTTTCGGATTTCTGTTCGGCGGAAGCGATGAAACCGTCCGGCAGTTACCCGTTGGGATCGATGACCAAGACGGCAGCGCCCTGTCGAAGTCGATCGTCGCCGACCTGTCGGCGGATGCATCGCTCGCCGCGAGCCCGCTGCCCGAAGCGCAGGCGCGCGAGCGCGTGCGTTCGGGCAAGCTGCGCGCGGCGATCATCCTGCCGCGCGGTTTCGGCGACGCGGCGACACGCGCGCTGTTCGGCCGTTCAGACAAGCCTGCGATTCAATTGCTCTACGATCCGTCGCAATCGTTCGTGCGCCCCATCATCGAGGGCCTGATCACTCAATACGTCATGCAGCGCGTGACCCAGGCGCTGTTTTCCGCAAATGGCAGCACCGAAATCGTCGACGAGTCGCTCGCCCGGGTTCGGAATAATTCCGAACTGTCGAGCGACAGGCGCGAGGATCTGACTTCTCTGCTCGAGGCCGTGCGGCGCTACCAGGCACGGGGCCCGGCGGCGGCGGGCCAGTCATCGGGCGGCGCAGGCATGGTGCTGCCCATGACAATCGCCAATGTGGCGGTCAGCTCCGGCCCGCAGTACAACTCCTACGCCCACTCGTTCGCCGGGATGAGCGTGCAATTCATCCTGTTCATGGGAATCGATGCCGGGGTGGCGCTGCTGCTGATGCGCCAACAAGGGGTCTGGCGCCGGCTCTGCACCGCGCCGCTGTCGCGCGGCGTGCTGCTCGGCAGCCGCGTGGCCGGCACTACCATCATCGCCCTGCTGATCCTGGCCGCGGTGTATCTCGCGGCCATAGCGCTGTTCAAGGTGCGCATCGCCGGCAGTGTCCCAGGCTTCTTCGCCGTGTCGGTGGCCTTCGCCGTGCTGGCGGCCAGCACCGGGCTTATGATTGCGGGCCTCGGCCGCTCGGTCGGCGCGACCCGCGGACTGTCCATGTTCTCGGCTTTGATTCTGGTCATGCTCGGCGGCGCCTGGGTGCCGGCATTTATTTTTCCGGGCTGGCTGCAGCGGCTCAGCCTGTGGGTGCCCACGCGCTGGGCGGTCGATGGCTTCGATGCCATGACCTGGCGCGGCCAGCCGTTCGAGGCCGCGCTCGCCCCCGCCGCCGTGATGCTGGGATGGTCGATGCTATTCGTGCTGATTGCCGTGTGGCGCTTCGATTGGGAGGCGGACTAGCCGCCATGATCGGAAACCGCCAATCACGGATCAAGAATTACTTTGCCGAGAATCGCATATTCTGGCTGCGCAGTATTATCGCGGGCATCATCGCCGCAGCCTTGCTGTTGACCGTCGCGGGCCGGCTGTTTTACCTGCAGGTGCTCAGATACGAGTACTACTCGACGCTGTCGCAAGGTAATCGCATTCGAAACGAGCCAATTCCTCCGAGCCGGGGCTTGATTCTCGACCGGAATGGGGTGGTTCTCGCCGACAATCAGCCGGCCTTCAACCTCGAGCTGGTGCGCGAGCAGGTGGGCGACGCAAAGGCGCTGGATTCAACGCTAGGGCAGTTGGTCTCGATCGGCGTGCTTCGCGCCGAAGAGGTTGGTCCTTTGCGCCGCACCGTCCTTTCGCACAAGGTGTACGAGAGCGTCCCCGTGAAGTTGCAGCTCAACGAGGAGGAAATGGCGCGCTTCGCAGTGCATCGGTTTCAGTTCACCGGCGTTGATATCCAGCCGCGGCTGACCCGTCATTATCCGTTTAATGAAATTGCCTCCCATGCCATCGGCTACGTGAGCGCGATCAACGAGGAGGACCTCAAGAAGATCGACAGCAGTGAATATGCGGGCAGCAGTCTCATCGGCAAACTCGGTGTCGAGGGCGCCTACGAGAAGGAACTTCATGGCAAACCTGGGTTCAAGGAAATCTTGGTGAATGCGGCCGGCAGACCGGTCGATCGCGTAGGGGATTACGCTCCACACTTGAACACTCGGTCGCCTGTCGCCGGAGTCGACCTAGTGCTTGGCATGGACATTCGTGTACAGCGCGTCGCCGAAGAAGCGCTGAAGGGTAAGCGAGCGTCCGTAGTGGCCCTCGACCCGAAGACTGGGGACGTCATAGTGCTGGCCAGCACGCCGGGATTCGACCCGAACGGTTTCGTGCGCGGCCTTACGGTTGCCGAGTATGGGGCATTGGCAAGCGACATCGACATTCCGCTGTTGAATCGTGCGTTGCGCGGAGCGTACCCACCTGGGTCTACGGTAAAGCCGCTCGAAGCGCTAGCTGCCCAGAAGTACAACGTCATAACTCCCCTTCAGGAGGAATTTTGCCCGGGATATTTCATCCTGCCAGGCAACAGCAACAAGTATCGCGACGACAAGAAGCATGGATTCTTGAACATGCGGCAGGCGATCGCTCAATCCTGCGACGTCTATTTCTATAAAGTCGCCCAACACCTGGGCATCGATCGGATGGACGAGTTTATGAAGGCCTTTGGTTATGGGGTGCTGACCGGCATCGATATCCCCGGTGAGAAGCCGGGTCTTTACGGATCGCCCGAATGGAAACGGCACATATTCAAGCGCACGGCCGATCAAGTGTGGTTTCCAGGCGAGACGATCAGTATGGGGATTGGACAGGGACCCATAACGGTGACGCCGCTGCAGCAGGCGCATATTGCCGCCGAACTTGGCGAGAGAGGGAAGGTGGTTGCCACGCCCCGCTTGGTATCGGCGATGCGCTCGCCGGGCTCGGATACCATCGTGCGACGAAGTCCCCAGATGATGAGTCCCATCGATATTGGGACGCCGGAGCAATGGGATGTCGTTTACGACGGCATGGTGGGAGCCGTCTCGCCAGGCGGTACTGCGTATCCCTTTCTTATAAAGCCGATTCGCTACAAGTTAGCCGGCAAGACCGGGACCGCCCAGGTATTTACGATAAAACAGACCGAGAATACTCGCGCGAAAATAACCGACGAAAGAAAGCGTGATCACGCGTGGTTCATCGCCTTTGCGCCCGCAGACGACCCGAAGATAGCGATAGCCGTCCTGGTGGAGAATGGCGGCTTTGGCGGTGCGACAGCGGCCCCTATCGCGGAAAAGGTTCTCGATGCCTATCTGTTGGGCCCAGAGGCCAGCGCCGATACCAAGCACTGAGTCCGCAGCGCTTGGTTACTTCACGATGCTCCAGACCGTGCCCGGATAAAAGCCGCTCTCGCCGCCGACGCCATACGTAGTGCCGTATATGAAGGTCGACTCGATGAGCACCTTGCTATAGGGGTACTCCCCGTTGGCATTCTGCGCAAAGGCATGCAGCAACTTGAAGGTCCATGCGGTCTCGCCGGCCGCAGGCGGTGTCAGCTTGAACACCTCGCCGGAGGCGCTGACGCCGTCGGCCAGTGTGGTGCCGTAAAGCGTGCCGTTGCTGTCCAAGGCAACCGTCTGCCAAGGGCCATTGCCGGTAAATCCTTGGGAGCCCGCCGGAACCGTGTAGATGACCTGGTAGTCGCTGCCGTCGGGATTCAGTTCAAAAACGTTCCCGTAGCTGGTATCGAATCCTGCAGTGGTTCCGTACAGCGTGCCGTTGGCCGCCTGAATCAACCCATCACGCGGCACTTCTCCGTCATTGCCGCCCGCGAAAGCGTGGAGTAAGGAAAAAGTCCACGTGCCGCTGCCACTCGCCGGTGCGATCAGGCGATACAGCGTGCCGTAACTGAATTCGCCATAGCCAGCCGATGTGCCATAGAGATTGCCGTCATGGCCCAGCAGGACATTGCCAAAAGGCTCGCCGCCATCATTGTTGCCGGTGAAATTATAAAGCACGGTTTCGGTCCAGCGCAGCGTGCCGCGCGCCGGTGGCGACAGTTTGAATACCGTGCCCACGACTCCAGTCCCGCCACCGGTCGTGGCGCCGTACACATTACCCGCGGCGTCCATGATCAGCGATCCCGACGGCTCACTGCCGTCATCGCCTCCGGTAAAGGTCCACAGAACCGTTTCGGTCCAGGCAGTCTCACCCGATTTGGGAGGCGTGAGCTTGAACACCACGCCTTGACCATCGGCGCCGCCGGCATATGTGGTGCCGTAGAGCACGCCGTCTGGCCCTAAAAATAATCCCGCCTGCGGGTTGCCGCCGTCTCTCTTGCCGGTAAACGCGTACAGCGTGGTCTGTGTCCAAGCGGTTTGACCCGCGGCGGGCGGTGACAGCTCATACACGACGCCATTGTGATCCAGGCCGCCGCTGGTCGTAGTACCGTAGAAGTTGTGCGCCGCATCGGCGATGACGCCGCCCTGCGGAAAGCCGCCATCATTGGCGTCGGTAAACGCATAAACGGTATGCTCCGGAGCGGCGAGCGCCGCGCTGGCAATCGAACACAGTGATGCGGCCCCAATGGCAAGTGCTAGACGCATTCAGATCATCCCCCTGTTGTTACTTATCGCGGCGTAATCATGCTAGCACCGCCGCCGGCGGGGCGATGGGGGCAATGCTGGGTCTTTAACTTAATCCGCCGCTTGTTTCAGCGCCGCCAGCACCACATCTCGGCTCGTCTCATCCGCAACATCAACCACGATTCGCGCCGCGCCGCTCGCCTTCTGATGAAGCTGCACGTGCACGCTCTTGGTCTTCAAGATCTCGCTGATCACCGGCAATTCCGGCCTGTGTGCGCCTTCCCCTTGCTTCGCCTCCGAGGATTTTCGTACCAGAGTTTCCGTCTCCCGCACCGACAATCCACGCTCCGCCACGAGCCGCGCCAGCCGCTCCCGCTCACCATCGCCTTCGAGTCCCAACAGGGCGCGCGCGTGCCCCATCCCCAGTGCCTTGGAATCAATCAGCCCGACCACGGGCTCCGGCAAGTCCAGCAGGCGAATGAGATTTGACACCGCCGCGCGCGACCTGCCGACCAATTCAGCCACCTGAATGTGCGTCAGCGAGAACTCATCGATCAAGCGCTTGAGCGCTCTGGCCTCCTCCGCCGCAGTCAGGTCCTCGCGTTGGATGTTCTCGATCAGGGCCAGCGCGACGGCTTCTTTGTCTGAAACCTGACGAACGATGGTCGGTATATCGGCGAGGCCCGCAAGCTTCGCGGCCCGCCAGCGCCGCTCTCCGGCGACAATTTCATATCGGGCGTCACCGGCGGTTCCCGCCGGCAGCGGACGGACAATGATCGGTTCAATCACGCCGTTGGCTTTGATGGACGCCGCCAGTTCCTCGAGCGGCTCCTGATGGATCTCTCTGCGCGGTTGAAATGCGCCCGCTTGCATGAGCGAGATCGGCAGCGTGCCGCCGCCGCGGCTCAAGGATACCGTGGGATCCGCGCCCAACAGCGACTGCAGTCCCCGACCTAGTCCTTTGGAGGGTGCGGTCATGCTCTATTGTGGCCCAGCCCACGGCAGCAGCACAATTTTGCCGCCAAGGCCGCCGCTGTCGATTCGGGCATGAACCGCGCTCGCAGAAGCGAGCGGCAGCCGCTCAACCACCATCGGATGAAGAGCACCTTCCCGCAAGAGCGCAAACAGCGCTGCCATGTCGGCCTTGAATTCGTCGGGGTGCTTCGATCTGCGGTCCGTGATGCTGTAGAAGACACTGCTGCGGCTGCCGAGAAGAAAGCTAAATGCGCTCCACAGCTTGAGACGCAGCAATCCAAGGCCTGCGGCGAGCAGGCCTTCGCCGCCGACAGCCATGGTTTGCGACCCGTAGCCCACCAGCAGTCCTCCGGGCGACAGGCATGCGAACGACCGGCCAAAGTGCGCGCCGCCAATCGCGTCGAAGACCATATCAACGCCGGCACCGCCCGGCCGGTCCGCGGTCAGTCGGCGCACGGCGGCGACAAAATCACCTGCGTGATAGTCGATTGCCGCAGCTCCGAAGCGCTCGACTACCGGAGTGTTCTTGGAGGAACACGTGCCGATCGCCTTCAGGCCAAGATGGCGCGCCAGCTCGAGCAGCGCCGTGCCGACCGTGCCCGATGCGCCGATCACAAGCACCGTGGCGCCGCGCGACAGGTTGCGATAACGAGTAAGCATCTGGTACGCCGTGAGATAGGCCAGGGGAACGCACACCGCTTCGGCGGGATCGATGCCATCCGGGATCGGCACGAGGAAGCGCGCCGGGCGGATCGCATACTGGGCATAGCCGCCGACCATACACAGATCAGCGACCGTCTGGCCCTCGAGCGATCCAGCTACGCCGGGACCACACTGTTCCACGATGCCAACGAGGTCATAGCCAGGAGTGAACGGCAGCGGTCCCTTGAAATCCGGATAGCGGCCGCGGCGAATCATCGTGTCCGTAAAACCCGTGCCGGCGGCGAGCACCCGGATGCGAACCTCCCCGGGGCCTGGATCGGGGATCGCCGGTTCCTCGGCCATCTCCAGAACTTCCGGGCCCCCAAACCGCGAGATTCGGAGGTGTTTCCAAGACATCGAGCTACGCCAACGCCGCCAGCACTGCGTCGTGCAGGCGGCCATTGGTCGCCAGCACCGAAGTCGACTGGAGTGTGATCGGCGCTCCGCCAAGGTCCGTAAAGCATCCGCCCGCCTCCGACACGATGGCCACGCAAGCGGCGATATCCAAGATGTTTACGTCGGTCTCAATCACTGCGTCGATTTTGCCTGAAGCCAACAGGTGATAGTGCAGGAAATCGCCGTAGCCGCGGATGCGGTTGACGCGCGCCACCAGCTGCCCATAGCGGCCCCACTGCGGGCCGCCGGCCAGGCTTTTCAGATTGCCCGTCGATAGCGCCGCCAATTCCAGCTCTGCGATCTGACTGACCGCCAGCGCTTGGCCGTTGAGATATGCACCGCGTCCTCTCTCTGCGAAAGCCACTTCGCCGTACACCGGGGCGCTGGAAACCCCCAGCATGATTTCGCCGCGCCGCATGAGCGCGATCTGCGTGGAGAACATCGGGTACTCGCGCACGAATGCCTTGGTGCCGTCGATGGGATCGACCAGCCACAAATTTTCGGCATCCATGCCGCGCGCCGCCGTT
>Ga0302311_10004651_pt1 | contig 14741 bp, 13 predicted proteins | sample III_Palsa_N1_3_FD_200449 | JGI IMG/M metagenome (GOLD analysis project Ga0302311, IMG submission 200449) | Peat permafrost microbial communities from Stordalen Mire near Abisko, Sweden - III_Palsa_N1_3 | ecosystem: Environmental > Terrestrial > Soil > Palsa > Peat permafrost | place: Sweden... | reverse complement strand
CCGGCGGACAGACGCGGCGCGAGGCCGGGCTGACGGCGATCCGCTATCGCCCCGACCCGAAATGCTATTTCCGCGGCGACGACCCGATCCAGTTGATGCGGGGCGTGCCCAAACTGATCGAGCTGAAGCTCGGCCTGCGCGAGGCCGACGAAAGCGGCGCGCCCTACGACCCCTTCACCTGCACCCTGATCATCGACGCCGTTTCGGCGGCTTCGCCCGACGAGCTGAAGGCGGCGTTCCGCTTCGTTCTCGACCAGATCGAGCTGACGCCGCTGGAGTCGGGCGAAGCGGCCCTCGATCAGGCCGAGCCGGTTGCCTTCACCGAGCAGAGCCTACGAACCCTGCGCGTCGAGACCGTCAAGCTGGAAGGGCTCGCGGCGCTGATCGACGAGCTGGTGGCGGCCAAGAACGGTCTGGCCGGGCTGGTCGGCGCCGCGCGCGATGGCGCCGATCCCCGCGCGCTGACCGCCGACCTGACGGCTCAATACGGCCTGCTCGACCGGCTGATCGGCCGCGTCCATCACTCGGTGACCGGTTTGCGCATGGTCCCCGTGACGCCCTTTCTGCGCCGCTTCCCGCGCCTGGTGCGCGAAATGGCGGCTCCGCTCGGCCGCGACATCGAGGTGATCGTCGAGGCCAGCGCGGTCGAGGCCGACAAGGATGTCATCGAACGGCTGTTCGAACCGCTGGCGCATTTGCTGCGCAATTCCGTCGATCATGGCGTCGAGCCGGCCGAGGAGCGCCTCGCCGCCGGAAAGCCGGCGCGCGCCACCATCACCCTGGCCGCCGAAGCGGTCGGCGGGCGGCTGCGTCTGAAACTGTCCGACGACGGGCGCGGCATCGATCCGGTGAAGATCCGCGCCGCCGCCGAGACGCGCGGATTGCTGCCCGCCGAAAGCCTGCGCGACTTGTCCGACCAGGACGCCATCGAGCTGATCTTCCTGCCCGGCTTCTCCACCGCGCAATCGGTCAGCGCCCTGTCGGGCCGCGGCGTCGGCATGGATGCGGTGCGCGCCGCGGTGCAGCGGCTCGGCGGCCGTGTCGCCCTGTCGAGCCGGCCCGGCGCGGGCACCCTGGTCGAGATGACCCTGCCGCTGACGGTGAGCCTGACCAAGATCATCGTCGTCTCGGATGGCGATCAGCAGTATGGCGTGCCGATGGACCGCGTGCTGGAGACGGTGCGCGTGGGACAGGCCGAGATCGTGCCGATCCGCGCCGGCCAGGCCTTCAATTGGCGCGACCGCACGGTGCCGCTGCTGGCGCTTTCCACTCTGACCGGCCGCGGCGCGGCGTCGGACGGGGAGCCGCGCCGGGGAGATCGCCGGGTGCTGGTCATCCGCGCCCAGGATCAGCCGGTCGGCCTCGCCATCGACGCCATCGTCGGCCGTCTCGATGTGGCCATGCGCCCGGCCGAGGGGTTGCTGGCGGCGATGCCGGGCCTGGCCGGCACCACCATGCTGGGCAATGGCCGGGTGCTGGTGATCCTCGATCCGGAGGCGCTGGTGGCATGAGCGTGCGGGCCGAGGGCGGAATCATCCATCTGGAAGGACATTGCGGCGTCGAGGAAGCAGAGACGCTGGCCGTCCTACTGGACGAGCCCGGCGCATGGGAAGTCGAGCTGTCCGGGGGCCTCCAGCTGCACGCCGCGCTGATCCAGGCCCTGCTCGCCTTTCGGCCCAAAATACGGGGCGCCCCTCCTGAAGGTGTGTTCAATAAGGATTTTCTGTTCCCGGCGCTTGCTTTGGCGTTGGACGACAGGTGAAGATCGATTCGCAAAGCTGATGGAGACAACAGAAAAAGATGACCAACACAGTTTTGATCGTGGATGACAGCAAGCTGGCCCGCATCGTCGCGGCCAAGGCTATCACCGCCACGCAACCGGCCTGGAAAAAATTCGAGGCGGGGAACGCCGACGAGGCGCTGACCTTGTTGTCACAGGAGAAGATCGACCTCGCGGTGATCGACTTCAACATGCCGGGGCGTAACGGCCTCGAACTCGCCGAGGAGATCCGCAAAATCCACGCTTCCATGCCGATCGCTCTCGCCACGGCGAATTTTCAGGATGAAATCATCGCCCAGGCGCACACCATCGATGTCAGTTTCGTCGCCAAACCGATCACCTCGGAAGGATTGAGCGGTTTTCTCGCCGGCGCCGCACTGAAACTGCGCGGCGTGTAATGACCGAGGCCAGCCTCGCCCTCGACGAGCTGGAGCGCGACGCTCTCGCCGAGCTGGTGAATATAGGCGTCAGCCGCGCCGCCACCGGCCTGCGCGCCATGGTCGGCGAGCCGGTGATCCTGTCGGTCCCGTCGGTCGAGGTGGTCAGTCGCAAGGCGGCGGCGACCCTGATCCAGGAGCGCGAAAGCGACCAGCTGATCGCCGTGCGTCAGGATTTCAACGGGGTGTTCTCCGGACGGGCGTTGCTGATCTTTCCGCAAGCGAACAGCATGGCCCTGGTGCGCGCCGTCGCCGGCGACGCGCTGCCGACCGAGGAGTTGGAGGCGCTGGAAGAGGAAGCCCTGGCCGAAACCGGCAATGTGGTGCTCAACAGCTGCCTGGCGACCATGGCCAACATGCTGCAGCAGCCGCTCGACGTCTCGCTGCCGCATGTGATCCGCGGCGACGGGCCGATCTTCTTCGAACTCAACGAGCGCGTCAGCGAGAATGGCGTGGTCCTGTTCCTGTACATCAATTTCGCCATCAGCGGCCGTAATATCCGCGGGTACATAGCCATGCTGATGGACCTGCCCTCGCTGGAAGCGCTGAAGACGCTGATCCGGGAATTCATCAACCGGGTCATGGGATCGGACGATCTCGGCCAATTCACCTGACGACGCCATGAGCCGCGACACGCCCCCCCTTCCGATCCCGGAGAACAATGCTGGCGAGTTCCTGGCCAGCGCGGTCGGCATCTGGCTTTGGGACGTGACGCGCAACAGGCTCTACGCCGACAGCCGCTTCGCCGAACTGTATGGCGCCGACCGGCGCCAGCTGGCGCTGGGCGCCTCAACGGACGTCTTCTTCAATCATATCCATGCCGACGACCGCATGCGCATCCGCATCGCCGTGGCCGGCGTGATGCACGGCGTCACCCAGTTCGCCCGCCAATTCCGCATCTCGATGCCCGACGGCAGCATGCGCTGGGTGGCGGCCGAGGGCCGCCCCGAAAGCGGAAAAAACGGCAGGATCCAGCGCTTCACCGGGGTGCTGACCGACATCACCGAGCAGAAGCATACCGAGGAGCGGCTGCGTGTCGCCCAATCGGCGGGCGGAGTCGGCACCTTCGAATATGTCAGCGGTTTCGGTACCGCCGACGTCTCCGTGCAATTCTGCATGCTGCTCGGCCTGACCCCGACCGACGCGGTGGCGCTGCGCGCCATCAATTCCGTGCTGCCGGCCGGCCATCCACCGCTGATCGGGGCGCCGGAGGACGAGCAGGAAGGCGAGCTGCCCTATCGCGAATTCAAGATCACCCGCCCGGATACCGGTGAGACGCGCTGGCTGGCGCGGCGTGGCGAGGTTCGCCGCGACGGCCCCGCCGGCGGCGTGCGCTTCATCGGCGTAATCTACGACATCACCCCCTTCAAGACCGTCGAAGCGAAGCTGCTGGCGCTGACGGAAACGCTCGAAGGCCGCGTCGCGGTGACGACTCGGGAACGTGACCGGGTATGGAACAATTCACTCGATTTGCTGGCGGTCCTGAGTGCCGATGGCCGCTTCCGCTCGGTCAGTCCGTCCTGGACCGAGATCTTGGGCTACCAGCCCGAGCAATTGATCGGCCATCGTCCCGGCGAATTCATGATCGAGGAGGCCCAGCCGGTCGACACGCTGCATCTGTCCAATTTCGAGAATCGTTACCGCCACCAGGATGGCAGCCATCGCTGGATCTCCTGGCGCACCCTGATGGAAGGCGACCTGATCTACGCCTATGGCCGCGACATCACGCAGGAACGCCACAAGCAGGATGCGCTGCACCAAGCCGAGGATCAGCTGCGCCAGGCGCAGAAGATGGAGGCGATCGGCCAACTCACCGGTGGCATCGCCCACGATTTCAACAATATGCTCACAGGCATCATGGGGTCGCTCGACATTATCCGCCGCCGCATCGGGCGCGGGCAGGTCGATTCGCTCGACCGTTTCATGGAAAGCGCCATCGCCTCGGCCCAGCGCGCCGCCAGCCTGACCCACCGGCTGCTGGCCTTCTCGCGCCAGCAGACACTCGACCCCAAGGCGGTCGATGTCGCCGAGCTGATCGAGTCCATGGAGGACATGCTCCGGCGCACCCTGGGCGAGACGGTGCGTCTCAAGACCAGCGCGCCGGCCGGCCTGTGGCGCGCCATGTCGGACGTCAACCAGCTGGAGAACGCGGTCCTCAATCTCGCCATCAATGCCCGCGACGCCATGCCCGAGGGCGGCCGGCTGTCCATCGAAGCCGAGAATATCCAGATCGACGAGGCCACCGCGGCCCGGCACGCCGAGTTCAAGCCGGGCGATTACGTGGTGGTCAGCGTCACCGATACCGGTGAGGGCATGCCGGCCGACGTGGTGGCCAAGGCCTTCGACCCCTTCTTCACCACCAAGCCGATCGGCCAGGGAACGGGGCTCGGCCTGTCCACCGTCTATGGCTTCCTGCGTCAGATCGACGGTCATGCCGATATCCGCAGCGAACCGCGGCACGGGACCACGGTCAGGATGTATCTGCCGCGCTTCGTCGGCGACACCGCGACCGACCAGCAGGATGAAGATCTCTCCCTGCGCCCGGAAGGCAGCGGCGAGACGGTGCTGGTCGTCGAGGATGAGGAGACCGTGCGCCTGCTGATCATCGAAGTCCTGGCCGAGCTCGGCTATCGCGTGCTGCAGGCCTCCAACGGCGAGGAGGCGATCCGTCACGTCAAGGCGGGCGGACCGATCGACCTGCTGATCACCGATGTCGGTCTGCCGGGCCTCAATGGCCGCCAGGTGGCCGAGATCGCCCGCGCCATCCGACCCGGGCTCCGGGTGCTGTTCGTCACCGGCTATGCCGCGAAAGCCACCGTGCGCTCCAGCTTCCTCGAACCCGGCATGGATCTGATCCCCAAGCCCTTCAATATGAGCGAGCTGGCGGCCAAGATCAGCGAGATGCTGACCCCGGCCGATTAGCCAGCCCCGCGGAGGGGGCAAGCGGCAGCGCGTCCTGAACCAGATGGACCAGGAAGCGGCCGGGCTCCTCCTCATAGATCATGTGCGAGGATTGCTCGAACCAGACCAGCTTCTTTCTCGGCGCCTGCAGCTTCGCGATCCAGCGTTCGACCAGCGGCGAGGGCGTCGTGTAGTCGGTGCGGCCGGCGAACATCAGCACCGGACAATCGAGCTTCGTCAGCGATGAGAAATCCGCATCCATCATATCGCCGATCAGCTTGGGCAGGGTGAAGCCGCTGCCCTGGTCGATCGCCTTGAAATCCGCATCGCTGTAATCGGGGGAAATCCTCTCGGTATTTTCCAGCGGATCGTAGCTGGTCCGGCCATGAATCAGCGCGCCGAAGCGGATCGACCATTTGCGCTCGGTACCCAGCTTGTCGAGCGGCATCGAACCGTCCGCCTCGGGATAGGGAGCGATGGCGGCAAGCTCCTTGATCGCCTCGTCGTCGCCGGCCTTGCGCGCCTGGGCGACGGTCCAGCCATAGCTGAGTTTCTCGCCCTCCTTCATGTCGATGATCTGGCCGACGCCGATATAGGCATAGAGCCAGTCAGGGCGGCGCTGGGCGAGCGATAGTCCGACCAGCGATCCCCAGGAATGACCGAGCACGAAGATCTTGTCGCGGCCATAGGTCTTGCGCAGATACGCCACCATCTCCTCGGCATCCGCGATCATGCGTTCCTTGCTCAGGGTCGGCGCCACCGTGGCCGGATCGTTAAGCTCGTAGGTCTTTCCTCCGCCACGCTGGTCCCACTGAACCACGGTGAAGTAATCGGCCCAGGCCGGCTCGTAGAGATAGCGGTTGGGCAGGTCCGGCGCGGCCGGTCCCCCATGAATCACCAGCAGGATCGGATTGTCGCGATCCCGTCCGCGCACCGTGATCCATTGCTTGATGCCGCCGATCTCGACCGCCTTGGCCTCGTCGATGCCGTGATCCGAGACGATCTTGCCATACTCGGCCAGGATGGCATGCGGATCGGGCGGCTCTCCCGCCCCGGCGGCCAGCGCCGCCATCGCCAGACAGGCGGCGAGACTTGAGCGAATCCTCGTGAACATGTCCTCTCCCTTATGATTATTGGGGTTTTAACGTCGTCGTCAGCACCGCCAATTCGGCGAGATCGTCGCGCAGCGTCTCCCACAGGAAGGGCAACGCTTCGAGATGGATGGCCGGATTGTCGGCGGCATGGCGCACGATGCCGTCGCGCGCCGCGGCGACGGCCGCGCTCAGCGCGTCGGTTTCCGGCGCAGCACTTCCCGAACTCAATCCGTCCGCCAGCGCGGCGAAATGAGCCCGCGCCGCACCGACCGCCGGCTTCAGCGCCGCTGCGACTTCGGCGGCGAGCGGCGCGCCGCCGAGTGCGCGCGAAATGAAGACGATAGTGCCGTGGGTGCGGACCAGCGACTGGGCAAAGCCTTCGCCCTCCCCCTTGTCGCCGCCCAGCTGGCGCAGCGCCGCCACCAGGTCACGCAGATCGCGCCGGATCTTGCCGTTGAGCCGGGCGAATTTGTCGCGCGCCTCCGCATCGTCGGGACGCACCGCCAGCGAAAGCAGATTCGCCAAGGGCGTCATCAGCGCCGAAGCATCGCGCCGGACGATGCGCGCCGGATTGGCGGGCAGCAGCACGCGCGACACGAACAGCGCCACGGCTGAGCCAAGCCCGACATCGAGCACGCGCAGGATGGCGACGCCGGCTCCCTCCGCCCCCGACTTGCCCGAACTCGCCGCCGACAGCACGATCATCGCCGCCATGGGCGCCGCGCGGAAGGCGGCCTTGTCGGCGGAGAGAAATCCCATCGGCGCCATCGAGAAGAACAGCAGCAGCCAGTCCGGCACGCCGACATTATGCAGCGTCGCGGCCGCCAACCCCACCGCCGCCCCCGCCAGGGTGCCGAGCAGCCGATCGCGCGCCGAACCGCCTGCTCCTTGCGCACCGCCGCGGGCGACGATCACCGCCGACAGCACCGGCCAGAAGGTCTCATGCACATGCAGCAACAGCCCGACCAGATAGGCCAAGGTGGCCGCCACCCCGACTCGGGCGGCGATCAGGAAAGAGTCCTGATGCTGACTGTAAAAAATGCGGAGACGGGCGATCATGCCCCATCAAGCGGCCATGATCGCTTCCGGTTCAAACGAAATTTACAGGGCCGTAAGCGCCGCCTTATTGGCGGCCAGCCAGGCCTCGAAGCTCTGCGGCGCGACGCCGGTAAGCGTCTTGTAATCCCCGGTCACGTCGGCCAGACCGCCTTGAGCGGTATTGGCATCGAACGAGGCGAACATCCGGGCCAGCGGCTCCGGCACGCCATGCGCCACCATGCCCTGCACCAGCCTTTCGACCGGCACAGGCACGACCGCCAGCTTCCGGCCCGTCGCCTCCGCCACCAGGCCGGCGATCTCGGCGATGCCGTAGGCGCGCGCGCCGCTCAGGGTCAACGTGGTCTTGCCCTTGGTCGCGCCCGCCAAAGCGGTCGCGGCGGCGCGGGCCAGGTCGTCGCGGGCGATATGGGCGATGCCGCCGGTGCCGGCCGCGCTGTACCAGCTGCCCGACGCCAATGCCGACGGCAGGCTGAAGTACAGATTCTCGAAATACCAATTGTTGCGCAGCACGGTCCAGTCCGGCAGCGCGCTTTGCGCCAGGGCCGCCTCGGTGCCGGAATGGTCGGGGGCGAACAGCACCGCCGAACTCTCGGGCTTGGGCATCGAGGTATAGACCACATGACGAACATCGGCCTTCTCCGCGGCGGCGATGGCGGCCTTGTGCTGGACCAGGCGGTGGCCGGGACGATCGAGCGTGTCCGTGCTGATGAGCAACAGGCGTTCGATGCCGGCAAAGGCGGCGGACAGCGAGGCCGCATCGTCGAAATCGGCGCGGCGGACCGCGACGCCCTTATCGGCCCAGGCGGCGAGAGAGTCGGACTTGCGGGTGGCGGCGGCAATGCGGCCGGAGGGAATATTCAGTGTGTCGATCAGGTGATGCAGGACGCGCTGGCCGAGCTGACCACTGGCGCCGGTAACGAGAAGATCGGGGGAAGACATCGGGAACTCCATAGTCAAATTGAATGCTGGTCTCTTTTTGAGACTATGGATAGAATAAGCCTGTCGAGCGCGCCGTAAAGAAGGCAGCTTGCCGGGAGATAGGCACTCAGAGGTAACCATGAGCGATTACGCCGCATTCACCGCCCAACGCTATCGCGAGCAGAAGGACCTGCCCGACATCTGCCCAATCCGTGACGTGCTCGACCGGATCGGCGACAAATGGAGCTCACTGCTGGTCTTCACCCTGGCTGAACGCTCGCACCGTTTCGGCGAATTGCGCCGCGCGATCCCCGACATCTCGCAGCGCATGCTGACTCAGACCCTGCGCGAGTTGCAGGAGGATGGACTGATCAGCCGCACCGTCCATCCGACAACCCCGCCCAGCACCGAATACGCCTTGACCGATCTCGGCCGTTCCCTGGTCGAGCCGTTGACGGCGCTGGCGCGCTGGGCGGAGAGCCGCCACGATCAGATCAAGCAGGCGCGCGCCGTGTACGCCGCCGCGTCGGCGGCGTGACGGTGCCCTTGCGCAACCCATGGATCGGGTTTTCAACCAGGTGCCAGGAGACCATCGCGACCGCTGTGGCCAACGCTACCGAGCACAGCGTGAACAAAAGAGGATTATGAAACTCAGGGAACAATGCGACCAGCGATTGTTGGAGCGGAAAGCCGTATAGGTAGACCCCATAGGAATAGTCGCCCCGGTGATAGAGCGGGATTTTCGGTATCGGCGTGAGGCCGATCCATACCGTGAGATAGGCTAACGCTGGCCCGAACAGGATTGTTCTGGTCAGCGCGGCATCTTCTGGAACGATGCCATAGGCGCAAAACAGAAGCGCGACGATACAGAGAATGGCACTTTTTTTGTTAAATATGATCTTGTGGCGGACGAGATAGATCAAGGCGCCGTACAAGAAATAGATATACATTCCGATGTGTGAAGGCAGCGCAAAGTTGGAAAATATCTTGCCAAGCGGCAGACCTTGCCAAGAAACGCCCGCCACGTCTTCTTTAGAAATGCCGGCTGCATTGGAAAATATGATAGCGCCGACGACCAAGGCCACCAATGCGATGCCTACCCACGGCCGTCTTGATGGGCGTAAGGCGATCGCCGTCGTCACCAGGGCATAGCAAGCAATCTCATAAGGGAGAGACCACAGAGACGCATTGATGGCGTTTGGGTCGGGGTTAGCTTGAAAGACGCCTGGAAGGTGGTAATGCATCAACCAGAAGATGTTTAAGCAATACCCCCAGAATTCATGGTCCGAGAAATAGTTTGTGAGCGACATGACCGTAAATAACGGCCCTAGCACCAGGGCAGCCAGCGCCGTGTCGATGACGAGGGCGGGAGCGATACGAGCTACGCGGTTGACGGCAAAGCGAGAGAGCGTGTTTCGGAGAGCGCTACCGGTAACGAGAAAGCCGCTCAAGACGAAAAAAGCCGGAACCAAATCTTCTATCAGAAGGCTGATCGGCTTAGGGAAAACCGGCCGCTCTCCTAAGACAAGGAAGGTATGCCCGCAAACAACGCCGATCGCGAGAGCAATACGCAGGGAGTGGAAACCGGGCCCGACACCGCCGTAACGGTCGAGCTCGGTGCCGATCGTGCGCTTATCCCGCCTGGAGAGTGCGTCCATGTTTCTCAGACGACCCTTAAGCCGGCTTTATTCCTTAGCCTAGGAGCTGTGGACTCTTTGGGAAACCCCCAAGAGTCCACAGCTCCAAATGGAGTCATGCCTTCGTCAGCCCTTCCAGTTCCACCAGCACCTCCTCGCTCAGCGACAGCTTCGCCGCCGCCACATTCTCCCGCAGATGCTCCACCGACGACGTGCCCGGAATCAGCAGAATATTGGGCGCGCGGTGCAGCAGCCAGGACAACGCCACCTGCATCGGCGTGGCGCCCAATCGGGCGGCGATCTTCGACAGCCCATCCGACTGGATCGGGCTGAAGCCGCCCAGGGGGAAGAAGGGCACATAGGCGATGCCCAACGCCGCCAGCTCATCGACCAGGGCATCGTCCTCGCGCTGGATCAGATTGTACTGGTTCTGCACGCAGACGATCTCGGTGATGCGACGCGCCTCGGCCAGCTGCGCCGACGTGACGTTGGACAGGCCGATATGGCGAACCACACCTTTGCGCCGCAGCTCGGCCAGCGCCTCGACCTGGCGGGCGATCGACCCTTCGGACGGCGTATGGATGGCGCCCATGATGCGGATATTGACCACATCGATGGCGGCGAGCCCGAGATTGCGCAGATTGTCCTCGAGTCCGCGCGCCAGATCCTCCGGCTCCTGCGCCGGCAGCCACGCCCCCTCGCCGTCGCGCACGGCGCCGACCTTGGTGACGATCAGCAAATCGTCCGGATAGGGCGATAGCGCCTCGCGGATGATCTGGTTGGTGACATGCGGGCCGTAGAAATCGCTGGTGTCGATATGGTTCACGCCGAGCTTCAGCGCCTCGCGCAGGACAGCCAGCGCCGCGTCATGGTCTTTCGGCGGGCCGAACACATGCGGGCCGGCCAGCTGCATGGCGCCATAGCCCATGCGGTTGATGGTGCGGCCGGCGAAGGAAAAGGACAGGTTGGGCATGACGGAACTCCTAAGGGGGTGAGCGGACTATCCCTCGTCTTGTCCCGTTTGATAATCCGGCTCAATATGCACGGGCTGTTCGAAAGGATGTACAGTGGGGCCCGATTTCAACGATCTCGCCGCGTTTCTCTCGGTGGCGCGCACCAAGGGGTTCCGCGACGCGGCGCGCATCAGCGGCGTGTCGGCCTCCGGCCTCAGCGCCGCGGTGGCGCGCCTCGAAGCGCGGCTCGGCTTGCGCCTGCTCAACCGCACCACCCGCAGCGTTACTCCAACCGAGGCTGGGCAAAGGCTGATCGAGCGGATGACCCCGGTTCTGGGCGAGATGGAGGCGGCGTTCGACGTGCTCAACGCCTTCCGGGAGCGCCCGGCCGGCACGCTGAAGCTCAACGTTCCGGCCAGCGCCGCCCGCATCGTGCTGGCGCCGCTGATCCCGCCTTTCCTCAAACTTTATCCCGACATCCGCCTGGAGGTGGTGGTCGAGGACAGTTTCGTCGATCTGCCGGCGGCCCAGTGCGACGCCGGCATCCGCTATGACGAGCGGTTGGAGCAGGACATGATCGCGATCCCGATCGGCCCGCGCATCCAGCGCTTCGCCACTGCCGCGGCACCTGCCTATCTCGACGACCATGGCCGGCCCGACCATCCGCGCGACTTACTGGCCCATGCCTGCCTGCGCGGCCAATTCGCCGGCGGCGCCAAGCCGAGCTGGGATTTCGAGCAGCAGGGCGAGGTGATCAAGGTCGATCCCACCAGTCGGCTTCTGGTGCGGCCGGGCGGCTCGATCGATCTCGCCATCAGCGCCGCGATTGCCGGGATCGGCATCATCCATCTGTTCGAGGATATGCTGCGCCCGCATCTGGAGAGCGGCGCGCTGGAGCCGATCCTGCAGCCCTGGTGGCAAAATTTTTCCGGCCCGTTTCTCTATTATCCGGGCCGGCGGCATCTGCCCGCGCCGCTGCGCGCCTTCGTCGATTTCATCAAGACGCAGGCGCGCTGACCCGTTCGAGCAAAGGACGCAGATCGGCGAAGCTCGGCACAGTCACGCCGTCGACCTTGCCGCCATCATCCCATCGACGCACCCGCACCGCTTCGCGATGAAAGGGCATCGATTCGAAATCGTCGATACCGGCCTCGTCGAACGGTCCGCCCTGCAGCGCGAGACTGTGCCGCGACGCCGGCGACAGCCGTGCGAAATAGGACAGATCGGTCGCGCAAAGATAACGCTTGGCCGCCACATGCAGCCGCACCGCCTCGACCACCAGGCGCGGGAAATGGCCTTCCAGCACAGCGGCGCCGCCCTCGTCATGATGGCGGTCCGCGGTATCCTCGGGGCGATATTCCCCGCCCGGACCAGCGAGATGGCCGATATCGTGCAGCAGCGCCGCCGCCACCAGCGCCTCGGACGCATTCTCCGCCATCGCCAGCGCGGCACATTGCAGCATGTGCTGGGAAATGGTCACCGGCTCGCCGAGATAGGCCTCGGCGCCGCGATGCAGGAACAGCGCCTCTAGGCGATCGATCAAACTCATTTTGCACTCTCCTCTTCGAGCGCGGCCAGGCTGGACAGCAGGCCGTCCTTGTCCGCGTAGCATCCCTGCAGCCAGCGGTCGCCGCCGCTGGTGAAAGCGTCGCGCGCATGCAGCACGCGCATATTGTCGACAATGAACAAATCGCCCGGATCGAGCCGGAAGCGTAAGCACAGGGCCGGATCCTCGATCAACTCGGCCAGCCGGCGATAGGCGGCATAATAGTCCGCCATCGCCTCGAACGGGATATCGACGAAGGGCGCGGCCGAGCGGTTGTTGAAGCGCACCGCCAGCAGCTCGCCATCGGGGCCGAGCTCCAGCAAGGGCCGCTTCGAGCGCAACCGCACGCCGGCCGAGCCGGAATAGTCGAAGCGGGCGCAGTGCCTGGTCAGCAGCGAGAAAGCGTCCGGGCTCTCCGCCTGCAGCCGCCGCGCGGCCTCGAACCCGTCGACCAGCACCGAACCACCGCCTTCGACACTATTGCGCAAACAGGCCAGGATCTGCAGGCCGGGCGCCGGGTCGCGATAGGGATTATCGGTATGGGCCTGCAGGCCGAGATTGGTGTAAGCGAGATTGCTGGCGTTGACCTCGGCCCGCACGTCGAAGATCCGGCCGTAATTGGTCTCGCGCACATGGCCGAACCAGGCGGCCACCTCGGCCACCATCCCTTCCGACGTTGGCGCGCCGGTCAGCCGCGCGAAGCCATGGCGTCGCACCGCCGCCAACCAGCGCCGCCGCGCCGTCTTGTCGTCCCGAACCGCGTCATACGCTTCGACCGGCAGAGTCGCGCCCGACGCCGCGTCCCAGCGGGTCACCTGGGGGCCGGTCCAGCCGATATCCTCGGCGCGCGGCCGGTCATAGGCGTGGGAGAGCAGCCAATCGGGATCGAACTCGACCCGCTTGCCCTCCGGCTCGAAGCGCAAGCTCAGCGCCCCGCCGGTCCAGGCGGCGTAAGCGATACGGGTCTCCGCGGGGATGTCGAGCAGGGTGATCAGGCGCTGACCGTTCGAGGGGCTCCGGGTCTGGTCGTCGCGGGCATTGTCGCGCAGCCACAGGGCATGGAAGCGTACCGGTCCGCCTCCCAGGACGACTTCCAGGATGGCGCCATCCTCGATCAGGCGAAGCGGGGTCATGCGTAGCTCCTCGCGGCGACGGGGACGGCAGGCGACTGGCGCAGGAAAAAGAACGCGGCGAAGATCACGCCGACCACGCCGATGAGGCTGGTGGCATAGGCCCCGGCAATGAAGAATTGCAACCAGTCGAGGGTGAAATGCCCGAAATTGCGCCAGAGCAGCACGCCGACACTGCCGAGATAGCCGGCCGAATCCGCCACGTAGATCAGAAAGCCGGCGGTCCCCATGCGTCCGCTCGCGGCGACCAGTCGATCGAACAGTACGGCGTTGATCGGGTTGTAGGCCATGTAAAGGCCGGACCCGGTGGCGATCATCCAGGCCAGCGGCGAGATCAAATGCGCCTGGAAGGCCAGAGTCGACAACCCGATCAGCGCGCAGCCGCCCGCCACCATGCCGTGGATCACCATCAGGGCGCGGCGATTGTCCCGCACCGAGATCACCGCGCCCATGGCGACCAGCGCCACCACCGCCACCGGCAATTCGCTGGCGGTGAATACGCCCGCCTCGCCGCCGAACCCGAGCGCGGCCCAGATCTCGGCGGCGAAATTGTCGCGATAATCACGGAAAGCGGTCAGCAGGATGTAAGCCAGCACGATGGCCGCCAGGCCGGCCGCGTAATCGCGCAGGAATTCTCCGCGCTGGAGGGCGTTCATTGGCATCCGTTTGACCCGTTCCGCCTCGTCGCCGGGATTGGGCGACGGCAGCGCGCTCAACACCCAGACCGAGGCGAGCAGCAGGGGCAGAAACAGCGCGCCGGTCACCGCCGGCATCCAGAAGCGGTCGACCGCCAGGGCCTGCATCAGCCACAGGCCGATCGACTTCAAAAGTCCCGACGAGACGATGAAACTGGCGCACAGCATGGCGGCCAGCAGCTCGGAGACGCGCCGCCCCTCCATATAGCCATAGACCAGCCCCCAGATCATGCCGAGCGGCAGGCCGTTGAGAAACATCGCCGCCACGTTCCACGGCGCGGGCAGCAGGGCGAAGAGGATCAGCGCCAGCCAGGAAACACCGATCAATCCGATGATCGCCTTGGCGCGCTGATCGGGACGAATCTCCGAGATGATTTTGACGCCGATGAATTTCGACAGGGCGTAGCCAGCTACCTGGGCCACCACCAGCGCAATCTTGTAATCCAACGCGAAATGCCAGCCCGGCACCGCGTCGAAGGTCGCCGCCGTGAACGGCTTGCGGAAGGCGTACATGGCGAAATAGGTGCAAAAGCCGGCCGTGCCCGCCACCGGCACGAAAATCAGCGGGTGAGCCTGGGCGAGAAGACGTCG
>Ga0302311_10004647_pt1 | contig 14745 bp, 20 predicted proteins | sample III_Palsa_N1_3_FD_200449 | JGI IMG/M metagenome (GOLD analysis project Ga0302311, IMG submission 200449) | Peat permafrost microbial communities from Stordalen Mire near Abisko, Sweden - III_Palsa_N1_3 | ecosystem: Environmental > Terrestrial > Soil > Palsa > Peat permafrost | place: Sweden... | reverse complement strand
GCTGTGATATTGCATAAAGCGATTCCACAACGTAACCCGCATCTCGCGATCCACCGCAAAAATGCCCAGGTCGACCCGGTCAGTCACGGTTCCCTCAAGCGAATTTGCAATCTTTTGCATCATTTCAATTCGTCCTAGTAGGGGCGACTAAATAGCAGCACGAGATATGCCCAAGGCTATCTGAAAATGATGCCGATTGTCTGACTTTAATTAAAATCGAGATCAAGGATAGCTTAATCGGTCGATCATCGGTGCAGGATATTTTTATTTTTTAAGGAATTTTAATTTATTTTGCAAAAATCAAGCGTCAATCATTCGATGATTTTTTATATTTAAATTTAGCTACTGAAATTTTAAAAAACATGCGATGCTGGTTCAGCGAGTCCGAATTTTTTAAAATTGCAATCCGAATCTCAAGTCGGGCAAATGCTCATTGCAAAGTTTGGGGAAAAAACGCACCGTTGTAGTCATGAGAAATCATAACCCTGCGCCCTCAATTACCGAGCTCTGAATAATTCTTCATGAGATGGCTCAGCATTAAGGATAACTATGTCTGATCTCACCGGAGGCACGGGAATCGATAACCCGGTCACGGAAGTCGTCCGTCCACCCGTGATCCTATTCGTTGACGACGAAGCAAATATCCTTTCCGCACTCAAACGCTTATTTCGTTCATCCGGCTTCAAACTTCTCACCGCCGAGAGCGGCTCGGCTGGCCTTGCACTACTGGCGGAGGAACCGGTCGACTTGATTATTTCCGACATGCGAATGCCTGTCATGAATGGGGCACAGTTCCTGGCGCAAGCAAAAAAGCAATATCCCGAGGCGATCCGAATCCTGTTGACCGGTTACTCCGAAATGGACGCAACCATTTCGGCAATTAATGACGGCGGCATTTACCGCTATTTGCAAAAACCCTGGGACGAGCATGATCTGGTGCTGACGGTGCAACAGGCGTTGGAGCAACAAGAACTAAAAAGAGAGACCGCGCGGCTGACCGCCATAGTACAGCTGCAGAACGAGCAGCTTACCGCTTTTAATAACCAACTTGAGGTGCAAGTTGCCGCGCGTACCGGCGAGATCCAACAAACGGTGATGTTTCTCGAAAAAGCCCAGGAAGATCTCAAGCAAAATTTCATGACCATGCTTAAGGTGTTTTCCAACCTGATCGAGTTGCGAGCTGGAATGCTGGGCGGTAATTCAAGTCGCATCGCGGAGCTATCGCAGCGACTGGGCCGGAAATTCGACATGAGCGAGATGGCCGTGCAGGAACTCATGGTTGCGGGACTCTTGCATGCGATCGGTAAAATCGGCTTGCCGGACGATTTAATTCGCAAGCCGCAGGACCAATTGACCGCAGAAGAACTCAAGCAATTCCTGGCTCATGCCGTAAAAGGGCAAATGATATTGACACCACTGGAGTCGTTTGCCGGTGCCGGGCGCATCATTCGTCATCAGTATGAACGCTTTGACGGACGTGGAACACCGAATGCGCTGGCCGGTGACGCCATCCCGTTGGGTGCGCGCATCCTTGCCGTAGTACGTGACTTCGAAGCCTTGCGCTCCGGCGCCGTGACCGCAAAACCGGTTCCTGACGAACGTGTGGTACCGGTTTTGCTATCGCAACGCGCACACCGATATGATCCGCTGGTGGTTGACCGCTTCGTCGAATTGCTCAGCGAACCCGGGGCCTTGGAACCGTCGGGCACGCGCCTGATTTCATCGCATGAACTTAGCCCTGGCCTGCACTTGGCGGAAGATTTGATGAGCCGTGAAGGCGTGCTGCTACTCACCAAAAACAGCTTGATCACACCGCATTATGTGTCGCAAATCCGTAAGTTCGAAGAGATAGATAACGCCCCTTTGCGGATCCTGATTACAGTCGGTCTGACGGACAGGCCTCGCGTCGATGCACCCGTCGCACACTGAGACCGCACGCTACTGAACTACCCATTGATGCAATAACGTCCACCTAAGATATTTCGCCGAAGCCGGGAGGATCCATGCTTTTATATTTTGTCCGGATATTTTCAATATTCGGCCTTTGCTGGTGCGCAATCTTATCCGCCTATGCGCACGATGCAGCACCACCGTCCACTCAGGGCGCCGTTCAAAGCGGCGTACTGAATCTGACGGAGATGCAGCAAATGGTTGCGAAGGCAAGCGAGCACGGCTTACGCTGGAACGGACCGTTGTCCGGGCCGCCCGGGCGACCGGGTGCGACGATCGCCATTATTTGCGAAGATTTGCGTAACGGAGGGATTCTGGGCGTGACCAAAGGCATCAAAGAGGCCGCCAACGTGATGGGCTGGAAAACCAAGGTCTACGATAATGACGGCACGGTAGCCGGTCGCCGCGATGCGGACGCTGCCGCACTGGCATTAAAGCCAGATGGAGTCATCCTGGTCGGTGCCGATGCCAAAGAGCTAGGCCCCCAGTTGATGCCATTTGCGGAGCAGGGCATACCCATAGTCGGCTGGCACGTCGCCCCTGTGGCCGGTCCGATTCCGGGTAGTCCTGTCGCCACCAATGTGTCGACCGATCCCCTGGATGTTGCGCGTATCACGGCCATGGCGGCGGTGGTGCAATCCCAGGGACACGCCGGGGTCGTGATATTCACAGACAACCATTTTGGCATCGCCAAAACCAAAGCCGACGCCATGGCGGACGTTATCCGCGCATGCAAAAGCTGCAAACTACTCGGTATCAGCGACGTCGCGATTTCGAAAAATGCTGAACTGATGCCCTCGGTAACGCAGGACCTGCTTTCCCGCTATGGCATGCAATGGACTTATGCTCTGGCCATCAATGACATCTATTTCGACTATGCCGCACCGGAACTGACCAAAGCGGGGCGAGCAAGCAATAGCATCAGCATGCTCTCGGCCGGCGACGGTAGCGCTGCGGCCTTTCTGCGCATCCAGGCCGGAACCTTCCAAACCGGGACGGTTGCCGAACCGCTCAATCTTCATGGCTGGCAACTGGTCGACGAACTGAATCGACTCTTGGCACACCAGCCCGTCACCGGCTACGTGTTTCCGGTTCATTTGGTTACGGCCGAAAATATCGCTTTCGATGGTGGACCGCAGATGCAGTACGATCCTGACAACGGCTACCGGAGTATTTACCGACGTATCTGGCAGCGCTAGGAGAGGATCGATGCCTTTTTCGGATATGCGCCGTCTGCTGTTGCCGCGATCGCTGCGGCGGCAGTTCATCCTTGCCGTGGCAGGATTGGCGCTGTTGATACTGGCGGGCGGCGTGACCGCGGTCTACGCTTTGCGCATCGCCACCAGTGCCACTCAGCGGTTGACCAGCGAACAATTATTGCGGATGCAGGAAGCGCAGGATCTGGTCAAGAGCACCTTGCTTATTGAACGCGAATCCTATCAACTCGAAAATACCGAATCGGTCGATGCAATGCGTGGCAGCTATGCCAACATCGTCAAACAACTCGCCGTGTTCGACCGCCTTTCGGACCAGCTTGTCGATGCGGACGACGATATCGACGTACTTGACCTACATCAGTCCAGTCAATTGTTCCGCAATACGGCAAACATCGTGGCGCAGTTGCGCGAAAGCCAGTTGCAAGCCGCAGTCGCACACACTCAATTACGCGGCAGTCATACCTCGTTGCAGCAGCAAACCGGAAGCATGGAAAAATCGGGACCGCAGTTCCGCGACGCATTGCGCCGTCAGGCTGGAGCCATGGTGGCATCGGCCCAACTTCAATCCGATCGTTTCACCCGGAATTTTCGGGACTCGGTACAGGAATTGGCGAAAACATCGGCACGAAATCAGCGCTGGGTCATGCTGTTGCTAGCAGGCAGCTTGCTGTTTGCTTGGCTGGTGATGCACGGCTTTTTAGGGAAGCATGTCCTTTCACGCCTGCAACTGGTTAGCCGCGGTCTGCGACTCAATGACATTGGCGACGGATATCCGCTCGTTCCGGTAGAAGGAAACGATGAGATCAGCGAAATGGCGCGTGCTGTCGAGCAATTCCAAGAAGATCGCCGGCAGTTGGCTTTGACCAATACGGCGTTGCAGGTCGAGAAAATCCGGCAGGAAGAATTGATCCGCAAGCTGGCGGAAGCCCACAGCCAATTGCTGCAGTCAGAAAAAATGGCATCCATCGGCCAACTTGCAGCCGGAGTGGCACACGAGATCAACAATCCGGTCGCCTTCGTGAACTCCAACCTCAGCACCTTGCAGCGTTACGTGGCGGATCTGTTCAAGGCGCTGTGGGCGTATGAAAAAAGTGAAGTAGAGATGACGCCGGAAACCCAGACGGCTATCGCTGAACTGAAACGAGCCATCGATATCGCATACGTGCACGAGGATGTCACCAGTCTGCTGCTCGAATCGATGGAAGGTTTGCAACGGGTCACCCGCATCGTACAGGGCCTCAAGGATTTCTCCCATGTGGACGCAATGGAGAAACAATGGGCCAACCTTGAAAAAGGGCTTGATAGCACCATCAACGTAGTGTGGAGCGAGCTTAAATACAAAGCCGAATTGATCAAGGAATACGACGCGATCCCGGATATCGAGTGCATCCCTTCGCAACTCAACCAGGTGTTCATGAACCTGTTGATTAACGCGGCGCAGGCGATCGAGGAGCACGGCCGGATCACTCTGCGCACTGGACAGGATGAACAGAGCGTCTGGGTGGAAGTGGAGGACACCGGCAAAGGTATCAATCCGGAGCATCTGGCCCGGATCTTCGATCCTTTTTTTACCACCAAGCCGATAGGTACCGGAACGGGATTGGGCCTGTCGATCTCATATGGTATCGTCAAACAGCAGGGCGGACGAATCGACGTTAAAAGCATCGTCGGAAAAGGTTCTATTTTCAGAGTGGTGCTGCCACGCCATGCGGTCTTGGCTTGAGGATTCGCGGCTCACGCATATGAGCGATAGCGTCGATTTGAAAGGGGCTGTTCGGCCAGTCCGCTTATTAGCGAACAGTGAGACGTTACCGCAGGCCGTTCCTTATCAACGCTTCTTCGTCGTATCCGTAATTCCATCGTAGCTCACTATCTTGCTCGATCCCCCGTGATGAAAAGAACGCGGTTAGCGAAACAATAATGCCGCTGCTTGTCTTGCAACGAAAAGGTTGGGCACGCACGTTATGCTGCCGAGCATCCTGAGCAACGATACGTCCGCTCGGCTCGAACAGGAAAATTGTGTTCATAAGACTCAAAACATTTTCCCCATTCACCAAATATTCCTGCGCCGTCGCGGTAGCCTTCGCAAGGTAACGCCGGTCCGCGATAGTTATCAAGTCTTTCGGCTCCAGCAGCGTACCCCCATATATTCCTATACACACGCCCTCTGGAATGAAACGTTTGGCGAACACTCCCCACTGGCCTATCAGCGCCTTTTCTTGCGGGCAAAGCAAATCATCCTGGCTCATTCTGCGACTATAAAGATTCGCGAGATACAAAAGCGAACGATCTGCATTGGACCGTAATGGGTCGATGTAGGGTTTTATGCCTTCGAGCAGCGCCGGATCCAGACCGGGATTTGCATCGAACTCAACAATAGCGGGTGCGCCATCCGTCCACCGAAGCGGATAGTCGCCATCCAACTCGGCGCTGTATTGCCGTCTGGGGTCGATAAACTCGCGCGGCGCCAAGTCCCTTAGGACATGGTTCACGGTACCCATTGCGAGCTTAAACATCCGCAGTTCGTGATTGGCGCGGGATACACCTTCTTTCCCTCCCGATGCAGCAAGTGCGAGACGGCTTTGCGGAGATATTATCCGGCGACTTTGCTGGAGAATTGCATTCGCGATTGACCAAAAAGCATTTTTTTTCCCTACGGCATCGTCAATATTATTAGCTGCCTCAAATCGCCGCAGGATATGCATTGTCAAAGCACGACACTGGTCCTCCGCATTGTTGTGCCGCGCTACGATTTCGTTCAAATCGGAGGCGTCCAAAGCCTGTTCCGGCACGCTTGTCGCTAGCGAAGTGGGGAGGGGCGGCACAGGTTTTCTCCAAAACAGCGGCACAGGCCGATTGTGGCTGGCGCAATGGATTTATATGATCAGGGGCGGTGTGCATGAAGGATTACTGTCGTGCGAAGTTCTGTACGCAAAAGAGAACTGATTGCTCGCGTGAACAGCATGCCTTGCTCATGGACTGGTCGAGCAAGGCTGTTGTGCCGCCGGAAACGACCACTTACGCACACCTGGGAGCGGAAAGCAGTGCTGGCGATGCGGTGGCGGCCACTTACCGGTACGTCGATGAAAACGAGGCTGACTTCAACAGTGCTCAGTTGTTCTGGAACCGCAGAATAGGGGTGTCTGGATGGCTGCCGAGAACACTGATTAAATTCAAAATGTTACATTTTGGGCTTATGGTGCGATAACTGCAAATTGAGGTTGCGATGCTTACTATTTCATTGCCGGAAGAGCTGGAGGCGGCTGTGGTTACGGCGGCGCACCGGTCTGGGCAGTCGGTGGATGAATATATGGCGGCCGTGTGTGCTGATGCGTTTTCCCTTGAGGTTGATCGTGCGCGACTTGATTCGTTTTTGTCAGGAACTCCGGCGATTACGCATGAGCGTGCTCGGGATTGGTTGGTTGAGCTTGCAAATGGTGTGCGTGCTGAATGCCCGCGTTGATTTGGCATCCGGACGCTTTGGGTGATGTAGCCCGGCTGTACTGGAGTGCTGTTACCGGTGCAGCGTTGTTGCGGGTCAGAATTTTTTTCGATTTGGTGGTCATGTTGGTCTCGCTGCGGCTTCGTATTCTCGCGTGAAAAAAAGAAGCCACGTTCTATGGCGTGGCGTTCAGGGGATTTTCGGTGCGAAGTGAGCGTTTTGTTGCGGCACAGCAAAACTCGATTTAAGTTCGATAATTTGTATTTCTATTCGGGTAAAAATGTGAGCTTTAATCGCTCACTAACGCACCTGTTATTACGCAAACATGCGGATAGACAGGCGATTCACGGCGTTAGTGAGCAGGAGAAAACCCGTTGCAATAATTTCCTTTAATGGCTTACGGCGTTCTTCTTCTGTGGCTAGTATCAGCATGGTTTCTCCGGGATTAATACCGGCCTCTCTTGCGAGTATTAGCGCTGTTCTGTAATCCGGTAACCGCTGCCCTTTTGCGTATCTGTCTAGAGACGGCTGCGGTATACCGAGTTCTTTTGCTGCCTTATTGACCGTTCGGCCTTTAAGCGCCTTTGCTATGAATTCGGCATATCCCATAGAAACTCCCAATTATAAAGTTGCTCCGAACGGAGTAATATTGAGTTATTCCAAACGGAGTCACTCCGGTTGGGGTACGTCAAGTCTACCAGTTCCACGCAAAAGGTAAACCGGCCGGGTCAGTGACCGTGTTTCGCACAGTTCGCGATGATCGATCCGGTTGATGGCGTAGGGTGATCTCGTAGGCCTTGGCAATAGATGGCTACCGCTTGGCTTTTGGTCTCTTGTTCCTGTTCTTGTTCCTGTTGCTTCGCTTTTTCGGCGTTTAGTTGTTCGTTGGCCTGTAGCTGTGGTGTTCCCGATAGTTTGGCGCGTGCTTGTATTTCCAGTTGTTTTTGTCTGAGTTCTTCCGCGATGTCTGCTTGGCCTTGTGGTTTCGTCTGCCTTTGTCGGTTGGCGGCTTTGTTTTCTTGGTTTTGTTGCGCTTGCGCCTGGGCGTCGGCTTCCGCTAATTGTTTGGCTGACAGTAACGCCCAATAGTCTTGATGGGTTTTGACGGCTTCGGCTTGTAATCCAGCTACGTCCTGCTGTTCTTCGAAGCTTTTTGAACGTATCGCGTCGAGTGGTTGCGTGGTTTGTGTATCTGGCTGGTTTTGAGCGTGTGCCAGTGACGCAATGGATAGCGCGGTAAAGATAATAATTTTTGTTGTCATTTTGTAAGGTTTTTTGTGTGGGATTTGGCTTGTTCTGATTTTAATTAAGTAGGTCGGGTTTTGCTCAGTCTTTGACAGTTGTATGTATTACGTAAGGATTGCGGTTATGGCTAAGTGTCCGGCGGATGTTTCCACTATCGATCTTTTTGACCCTGACGCGCCGATTATTAGACGCGGTTCGGTCGCTGAGGTTCGCCGCCGTGATGTGTCGTCGCTGAGTGTTGAGGTCGTCGCTGAATTGTGTGTGTGGTGCGGGGTGGATCGTGCCGGTGGTTGCGGTGCGTGTAGTGATTTGAAGTCGCAGTAAAAGCAGGGTGGTAGGCAGGAAATTGAAATTTAACGAATCGACTACGCGTAGTAGTCCTAAATGGAGTAACGAAAAATGGCCGTCGAAAAAATTCAAATCATGAAGATTGCGAACGAAGAAATTACGACTCGCAAGGGTGTCAAGCGTCAGATGCGTGTTGTTCACTGCTTTGTGCACTCCGAGCGTGTGCATGAGGAAACCGGCGCTGTTATCGATGAGTCGTTTGTTGCGAAAACGGCGATTTTTGATGACGACTTGAAGCTTGAGGCCGGTCAAGAGTATGTCGTGAATTATCGGCTTGCGGAAGGTTACGGCGTCGATGCTGGTCGGTTGGTGCCGCGCATCGTGGCTTGGACCCCTTTGATTAAAGCTAAGCCGGTGCCTAAGCCTGCCGGTGCGCCGGTTTAATCGTGTCTTGGCGCTGCATGTGTATCGAGTGTTCGGGCTATGAGTCCGAACCAGGGCCTGACTGGTATCGCGATTTGTTGGTTGGCGCGGTGGGTCGTCTACGTGAGCGTCCGGCAGATCCGGCCATTGCTCGGGAGGCCGGGTTTCTTGCCTCGTCCGCTTTGTTGGCGTTGGGTGGTTTTTTAGGGGAATGGTGATGGTCAGTTTGCCTCCTGATGGAATGGAGCAAGTCGCGGCTCAGTTGCAGTTTTTGAACTTGATGCTGTTCGTTTATTTGGTTTGCAAGGGCGTTTCATTCGCTGGGTCTGTGTTTTTCCGCCGTGATCCGCCCGTTAAGAAGTCGATCCGTTCGAATCTGGCCCGGTCGAACGAATCCTAATCTGGAGGGCCTGGAGGTTGTTATGAAACTGTTTCAAAAAGCAAGTGATGTGGTGTTGCGTGCGAGTGTTGGTCTTGCGTTGGCCGGTGCATCGGTTGCCGCATTTGCTCAATCCGCTGGTACGGGTACGTCTCAGGCGTTTAGCGATACGGCTATCGTCGCGTCGATCAACTCGGTTGGTTCGGATTTGATCGATGTGGGCGGTGCCGTTCTGGGTATCGTGACCGTGGCCTGGGGTTTCAAGGTGGTCAAGGGTTTTCTCGGTCGTTGATTCTGGCGACGGTGTAAGTGTTGGTCGGGGCGGTATCTGGTGTTTCGCTGGGTGCCGCCCTTTTTTCATGTGTGGCCTTTGTGTGAGGGGCTGGTGATGCGTCGAGTCTTGCTATGGGTGGGCGTGTGTATCGGCTGCGTTACGTCTTCCGTTTGCCATGCTCAAGCGTCAGCGGTCGGTGTTGAGGTTGTTGTGTGTGGTCCGGCGTCCACTGCAAACGTGTCTGCTGCCGGTCGAGCCATTTCGTGCGGCACTGATGCAAACGGTAACGCGCTTGCTGTTCAAACCAGTTCGGTTATGGTCGCGATGGATGCGAGTTCCGTTTCTCAGCCGGTCGAGGGTGGCGAGCAAATTGGTGCTGATATTGGTGCTGCGGTGCTGTTGGTTTTGTCCGTTGCGTTTTGTTTCCGCTCGATACGCGACATGCTTAATTCATCGTCAGAGGGGTGATCGTGGAATGGTTCTATTTATGCGTTTTCGTCTTTGTGATCACCTGCTGGGGCGCAGGCATGATCCTGTTTTCCTGACGCGGTTCCTGCTTATTTGGGTGCTGTTGGTTGCCCTTGCCGCTTCGCTTGTTCCAAATTCTGCCTGGGCGCAATCCACTGTTGCGCCTAGTTGTCCTAGTACTGGCACCGTGACTTTTTGGTTTGATGCTAATTGCGGTGCGCTTCCTGCTGGTTCCAACAGTGGGCATTCCAGTACTACAGCGCAGGTTAGTCAGTTGCCTGAGAATGCAATTTGTTCTACTGCTGCTGGTGGTTCGTTCCTCGTTCCCTTGACCTATTCCGAGGGTTTTCAGGGTTGCAAGGCTCCTGGGGTTCCTTCTTGTTCTAGTGGGACGTCTCAACAGGTTTGGGTCGTTACGGCTACTGCCGCCTCGTTTCCGTCCACGACTGCTCCGACACCTGTTTCTAATTTTCCTGCGCCCGGTGATACAGGTTATGCATCTTCGGGTGGGTGTGAGGTCTCCTTTGTGTCTGGCGGTGGTTTAGTTGACGGTGCAGACGGTGGTCCTCAGTGTGTTGATGGTTCGACGCCAAATTCGTCAGGAACGTATAACGTTTCGTGTCTGTATAACACCACGGAATCCGGGATGCTTCCGATTACTGCTGATAGTCCTGCGGGTGCCTCGGCACCTGCTGGTGCGAGTGCCCCGGAACCTGCGTCTTCCGGTGGTGCTAGTGCGCCTAGCGGCAGTTCGGGTACTGGTACAGGGTCGGGGGATGGCGGAACCACTGGAACGGGAACAGGGTCCGGCACTGGAAGCGGTACAGGTACAGGTACAGGTACAGGTACAGGTACAGGTACAGGTACGGGCACTGGAACCGGCTCTGGTAGCGGAAGCGGTGGTACTACTGGGACTGGTAGCACGGGGACTACTACCGGCACGGGGGGCGGGTCTGGTACGGGCACTGGTGCTGGTACGTCCGGTGGCGCGTCCGGTTCAGCCGCTTGCTCCGATCCTAACTCCGTGTCGTGTGCCGATTTTGGCTCGGCTACTGCTGGGTCCATAGGTACGGGCGGCATTGGTGTCTCGTTGTCGTCTGTTTCAGTCGGTGGTCCGGCGAATGCTGTTTGTCCTTTGCCAGCGTCGTTTTCGATGCTCGGTCAAACGTACACGATCTCTTATCAGCCCATTTGTACCGTGGCTCAGAACGTACAGCCGATAGTGCTTATGCTTTGCGCGTTGAGTGCAATGCTGATCATTCTTGCGGGGGTGAAGTCGTGACGACGCTTGCCGCTTTTCTCATGTCCATTATTGGGCCGTTGGTTATTCAGGCGTTGATAGCTCTCGGCGTGGGTGTTTTTACTATCACAGGTATTGATCTTGCGGTGAATCAGGCGGTGTCCTGGCTCACTACCGGGGTCGGTGGTATACCGGCCAATATCGCGAATGTGATGGCGATGGCTGGGGTGTTTCAGGGCATGTCTTACGTTGTCGGCGCTGTTACCACTCGCATGGTGATGGCGGGCGCGTCGTCTATTAAGAAGTGGTTTATCCAATGAGCATTACGCTTGTCACCGGCACGCCTGGGAGCGGCAAGACGCTCTACACGGTCGATTACATTGCTCGCCAACTTAAGTCCGGACGCCGTTTGATGGTCGATGGCATCCGCGATTTGGCGATTGAGCATGTCGATGTGGATGAACCTTGGTTGAGGCGCTGGCATGAGCTTGCTGCGCACAATGATCTGATCGTGATCGATGAGGCTCAACGTATTTATCCGCCCACTTCAATTAGTCAAAAAGTCAGTATCGATATTGAACAGTTGCACGTTCACCGCCATAAGGGCGTCGATTTCATCCTGATCACCCAACACCCCCAGCGTATCAGTAAGACTGTGCGTGATTTGGTTGGTCGTCATGTGCATGTGCGTCGGTTGTTCGGTATGAAAAGGGCGATGCTTTATGAGTGGGACCATTGCCATAACATCAGCAGTTTGGCCGGCGCGGTTAAAACGATGTGGTCGTTTCCGGCGAGCGTGTTCAAGCTCTACACCAGCGCTGAGGTTCACACTAAGCAGAAGGGTGTGATTCCAAAGGCTTTGTTTATTGCGCCCGTGGCGCTTGTGATTGCGATCGTGTTGGCGTATCGCGCTTTCGTTGGTGTCAACAGTGGTTTCGGCTCGAAAAAGCCCGTCTCGGTAAATCACGTTGTGGCTGGATCGAATGGCGCGGGCGAGGGTGGTGGCGTGGCTGGCGCTGGTGGTTCCGTGACGTGGCATGTGGTGGGGCGGTATATGGTCGACGCTGATGCATACGTGGTGCTTGCTGATGGTTCCGGCGTCCTGCGAGTTGAGCGGCCGGATGGTTTTCAAGGTGGCGGCATTCATACGGCGGGTCCGGTCGATGGCGCCAATACAGCATCTTGGACCGGTAAGGCTCCATCAGCTAACGGGGTGAAATGATGAAACGATGGCTTGTCGGATTTTTCACCTGTTGCGCAGTTAATGCCTATGCTGATGGGGTGCTGCCTCCGTTACCTTCGTCCAGTGCGGTGCCGGATATCGAGGCGGGCGTGTTGCATACGGTTGTGGCAAAGCCGGTTGGTGCGCTGCCTCGTGTGCATGGCGGTATGTTCGATCTGCGCTTTGTCAATGTCGGCCAGGTCGTGGATCTGATCTATGACGATGCGCTCAAAGTGCCGCATGTTATTTCGTCGGACGTGTTGCAGGACCCGCGGTTGGTGTCCTTCCAATTCGATACCAGCAAGGGCGATTTACGCACCTTTGTACTCACCTTTTTAGACTCGCTCGGGTTCAAGGTCGAGACGCGTGATGGGGTCGATTTTGTTTCGGTTAAGTCAGGCTCCGGCAAATCTCAGTCTGAACGTGATGTGTTCGTGTATCGGGTAAAACATCGGCACGCGTCGGAATTGTCGAGCATGGTTCAATCGCTGTTTGGTGCGCGTGCGTCGATGCCGTCTGCTGCTGCAAATCCGGTTTCCGGCGCTGTTGCTGCAAGTGCGCCTAATGTCTCTGCTGAGATGTCGTCTCCCGCGGCTAACGGAAATTTGCAGTTATCCGTGGGCGCCGGACCATCCGATGATGAGGTGGTGGTGTCCGGCTCGGCGCGTGATGTGGCGATGGTCAAGAAAATCCTGCCGGACCTCGATACATCGATTGGTGAAGTGGTGGTGCGCGGGTGGGCCTATGAGGTTGACGATGCCGACAACACAAACTTGGGTTTTAACGTCGCATCAAAGCTGCTCGGCGTTGGCGTATCGCTTGGAGCCGGTTCTACCTCGTCCGATTCAAATGCGTTGCAGTTTGGTGCTGGCCGTCTGAGTTTTGCGATTTCCGCGCTCAATGCCGATTCTCGGTTTAAAGAGGTGTCGTCGCCTAACGTGCGCTGTGTGTCCGGCGAACAGGTCAAGCTCAATGTGGGGCAACAGGTGCCGACTGTCAGCGCCATCAGTTATCAAGGCACCAGCGGCACGCCGGTTCAATCGATTGAGTATCAGGATGCCGGTGTCATCTTTTCTGTGCTGCCTACGGTCGTGGAAGATACGATCCAACTCAAAATCGACGAGGAGATTTCCAGCTTCGCGAGCACCACAACCGGCGTCAATGGGTCGCCGACTAAAAGCACGCGTTCGCTTCAAACCGTGGCCGATTTAAAGGACGGTGAGGTCATTGTGTTGGGCGGCCTGATCCAAGATCAAACCGCCAGTTCGAGAAGCGGTGAGGGCTTCCTACCGGCGTTCTTGGATGGTCGCAGCAAGTCAAAGGCGCGCACAGAGGTCGTGCTGGTGATCCAGGTCGAGAAGATTTAAATTTACGGCCGTGAATTCTTACAGCGTCTAGCGTTGGGAGTGTCCGGCTCCGATCGGAGTGATAGAAGCTCGGACTGTCTGCGGAGTTGCGCGCTGTGTCGCACGGCTAGTGCGGCCCTGCCGGATCGAGTAGCGGGTGAAACCACGGGCTTTAATCGCAGGCTAGGGCGTTTGCGGAACCGCCCCTCACTGCTGACAGGTTTTAAGGTTGGAAAGGCGTAGCGGTGCCTTTAACGGCTCGATGCAGCGCCCGCCGTGGGTGTGGGTGGTGCAAGGGCCAGCGTGCAAGGTGCGACCGCATCACGTGCGCTTTGCGCACAGAGGCGGGCGCGCGTAGCGCGCCTAAACTTGTACCTCTAACACTTAACGGAAATAGGTAGTGCAACAGTCGTTTGCAGCACCGTGGAAATAGAAAAACCCGGCATTCGTTGGTAGCGAATCCGGGTCGTGAAACACATCACATAGGGCGGTATGCGACATGAATGATCGTATTGTAGAACATAAAAGCCCTTCTTATCAAAGCCTTGTGCTTGAAGCTGGCTCGCCGCAGATCCTCAATTCTATGCGCTGTCAGGGTGAGCCTCTGGAGACGTCCGACTACACACCGTTTGAGGATGAATATATCGTCCGGACCCAGCGGTTCGCGGACGGTCAACAGGAGGTGGTCGCGTTTAGCGTGGCCGTGCAAAGGCACTTCCAGAATTTACGGTTACGCCCTCGGGGTGTTCGAGGCGAACGGCAGCCGCTCAAAAATGAAACAGCCGATGAGGTCGCTACCAAGGCTGATAAATCGGTACGCACGTCGATAGAGCGCTCCAAGCGCATGATTCGCAAGCGCTGCAAGCAGATCCGGGCTGATCGTATGCTAACGCTGTCGACTCGCGTTAATGAGACCCGTATTGAGGTGTGGTCGAAGTGGTGGGATGCGTTCCGCCGCCGGCTCAACAATATTCAGGCATTCCACTACGTGGCGGTGCTGGAGCGTCAGAAACGTGGCGCTTGGCACATCCATATCGCCGTGAGCGGCCGTCAGAATTGGAAGCTGCTGAGGTCTGTGTGGATATCGGTGGTTGGCAAGACTGGCACCGATGGTGCGGTCAATGACAGCATTCGAAGCTATAACAAGCGCTGTGTGTTCCGTAAGGTCGGCGGTAAGGGTCGGGCTATGCGGCACCTGATCGCTACGTACATCGCTAAGTACGTTGGCAAAGGCGCTAACGATATCGGGTT
>Ga0302311_10004644_pt1 | contig 14751 bp, 11 predicted proteins | sample III_Palsa_N1_3_FD_200449 | JGI IMG/M metagenome (GOLD analysis project Ga0302311, IMG submission 200449) | Peat permafrost microbial communities from Stordalen Mire near Abisko, Sweden - III_Palsa_N1_3 | ecosystem: Environmental > Terrestrial > Soil > Palsa > Peat permafrost | place: Sweden... | reverse complement strand
TCTCGGAGAGCGATTTGTCGCGCAGCTTCAGAAAGGCGCGCATTTCCGTGTCCTTCTTCCCGTCGGGCGTGAAGGTAAAGGCGGCGCGCCAGACGTCCGCGTCCAGCTTTTGGCAAATGATATCATCAACTTTGCCGGTTGACACGGTGACGATCGCTTCGACGGGCAGGCGGTCGGACAGCGACGGGATGTCACCCCCGGTGAAGTCCAGCCAGAAACGCAGGGGAGCCTTGTGGTCGTCCTTGGCGGCGTCGACGGGCACGACCGGGCCGGTGCGCGTGCCGACCGTCCGGCCGAAACCATAGGGCAGCGCCGTGGCGCCGGGCAGGGTCGTGGCGCGATAGGCGAAGGCGACGGGCACGCCGGCCTTCACCGGCGTCTCCGGCACCCAATAGGCCGCCATATTGTCGTTGATCTCGTCGTCGCTCGGGATCTCGACCAGTTCGACCGCACCCTTGCCCCAATCGCCCTCGGGCTCGATCCACAGGCTGGGCCGGCGCTGATAATGCTCGATCACGTCTTCATACTGGTGGAAGTCGGTCTCGCGCTGCATCAGCCCGAAGCCCTTGGGGGCCTGATCGCCGAAGGCGCTGACGCGAAGGGTCTTCGGGTTCATCAGCGGCCGCCAGACCCATTCGCCCGTGCCGGTATGCAGTGCCAGCCCATCGCTGTCGTGCACCTCGGGGCGCAGATCCGAGAACGGCCGGTTGCCGAGCTTGCCATGCAGGAACATCGAGGTGAGCGGCGCCATGCCCAGCTTGTGGATGTCGAGCCGCGGATAGAGCACAGCCTCGACCCGCATGCGCGTACTGGTGTCGGGCGAGAGTTCGAAGCGATAGGCGCCGGTCGTGCTCTTGCTGTCCAAGAGCGCATAGATCACGACGGTGGTGGCGTCGGGCGACGGCCGTTCGATCCAGAATTTGGTGAAGGCCGGAAATTCCTCGCCCTGCGGTCCCGCCGTATCGATCGCCAGGCCGCGGCCGGACAGGCCGTATTGCTCGCCCCGGCCGATCAGGCGGAAGTAGGAGGCGCCCTGGAACACGGCGAACTCGTCGAAATAATCCGGCCGGTTCAAGGGGAAATGCAGGCGGAAGCCGGCAAAGCCCATGTTCTGGTCGAAATTGGTCGCGAACTTGTTCGGACCGAAATCGAACATCGCCGGGTTGTAGCCGATCTCACGCACTTCGCCGCTCTCGATCGTATGGATCGTGACCTTGCGATCATACTGAAAGCCGCGATGGAACATCTGGATCTGGAACAGGCCGCCGTCGGTCCACAGCGCCTGGTCCGCGCGAAAATCGATCATGCGGAAATGCGCGTAATCCAGCGTCTTCAATGAATCCGGCAGCGGCGGGCTCGAGCCGTCATAGGGCTGCTTGGCGAGCTGGACCGCCTGATCCTTGACCGTATCGAAGGTGAAGCCGGCGGAATCGGCGGCGCACGCCGGCCCGGTGATCGCGCCTGCGGCTGCGGTGCCGGCCAAGGCGGCGATGAATTCACGACGTCTGATCTGCATGTTCGATCAACAGCCTGACAATGCTTTAAGATCCTTCAGGACCGATACGAGATATTGCGCAGCGTCGTTAACGCCTGGCGAGCGATGGCACCGGCATGGCTGCCGTGCGAAACCGCCTTTTCCTTCTTTCTAGCCCGACCCATGGATCGAAGGCGAGCCCCGCGCCGTTGGATTTCATGGATCGCCACCCGTGGGACCTTGGCTGCGCGTGGTTGCTTGGAAGATGGATGGGAGCCGGCCCTGGAACAGTCACTCGATCTCAGCCCACCGCCGGCGCGGCTGGGCTGGAGCTATTTCATCGATTTCGACGGCACCCTGGTCGATTTCGCCCGCACGCCGGGCGAGGTGACGGTCAGCCAGGATCTGCGCGCGCTGCTGCATGCGGCCCATAGTGCGGTCCAGGGTGCGCTGGCGATCGTCAGCGGCCGGCCGCTGGTCGAACTCGATCATTTCCTGGCATTGCCGCATCTGCCGATCGCTGGCCAGCATGGGCTGGAATGGCGCGACGCGTTCGGCTGCGTCTCGCGCATGCCGCGTCTCAGCCTGTCGCCCCATATCGTGCAGGCCGCCCGGCAATGGGCCGCCGACCGGCCGGGCGCGCTGGTCGAGGTCAAGGATTTCTCGGTGGCGCTCCATGTCCGCTCTGTGCCGGCGCTGATGCAGGATGCGCTTGAGATCGGTCGCCAGCTGGTCGCGAGCGACCCCAGCCGGCTGATGCTGCAACCCGGTTCGTTCGTGGTCGAGATCCGCTGCCGCGGCGGCGACAAGGGCGACATCGTCAATCGGCTGCTGCGCGACCGGCCGTTCCTCGGCCGGCGCCCGGTGTTCATCGGCGACGATCTGACCGACGAGCACGGCTTCGCCGCGGCCTCCCGCGGCGGCGGCTTCGGCATCCTGGTCGGCGGCGAGCGCGAAACCAGCGCCCGGCACCGCCTGGCGGGCCCGGCCGCGGTCAAGGCCTGGCTCCGGCCGCTGGCCGAAGGCACCGCATGAGCAGGCTCGTCGTCGTTTCCAACCGGATCGCCCCCGTCGGCGAAGGCGGCCCGCCCCAGGGCGGCCTGGCGGTCGGCGTGCTGGAGGCGCTCAGGGAACAGGGCGGCGTCTGGCTCGGCTGGTCCGGCAAGATCGTCGAGACCCTGCCCGACAAGCCGCGTTTCCGCACCTTCGGCAATATCACCATCGTCGAACTCGATCTGACCCAGGCCGAATACGACACCTATTACCTGGGCTATGCCAACGGCACGCTCTGGCCGGCCTTCCATTACCGGCTCGACCTGATGGAATTCTCCCGGCCCAATCTCGACGGCTACCGGGCGGTCAACAAGCGTTTCGCCAAGGCGCTCGATGGGCTGCTGCGGCCGGGCGACCGGGTTTGGGTCCATGACTATCACCTGATCCCCTTGGCGACCGAGCTGCGCGCGCTCGATATTTCGCTCAAGCTCGGGTTCTTCCTGCACACGCCGTTTCCGGCGGCCCAGGTGCTGCTGGGGGTGCCGTGGCACCGCGATCTGGTCGAGCATCTGGCGGCCTATGACGTGGTCGGCTTTCAGACCGAACGCGACGTCGCCGGCATGCGCGACTATCTGATGGTCGAGAACCATGGCGTGATCGATGCCGACGGCCAGGGCGAGGCGTTCGGGCGCAAATTCATCGCCCGGGCGTTCCCGATCTCGATCGAGACGACCGGGCTGATGAAGCAGTCGGCCGACATGGAAAGCTCGCCCCAGGTCAAGCGTCTGCGCGCCAGCTTGCGCGGACGCAAGCTGATGATCGGCGTCGATCGCCTGGATTATTCCAAGGGGCTGGTGCGCCGGATCAAGGCGGTCGAGCGGCTGTTCGAGGTCCATCCGCAGTTCCGCAGCGCCGTGACCTTCATGCAGATCGCACCGCCGACCCGCGGCGAGCTGCATCAGTACCGGGACATCCGGGTCGAGCTCGAACAGCATTCCGGCCGCATCAACGGCAAATACGCCGATTATGACTGGATGCCGGTCCGCTATATCAGCCGCTCTTATTCCCGGCGGACGCTCGCCGGCTTTTACCGGGCGAGCGCCATCGGGCTGGTGACGCCGCTGATCGACGGCATGAACCTGGTGGCGAAGGAATATGTCGCCTGTCAGGACCCGGAGGATCCGGGCGTGCTGGTGCTGTCCTGCTTCGCCGGGGCGGCGCAGGAGCTGAACGGCGCGCTGATCGTCAATCCCTATGACTTCGAGGCGGTCGGCGATACGCTGGCCGGCGCCCTGCAGATGACGCTCGGCGAGCGGCGCGAGCGGCACAAGACCCTGATGGACCGGCTGAAGCGCTGGGACGTCACCGCTTGGCGCAAGGCGTTCGAGGCGGCTCTCGCCGCCGCCTGACGCCAACTTCGGAACAGCACCTTCCCCATGCGAATTTCTACGAGGACGGGAGGATGCCATGACCGACAGACACTATCGGGCGCTTCAGGGTTCGGAGCGCAAGCCGCCGGCCGGCGCCAGCCTGCTGGGTCCGGTCGATCCGGCGCAATTGCTGACGCTCAGCCTGTATCTGAAACCGCGCGAGACGCCGCCGGCGGGGCAACGGTTCGACCGGGCCGAGTTCGCCCGGCGCTATGGTGCGGCGCCTAAGGATATCGCCAAGATCGAGGCCTATGCCGCCGACCACGGGCTGGTGGTGGCCGACGTAGATCCGGCGCGACGCCTGGTCCGGGTCGCCGGCACGGCCGAGGCGCTGGGCCGCGCCTTCCGCACCCGGCTCGACCGCTATGGCATCGCCACCGGCGAGCATCGCGGCCGCAGCGGCCCGCTCTATCTCGGCGACGACATCGTGGACCTGGTGCAGGGCGTGTTCGGCCTCGACGATCGGCCGCAGGCGCGGGCCCAGTTCCGCGTCGCCGCGGCCCAGGCCGGCGCCACCAGCTTCACACCGCTGCAGATCGGCGCGCTCTACGGCTTCCCGCCCGGCGCCGGCGCCGGCGAGACCATCGCGCTGATCGAGCTGGGCGGCGGCTTTACCACCGCCGACCTCAAGACCTATTTCACCGGCCTGGGCGTGACGGAGCCCAAGGTCACGGCGGTGCCGGTCGACAGCGGCCGCAACGCGCCGACCCGCGACACCAGCGGGCCGGATGGTGAGGTCATGCTGGATATCGAGGTCGCCGGCGCGCTGGCGCCGGGTGCCGGGATCGCGGTCTATTTCGCGCCCAACACCGACCAGGGCTTCATCGATGCCGTGACCCAGGCGGTGCATGACCAGACGCTCAAGCCCTCGGTCGTGTCGATCAGCTGGGGCGGCCCGGAATCAACCTGGACCGCGTCGGCGGCCCAGGCCATGGACCAGGCGTTCCAGGATGCCGCCAGCCTGGGCGTCACTATCTGTGTCGCGTCCGGCGACGGCGGCTCGTCCGATGGCGCCACCGATGGTGCTGCCCATGTCGATTTCCCGGCGTCGAGCCCGAACGTGCTCGGCTGCGGCGGCACCCATGTCACGGTGGCGACGGGTGGTACCAGGATCGGCAGCGAGACGGTCTGGAACGACGGAGCCCAGGGCGGCGCCGGCGGCGGCGGCATCAGCGTGCTGTTCCCGGTGCCGGCCTATCAGCAGGGTCTCGACCTGCCGCCCTCGGCCAATGCCGGCGCCGGCCCAGGTCGTGGCGTGCCCGACGTCTCAGGCAATGCCGATCCGCAAAGCGGCTATCAGGTGCGGGTCGACGGTCAGAATATGGTGATCGGCGGCACCAGTGCCGTCGCCCCGCTGTGGGCCGGGCTGATCGCGCGGCTGAATGCCGACCTCGGCCGGTCCCTGGGCTTCGTCAATCCGCAGCTCTACGCCCATGCCGCCGCCTGCCGCGATATCGTCAGCGGCAACAATGGTGCCTACAAGGCGGGCAAGGGCTGGGACGCCTGCACCGGCCTGGGCTCGCCCAATGGCACGGCCCTGCTGGCGGCCTTGAAGAGCGGCGTCTCAGGCTAGTTTCGGATTGTCAGGGTCTCAAGCCCGTGCGAGTTTCGGAAACGAACATCAATCGGGACCAACCGGATGAGCGAGACGGGCAGCGAAAAGACGGGGGCGGCGGCGCGCCATAGCGGCATCGTGGCCCTCGTCCGCCAGCGCGGCTTCATGGCGATCGAGGCGCTGGCCAATCATTTCGACGTGACGGTCCAGACCATCCGCCGCGATCTCAATCTCCTGTCCGAGGAGGGCCGGGTGCTGCGCTATCACGGCGGCGCCGGCCTGCCGTCCAGCATCGAGAACATCGACTATACCCAGCGCCAGGTGATGAACCCGGCGGAGAAGGATCGCATCGCCCGGCTGGTCGCGGCCGAGGTGCCGGATCATGCCTCGCTGTTCATCAATATCGGCACCACGACCGAGGCGGTCGCCCGCGCGCTCGCCGGCAAGCGCGACCTGCAGGTTATTACCAACAATCTGAACGTGGCCTCGACGCTCGCGCGCAGCACCGATTTCAAGATCGTGCTGACCGGCGGCACCGTACGCAACCGCGACGGCGGCATCGTCGGTGCCGCGTCCTCGGACATGATCGCTCAATTCCGGGTCGACTTCGGCATCATCGGCATCAGCGGCATCGACGAGGACGGCACGCTCCTGGATTTCGACGCCGACGAGGTGCGCGCCGCCCAGGCGATCATGCGCAACGCACGCCAGGTGTTCCTGGTCGCCGACCATACGAAATTCACCCGGCGCCCGATGGTGCGCATGGGCCGGATCACCGAGGTCACGGCGCTGTTCACCGACGAGCCGCCGCCGGCGGCGATCGCGAAGCTGCTGGCTCAGCACGAGGTCGTGCTGAAGGTGGCGCCGAAAGAATAGACGTTCGTTTTCGAAAAGAAAAAACAGGGAGGCAGGGCATGTCGCGGTTCATCGGCGCGCTCGATCAGGGCACGACCAGCACCCGGTTCATCATCTTCGATCGCCAGGGCCGGATCGTCGCGACCGCCCAGCAGGAACATCGGCAGATCTATCCGAAGCCCGGCTGGGTCGAGCATGACCCGCTGGAGATCTGGCAAAAAACCGAGGCGGTCACGGCCGAGGCGCTCGCCAAGGCCGGCATCCAGGCCACGGATTTGATTGCGGTCGGCATCACCAACCAGCGCGAAACCACGCTGCTGTGGGATGCCGAAACCGGCAAGCCGCTTCATAACGCGCTGGTCTGGCAGGACACGCGGGTCGATCAGCTGGTGGCATCCTTCGCCGCGGACGGCGGGCAGGACCGGTTCCGCGCCAAGACCGGCCTGCCGCTCGCCAGCTATTTCAGCGGGCTGAAGCTGAGATGGCTGCTGGATAACGTCGAGGGCGCGCGGGCCAAGGCCGAGACGGGGGCGGCCCTGTTCGGCACGATCGACAGCTGGCTGTTGTGGAACCTGACCGGTCGGCATGCGACCGACGTCACCAATGCCAGCCGGACCCAGCTGATGGATTTGGGCAGCCTCGATTGGGACGAGGGCATGCTGGCCGCCTTTGAGATTCCACGCGCGTGCCTGCCCGAGATCCGCTCGTCGAGCGAGGTCTATGGCACGGCGCGCGGCGTGCTGGCCGGCGTGCCGGTCGCGGGCATCCTCGGCGATCAGCAGGCGGCCCTGGTCGGCCAGACCTGCTTCGCCCCCGGCGAGGCCAAGAACACCTATGGCACCGGCTGTTTTCTGTTGATGAACACGGGCGACAAGCCGGTGCCGTCGACGTTCGGGCTGGTCACCACGGTCGGCTACAAGTTCGGCGACGCGCCGGCGCACTACGCGCTCGAAGGCTCGATCGCCATCACCGGCGCGCTGGTGCAATGGCTGCGCGACAATCTGGGCCTGATCAAGACCAGCGACGAGATCGAGCCGCTGGCCCGCTCGGTCGAGGATAATGGCGACGTCTATTTCGTTCCGGCCTTCTCCGGGCTCTACGCGCCCTATTGGAAGGAAAGTGCGCGCGGCGTGGTCGCGGGCCTGACGCGCTTCGCCGGGCGCGGCCACATCGCTCGCGCGGCGCTGGAGGCGACGGCCTACCAGACCCGCGACGTGATCGATGCCATGGCCAAGGATTCCGGCATCGCCATCCGCGAGCTGCGCGCCGACGGCGGCATGGTCGTCAACGAGCTGCTGATGCAGTTCCAGGCCGACATGTTGGATGTGCCGGTGGTCCGCCCGCAGGTGATCGAGACGACGGCGCTGGGTGCCGCCTATGCCGCGGGCCTTGCGACCGGCTATTGGCACGACGAGGCGGACCTGAAGCGCAATTGGGGCCGCGACAAGACCTGGACGCCGGTGATGGCGGCCGATCAACGCGATCGGCTCTATGGCTCGTGGGTGAAGGCGGTCCGGCGGGCGTTCGATTGGGTCGATTAATTTCGCCGTCTCTGGTTGAGTGAGCGTCGCCCGTTTTCGGAGAATTTGTATGAAGATCGCCCTCATCGCCCACGACCGGCTGAAACCGGCCTTCGTCGCCTGGGTGCGCAAGCATGAGGCGGTGTTCGCCCAGCATCAGATGGTCGCGACCGGCACGACCGGCTCGCAGATCAAGCTCGCCTGCCCGACGCTCGACATCGCGCTGGTCAAAAGCGGCCCGCTGGGCGGCGATCAGCAGATCGGCGCGATGATCGCCGACGGCACCGTCGATGCGGTCATCTTCATGGCCGATCCGCTGACGCCGATGCCCCACGACGTCGATGTCAAGGCGCTGGTGCGGCTGTCGACGCTCTACAACATCCCGATGGCCTGCAACGAGGCGACCGCCGACCTGGTGGTCGGCTGGCTCGCCCGCATGGCGTCGCATTAGGCGACGTCGAAGCTCTGCTCCAGAACATCGTGGGAATCGAGGCCGAGCTGGACTGAAAACCGGCCGCTCTCGACCACTTCGCGCAGGTCGGCATTGACGAACTGGAGCTGTTCCTTGCCGATCTCGAAACGCACGACGCGGCTCTCGCCGGGCTTGAGCGTCACCTTCTGAAAGCCTTTCAGCTCCTTCTCCGGCCGGGCGATCGAGGCATAGGCCTCGGCGATATAGAGCTGCACCACGTTGGCGCCCTCATAGGCGCCCTCGTTGGTCAGCGTCGCCTCGGCGGTCAGGGTCTGGCCGCGCGCGAGCTTGGACGCCGACAGCTTCAGGTCCTTGAGCGTGAATTTGCTGTAGCTGAGGCCGAAGCCGAACGGATAGAGCGGTCCGTTCGTCTCCTCGAAATATTGCGAGGTGTAGTTGCCGGGCTTGCCCTCGGTCAGCGGGCGCCCGATGCGCAGGTGGTTGTAGTAGATCGGGATCTGGCCGACCGAGCGCGGGAAGCTGATCGGCAGCTTGGCCGACGGATTATGGTCGCCGAACAGCACGTCGGCGATGGCGTTGCCGCCTTCGGTGCCGGTGTACCAGGTCTCCAACAGCGCGTCGGCGTTGTCCTTCTCCCAGCCGATCGACAGCGGCCGGCCGTTCATCAGCACGACCACCAGCGGCTTGCCGGTTGCCTTCAGCGCCTTCAGGAGCGCCAGTTGCGAGCCGGGCAGCTCGAGGGTGACGCGGCTCGAGGATTCGTGCGACATGCCGCGCGATTCGCCGACGGCCGCGATCACGATGTCGGCCTGGGCGGCCTGGGCCACGGCCTCGGCGATCATCGCCTCGGGCGTGCGCGGATCCTGCACGACCTCGGGCATGTCCCAGTTCAGATAATTGAGATAATCGACGACTTTGGTGTCGTCGGTGATGTTGGCACCGCGGGCGGTCAGCAGGCGCGCCTGACCGTCGATCGCCTTCTCGATGCCCGCGCGCAGGGTGACGGCCTGCTTCGCCAGCGCCTGGGCCGACCAGCTACCCAGAATGTCGAGGCCGGAATCGGCGAGCGGCCCGACCAGCGCGATGGTGCCGGTCTTCTTCAAGGGCAGGATCTGGTTGCGGTTTTCCAGCAGCACGATGGTTTCGCGGGCGATTTCGCGCGCCGGCTGGCGGTGGAGGCGGCTTTCGACCTTCTCGTCCGGCGGATCGTCGGCGGGCTGGCCCATGCGCAGGAACGGGTCGGCAAACAATCCCAGATCATACTTAACGCCCAGCACTTCGCGCACGCGCGCGTCGATTTCGGGCATCTTGATCTCGCCCGAGGCGACGAGCCCCGGCAGTTCGGCCAGATAGACCTGGTCGGCCATGCTGAGATCGATGCCGGCCTTGATCGCGAGCTTGGCCGCCTCGCGGGCGTCGCGCGCCACGCCATGCTTCATCAGTTCGGTGATGGCGCCATGGTCGCTGACCGTCACGCCCTTGAAGCCCCACTGCTTGCGCAGCAGGTCCTGCAGCAGCCAGCTGTTGGCGGTTGCCGGCACGCCGTTGATGGAATTGAGGGCGACCATGACGCCGCCCGCCCCGGCCTCGACCGCGGCGCGATAGGGCGGCAGATAGACCTGCTGCATGCGCAACGGGCTCATATCGACCGTATTATAGTCGCGCCCGCCCTCGACCGCGCCGTACAGCGCGAAATGCTTGACCGACGCCATGATGCTGTCGGGTCGGTCGACAGAGGCGCCCTGGAAGCCGTGCACGCTGGCGCGCGCGCATTCGGAGACGAGATAGGGGTCTTCGCCGAAGCCTTCCGAAAGGCGGCCCCAGCGTGGGTCGTGGCTGATGTCGACCATGGGCGCGAAGGTCATGTCGACGCCGTCGGCGCAGGCTTCGCCAGCCGACACGCGGGCCATATGTTCGATCGCCGCCATGTCGAAGCTCGACGCCAGGCCGAGCGGAATCGGGAAGGCCGTGCGATGGCCGTGCACGATGTCATAGGCGAAGAACAGCGGGATCTTCAGCCGGCTGCGGTTGATGGCAGCCTCCTGCAGGCGCCGATTGTCGCGCCGGACGACGGTGTTGAACGAGGCACCGATGCGCCCGGCCGCGATCTCGTCCACCAGCTTGGTGAGCGGCATCTCCGGACCGATACTGATCAGCCGCAGCTGGCCGACCTTCTCGTCGACGGTCATGCGGGCGATCAGCTTGTCGATGAAGGCCTTCTTGGCGCCCGGATCGGCCGGCGTCTTCGCGCGGGCCAGACCCGGCAGGGCCAGATTTGCGGCCAGTATCGTAGCCCAGGCGGCCGACGCGATGGCACCCAGAGCCTGTCGCCGGGACAGGCCGTCCCCGATCGCATCCGCGCGGGAGTTCTCCCCCTGTTCGTCTGCGACCGGCACACCCTTTGCAATGTCCATAACTATGTTCGTTCACTTCGCTTGTGGTCGCCGGAGCCGGCGGGGTGCAGGTCGAGGTCTTTGGCGCTCGTTCCTTGACCCTTGTCCAGATGATAGGCATTTGTGCGCAGGCGGCCAACGCCGGCCGCGCGCCATGCGCTCGTTTGAACCTTTAAAGGAACTTCTGTGAACTTGTCGACCCGTCTCGCGGCTGGGCTGGGTGATCCGGCCCGACGCTTCCCGACCTGGCGCAGATTGGCTTTGGTTTGCTGGCTGGCCGTCGGCGCGCTCGCCCTTGGCGCGTCGGCGTTCGCGGAGGACCGGCCGCCCGGCTTCGGGCTCGGGGACGTGACGGCCAGAGCGAGGGCGCTGGCGGACGCGCCCTATGTCGCCGCGACGAGCAACCTGCCCGACATCTTCAGCAAGATGCAGTTCCTCGACTATCAGAAGATCCAGCCCCGGCGCGACAAGTTCGCCTGGGCGGAACTCGGCACGCCGTTTCAGCTGGGTTTCTATCATCAGGGCATGCAGTTCAATACGCCGGTGAAAATCAACGAGATCGTCGACGGCGCCGTGCGGGAGATCCCGTACGACCCGGACCGTTTCGATTTCGGCGACCTGCATATCGACCGCGAGCAGACCAGCAAGCTTGGTTGGGCCGGGTTCCGGGTGCTCTACCCGATCAATCAACCGGGCAAGCTCGACGAGATCATGAGCGTGCTGGGGGCCAGCTATTTCCGCGTCATCGGCCGGGGTCAGCTCTACGGCCTGTCGGGGCGCGGGCTGGCCGTCGACACCGGCCTGCCGGCACCCGAGGAGTTTCCCGCCTTCCGCGAATTCTGGATTCGCCGTCCCGCGAAAGCGGACCGGCACCTGACCTTCTTCGCCTTGCTCGATTCTCCGAGTGCCACGGGTGCCTATGAGTTTACGCTCACGCCCGGTGCCGACACGCTGCTCGACGTCAAGACGCGCGTCTTCCTGCGTCCGGGTGCGGCACCTGAGGTGCTTGGCGTCGCGCCCTTGACCAGCATGTTTCTCTACGGCCCCAACCAGCCGCCGCTGGTTCACAATTTCCGCCCGGCGATCCATGATTCCAACGGGCTTGCGATCCACACCGCCGACGGCGAATGGATCTGGCGTCCGCTCAACGACCCCTCCATCGTCGCCGTCAGCAGCTTTGCCGCGGACAGTCCGAAGGGCTTCGGCCTGCTCCAGCGCGGCCGGGAATTTTCGCGTTTCGAGGATCTGAAGGACCGCTACGATCTGCGTCCCAGCGCCTGGATCGAGCCGGCCAACGACTGGGGCCGGGGCCATGTGCGCCTGGTCGAGATTCCCACCGCCGACGAAACCAACGACAATATCGTGGGATTCTGGGTGCCCGACACGTTGCCGGCGCCTGGCCACCCCCTGCAGTTCGACTACCGCATCCGCTGGACCCGGAACGAGCCCGCCATCCTGAAGGACGGCCTGTCCTACGTCTGGCAGACCATCCACACCACGGGCGAGGTCTATCAGTCCAACCTGGTGCGCGCCTTTGACGGCACGCTCGCCTTCCTGGTCGATTTCACCGGACCCTCGCTCGGCGCTCTGGCGCCCGACGCGCCGGTCGCAGCCCGCGTCAGCGCCAACGACAATGTCGAGATCGTCGGCTCGGAGCTTCAGTATAACCCCGCGATCAAGGGCTGGCGCCTGACCTATCGGGTCAAGGTCAAGGATGCGAGCGAGGCCTCCGAGCTGCATGCGGCGCTGGAGCTGGGCGGGCGCAGGCTGACAGAAACCTGGGTCTTTCAGCTTCCACCCGTGCGGGCCGTCCTGTCGGCCAGGGAACGGGAGCCCTATCTCAATCGCTTCAAGGCGGCCAGCCAATAGGCCTGCGGCCAGAGCAATCCCGTACCCAGGTAGCAAGCGGATTGAATCCGCCGCTTTCGCCATGCTAGCGTCCGGCCGCGCCGCCTGGATAAGCACCGGAGAAGAAGGCTATGGGGGAAAAGTCGGAGAAATCGAGCACGCCGTGGGTATGGGGACTATTGCTGCCCTATATCGGCCTGCTCTGGCTGCCGTTCTATAATATGAAGGAGCCGTCGTTCGGCGGTTTCCCGTTCTTTTACTGGTACCAGTTCGCGTGGGTCCCGTTGACGTCGCTGCTGATCTACCTCGTCTATAGGAAGGTCAAATGAGCGACGCGATCAACTGGACGGCGCTCAGCGTCTTCATCCTGTTCTTCCTGCTGGTCACCGTCATCGGCTTCTTCGCCGCGCGCTGGCGGGCCGGCGACATGACCCAGCTGCACGAGTGGGGCCTGGGCGGCCGCCGCTTCGGCACCATCATTACCTGGTTCCTGGTCGGCGGCGACTTTTACACCGCCTATACCGTGATCGCGGTGCCGGCGCTGGTCTATGCGGTCGGCGCCTACGGCTTCTTCGCGCTGCCCTACACGATCCTGGTCTATCCGTTCGTGTTCCTGGCGCTGCCGCGGCTCTGGGCGGTCTGCCACAAGCACGACTATGTGACCGGCGCCGATTTCGTCCACGGCCGCTACGGCAGCTCCTGGCTGGCGCTCGCGGTGGCGCTGACCGGCCTGCTCGCGACCATGCCCTATATCGCGCTGCAGCTCGTTGGCATGCAGGTCGTGATCGGCGGGCTCGGCATCGGCGGCGAGGGCTTCAAGGGCGAGATCCCGCTGATCGTCGCCTTCGTCATCCTGGCCGTCTACACCTATGCCTCGGGCCTGCGCGCGCCGGCCATGATCGCCTTCGTCAAGGATGTGATGATCTATATCGTCGTCATCGCCGCGATCGCGATCATCCCGATGCAGCTGGGCGGCTATGCCGCCGTGTTCGATGCCGCCGACAAGGCGTTCCAGGCCAAGGGCGGCGCCACCGGCCTGACCCTGCAGCCGGCGCAGTTCGTGCCCTTCGCCACCCTGGCGCTGGGCTCGGCCTTCGCGGGCTTCATGTATCCGCACACCATGACCGGTGTGCTGTCGTCGTCGTCCGGCGACGTGGTGCGCAAGAACGCCATGCTGCTGCCGGTCTACACGATCCTCTTGGGCCTGATCGCGATGCTGGGCTACATGGCGATCGCCGCCGGCGTCACGGTCAAGTCGCCGACCATGGTCGTGCCGGCGCTGTTCCTGAAGATCTTCCCGGATTGGTTCGTCGGCTTCAGCTTCGCCGCGATCGCGATCGGTGCGCTCGTGCCGGCCGCGATCATGTCGATCGGTGCGGCCAACCTGTTCACCCGGAACATCTGGCGGACCTTCGTCAATCCGAACATGACGCCCGCGGCCGAATCCTCGGTCGCGAAGCTGGCGTCCCTGGTGGTGAAGTTCGGCGCGCTGGCCTTCATCGTGGCCTTGCCGACGCAATACGCGATCGACCTGCAGCTGCTGGGCGGCGTCTGGATCCTGCAGACTTTCCCGGCGATCGTGCTCGGTCTCTACAAGACCCGGCTGCGGCCGTCGGCGCTGCTGGTCGGCTGGGTCACCGGCATGGTCGTGGGCACGTTCATGGCCTATCAGATGGGGCTGAAGCCGGTCTATCCGCTGGTCATCGGTGGCGCGACCTACTCGGTCTATATCGGCGTGCTCGCCGGCGCGCTCAACCTGGTGGTCAGCACCGTCGCCTCGTTCCTGTTCGGGATGCTGGGCGTCGGTGCCGGCTCCGACGAGACGAGCCCAAGTGATTTCGAACTGACCAAGGCCAACTGAGGCAAAGGGGCGGGATGGTTTTCCATTCCGCCTCGCTTTGCTTGTGCGTGTAAGGTGCTCCGGCGATCCAAGTTCCGGAGTGCGACCCATGTTCCGCCTGCGATGTTTTGCGATCCTGGGCCTCGCGTGCCTGCTCGGCGGCTGCGGCGTGGCGGCGGCACCCTGCCGCGTCAGCTCGGCCGTGCTCGACATGGTGCCGCTGGTCGGCCATATCGCCGCCGCGCCGACCGACACCTGCGCCAATGTGATCGACCCGGATTGATCAATCCTCCGACGCTTTGTTTATTTCTTGCCAACCCAAGCATCGTGACCGCAAGTTAATGTCTTCACGAGAGGCGGGCCGTACCCGCCCTTGCCGTATCTTAGGGTTGGAGGCTGCTTTCGATGGA
>Ga0302311_10004636_pt1 | contig 14764 bp, 10 predicted proteins | sample III_Palsa_N1_3_FD_200449 | JGI IMG/M metagenome (GOLD analysis project Ga0302311, IMG submission 200449) | Peat permafrost microbial communities from Stordalen Mire near Abisko, Sweden - III_Palsa_N1_3 | ecosystem: Environmental > Terrestrial > Soil > Palsa > Peat permafrost | place: Sweden... | reverse complement strand
CGCCATTACCAACTCCATTCGGCGGCTCGTTCGCCGCGATAGACCTTCGGGATGAGCGGCTAGGTCGGCGATGCTATGGCAGCGCCGGCGAATCGAGCCCATCGGTAGGGTTGGCGGCGGTCGATAGCATGGCAGCCCGCCGAATCAAAGCGTTTGCCTGCCATGCACAGCGTTTTCGTAGGCCGGGGGCGCCGCGAATGGCCGCCACGGCGGCGTCACACAGGATTTAGGTGGTTTTGCTGGTTCCGCAATGGCTTGTATGACCATGGGGTGATACAGCCCCGACACCCCCTGCTCACCTGCTCCCCCTGAAAAAGCAATGACCAAAGAACGCCTGATCCCGCTCATCGTGGCCACTGCCTTGTTCATGGAGAACATGGATTCTACCGTCATCGCGACCTCGCTGCCGGCGATCGCGGCCGACATCGGCACCAGCCCGCTGACGCTGAAGCTCGCGATCACCTCTTATTTGCTGTCGCTCGCGGTGTTCATTCCGGCGAGCGGCTGGACCGCCGACCGTTTTGGCGCGCGGATGGTGTTCAGCCTCGCGATCGCGGTCTTCATGGTGGGATCGATCGGATGCGCGCTCTCCCACTCCGTCACCGATTTCGTGATCGCGCGCATCGTGCAGGGCTTTGGCGGGGCGATGATGACGCCGGTCGGGCGTCTGGTGCTGCTGCGCTCGATCGACAAGAGCGCGCTGGTCAATGCGATGGCGTGGGTCACGGTGCCGGCGCTGGTCGGGCCCGTTCTTGGTCCGCCGCTCGGCGGTTTCATCACGACCTATCTGACCTGGCACTGGATCTTCCTGATCAACATTCCGATCGGATTGCTCGGCATCGTGATGGCGCTGCGCTATATCGATCCGATCCGCAGCGATAACCCCGAGCGTTTCGATCTCTACGGGCTGGTGCTGGCGGGAGTAGGTCTTGGCGGCATCGCGTTCGGGCTGTCGGTCGCGGGGCTCAATCTGTTGCCATGGAGCTTCGTCATCGCGCTGGTTGCGGTCGGCAGCATCTCGATGACGCTCTATGTGATCCACGCCCGCCGGACGGCCTCGCCGGTGCTGGATTTTTCGCTGCTGCGATTGCCGACGATGCGCGCCAGCATCATTGGCGGCTTCATGTTCCGGCTCGGCATCGGTTCGTTGCCGTTCCTGCTGCCGCTGCTGCTGCAAATCGGTTTCGGCCTGTCGCCGCTGCGCTCCGGCCTCGTGACCTTTGCCTCGGCGGCCGGCGCCATGGGCATGAAGACACTGGCGGCGCGCATCATCCGCACCTTCGGCTTTCGCAGCATCATGACCATCAACGCCATCGTCAGTTCCGTTTTCCTCGCGGCCTGCGCGCTGTTCACGGTCACGACGCCATTGCTGCTGATCATGATCCTGCTGGTGGTCGGCGGCTTCTTCCGTTCGCTGCAATTCACCGCGATCAACACTCTGGCCTACGCCGAAGTCGAGCCGGACCTGATGAGCCGCGCCACCACGCTGGTCAGCGTCAACCAGCAACTGGCGGTGTCAGCCGGCGTCGCCGTCGGGGCAGCCTCGGTGGAATCCACCATGTGGCTGCACCATGTGACCGACCTGAGCGCCGGTCTGTTCGCGCCCGCCTTCATCGTGGTGTCGGTGATCTCGACGCTATCGGCATATTTCTTCTGGGAGATGCCGGTCGACGCGGGTCATCAGGTATCAGGCCGCGGCGCGGTCGTCGTTGCCTCACCGGAGCGCGACGCCGAACCGGAAGAGACCGCCGCCACCGAGACCGCCAATGCGCGCGATCAGCGGCTCGGATAGTTTCAGCGTGGCGCCACGCGGCGCCTTCACTCACCCCGGCCTGCCGCGGGAATTTTCAAGCTCAACCGCGCGAGGCTGTTGCTCAGCATCGTTTCATCCAACCGCCCTCCCGTCGAAGCGTTGAGCGCGCAATCGTACATGCGGTAGAACTGAAGACCGTCATAGGCGACCAGCAGCAAATCCACGCCTGCATTGAGGGCTTCGACGACGGCGGCACATACACCGTGCTCGTAGATCGGACCCATCACCAGGTCGTCGGTGATGATGATGCCCTGATAGCCCCATTTACTTCGGATCAGATCGTTGATGACGCGCTTGGAGTGCGATGCCGCCCTGTTTGAATCGATCGCGGTAATCGCGACATGTCCGACCATCAGATAGGCGTTCGACCGCGCCAGAACCTGACGGAACGGCATCCAGTCCGTGGCCTCCAGCTCGGCTACCGGCGTCGCGAGGTCGGCGCAAAAATGATGGGTGTCCGCCCGCACGCGCCCCAGGCCAGGAAAATGCTTCACCGTTGCTTCGACGCCATTGGCCTCGAGGCCTCGCGCATAGGCCGCCGCGATAGACGCCACGACTTCCGGATCGCCTGAGATCGCGCGGCGGCTGATCAGGCTGTTGAAGTCGAGCGGATTCGGCGGTCCGGTCCGCAGCAGATCGACGACGGGCGAAAAATTCAGCGTGATCCCAAGCGCCGCCAGCTCACGACCTTGGGTTCGACCGAACTCTTCGGCCTTCGCCAGCCGCTCGGCCGGCGGCAACGCCGCCAGTGTGGCGAGTGCGGGCAGTGCCGTCAGCGGTGGAGACATATGGGAAACGATACCGCCCTCCTGATCGGCGGCGACGATCAGGGGTGGAAGGCCCCTCGCACGTCGCATCGCTTGAAGCTGCGAGATTTCCGATCTCAAGGCATCGGCCGTGCGCCCCTCGATGTTGTGCCGGGTGACGTAGATCCCGCCGATCAATCCCTTGGCGGCAAGCGATGCAATTTCGTCGAACGACGAATAGCCGACGACAAAATGTCGTCCCAGTTCCTGCGCCCGCCGGCCTTCCGCGTGAAGCACGGAGTGCTTGCGCCCATGAAAAATCGTCACCGCGGACAGCATCGCCAGCGGCGCCAGGCACCACAGCAGGACCAGGGCTTTGCCGCTGGCGCCTCCGCGACGCCAATATCCGCACGCGAGCAAGGCGCCGATCCCGGCAAGCTCGCCGATCATCAAAGCCACGTGTCCCCAGCCGCGGATCATCACGAGATAAGGATCGTAGAGATTGGCGCCGACGAAGATCAGGACCGGCGCCACGCACCAGAATGCGATCGTGGCCAGACGTTTGAGCATGCAAAACAGCCGCGTTGCGACGGAGGCCGATCAGCCGGCCTCCGCGAAACCTCAGCTATCAAAGACTTTATGTCGCTTGCGTGGGCAGATCGGCGCTTGCACAAAAGCTGCACGACAATCCCAAGATTCCGCAAACGCGAACGCTATTCCTTCTGCGATCCGCCGCGAAATCCGATGGCCAAGACGTAGCGCTCGGAGGAATCCTGCCGGCTCGAGGCCGGCTTGACGTGCTTGACCGTTGCAAAGTCGCGCTTGAGCTGCGCCAGCAGATCGGCATCGGCGCCGCTCTGAAAAACCTTGGCGACGAAGGTACCGCCGGGATTGAGCACGTCGGCGGCAAAGGCCGCTGCCCCCTCCACGAGACCGAGGATACGCAACTGATCGGTCTTGCGATGGCCGGTGGTGTTGGCGGCCATGTCGGACAGCACCACATCGGCGCGGCCGCCGAGCATCGCCAGCAGTTTTTCCGGTGCATCGTCTTTAAGAAAATCGAGCTGTGCGAAACTGACGCCCCCGATCTCCGGCATCTCCAGGAGATCGATCGCGACGACCTTGCCCTTGCCGTCGGCCGCACCGGTACGCTTGGCCGCGACCTGGCTCCAGCCGCCGGGCGCCGCGCCCAGATCGACCACCGTGATGCCTTGCCTGAGGAAATGATGCTTGTCGTCGATCTCGAGCAGCTTGTAGGCCGCGCGCGAGCGGAAGCCGTCCCGCTTGGCCTGCGCTACGTAGGGATCGTTGAGCTGGCGTTCCAGCCACAATTTCGATGACAGCTTGCGCTTGCCACCGCTCTTGACCGTGACGTGCAGCCGGCCGGTGGTGTCCTTCGCCATAGCTATCTTGCTTGCCTGTCTTGCTTGCCCTGTGTCAGTTGCCCGCGCTGTAGCACATCGCGGGATGATGCGCCTAACGGCATATGCCAAGCACGCCGTCCTCGCGCATCATCTCGACCAGCATTCCCTCGCGCAGGCCGCGATCGGCGACCCGCAGCCGCGGCAGTGGAAATGCATCGCGGATCGCGTCGAGGATGGCGCAGCCCGCCAGCACCAGATCGGCGCGTTCGATGCTGACGCAATGATTGTCGGCGCGTTCCTGATAGCTCATGGCGAGCAGCCGCGCGATCGTCGCCGATATGTCGGCGTTGCTCATCCAGACGCCGTCGATCCGCCGGCGATCGTATCGTTGCAGATTGAGATGCACGCCGGCCAGCGTCGTCACCGTGCCGGAGGTGCCGAGCAAATGCATCCCCTCGAGATCGCCACCATGCTCGGCGGCGAAGCCGGCGATGTGTTTTGCGACTTCCTGCACCGTCAACGCATAGGACTGCGTCGTGACGTCCCTGCCGCCGAAACGCTCGGCCAGGGTGACGACGCCGAGCGGGATCGACATCCATGCCTTGATCCGGGGCGCCGCGTTTGGCTCAGTCGGATCGCGCTCGATCCGGACCAGTTCGGTCGAGCCGCCGCCGATGTCGAACAGGATGGCGCCTCGCCCGTCCGGGTCGAGCAGCGGCGAGCAGCCGAGCACCGCGAGGGCCGCTTCGGTCTCGCGGTCGATCACCTCCAGCCGGATGCCGGTTTCGGCCGCGACGCGGTCGCGGAAGCCGGCGGCGTTGGCGGCCGCGCGGCAGGCCTCGGTTGCGATCAGCCGCAGCCGCCGGGCCTTCCTCAACTGAATCTTGTCGCGGCAAATGCTCAGCGCCGCGATCGCGCGCTCGATCGCGGCGTCGCTGATGCAGCCGGTCGTCGAGATGCCCTCGCCCAAACGGATGATTCGCGAGAACGAATCGACCACGCGAAAGCCGTCGCCGGTGGGACAGGCGATCAGCAACCGGCAATTGTTGGTGCCGAGGTCGAGCGCGGCATAGACACCGGTCCCGGCGCCCGGGGAATGGCTGATTTCGGGCGAGCCTTGTCCCGGCAGGCCTTGCCCCGACAGGCCTTGTCCCGACAAGCTTGGGCTCACCGCCGCGACCGATTGTTGCGGGCTTTCGCATGGCTCAAGGCCGTCGCGAAGCCGCGTATCGTCGTTCATCAAACTGTCTTTCCGCGGCCGTCGTGGCCGGCTGGGAGTTCCATTCACGGAAACTTTAGCAGCGCCGGCCCGGCGCGCAACAGCCGGCACATAGGACTATGCCCAATCAGGCGTTGTCGTTGGGGTTTCGCTGGTTTATCTCGGGGTCACGCCCGCGAAATTGCGCAAATGCCGGCATTTCAGGTCCCTTACATGCAAGATCACACCGCTCCGTCCTCGCTCGAAAACGCTATCGCACTGCAAAAATACGGCGTCGGGCAGCCGGTCCGGCGCAAGGAAGACGACACCCTGGTGCGGGGCAAGGGTAAATACACCGATGATTTCAGCCTGCCCGGGCAGGTCTACGCCTGGATCGTGCGCTCCAGCCACGCCCACGGCATCATCAAGGGCATCGACACCACCGCTGCCAAGGCCTTGCCGGGGGTGCTCGGCGTCTGGACCGGGGCCGATCTTGCTTCGGCGAATTACGGCCCATTCACCTGCGGCCTGCCGCTGAAGAGCCGCGACGGCTCACCGCTGTTGCAGACCAACCGCATGGCGCTCGCGACCGACAAGGTGCGCTATGTCGGCGATCCCGTGGCGTTTGTGGTGGCGGAAACGCTGGCGCAGGCACGCGACGCGGCCGAGGCGGTCGGGCTCGACATCGATTCCCTGCCCGCGGTGACCAATGCCGAGGAGGCGACAAAACCCGGCGCGCCGCAGCTTTACGACCACATCCCCAATAACGTGGCGCTGGATTATCATTTTGGCGACACCGCCAAGATCGATGCGGCGTTTGCCGGCGCCGCGCACGTGACCAAGCTCGATATCGTCAACACCCGCGTCGCCGTGGTGTCGATGGAGCCGCGGGTCGCGATCGGCGCCTATGACAAAACCAGCGAGCGCTACACCATCCAGGTGCCGACCCAAGGCGTCTCGGGAAACCGGGCGGCCTTGGCCAAAGTCCTGAACGTCCCGGCGGAGAAGGTTCGCATCCTGACCGCGAATGTCGGCGGCTCGTTCGGGATGAAGAACATCAGCTATCCCGAATATACCTGCATCCTGCATGCGGCGAAGGCGCTGGGGCGGCCGGTCAAATGGACCGACGAGCGCTCGACCAGCTTTCTGTCGGACAGCCAGGGCCGCGCCCAGATCATCCATGCCGAGCTGGCGCTGGACAGCGACGGCAAGTTCCTCGCGGTGCGTCTCAACGGTTACGGCAATCTCGGCGCCTATATCAGCGGCGTTTCGCCGGGCCCCCTGTCGCTCAACACCGGCAAGAATCTCGCCAGCGTCTACCGCACGCCGCTGCTCGGCGTCGACATCAAGACCGTGCTGACCAACACCACGCTGATGGGCGCCTATCGCGGCGCCGGGCGGCCCGAGGCGAATTATTACATGGAGCGGCTGATCGACCGCGCCGCTGAGGAGATGGGCATCAACCGGCTCACCTTGCGCAAACGCAATTTCATCAAGCCCGCGCAGCTGCCGTTCGCGGCCGCCTCCGGCGTCACCTATGACAGCGGCGACTTCCAGGGCGTCTTCGACAAGGCGCTGGAGATTTCCGACCACGCCAATTTTGCCAAGCGGAAGAAGGAAAGCCGCAAGAACGGCAAGTTGCGCGGCATCGCGGTCGGCTCCTATCTCGAAGTCACCGCGCCACCGAGCGGCGAACTCGGCAAGATCACGTTCGAGCCGGACGGTTCGGTGAAGCTCACCACCGGCACGCTGGACTACGGCCAGGGTCATGCGACGCCGTTCGCGCAGGTGCTTTGCGCGCAGCTCGGCGTGCCCTTCGAAAAGGTCACGCTGGAGCAAGGCGACAGCGACCTCGTCCGCTTCGGCAACGGCACCGGCGGCTCACGCTCGATCACCGCGACCGGTCAGGCGATCGTCGAATCCTCCGCGCTGGTGATCGCCAAGGGCAAGCAGGCCGCGGCCCATCTGATGGAGGCCTCCGAGGGCGACATCGAATTCGCCAACGGCCGCTTCACCATCGCCGGCACCGACCGCAGCATCGATATCATGGAGCTGGCGCGCCGCACCCGCGACGGCAAGATGCCCGAAGGCGTGCCCTCCTCGCTCGACGTCGATCACAACAGCAAGGATACGCCCTCGACCTTCCCGAACGGCTGTCATGTCGCGGAAGTCGAACTCGATCCCGAAACCGGCATCGTGCAGATCGTGCGCTATAGCGCGGTCAACGATTTTGGCGTCGTCGTCAATCCGATGATCGTCGCGGGCCAGCTGCACGGCGGCGTCGCGCAGGGCATCGGCCAGGCGCTGATGGAGGAAGTCAGCTACGACGAAAGCGGCCAGCCGATCACCGGCTCGTTCATGGACTACGCGATGCCGCGCGCCGGCGACATTCCGCTGATGGAAGTCGGCGATCATCCCTCGCCGGCAAAATCCAATCCGCTGGGCACCAAGGGCTGCGGCGAAGCCGGCTGCGCCGGCAGTCTGGTCTGCCTCGTCAACGCGGTGGTCGATGCGCTCTCCGAATACGGCATTTCGCACATCGATATGCCGCTGACCCCCGAACGGGTCTGGCGCGCCATTCAGGATGCGAAGGCGAAGGCGGCGTAGTACTTCCTGCTCCCTCGCCCCGCTCTTCGCGGGGAGAGGGTTGGGGTGAGGGGCTCTCTCCGCGAGCGCGATCTATTGATGGACCGGTACCCCCTCACCCGGATTGCACGGACGATGCTTCGCATCGCCGAGGCAATCCGACCTCTCCCCGCAAGCGGGGCGAGGTAAGAACTACGCCGCCGCCTGCTCGCGCGGCTGGTAGATCGCGATGTGGTGGCAATGCGCCAGCGCCGTCTTGCCGTTGGCGATCACGAGCGCGTCGAGCTCGACGAAAAAGTGACCCTTCTTTTCGTAATTGCCGGTGACTTTCGCACGCGCGGTGATCTCGTCGCCGGCCTTGCCCGCCGACAACAGCTGCATCCGGCTGCCGACGTGAATCCAGGGGCCGAGGATGGCATTGTCGACCAGCACCTTGTTCATGACTTTCTGCAACATGCCGGGATGACCGAGGCCTTCGCGGGCATAGATCGGATCGGCCTCGCGGACGTCCGTCAGATATTCTGTCGCAGCATCGCCGGCCCAGACGCGCGGCGCGCTGCCGAGCCATTTGCCGAGTTCGTACGAGGCCGAATTGACCGGCCGCCGCTCGGCCACCGCAGCGACATCGCGGTAATCCGAGATCGAGAACGACGGCACCGAAGCCGGCAGCGATGCCGTGCCGGTGGCGCAGCGATCACCGCGGCTGTCCACAGCGATTGACAACACACCATCATTTTCGCGGCCGGTGACGTCGGCGAACTCGCCGTCATAGACCGGCTTGACGAAGCGGGCCTCGATCAGGCCGCGCTCCAGAAACGCCCGGCCCCATTTCGCCACCGGCACATGGACCATGTAGGCCAGCACATCGACGCCCGGGACCAGTCCGCCGCTGAAGCCGAATTTCCGCGCCACGGTGTCGTCGTGAATCTTGTTTTCCGACATTTTTGAGGTGTTGTAGGCCGACACGCGGTAGGTTTCGAGCGGTTCTGTCATTCCCAATTTCCTGCCTGTTCCCTGATTTCGGCCGTTTTTCTGGGCATAATCCTACGCCGAAAAAGTACCGTGGCAAGCCGGTTTGACCGGGTGTTTCCCTCGCATTTTTGCATGCGATGGAGTACCACCCGGCACAGGGCATACAGCCCCAGCAAACCCCAACCGATGACGCCCGAATTGACCGCCACCCGCATCTATGTCGACGCCGATGCCTGCCCTGTCAAAGACGAGATCTATCGCGTCGCGGCCCGGCACGCGCTGCCGGTCAGCGTGGTCGCGGGCCAATTCATTCGGGTGCCGCAGGACCCGATGATTGAGCGCATCGCTGCCGGTTCCGGGATGGACGCCGCCGACGACTGGATTGCGGAACGCGCCGGCAAGGGCGATATCGTGATTACCTCGGATATCCCGCTGGCGAGCCGTTGCGTCAAAGCCGGCGCCGAAGTGATCGCCCCGAACGGCAAGCCGTTCACGGAAGCCTCGATCGGCATGACCTTGGCGGTTCGCAATCTGATGACCGATCTGCGTTCGTCTGGTGAAGTCACCGGCGGCCCCAAATCATATGCTCCGCGCGACCGCTCGACGTTCCTGTCGGCGCTCGATCAAACCATTCGCCGCATCCAGCGCCAGCAGGCCACCCAGCCTGCGATCAAACAAGATTGAAGTGAGCCTATGGCGCCCCCACTGATTCAACTGAAAGACATCAAGCTGACCTTCGGCGGCACGCCGCTATTGTCGGGCGTCGAGCTGTCGGTATCGACCGCCGAACGCGTCTGCCTGATCGGCCGCAACGGCTCGGGCAAATCGACGCTGCTCAAGATCGCGGCCGGCCTGGTCGAGCCCGACAGCGGCAGCCGCTTCGTGCAGCCCGGTGCGACCGTGCGCTATCTGCCGCAGGAACCGGATTTTACCGGCTTTGCGACCACACTGGCCTATGTCGAAGACGGCCTTGCGCCGGGCGACGACCACTATCAGGCCCGCTATGTGCTGGAACAACTCGGCCTGCATGGCGACGAAGACCCCGCCCATATCTCCGGCGGCGAAGCCCGCCGCGCGGCGCTGGCGCGGGTGCTGGCGCCCTCGCCCGACATCCTTTTGCTCGACGAGCCCACCAACCATCTCGATCTCACCACCATCGAATGGCTGGAAAGCGAGCTCGGCAGCCGCCGCAGCGCGCTCGTGATCATCAGCCATGACCGTCGCTTCCTGTCCAATCTGTCGCGCTCCACCGCGTGGCTTGATCGCGGCCAGATCAAACAGATCGACAAAGGCTTCAGCGCCTTCGAAGCCTGGCGCGACGAGGTACTGGCCGAAGAAGAGCGCGACCAGCACAAGCTCGACCGCAAGATCGTCAATGAAGAGCACTGGCTGCGCTACGGCGTGTCCGGGCGCCGCAAGCGTAACGTCAAGCGGCTCGGCAATCTCTATGCGCTGCGCGAGCAGCGCCGCGACTATCGCGGTGCGGCCGGCAACGCCAATCTGGCCGCCTCCGAAGCGGACAAATCAGGCAAGCTGATCATCGAGGCCAAGGGGATCGGCCGGAGCTATGGCGATCGCACCATCGTCGATGATTTCTCGATCCGGGTGCAGCGTGGCGACCGCATCGGCATCGTCGGGCCGAACGGCGCCGGCAAGACCACGCTGATCGAAATGCTGACCGGCGGCAAACCGCCGGATCGCGGCAGCATCCGGTTCGGCGCCAATATCGAGATGGCGACGCTCGACCAGCACCGCGAAAGCCTCGATCCGAAATCGACCTTGGCCGATGCCCTGACCGGCGGCGGCAGCGACAACGTCATGGTCGGCGGCAAACCCAGACACGTGGTCAGCTACATGAAGGACTTTTTGTTCGCGCAGGAACAGATGCGCACGCCGCTGGAAGTGCTCTCCGGCGGCGAGCGCGGCCGGCTGATGCTGGCGCGGGCGCTGGCAAAACCCTCGAACCTGCTGGTGCTGGACGAGCCGACCAACGACCTCGACCTCGAAACCCTCGACGTGCTGGAGGAGATGCTCGGCGACTACGAGGGCACCGTGATCCTGATCAGCCATGACCGCGATTTCCTCGACCGCGTGGTGACCTCGGTGATCGCACCCGAGGGCAACGGCGTATGGACCGAATATGCCGGCGGCTATAGCGACATGTTGAAGCAGCGCGGCGCCGATCTGAAGCGCGAGGCGGCGAAGGTCGCGGCCGACGATCGCAAGGAAGCCGGCAAGGGAGCCAAAGGTAGTTCGTCTTCGGGCGCCGCGAAGCGCAAGCTGAATTTCAACGAGAAGCACGCGCTGGAAACGCTGCCGAAGACCATGGCGAAACTGCAGGCCGAAATCGCCAAGCAGCAGCGGTTCCTCGACGATCCCAATCTGTACAAGAAGGATCGCAAGAAGTTCGATTCCGCCTCGGCCGCGCTGTCCACGGCGCAAAAGGAATTGCAGGAAGCCGAAGACAAGTGGCTCGAATTGGAAGTATTACGCGAAGAGATAGAGAGCGCCTGATCCATGACCACATCCCTTGCCGCCAAGATCGCCCGCGAATATGGCACACCCGCCGCCGTGATCGACATGGATCGCGTCGAGCGCAACATCGCGCGGATCCAGGCCGCCTGCGATGCCGCCGGCGTCGCCAACCGTCCCCACATCAAGACCCATAAGAGCCCGATGCTGGCGAAGATGCAGATCGCCGCCGGCGCCAAGGGCATCACCTGCCAGAAACTCGGCGAGGCCGAGGTGATGGCGGAGGCCGGGATCGACGATATCCTGATCAGCTACAATCTGATCGGCGACGAGAAGATGGCGCGGCTCGGTGCGTTGCAGGCCAAGGCCAACATGACGGTTGCGGTCGATAATTCGGTGGTGGTCGGCGGCCTGCCGCAGGCGGCGGCGATCTCCGGCCGTCCGTTGTCGGTGGTGGTCGAATGCGACACCGGGCGCAAGCGTGCCGGGGTCGAGACGCCCGCCGAGGCGATCGCACTGGCACGCGAAATCGCGGCCTCGAAGGGATTGCAGTTCGCCGGCTTCATGCTCTACCCGACCGAGACCGGCTGGGCCGAGGCGCAGAAATTCTTTGACGAGGCGTTGGCGGGCATCCGTGAACACGGCCTGGATGCCACGATTGTCTCCACCGGCGGCTCGCCGAACCTGAAGAACCTCGGAAAACTCAAGGGCGCCACCGAGCACCGGCCCGGCACCTACATCTACAACGACCGCATGCAGGTCGCGGCCGGTGTCGCGGCCTGGGACGACTGCGCGCTGAACATTTACGCGACCGTGGTGAGCCGCGCCGGTCCGGATCGCGGCATCCTCGATGCCGGCTCCAAGACGCTGACATCGGATACCGGCGGCGGCCTCGACGGCCACGGCCTGATCCTCGAACACCCCGAAGCGAAGATCGCGCGTTTTGCCGAAGAGCACGGCTTCCTCGATCTGGCCCGCAGCAACACCCGCCCCAATGTCGGCGACGTCGTGCGGATCGTGCCCAATCACGTCTGCGTCGTCGTCAACATGATGGACGAGGTGGTGATGGTGCGCGGCGAGGAGATTGTCGGCGTGCTGCCGGTGGCAGCGCGGGGCAAGCTGCGCTGACTGCGTCCCTACTCCGTCATTGCGAGTAGCGTAGCGACGAAGCAATCCAGTCTTCCTTTGCAGCCCTGGATTGCTTCGCGGAGCCTGTCATCGGGCGGGCATTCGCCCGACCCGTTGGCTCGCAATGACGAACTGAACGGCCTACTTCGACGGTTTGGATTGCAACCACTTCAACGCGCCCCTGCCCGCCGCCGCTCCCGTCGCAAACGACGCCTGCAGCAGATAGCCGCCGGTCGGGGCTTCCCAATCGAGCATTTCGCCCGCGGCGAACACGCCGGGCAAGCGCCGAAGCATAAAGTCGTCATCGAGTTCGTCAAAGCTGATGCCGCCGGCGGTGGAGATGGCGCGCGCGAGCGGGGCCACGCCATTGAGCTGAACCGGCACCGCATTGATCCATTCCGCAAGCTCAGCCACTGGGAGTGACGAGAGCGAGATGCCGGAGGCGAACGCTGCCTCCTGCAACAATCCGATGCCGATGGGCGGCAGGTGCGCCGCCTTGCGAAGCCAGTTTGAAAATGACTGTTTTGCCCGGGGCGCCGCCAGTCGCGCGGCAAGGTCGCTTGGTTTGAGATCGGGCCGTAGCGCAACATGCAGCGTCGCCTGCCCCTGATCGAGGACAGCCTTTCGCAGCGGTGCCGAAAGCGCGTAGACCGCACCGCCTTCGATCCCCGCCGCCGTAATCATCGCCTCACCGCGCACGACGTGCTCGCCGAACGACAGCGCAACGCCTTTCAAGGGCTGCCCTTGAAAGCGGTCACGGAAGATATCGGACCAGGCGACGGTAAATGCGCAATTGGCCGGCCGCAGCGGTAAGATAGCTACACCTTTCGCAGCCAGCGCTTCCACCCATGATCCGTCAGAGCCGAGCCGTGGCCAACTTGCGCCGCCCAGCGCCAGTACGGTGGCGTGCGTTTCCACGGTGCGTTGCCCCTCCGGCGTTTCGAACGCAAGATGTCCGCTGTCGTCCCAGCCGGCCCAACGATGGCGCAGCGCGAATTGCACGCCGCTGGCATCAAGTCGGCGCAGCCACGCGCGCAGCAATGGCGAGGCCTTGAACGTCTTCGGAAACACCCGGCCGCTGGAACCAACGAAGGTCGGCTGCCCCAACGCTTCGCTCCACTCTGGCAGTGCGCTTGGCGGCAACGCCTCGATCGCAGCCTTGAGGAGCGGCATCGCCTCGCCATAACGTGTCAAAAACTGCGGCAACGCCTCGCTGTGCGTCAGATTGAGCCCCCCGCGCCCCGCCATCAAGAATTTGCGGCCCGCCGACGGCATGGCGTCGTAGACGGTGACGACAGCACCGCCTTGCGCCAGCACTTCAGCCGCCATCAAGCCGGCAGGGCCGGCGCCGATGATGGCGATGTGGGTATGGGAGAAATCAGACACCAGCGCCGTCATTCCGGGATGCGCCACTTGGCGCAGGCCCGGAATCCATAACCCCTGTAGTAATGTTCAAGCTGAACACCGACACGGGGGTTATGGATTCCGGGCTCGCGCAAGAGCGCGTCCCGGAATGACGAACTCATGATCATCCTCTACAGCTTCACCCCAGCCCTCGCCGCGGCCTGCCCGACATATTTCTGGGTCTGCTCGAACGCGCCTTGCAGCGCCCTCGCCTTCGACATATCGCTGATTTCGGCAAAATGCGCCGCGATCGCGTCGGGGGTCCAATCGGAGGCCGGCAGATTGACGCCTTCGGTCTCCAGGATCTTGATCACCGCGAACGACCCCGCGCCCGCGCCCATGATGGTGCGGGTCGGCGCGTCCTCGCTCAGCAAAAATTCCACCGCGGGCGTAATCGCCTCCGGCCGCATCAGTGCCAGCGCCTGCGGCGGCAGCAATTCCTCCGTCATCCGGGTCGCCGCGGTCGGCGAAATGGTGTTGACGCGAATGTTGCTCTTGCGGCCCTCCTCGGCCAGCACGTTCATCAGGCCGACCATGCCGGTCTTCGCCGCGCCGTAATTGGCCTGGCCGAAATTGCCGTACAGGCCCGACGACGAGGTGGTGACGACGATGCGGCCATAATTGCGCTCGCGCATGCCGTCCCACACCGCCTTGCAGCAATAGAACGTGCCGACCAGATGCACGTCGAGCACCTTTGCGAAGTCGGCGACTTCCATCTTGCCGAAGGATTTATCACGCAAAATGCCGGCATTGGCGCAGAGCAGATCGACGCTGCCCCATTCGCGGGTCGCGCGATCCACCATCGCCTTGACCTGCTCGAAATTCGAGACATCCGCGCCGTCGGCCATCGCCGTGCCGCCGGCCTTGCGAATCTCCTCGACCACGGCGTCCGCCGGGGTCAGCGAGCCGCCGGTACCATCCCGGGCGCCGCCGAAATCGTTGACCACGACCTTCGCGCCACGGCTCGCCAGCCCGAGGGCGTGTGCGCGTCCAAGGCCATTGCCCGCGCCGGTGACGATGGCGACGCGTCCGTCAAATCTGATTGTCATGCGGTAGGATTCCTGAACCTGGTTTCTTTCGT
>Ga0302311_10004635_pt1 | contig 14765 bp, 18 predicted proteins | sample III_Palsa_N1_3_FD_200449 | JGI IMG/M metagenome (GOLD analysis project Ga0302311, IMG submission 200449) | Peat permafrost microbial communities from Stordalen Mire near Abisko, Sweden - III_Palsa_N1_3 | ecosystem: Environmental > Terrestrial > Soil > Palsa > Peat permafrost | place: Sweden... | reverse complement strand
TGGCGATCGCCGCCCGCGCGGCCTCCCACGCGGCGTCGGCGTCGCTGACCGGCGGAAACGCCGCCGCGAGGGCCACGCCGTCGCCGCTGAGCGCCAGGTCGTGCATTGCGCCGAGGAAGCGCAGCGAGACCGCCGCGCCCATCAGCTCTTCGAAGCTCTGGCCGTCCCACGGCGCGAACAACCCGCGCATCTCGTCCAGGCCGTCGGCAGCGCGGCCGGCCAGCGCGGCGTAGAACGGCGAGCCGAACGAGGCGCATATCTGCGCCTGGCCTCGGAACACACGGGCGAGAGGATCGTCGGTCATGGCGCGATCCGCCCCAGACCACCGGCGCGGGTCAAGCTTGATTGATCAGGTCAATCTGCGATCAGCGCCAGTTCGCCCTGCATCGCGTCGCCGTACGACAGCATCGGGTCCTTGCCCATCAGCGCCAGCTTCACCGGGCCCCAGCTCAGCCGATGCTCGGGGCAGGGGCCGAGCCGCAGCAGCGCCTCGGCGTGGATCGGCGCGCGGTAGCCCTTGTGGCCGGCGAAGCCATAGCCCGGATAGGTCTCGTCCATCTGCGCCATCAGCCGGTCGCGGGCGGTCTTGGCCAGGATCGATGCGGCGGCGATCGAGGCGGAGATGGCGTCGCCGCCGACCACGGTCTTCACCGGGCAGGGCAGCTCGAAGCGGTAGTTGCCGTCGACCAGGGCGTAGAGCGGCGCCATCGCCATCGCCTCCACCGCGCGGCGCATGGCCAGGCCCGTGGCGTGCAGGATGTTGAGCTGGGCGATCTCCTCCACCGAGGCGAAGCCGACGCCCCAGGCCACCGCCCGGCGCTTGATCTCGATCTCCAGCGCCTCGCGCTTGAGATGGGAGAGCTTTTTCGAGTCGTCGACGCCCCTGGGGATGGCTCGCGGCCTGAGGATCACCGCCCCGGCGCAGACCGGCCCCGCCCATGGTCCGCGGCCAGCCTCGTCGACGCCGCAGACCGGCGCGGGACAGTTCTTTTCCAGCCGCATGTGCGGCATCAGACCGGGCCCCCCAGGTATTTGGCCAGCTTGGCCACCGCCGCGTGACGCGGGCAGGTGACGACGTGGTCGTTGACCATGCCGACCGCCTGCATGAAGGCGTAGACGATCACCGGCCCGGTGAACTTGAAGCCCCTGGCCTTCAGCGCCTTGGCCATCTCCACGGCCTCGGGGGTCTGGGCCGGCACCTCGCCGATGCCCTGCCAGCGATTCTGGATCGGCTGGCCGCCGACGAAGTCCCACAGGAACCGGGTAAAGTCCTCGCCCCGTTCGCGCATGTCGAGATAAATCTTCGCCCCGGCGATGGCGGCGTCGATCTTGGCGTTGGAGCGCACGATGCCGGCGTCTGCCATCAGCCGCGCGCGGTCCTCGGCGCCGTAGCGGGCCACGACCTCGGGATCGAAATTGGCGAACGCGGCGCGGAACGCCTCGCGCTTCTTCAGGATGGTGATCCAGGCCAGCCCGGCTTGGAACCCATCCAGCACCAGCTTTTCCCACAGCACGCGCGGATCGTACTCCGGCACGCCCCACTCCTCGTCGTGATAGGCGACGTAGATCGGCTCCTTGGGATTGGCCCAGGCGCAGCGTCCGTCGGTGTCGAAGGTGGCGATACCCAAGCGCGGCTCCTCTCGGCTGTCGTGCCGAAGAATCACCGCCGGGGCAACGCGCTGCTGTCAGGACGCGATCACATTCTCCACCCTTCCGAATCCTCGGTCACAGCTGGGCGTCAGTCCCGGCTGTCTAAGAACGCGAAATTCGCCGTGGCCGCGCTCGGCGCGGCCCCCCGCCGGCCTGCGTGCATGGATCGCCGGGACTTCCGCCCGGCCATGACCATTTTCAGGGGGTCTCAGTCCAAGCCGGCCGAACGACAGAGCAGGCCCGGCCGTCCACCGTCAGCGCCGCGCCTTCGATGCGATCGAGCCGGACCAGCGCCATGGCGCGGCCGTCGGCGCCCGAAAGCACCTCACCCGCCCGCAGCGTCCCGGCCAGGATCTCGACGCCTGGAGACGGCGTGGGGCCATCGAAGACGATCGGCAGCATGCGGCTCTTGATCGTGCCGCGGCGCTTCATCCGCGAGGTGGTCTCCTGGCCGACGAAGCAGCCCTTCTTGAAGTCGATCGCGTGCAGCAGGTCGAAGTCGGCTTCGAGCGGGTAGGCCGAGTCCTCGCCCCAGTCGGCCGGGCCGGGAACGCCGAGGGCGAGGCGATGGCGGTCGTAGTCGGCCTCCGAGGCGCTCGTCGCGGCTTCGAGGCCGTAGCCGCGCCAGCCCAGCGCCGGCAGCCGGGGATCGGCGATCCAGCCGGGGCCGGGCGGCGCCTCGCCCCAGGCGACGAGCACAGGTGTCTCGTCCGCCGCGATCGTCACCTTGGCGCGCAGGCGGTAGATGGATAGGCGCTGGATCAGCGCCGCTCGGCGCTCAGCGTCGCAATCGAGCCAGCAGCTATCCTCCCGGCCGACGATGAAGAGGTCGTAGAGCAGCCGGCCCTGCGGCGTCAGCAGGGCGCCGAAGCGCAGCTCGCCGGGCGCGATCGTCTCGACATCCTGGGTCAGCAGGCCCTGCAGGAAGCCGCGCCAGTCCTCGCCGCCGATGGCGATCAGGGCGCGGCTGAATTGGCGAGCAATGCGGGCCTTTTCCGACATGGCGTCAATGTGGAGACTTGCCTGCTGGAGCGCCAGTGAAAGGGCGCCTATAGAGGAATGCAATGGCAGCCAAGTTCTTCCCCGTCCTGTTCGTCGCTCCGGAGAGCGTCAGCGAGGCGGTGCTGGCGTCCGGTTTGCTGAAGAAGCTGCACGACGAGGCGCCCAACCCGCGCTTCACCATCATCGCCAATCGCCAGGTCGCGCCGCTCTACGCCGACATGCCAAAGGTCGAGCGGATCATCGTCACCGAACGCAAAGCGTCGGGCCGGCGCTGGTTCGGCGTGATGGGGCCGGTGCGGGCGCAGCGCTGGGCGCTGGTGGTCGACATGCCCTCCGGCGTAATTACCGGCCGGCTGCGGCCCAAGGGCAAGGCGTTGCGGCGCAGCCATGACGAGCCGGCGCACAAGCTGATCGAGGCGGCGCGGCTGATGCGGCTGGAGGAGGATCCGCCCGCGCCCTATTTGTTCGTCAGCGAGGCGACCGAGGCCAAGGCCGCCAGACTGACCGCCGGCGACGCGCCGATCCTGGCGATCGCCCCTACCGCCGAGTGGGTCGGCAAGGCCTGGCCGATCGAGCGCTTCGCCGAGGTGACCCGCCGGCTGCTGGCGCCCGGCGGCGCCTTCGCCGGTGGCCGGCTGATGATCCTCGGCGACACCGGCGACACGCACGAGGTCGACCCGGTCAAGTCGACCGCGCCGCGCGACCTGGTGATCGACTTCGTCGGCAAGGGCGAGCTGTTGACCGTCTACGCCGCGCTGAAGCGGGTGCGGCTGTTCATCGGCAACGACAACGGCTTTTCCCAGCTCGCCGCCGCCGCCGGCGCGCCGACCCTGGCGCTGTTCGGGCCCTCGGACGACCGCATCTGGCGGCCCTGGGGCGAGACGGTGCGGGTGGTTCGCGGGGCGCGGACGCTGGAGGAGCTGCGGCGCGTCGACTCCACGCTCAGCGCCCAGGTGCGGCACATGATCGACCTTTCGGCCGACAGCGTGCTGTCCGCCGCCGAGGCCCTGCTTGAAGAGACCACCTCCGTTGCCTGAAATCTTCGACCTGATCGTGCGCGGCGGCGAAGTGGTGAACCACGCCGGCCGCGGTTTGGCCGATATCGGCGTGCGCGGTGGCCGCATCGCCGCAATCGGCGATCTGTCGCAGGCGTCGGCGGGCGAGACGTTCGACGCGGCGGGGCTCACGGTGCTGCCGGGCGTGATCGACACACAGGTCCACTTCCGCGAGCCTGGCATGGACTGGAAGGAAGACCTCGAGAGCGGCTCTCGCGCCGCGGTGATGGGCGGCGTCACCGCCGTGTTCGAGATGCCCAACACCGATCCGCCCACCTCCAACCGCGCCGCGCTGGAGGAGAAGCTCAGTCGGGCCAAGGGGCGCATGCACTGCGACCACGCCTTCTATGCCGGGGCGACGCACGAGAACGCCGCCTACCTGGCCGAGGTGGAGGCGACGCCAGGATGCTGCGGGGTGAAAACCTTCATGGGCTCATCCACCGGGTCGTTGTTGGTGGACGATGACGCCGGCGTGGAGGCGGTGCTGCGCGCCGTGCGACGGCGGGCGGCCTTCCACAGTGAGGACGAGGCGCGGCTGAAGGAGCGCAAGGGACTGGCGCGGGAAGGCGACTGGTCCAGCCATCCGGAGGTGCGCGATACGGAAACTGCCCTGCGCTCGACCAAGCGGCTGATCGCCATCGCCGAACGGCTCGGCAAGCGCGTCCATGTGCTGCACACCTCAACGGCCGATGAGATCGAGTTCCTTAGCCACCACAAGGACATCGCCACCTGCGAGGTGACGCCGCAGCACCTGACCCTGGTCGCGCCGGAGACGTACCAACGGCTGAAGGGCTTGGCGCAGATGAACCCGCCGATCCGGGATGTATCGCATCAGGCCGGGCTCTGGCGCGGGATCGCCAACGGCGTCGTCGACGTGATCGGCACCGACCACGCGCCACATACGCTGGAGGAAAAGGCGCGGCCCTATCCCGCCTCGCCCTCCGGCATGCCGGGCGTGCAGACGCTGGTGGCGGTGATGCTGACCCACGTCGCCGAGGGCCGGCTGACGCTGGAGCGGTTCGTCGACCTGACCAGCGCCGGCGCTCAACGCATCTTCGGCATCGCCGGCAAGGGCCGGCTGGCGGTGGGCTGGGACGCGGACCTGACCATCGTCGACCTGAAGGCGCGCCGCACGATCCGTCACGCCGACATGGCCACCCGCGTCGGCTGGACCCCGTTCGACGGCATGGAAGCCAGGGCCTGGCCGATGGCGACCGTCATTCGCGGCCAGCTGGTGATGCGCGATGGCGAACTGGTCGCCTCGGGACAGGGGCAGCCGATGAGATTCCTGGAAAACCTGGGAGGAATGGCATGAACGGCGCGGACGCCCTGATCGAGACGTTGATCGACAACGACGTCACCGCCTGTTTCGCCAATCCCGGCACCAGCGAGATGCAGTTCGTCAGCGCCCTGGACCGGCAGCCGAAGATGCGGCCGGTGCTGTGCCTGTTCGAGGGCGTCGCCACCGGCGCGGCGGACGGCTATGGCCGCATCGCCAGCAAGCCCGCCTGCACCCTGTTGCATCTGGGTCCCGGCTACGGCAACGGCCTGGCCAATCTGCACAATGCCCGCCGCGCCTTCACCCCGATCGTCAATGTGATCGGCGACCACGCCACCTATCACCGCCAGTACGACGCGCCGCTCGGCTCGGACATCGCCGCCATCGCTGGGGCCAATTCGGTGTGGGTGAAGTCGGCCGCGCGGCCGGACGAGGTGGGCGCGCTGGCGTCGGAGGCGATCTCGGCCAGCTACGGGCCGCCCGGCGGCTCGGCCAGCCTGATCCTGCCGGCCGATTGCGCGTGGTCGCCCGCCAACGCGACCGGCCCCAGGGCCGTGCGGCGCGCCAAGGCGGCCGTGGCCGGCGCGGCGGTCGATGCGGCCGCGCGCAAACTCAAGGCGGCGGCCAAGCCGGTGATCCTGCTGGGCACGACAGCCTGCGGTGAGGCCGCATTGGCGGCTGCGGGGCGGATCGCGGCGAGCGGCGTGCGGGTGCTGACCGACGGCTTCATCGGTCGCCTGCCCCGGGGCGCCGGCCGTTTCGCGCCGGACCGAATGATGTACTTCGCCGAGCAGGCGATCGCCGACCTCGCCGGCGTCGACCTGATGGTGATGGTCGAGAGCCGCCCGCCGGTGGCCTTCTTCGCCTATCCGGACAAGCCCAGCCTGCTGGTCCCCGAGGGCTGCGAGACCTTCGGTCTGGCGAGCCGGGAAGAGGACGGCGCCGCGGCGCTGGAGGCCCTGGCCGACGCGCTGGGCGCGCCGAAGGCCCCGAGCATCCAGCCGCTGGCCTTGCCCGACGCCGCGCCGACCGGGGCGCTGACTCCCGCCGCGGCCGGGGTCTCGATCGCGCGCCATCTGCCGGAGGGCGCGATCGTCTCGGACGACTCGGTGACCTCGGGCCAGCCGATCATCAACGCCACCCGCTCAGGCCGGCCGCACGACTGGCTTGGCCTCACCGGCGGGGCGATCGGGCAGGGGATCCCGGTGTCGGTCGGCGCCGCGGTGGCCGCGCCGGGGCGCAAGGTGGTGTCGCTGAACGGCGACGGCGCGGCGATGTACACCGCCCAGGGGCTTTGGACCCTGGCGCGCGAGCAGCTCGACGTCACCGTGGTGATCTTCGCCAACCACACCTACCGCATCCTGGGGATCGAGCTGGGCCGCACCGGCGCCGGTGCGCCAGGTCCGGCCGCCAGCAGCTTGCTCAGCCTCGGCGATCCGGCGATCGACTGGGTCAGCTACGCCAAGGGTCTCGGCCTGCCCGGAACCCGCTGCGAAACGGCGGAGTCGTTCGACGCCGCCTTCGCCAACGCGATGGCCGAACCGGGCCCCAGGCTGATCGAAGCCGTCGTGCCGTAGTTCCCCCTCCCCTCGCGGGGGGAAGAGCTGCGGTCAGTGCTTCTCGTTCCCTGCCATCTGGCAGCCGCCGGCGATGCCCTTGGCGAACGCGCAACCGGTGGCCTCTTTCGGCGCCAGCGGCGGGCCCGGGCTGTAGGAGATGACGAAGCCCGGATTGCCGTCGGAGCAGGAGACCTCGAGGTAGCTGGTATTGTCGGCGGCCTTGCCGACGAACCGCGAGCCGGAGACCACGCAGGACGTCTTTCCGAGCTTGTTGAGGTCCGCGGTCAGCGCGGGCATGGCGGCGTCCGGCTTGGTGAAGCTGCAACGGTAGCCCGCCATCTCCGAGTGGGCGCAGTCGTAGAACACCGCCTTTTCCGACGCGCTGGCCGGGAAGATCGCCACAGCCCCATCGGGTCGGTTGGAGCAGGCGAGTTCGACCACCTCGTGGCCCGGGACGTTCACGTTGAACGGCGCATACTGCGAGACGTCGCAGGGGAATCCGCCAGTGTGGGCGAGCCTGGTGTAGAGGCCCGCCTGGGCCGTCTGGGCCGCGCGGGCGTTGGTCAGGGTGCAGCCGCCGCCGATGTTATCGGCCACGGCGCAGTCGATCGCCGGCTTCAGATCGCCATTGGCGGCCTGCTCGACCATGTAGCCCTTGCCGTCCTGGCAGGCGACTTCGAAGAAGTTGGAGCCCTCGGATGTCGCGCCGACGTAGCGGCGGTCCTTGAGGGTGCAGGGCTTGTCCATCTTGCCGATCAACGCGCTGATATAGGCGGCGGAGGTCGCGTCGTCGGTCAGCGTGCATTTCAACGCGCTGGTCGCGGCGACCGCGAAACAGGGTTGGAAGATCGCCGGTTTCGACACGGTGACCGGGAATGACGTCTGCACGCTGTAGCCAGGGCCGCCCTGGCAGGCGACTTCGAACACCGTGGCGGTGCGGTCAGTGGTCTGGCCGATCGCCCGGGCGTTGGTCATCTGGCAGCTGGGCTTGTTCTTGGCCACCAGCGCGGCGAGGCCCTGCTTCGGGTCGGCGTTCTGCGGCAGGATGCACTTGGCGCCGGACGTCGGATTGTTCATCGCTTCCAGGCAGGTGAAGATCTGGGCGTCGCCGCCCTTGTCCGGCGTGGCGACGATGAAGCCTTCCTGGTTGGTGCAGGCCAGCTCGTAATAGGAGCTGGAAGCCTTGGTCTTGGGATCGACCGATTTGCCGAGTAGGCGCGCGTTGGCGAGGTTGCAGTCGACGCCGGACTGGGTGATCACGCCCGGCGCGGCGGCCATGCCCTTCTTGATCGAGTCTGGATCGACGGCCGGCGTCACCGGCTTGGTCGCGGCCAGCGCGGTGGCGGCCGGAAGCATGGTCGCGGCCATCAAGGCGGCGATCAGACCAAAGACGATTGGCCTCATTGGCGCTGGTCTCCCTGCGAGAAAATCTGTTTTGCCGCTGTTAAGCCTCGCGTTGCGCGACCGGTCAAGTCGGCGCTGAGAAGCGGTCTAGCGGGGGCGAAGCTTCGTGCGGGCTTGGCTTGGCGCCCGCCTAGGATCAAAGAGAGACGTTCGCGTGGGAGACCAGAGGCGTTGCGGGACGGATTCGAAGACCAGGCGGCGGCCGAGGCGCTGCTGACCTATCCCTTCTCGGAGGGTCCCAAAATCGGCGGCGGCGTCGAGATCGCGCCAGGCGTCGTGTGGATGCGGATGCCGCTGGGCGGCTCGCTCGCCTTCATCAATGTCTGGGGGCTGAAGGACGAGGGCGGCTGGACGCTGGTCGACACCGGCATGCAGGGACCTCAGACGACCGAGGCCTGGCGGCAGGCCTTCGCCGGGCCGCTCAAGGGCGAGCCGATCGTGCGGGTGATCGTCACCCACATGCACCCAGACCACATCGGCATGGCCGGGTGGATCACCCGCAAGTTCCGTTGCAAGCTGTGGATCACCCGGCTCGAATATCTGATGTGCCGCCTGCTCGCCGCCGACACTGGCCGCGAGGCGCCCGAGGAGGGGCTGGAGTTCTACCGCGCCGCGGGCTGGAGCGAGGCGGCGCTGGACAACTACACCACCCGCTTCGGCGGCTTCGGCAAGGCGCTGCACGCTCTGCCGGACGCCTACCGCCGTGTGGTCGACGGCGAGACGCTGATGATCGGGGGCCGCAAGTGGGAAGTAGTCACAGGGTCCGGGCATTCGCCCGAGCACGCCTGCCTGCATTGCCCGGAGCTGAAGCTGTTCATCTCCGGCGACCAGGTGCTGCCGAAGATCACCTCCAACGTGTCGGTGTTTCCGACCGAGCCGGAGGGCGATCCGCTCGACGATTGGCTGACCTCGCTTGATCGCATCCGCGGCCACGTCCCCGACGACGTGCTGGTGCTGCCAGCGCACAACGAACCTTTTCACGGGTTGCACGCCCGCATCGATCAATTGATCGGTTACCATGAACACGCGCTGACGCGGCTCGAGCGGCTGATCGCCGACAAGAAGCGGGCAGTCGACGTCTTTCACGTGCTGTTCAAGCGCGAGATTACCGACGGCGTCCTCAGCATGGCCACCGGCGAGAGCCTGGCGCACCTCAACTGCCTGCTGCGCCGGGGCGATGCGGTGCGCGAGCGCGACGCCGCCGGCGTCGACTGGTATCGCGCCGCCCCAAAGTCCGTGTCTGGGGCGCGGGCCTGACGAGGGAAAAAGCGATGAGCCTTGCCAGAAAGACCCTGTTCGTCACCGGCGCCAGCCGCGGCATCGGCCTGGCCATCGCCCTGCGCGCGGCCCGGGACGGGGCCAACATCGCCATCGCCGCCGAGACCGCTGAGCCGCACAAGCACCTGCCCGGCACCATCTACACCGCCGCCAAGGAGATCGAGGACGCCGGCGGCAAGGCGCTGCCGCTGATCGTCGACGTGCGCGACGAGGCCAATGTCTACGAGGCGGTGGAGAAGACGGTGGCCGCGTTCGGCGGGATCGACATCTGCGTCAACAACGCCTCGGCGATCCAGCTGACCGGCACCGAAGCCACCGACATGAAGCGCTACGATCTGATGCACCAGATCAATGCGCGTGGCACGTTCTTGACCTCCAAAGCCTGCATCCCGCACCTAAAGCGGGCCTCCAACCCGCACGTGCTGATGCTGTCGCCGCCCCTCGACATGAGCCCGCGCTGGTTCGGGACCCACGTCGCCTACACCATGGCCAAGTTCGGCATGTCGATGTGCGTGCTGGGCATGGCCGAGGAGTTCAAGGCCGACGAGATCGCCTTCAACGCCCTGTGGCCGCGCACCGGCATCGCCACTGCGGCGATCCGCTTCGCTCTGGGCGGCGACGAGGGCATGCGCCAGTGCCGCACGGTGGAGATCATAGCAGACGCGGCGCACGCCATCTTCGAGAAGCCTGCGCGTGAGTTCACCGGCAAGTTCCTGATCGACGACAGCTTCCTCTACGCCGAAGGCGTGCGGGACTTCGAACACTACCGCGTCGATCCCACCCGGCCGCTGATGCCGGACTTCTTCGTCCCCGCGAGCGATCCGCCGCCGCCCGGGGTGAAGATCGGCGCCTGACGCGATGGCTGATGTCCGCCTGTTCCAGCCCGCCGACCTCGACGGCGTGATCGCCCTTTGCGCCGCCGAGGGCTGGCCGAGCTTTCCCGAGGACCCGGCGCGGGCGTTACGCGCCCTGACCGCGCCGGGGGTCACCACCGTGGTCGCCGCCGACGGCGCGCAGGTCGCCGGCTTCGCCCAGCTGCTCAGCGACGGCGAGATCCAGGCGCACCTGTCGCTGATCGCGGTCGGTCCGGCTTACCGACGGCGGAACCTGGCGCGGGAGATGCTGCGCTTTGGCCTCGAGCTCGCCGGCGGCTCGCGCATCGACCTGATCACCGAGACGGCGTCGGCGTTCTACGCCGCCCTTTCCCACCGCCGGCTCGATGGCTTTCGCATCTGGCCGCAGATCGACAAGCAGCCGCAATGACGCCGGCCGCGGTGCTGTTCGACCTCGGCGGCGTATTGCTGCCGTTCGACCGCGAGCGGCGCGTCGCGACGATCGTGCGCCAGCTGAACGTCGACGCAGATGACGTCCGCGAGCTGTTCGACGGTCCTCTGCCTTGGCGGATGGATCTCGGCGAGGCGGACGAGACCGACTTCGCCGCTGCCTTTGCCGAGATGGCCGGCCGCCCGATCGCGCCAAGCACCGCCCGCGCCCTAATTCTATCGGTCTTCGAACCGCTGAACGAGGAGCTCTGGCGGCTTGCCGCGGACCTGCGCCGCAGCATTATCGTCGGCGGCTTCAGCGATAATCCAGCCTTCGTCGCGAGCGTGTTTCCTGACGGCGCCTTGCTCGACCCGATGATCTTCTCCAGCGAGATCGGGGCGGTGAAGCCATCGGACGCGGCGTTCGCGGCGGCGGAGGCGCGATTGGGATTGGGATTGGGAGGCGAGGCGGTGCTCTTCATTGACGACGGATCGGCGAATGTTGCGGCCGCCCAGCGGCGCGGCTGGGACGCGATCCGTTTCACTGACAACGCGGCGCTGGTCGCTGAGCTCGCCGCCCGGAGCCTGCCATGATCCGCGTTCGCGAGGCGATCAGGGCCGACGCGGCCCTGATCCTCGGCTTCATCCGCGGCCTGGCGGACTACGAGCGCCTGCCGCACGAGGTCACAGCCAGCGAGGCCGACATCGAGGCGGCGCTGTTCAGCCCCCATCCGCGCGCCTTCTGCGACATCGCCGAACAGGACGGCGCCGCGGTCGGCTTCGCCTTCTGGTTCTACAACTTCTCCACCTTCGAAGGTCGCTGCGGCGTCTATCTCGAAGACCTGTTCGTCGTCCCGGAGGCGCGCGGGTCCGGCGCTGGCCTCGCGCTGATGCGCCGTCTTGCGCGGCGCTGCCGCGACGAGGACCTGCGCCGGCTCGAATGGCAGGTGCTAGACTGGAACGCGCCGACCATCGCCTTCTACGACCGGCTCGGCGCGACCGCGAAGACCGAATGGATCACGCGCTCGCTCTCCGGCCACGCGCTGGCGGCGCTGGCTGAAACGTGAGGACGGCATGACCCGGATCGCCCGATGCTGCTGCGGCGCCTGCGAGATCGAGGTCGCGGGTGAGCCGGTGCTCAACGCCATCTGCCACTGCGACAACTGCAAACAACGCACGGGCAGCGCGTTTGGCTGGTCGGCCTATTTCGCCGACGATGCGGTCGCGCGCCGCGGCGAGCTGACGCGCTTCGAGCCCAGCTACGCGGCCCGTCCGACCCGTTACTTCTGCGCGGCCTGCGGCACGACCTTGTGCTGGACCTCCGAGGTCTTCATGCCGGGCCACACCGGGGTCGCGGGCGGCTGCTTCACCGCGGCGCCGCTGGCCGAACCGACCGTGACCGCGACCGACCAGAAGCGGTGCGCCTGGCTGGGCTTGCCCGAAACCTGGTTCGCCTCGCCCTGAAGGCTTGCGGCATGGCCAAGTTGGCCCGATAACCCCAGCAAGGCGGTCCGCCCGAGACGGCGGCCAAGAGGGAATGCGGTGCGGGGCTCGCCCCAAATCCGCAGCTGTTCCCGCAACTGTAAGCGGCGAGGGTCCTTTGTCCATTCGGCGTCTGTTCGCAGGCGCCGGCGCCACTGGGAAAGCGGGAAGGCGTGGGCTTGGGACCGGTGACCCGCGAGCCAGGAGACCTGCCGCCCCCGTCGCTCGTCCGGAGGTCCGGGAACAGACCATCGGCGCGGGAGTGAGGCCGTCGCAGCGACAACGGGCCGGCACGGCGCGCCGGTCGCCCTGTCGCTGAACGCCGCGGCGCCGCGCGGCTGACGGAGAACCCATGAGATACCACCTTTCCCGCCCTGGCCGTGGCCCTGGCCGCGCCTGGGCTTTGCCTCGCGGACCCGGCCGCGACGACGCCCGATAGCGCCACACCCGGTCCCATCTCGACCGCCGCCGCCGTGGCTCCGCTCGTGGTCGAAGCCGTTCGCCTTCCCAGCTAGGAAACCGACGTCCCTGATATCCAGGTGACCGACCGCGCGCAGATCGACGCGCGCCAGGCGGTCTACGCCGCCGATATTCTGGACACGGTTGCGGGGCTGGCGCTGACAAGGGACGGCGCGTTCGGCGGATCACCAGCATCCGCATGCACGGCGCCAGCTCCGACAAGACCCTGCTGCTGATCGACGGCGTCCCGCAGAACGACCCCAGCGACCCCAACGGCGCCTACGACCTCGCCATCTCGATCTGGCCGACGTCGAGCGGATCGAGATCCTGCAGGGACCGCAAAGCGCGCTCTGGGGCTCGGATGCGATCGGCTTGGTGATCTCGCTGACCACCCGCGAGGAGAACGGCTGGCGCGCGTCGGTCGAGGGCGGCTCGCTGGATACGTTCGACGGCTCGGCCGCGACGTTTCTGCCGGCGACACGCCCGGGCTTCACGCTCGTCAATGTATTCGGCGCCTATGCCCTATCCCCGCGCATCCAGCTCACCGCGCGCATCGAGGACATCGCCGACCCGCATTACCAGGAGGCGCTCGGCTACGGCGAGCCCAAGCGCATGATCTTGTTCGGCATTCGGGCGAAGGATTAGCAGCTGCGCGGAGGCGGTGCTTGCCGCTGGCCACCTTCGGTGCGAAAGCCGTTCAAACGCCCATTCGTGCAAGGGCCGCCTTCGCGGAGCCAAAGATGAGTCTGATTCTCGACGACGAACTGAAGGGCATCATCAACAACGCGCTTTCCGAGCGCACACCGATGGTGCTGGCAAGCGTCGATGCGGAAGGTATGCCCCGGCTGACCTTCCGTGGCTCGGTCCAGACCTTCAGCGACGATCAGGTGGGTTTCTGGGCGCGCAATCCGACCGGCGCCACCATGGATAACATCGGCGCCAATCCGCACGTGTCGATGATCATGCGCAACCCGGACACCCGCGTGGTGCTGCAGCTGATGGGCCGCGCCCGCCGGGTCGAGGGCGCCGAGCGCGACCTCGCTTACGCCAACGCACCGGAAATCGAGCAGCGCGGCGATCCGGACAAGAAGGGCGCCGGCGTCATCGTCGATCTCGACCGCGTCGAGGGCTTTCTCGGGATGGGGCCTGACGGCAAGCCACGTTTCGTGCGGTTGAGCCGGGCCTAGCTCTCAGCCGATCCATGCGTTCAGCGTTTCGTGTGGGCGCGCCTGCAATTTCTCCAGCGCCCGGGCGATCGGGACCGGCGCCGGCCGCTTCCAGGTGAGCCGATGGTCGATGGCCATCGAGAGCAGAAGCGCCATGCCCGCGGCGGCCGCGAAACCCGTCGCGGCGCAGACCAGCCAGAAGATCGCAAGCCGTCTCAAACGCGCCGCCGCCTCTCAAACGTCGTGGGATCGCACGCGGCGGACCAGACGCGTTGACGGCGGGCGACTAGCGTTGCTCTAACCGCCGGTCAAGGAAAAAGTGCAATAGCACATAGTGCATCTACCATTTGTCGGTTTGCGCAGCTTGTGCAATCGCGATAAGTTCGGATAGTGACGTTATGCGAGAGCAAAGCTGATGACCGTTGCGTCGGAACGGCCAGTCTCGACGACGGATCCAGAGGGTGAGTTCCCATTGGACCTGACGAGCTATGTGTTCCACCTGTTCGCCGTCGTCGGTCGCCATCGCGAAGTGCGGCTGGAGGCGGAACTCAAGCACGTCGGGCTGAGCCTGTCGCGTCACCGCGCGCTCGGCGTGATCTGGGCGCTCGAGCCTTGCACCATGTCGGAGCTCGCGGAGTACAGTGCGGTCGACCGCACCACTATGACCCGCACGATCGACCATCTGGTGGCCGGCGGCCTGGTCGATCGCGAGACGCCGCGCGAAGACCGCCGCCAGGTCGTCCTCACGCTCACCGCCGAAGGCCGACGTCTGTGCCGACGCTCGCTGCGCGCCGTCTACCGCGTGAACCGCGAACTGCTTGAGGTCCTGGCCGAGTCCGATCAGCGGGTCGTGGCCCGGGCGTTGGAAGCGTTCCTCCACCGCCTGGTCGACGACCCGGACCTGCGCCGGCGCCTCACGCTGCGCGACGGTTCGACGGCGCGGACGCTCTAGCTTAGCCTAGTTCGCATCCACGAACACTAACCAATTGAAGTTATTAATATAATCGGCCAGTTCGCGGGTGCGAAGCTCGGCGGCTGCGGGTAGTCTTTGGATCATGCCACTGATTCCAAACAACAAACCCGTAGCCGCCGGAGCCGACAATGCGTCAGCAACGCACCATCCAGGCCAGCCTATTCGATCTGTTTGCCGGGCACGAGATCGGCCGTGA
>Ga0302311_10004626_pt1 | contig 14787 bp, 13 predicted proteins | sample III_Palsa_N1_3_FD_200449 | JGI IMG/M metagenome (GOLD analysis project Ga0302311, IMG submission 200449) | Peat permafrost microbial communities from Stordalen Mire near Abisko, Sweden - III_Palsa_N1_3 | ecosystem: Environmental > Terrestrial > Soil > Palsa > Peat permafrost | place: Sweden... | reverse complement strand
AGCATCGTGGCCACCACGGTGCTCGCGGTCGTGGTCGACAAGATCGCGACCATCTCGCCCGCCGAGTGGGGCCTGACCGTCCCGGTCCTCCCGCACAGCATCGTGTCCACGCCGGACTTCGGGCTGCTCGGCAAGGTCAGCCTGTTCGGCGGATTCCACCAGGTGGGTGTGGTCACCGGGGTGCTGTTCGTGTTCACCGTGCTGCTGTCCTGCTTCTTCGACGCGATGGGCACCATCCTCGGTGTCAGCGACGAGGCGCACCTGCTGGACTCGGAGGGCAACCTGCCCGGCATGAGCAAGGTGCTGATGGTCGACGGCCTGGCCACCGCCCTCGGCGGGGTGACCTCCAGCTCCGCCAACACCTGCTTCGTGGAGTCCACCTCGGGCGTCGGTGAGGGTGCGCGCACCGGTCTGGCCAGCATCGTCACCGGCCTGTTCTTCGTGCTGGCGCTGTTCCTCACCCCGCTGGCGACCATGGTGCCGACCCAGGCGGCCACCCCGGCGCTGGTGGTGGTGGGCTTCCTGATCCTGTCCAACGGGATCAGGGACATCGACTGGTCGGACTACACCATCGCCATCCCGGCCTTCCTGACCATGGTGATCATGCCGTTCACCTACAGCATCACCAATGGCATCGGCATCGGCTTCCTGGTCTTCTGCGTGCTGAAGATCGCCACCGGCCGCTGGCGGGACGTCCCGGTTGCCCTCTATGTGGTCGGCGCGGTGTTCGCCTTCTACTACCTGATGCCCGCGCTCGGCCTCGCCCACTGAGGCGTCCGTGTCTGCCGGGGCCTGCTGAGGCCTGCTGAGGCCTGCTGAGCGGCCCGCATCCCCGCGTGGGGGTGCGGGCCGCTGCTGTGTGCTCCCGTGTGTTCTCCGACACGCCCGGGGTGGCCGGAGCATCTTTAGGCTAGGTAATGAGATATGCTAACTACATGCCTGACCTCTCCGAGGGCGACGCGGCTGCTGTCAGCACGCTCCGCTCCGCCGTGATGCGACTCTCCCGCCGCCTGCGCAACCAGCGCGTCGAGGAGTCGCTGACACCTACCGAGATGCAGGTCATGGCGACGCTCGCGCGCTGTGGCAGTGCCACGCCGGGGGAACTGGCCCGCAAGGAGCATGTCCAGCCGCCGTCGATGACCAGGATCATCGCGATGCTCGAAGAGAAGGGCCTGGTGCGGCGCGAACCGCACCCCGACGACCGGCGACAGGTCGTCGTCAGCAGCACCGAGCAGGCCGAGAGCATCATCGAGCAGAGCCGGGCCAAGCGCGACGCCTGGCTCGCCGATCTGGCCACCGGCCTCACGCCGGAGGAATGGGCGGTCCTGCGGGCCGCCGCGCCCGTACTGGAGCGCCTCGCACAACTCTGATCCACCGCTACACACCAGGGGACCCAAGCTATTGCCTTCGCTGACCGGAGCCACCACAGAGCCCACACGCCCGACCAACCCCACCAGCCCCCTCAGCACCACCGGCCCCGCCACCGAGGCCGACACCGCTGACGCGCCGCTCGCCTCACCGCTCGTCGTCCCCAGCGACGACGACCCCGACGAACGCACCGCGCCGACCCCGGCCGACCGGCCGTCGGCGCTCCGGCACCACGCGGAGCCCGACCGGGCCGCCGAGGACGGGAAACCGGCCAAGGCCAAGCGCGGCGGGATGTTCTCCGCACTGAGCAACCGCAACTACCGGTACTTCTTCCTCGGCCAGGTCGTCTCGAACTCCGGGACCTGGATCCAGCGCGTCGCCCAGGACTGGCTGGTCCTCAGCCTCACCGGCAGCGCCTTCGCGGTCGGCATCACCACCGCCATGCAGTTCCTGCCGATGCTGCTCTTCGGCCTCTACGGCGGCGTCCTGTCGGACCGCTTCCCCAAGCGCAAGCTGCTGATCGCCACCCAGGGATCGATGGGCGTGCTCGCCGCCGTGCTGGCGGTGCTGACACTGACCGGCGCCGTCCAGGTCTGGCACATCTACCTGCTGGCGTTCCTGCTCGGGATGGTCACCGTGGTGGACAACCCCACCCGGCAGACCTTCGTCTCGGAGATGGTCGGCAAGAAGGACCTCGGCAACGCGGTCAGCCTCAACGCGGCCAACTTCCAGACCGCGCGGCTGATCGGCCCGGCCGTGGCCGGCGGGCTGATGGCGGCCTTCGGCACCGGCTGGGCCTTCGCGATCAACGCCGCCTCCTTCGCCGCGGTGATCCTCGGGCTGCTCGCCATGCGCGGTTCCGAGCTGCACCCCTACCCCAAGCAGCCCCGGGAGAAGGGGCAGCTGCGGGCCGGACTGCACTATGTCGCCGGACGCCCCGACCTGATCTGGCCGATCGTCCTGGTCGGCTTCATCGGCACCTTCGGCTTCAACTTCGCCATCATCCTGTCCGCGTTCGCCTACCACGTGTTCCATGTGGGGCCGGGCCTGTACGGGCTGCTCAACACCTCGATGGCGATCGGCTCGCTGGTCGGCGCACTGCTCGCGGCCCGGCGCGCCAGGCCCAGGCTGCGGCTGCTGGTCGGCGCGGCGCTGGCCTTCGGCGTGCTGGAGACGATCGCCGGATGGGCGCCGTCGTACTGGGTGTTCGCGGCGCTGCTGACCCTGGTCGGGGTGTTCGGGCTGACCCTGAACACCGCCGCCAACTCGCTGATCCAGCTGCGGACCACCCCGGCCATGCGCGGCCGGGTGATGAGCCTCTACATGATGGTCTTCGCGGGCGGGACACCGCTGGGCGCGCCGCTGGTCGGCTGGATCACCGAGCAGTACGGCCCCCGGATCGGGCTGCTGATCTGCGGACTGGTCTCGACCGTCGCCGCCGCCGTGATCGGCGTGGTGATCGCCCGGGTCGGCAATCTGCGGCTGTCGTTCGACCTCCAGCGCGGTCCCGAGCACCAGCTGATCGCGTTCGTCCCCAGGCAGGCCTGACCAGCCCGGTGATCCTGCCCGCCCGCCTGCGGGCGGGATCACCAGGCTGGTACGACTGCGGTCAGCCGGCCGCCCGGCCGTCCAGCCGCTGGGCCAGCAGCATCCCCGGCCAGTCCGGACGGTCCTGCCTCCGGACGGTGAACGGGCCCACCTCGGTGAACCCCTGACTCCGGTAGTAGGCCACCAGCTTCCGGTCGTCGCCCGCGTAGCAGTCCACCCGCAGCAGCGGCAGTCCCCGCCGCCGGGCCTCGGCGCGGGCCTCGGCCAGCAGCGCCGCGCCGACCCCGAGGCCCTGGAAGCGGCGCCCGGTCGTCAGCAGGTTCACATACAGCTCCGGCTCGCCCGCCGGGGCCACGTGATCGGCCGCCGTCTCCGAGACCGACAGCGCCCCGGCCACCTCCCCCTCCAGCACCGCGACCCGCAGCTCGCCGCGCCGCGCCCGGTCCGTGATCCGCTCGACCAGCGCGGGCTGGGTGGACCAGGGCTCGGTGCCCCACTGGCCCGTCCGGCCCTGGGCGACCAGCCATTCCACCGCGCCGTCCAGCAGGGCCAGGACGGCCCCGACATCCTCAAGGGTTCCACCACGAATGTCCATGGGCCGTTCCTATCCTGTTCCCGGGGTGGCGGTCACCGGATTCCGGGAGAATGCCCTGGTGAAGCTCTTTGTCGCGATCCTGCCGCCGCCGCAGGCGACCGAGGAACTGGCCGCCGCCGTACGGTCGTTGCACGCGCTGCCGGAGGCGGCCGGGCTGCGCTGGACCGGGCGGCCGAGCTGGCACCTGACCCTCGCCTTCCTGGGCGAGGTGGACGACGGGGCACTGCCCGGCCTGGAGCGCAACCTGGCGGCGGCCGCCGCCGGACAGCCCGGGTTCGGGCTGCGGCTGGCCGGTGGCGGCCGGTTCGGCGACCGCGCCCTGTGGGCCGGGGTCGGCGGCGACACCGCCGCGCTGGCCCGGCTGGCCGCGGCGGCGGTGGACGCGGCCGGTCAGGCGGGCATCGCCGCGGACGACCAGCAGTTCACCGGCCATCTCACCCTCGCCCGCAGCAGCGTCCCCCGCCACGGCGGCGGCCGCGCCCGCCACGGCGCACCTGGCCTGGCGCCGTTCGCGGACGCCCTCGCGGGCTTCAGCGGCGAACCCTGGCAGGTGTCCACGCTGCGGCTGATGCGCAGCGGGAGCGGTCCGGGGCCGAAGAGTTACGAGACGGTCGCCTCCTGGGAGCTGCCGGAGAGCGGCTGACGCCGCGCGTCCGCGACCGGGTCGACGACGCCGGTACGGAAGGTCTTCCGGTAGGAGGAAGGGGCGACGCCGAGGGCGTCCTGGAGGTGCTTGCGCATCGAGGCCGCCGTCCCGAATCCGGTCTCGCGCGCTATCCGGTCCACCGTCAGATCGCTGGTCTCCAGCAACTCCCGTGCCCGGTAAGCGCGCTGGCGGATCATCCACTGGACCGGGCTGAGCCCCGTCTCCTCCCGGAAGCGCCGGGTGAAGGTGCGCACGCTCATCCCGGCGCGGGCCGCCAGCTCGCTCAGGGCCAGCGGCTCGGCCAGCCGCTCCAGTGCCCAGGCGCGGGCCGGGGCCGTCCCCTGCTCGCCGGGATCGGGCACCGGCAGCTCGATGTACTGCGCCTGTCCGCCCTCCCGCCAGGGCGGGACGATGCACTGCCGGGCCGCCCGGTTGGCCACCCGCGCGCCGTGGTCGCGCCGCAGGATGTGCAGGCACAGATCGACCCCGGCGGCGACGCCGCCCGAGGTCAGTACATCGCCGTCGTCGGTGAACAGGACCCCAGGATCCAGCCTGACCTGCGGGAACAGCGTCCGGAACTGCTCGCTGTAGCGCCAGTGCGTGGTCGCCGGACGCCCGTCCAGCAGCCCGGCCGCGGCCAGCACGAAGGCGCCGGTGCAGATCGACACCATCCGGGTGCCCGGCCTGACAGTTGGGCAGTTACGACCTGGCCTGGTACGGCTCGGGCGCGCTGTGCGTGGTCGCCGCGACCTGTGCGCTGCTGCTCGGAGCCAGTCCCGGGACCGGGGACGGGACCGGAGACGGGACCGCGGCTGGTGCGGGCGCCGGGGACGGGGTGGCGGCGGGTCCGGCGGCCGGGCCGCTGGCGGTCACCGGGTGAGTTCGCCGAAGCCGCCCCGGTAGAAGAGCAGCGGTCCGGTGTCCTCGCGGCTGACCGCGAGGCCGCCGACGCGGCCGAGCACGATCAGGTGGTCGCCGCCGGTGTGCACGGCGTGGATGGTGCAGTCGATCCAGGCCAGTGCCCCGGCCAGGCGCGGGGCGCCGGTGGCGGGGGCGGGCGTCCAGTCCAGTCCGGCGAACTTGTCGGCGCCGCCCGCGCCGCTGACCGCGAAGCTGCGGCAGACCTGCTCCTGGTCGGCCGCCAGGACGCTGACGCAGAACGCCCCGGCGCGCGCGATCCGGGGCCAGGAGGCGGAGGTGCGGGCCACGTTGAAGCTCACCAGCGGCGGGTCGAGCGACAGCGAGGAGAAGGACTGGCAGGCGAAGCCGACCGGGGTGCCGTCCTCGGCGATGGCGCTGATCACGGTGACCCCGGTGCAGAAGTGCCCGAGGACGGTGCGCAGCAGTCCGCTGTCCGGCGCCGGGCCCGCCGCGGCCGGCATCCGCTCGTCGGGCCCGACCGCGCGCAGCGCGGGTCGCGGCGGCTGGTACGACTCGGGTGCGGCGGTCGCGCGCAGGTAGCGGATGGCCGCCGCCGCCATGCCTTCGTGGCCCATCGGGTCGCCTCACAGCCTGGTCGGGTTTCCGGACCTCCATTTAATCTGACTGTCTATCAGATTGGAAGTGGGTGGGACTGTCCCTTGACGTGGACGAACCCCACTTGCGTAGGGTGTGCGAACCATTGGGTGGTGAGAGGCGGCGGCAGGCATGGACAGGCAGCTCAGACGCTGGTCGCGGGCGGCCGGCGCGGTGCTGGGCGGCGTCGTCCTGGTGACCGCGATACCCGTGTGGGTGATGTGGCGGGACGTCCTGTCGAGCGGACCGGTGCTGCCCAGTGCCGCCTGGAGCGGTATGTGGACGCTGCTGTGGTGGGCGGCCGGTGAGTTCGCGGGCTGCCTGGCGGTACTCGCCCTCGCCCGGCTGATCAGCCGCCGACTGCTGGGCGGACGCCGCCCGCTGGTGGTCGGCGCGGTGCTGACGCTCATCGCGATCCTCGCCGCTGAGTGGTTCGGCTTCCCCGACTCGATGTTCAGTCCGGTGGGGTACCTGTTCGGCGTGAGCCAGCTGCTGAGCACGATGAGCATCCCCATGGTCGCCGGCGCCTGGGTGCTGCGGCCGCCCGCCCGCGAGCCGGTCACGGTGGCCGATTCGGCTGATTTCGAGGGGATATGGGAGTCCGGCCGGGGTGTGCTGACCCTGGACCCCGACGCCGCATTCGCGCTGCTGCTCGACGGCCGTGACGAGCCGGTCGCGGGCGTCTGGCGGCGGGAGCCCGGCAGGCCGCCGGTGCTCAGCCTGAGGGTCTCCGGCCCGACCGGGCTCGGCCATGGCTGGCAGACCACGCTGCTGGACGTCGAGTACGGCCCGGACGGCAGCACGGTGCTCCGACTGGACGACCGCACCACCTTCGCCCGCCGCCGCCCGCTCGCCGACGTGGAACACGCGGGCGGCTACATCGGCCGACTGGAAGTCCTCGAAAGCTGACCCCGCCCCGGGGGCGGCCCCGGCCCCGCCCCGGCTCGGCCCCGCGCCCTGACCTGTGCCCGGGCCTGACTCGGGCTCCGGCCCCGGCCCCGGCACTGGCCCCGCCCCCGCTCGGGCTCGCGCCCTGACCTGGGCCCGGGCCTGACTCGGGCCCCGTCCCGGCTCGGGCCCGGCACTGGTCCTGCCCCGGCTCGGGCCCGGCACTGGCCCCGCCCCGGCTCGGACTCGCGCTCTGACCTGGGCCCGGGCCTGACTCGGGCCCCGTCCCGGCCCCGTCCCGGCACTGGCCCGGCCCTGGCTCGGGCTCGCGCTCTGACCTGGGCCCGGGCCTGACTCGGGCCCCATCCCGGCCCCGGCCCGTGCCCGCCTCGGCCCGGGGGCGGTCAGCGGCCGGTGAAGTGCGGGGGGCGGCGTTCGGCGAAGGCGCGGAGGCCTTCCGCGGCGTCGGCTGTGGTCATGTTGGCCTCCTGGGCGGTCGCCTCGGCGGCGAAGGCCGACGCGCGGTCCGACTCCAGGGCGGCGTTCAGCAACTGCTTCGTCAGCGCGAGGGAGCGGGTCGGCCCGGATGCCAGCCGGGCCGCCCACTCCCGTGCGGTCTTCTCCAGCTCCGCCGCCGGGACCACCCGGTTGACCAGGCCCAGCCGTTCGGCGTCGGCGGCGGTCAGCGAGTCGCCGAGGAACAGCAGCTCCTTGGCCCGCTGCGGGCCGACCAGGCGCGGCAGCAGGTAGGCCGCGCCGCCGTCCGGGACCAGCCCGCGCCGGACGAAGGCCGGGACCAGCGCGGCGGTGTCGGCCATCAGCACCAGGTCGCAGGCCAGCGCCAGCGGCACGCCGACTCCGGCGGTCGCGCCGTTGACCGCCGCCAGCACCGGCTTCTCGCAGTCCAGCACCGCCGCGACCATCCGCTGCACCCCCCGCCGCAGCATCCGCGCCACATCCCCGGCCACCCGCTCCGCCCCGGCGCCCGCCCCCGCGCCCGCGCGCAGGTCCGCGCCGGCGCAGAAGCCCCGGCCCGCGCCGGTCAGCACCACCGCGCGTACCTCCGGGGCGGCCGAGGCCGACTCCAGCAGCCCGATCAGCGTCTCCCGCATCTCGGCGGTCACCGCGTTCAGCGCCTCCGGGCGGTTGAGGGTGATCCAGCAGACCCCGTCCTCCATCCGCCGCAGCACCGGCACCGCCGTCCCGTCGCTCACCGGCACGCCGTTCACCGGCAGACCGCGAACGCGTCCAGCGCGACCACGCCCTTGCCCCGCTCCAGCACCATCAGCGGGTTGATGTCCAGCTCGGCGAGGTCGTCGCCGAGTTCCAGCGCCATCCGCTGGACCCGCATGACGACGTCCGCCAGCGCGTCCACGTCCATCGGCGGACCGCCGCGCACGCCGTCCAGCAGCGGCCGGCCGCGCAGCTCGCCGAGCATCGCCATGACGTCCGCGCAGGCGAACGGCGGTACCCGGACCGCCGTATCGCGCAGGACCTCCACGAAGATCCCGCCGAGCCCGACAGTGACCGTCGGGCCGAAGGTCGGGTCCTGGCCGATGCCGAGGACCATCTCCACCCCGGACTCGACCATCTGGCAGACCAGGACCCCGTCCATCCGGTCGATCCCCGCCGCCCTGGCGTTGTCGGTGAGCTCGCGGAAGGCGTCCCGTACCTGGCTGGCCGAGGTCAGCCCGACCTTCACCAGGCCGAGTTCGGTCTTGTGGGCGACCTCGGGGGCGGACGCCTTGAGCACCACCGGGTAGCCGACCACGCCCGCCGCCCGCACCGCCCCGGCCGCGCTGGTGACCAGCTGCTCGCGCGGCACCCGGATCCCGTACGCCCGCAGCAGCTGCTTCGCGGCGACCTCACTGAGCTGCCGCCCGGCGTGCAGCACCCGCTGCGCCTTCGCCTTGCCCGCGCAGGGCGTCCGCGGCGCGCTGTCGAACGGGCTGCGGTAGCCGGTGGTGAAGCGGTGGTGCTCCAGGTACGCGGCGACCGCGCCGACGCAGTTGCCGAAGGTACGGAAGACGGCGACCCGGGAGGAGCCGAGCAGGGTCTCCCGGTACGCGGCCTCGGTGCCGACCGGCGAGCCCCAGATCACGCAGACCAGTTTGTCGGTGGTCTCCGCGACCTCCACCAGGTCCTGGGCGAGCTTGTCGCTCATCGGCGGGAACGGCCCGGTGATCGGACAGATCAGCACCCCCACCGACGGGTCGGCGAGGATGGCGTCCAGGATCTTCCGGCCGCGCCAGTCGCCCACCGGGTGGCCGCCGTTGTCGATCGGGTTGGCGACGCTCAGGTAGTCCGGTATCCACTGGTGCAGCTCCTGCTGCTTGGCCTCGTCCAGCCGGGGCAGCACCAGCCCGCGCGCCGAGGCCAGGTCGGCGAGGTGCGCGCCGGTGCCGCCGGAGATGGAGTAGACGGCGACGCCGTCGGCGACCGGCGGTCTGGCCCGGGCCAGCAGGGCCGCCGTGTCCTGGAGTTCGTCCAGGCCGTCCACCCGGATCACGCCGAACTGGCGGAAGGCCGCGTCCACCACCTCGTCCGCGCCGGTCAGTTTGCCGGTGTGCGAGGCCGCCATGCGCGCGCCGTCGCTGGTCCGGCCGACCTTCACGGCCACCACCGGGACACCCCGGCGGGCCGCGTGGTCGGCGGCGAGCAGGAACTCCCGGCCGTCCTTCAGCCCTTCGATGTAGGCGGCGATGGCCCCGACCTCGGGCTGGTCGGCGAACCAGCGGACGAAGTCGGAGACCTCCAGGTCGGCCTCGTTGCCGGTGGGCGCCCAGTGGCTGAGCCGGACGCCCAGCTCCTGCATGGCGAACACCGGACGTCCCTGGTGGCCGCTCTGGGTGATCAGCGCGACGGCGGGCCCGGTGAGGTCGTCCCGGAACCGCTCGAAGGCGTTGAGGTTGGTGTTGGGACCGAGCAGCCGCAGGCCGGTCGGCGCCTCCGCGATCAGCTGCGCCAGCCGCTGCTGCGCCGCCGCACCCGCCTCGCCGGTCTCGGCGAAGCCGGAGGCGAAGGCGACCGCGAACCGCACCTTGGCCTCGACCAGCTGCGGTACCACGGCGGCGGGGTCGGCCAGCAGGATCACCGCGACGTCGATCGGCTCGCCGCCGGGTACCGGGACCGCGCTCAGATCCGGGTAGCAGGGCAGCCCGTCGACCGTCTCCCGCCCCGGGTTGACCGGGAACATGCGCGCGCCGACCCGCTCGGCCCAGGCCCGCAGCTGCCGGGTGATCCCGGTGTTGGGCCGACCCGGTGTGTCGGACGCGCCGATGACGGCGACGGTGGCCGGGCGGAAGAAGGGCTCCAGGTCGACCGGGCGCGGGCGTAGCGGTCGCCCGCTGACATCAAAGTCCTCCTCCGCGTCCAGCATGGCGCAGCCTCCACTCCCACGTTATCTGACGTACTGTCAGATTACTTGCCAGGAGCTTCCGCTGGAAGAGGCCCGACCCGGGTCACCGCTCCGGAGCCGACGACTCCCCGCCCCCCGCTTGCTGACCGCCTGTGGCGAAGGCATGCTGACGGACAGTCAGAAATACTTGACCAGGGAGGCAGTGCATGGTTGCTGGATCCGCGCCGGACGCGTTCAGCCGCGTCTACTGGGAGGCCGCCGCCGACGGCCGGCTGCTGCTGCGGCGCTGCGCCGGGTGCGGCCGGGCGCATCACTACCCGCGCGAGTTCTGCCCGTACTGCTGGAGCGAGGACGTCGGCTGGGAGCAGGCGAGCGGGCGGGCGACCCTCTACACCTGGTCCGAGGTGCACGCCAACGACCTGCCGCCGTTCCGGGAGCGGCTGCCCTATGTGGCGGCCGTGGTCGATCTGGAGGAGGGGCCGAGGATGATGACGACGGTGGTGGGCTGTCCGGCCGGGGAGCTGTGGATCGGTATGGCGCTGGCTGTGACCTTTGACACAGCCGGTCCGGCCGGTTCTTTGATCATGGACATGGCGGGCATACCGGTCTTCGGTCCGTCTGACCGCTGATGATGCCTCAGCGGCCTTGGTGAGCTGGGACGTGTACCGACCGTAGTCACGCCGGGCGGCACACGGGGCGCGCCTGTCCTTCCTGGGCGGAGGGTGCTGCTCGGGGTAGCGTGGCTCGGGTGACGGTCTCGCGCGGGAGCGGGAACCGGACGGCACCGACCCCGAGGACCCCGTACATGTCGAGTCACCCCAGCTCCGCCGGCCCCAGCGGCCCCGGCCGCCGCCGGCGCCCGGCCCCCGCGTCCGACGCGCCCGAGGCCCGTGGCCAGGGCGGGCACGGCGGCTACGGCCAGGGCGGGCACGGCGACAGCGGGTTCGGCGGCGGGTACGGCGGTGGCTTCGGCGCGCACAGCGGCGGCGAGTACGACGACTTCCGCGCGCCGTACACCACCGAGCACCTGGTGGGTGACCCCCATTCGGACGTTTCCGCGATGGCCGGGGCGACCAGCCGGGTCCAGGCCCGCGCCGAGGCCCGGGCCCGGACCAGGCGCAAGCGGCGGGTGCGCAACGGCGTCCTCGGCATCGGCTCGGTCGCCGCGCTCGCGGTGCTGGCCGTGGCCGGGCTGCTGCCGGGCCACGCCCCGGCGTCCACCATCAGCGCCGACGCGCTCTCCTCGACCGGCCCGGCGGTCAAGCCGGTGCCCAGCGGCACCCGTCCGTCCGCCGCGCCCAGCAGGCCCTCCGTCCCGAAACCGGCCCCGGGACTCGCCCGGATCCCCGGCCTGGGCGCGTCCTTCCAGGCGAAGATCCCGGCGGACAGCGGGCAGGTGCTGGTGGCCAGCGGCAGGGCGGCCAACACCAACACCGTCACCGTCGTCCTGTACACCCGCACCGCGCAGGGCACCTGGCTGCCCGGCCAGAGCTGGTCCGGGCACAACGCCCTGGACGGCTGGACCACCGCCCACTACGAGGGCGACCTGCACAGCCCGATCGGGGTCTACACCCTCACCGACGCGGGCGGGCTCTACGCCAACCCCGGCACCCGGTTCCCCTACCTGCGCTCCTCGGAGTTCAAGGACCTCGGCACCGGCTTCGAGGGGGAGTCGCTGGCGGACGCCTTCAACTACGTGATCGCCATCAACTACAACCATGTCCCGGGCACCTCGCCGCTCTCCGCCGCGCGCCCGATGGGCGAGGACCGGGGCGGCGGCATCTGGATCCACGTCGACCACGGCGGCCCGACGCACGGTTGTATAAGCCTTCCGCAGGCGGACGTGGTCACCCTGCTCCGGACGCTGGACCCGGCCCGGCACCCGGTCGTGGTGATGGGCGACGCCGCCGCGCTCTCGGCCTGAACGCCGAGGTCCGAACGGGTTCCCGAGGTGAGAGTTCCCTGAACGGACGTCACGCGAACCCAGCTGCCAGAGGGCTGTTGTCCGGCCCCTACAGCATCCCACGTCGGAAACTGTCCCTGATGACGTCCATGGACCGGCCGGTAACCGGCTTGAGTGGTGACATGACTGGTTCCCGTATCGTCGCGCTCGGCCACTACCAGCCGCCCAAGGTCCTCACCAACGACGACCTGGCCAAGCTGGTCGACACCACCGACGAGTGGATCCGCAGCCGCGTCGGCATCCAGCGCCGGCACATCGCCGAGAGCGAGACGGTGGCCGACATGGCCTTCCTCGCCGGCGAGAAGGCGCTGGCCGCCAGCGGTTTCGACGCGTCCTCGATCGACCTGGTGGTCGTCGCCACCTGCACCGCGATCGACCGCAGCCCCAACACCGCCGCCCAGGTCGCCGGCCGGCTCGGCATCGCCGCGCCCGCCGCCTACGACATCAACACGGTCTGCTCAGGCTTCTCCTACGCCCTGGCCACCGCCGACCACGCGATCCGCGCGGGTGCGGCGACCAGGGCGCTGGTGATCGGTTCGGAGCGGATGTCCGACGTGGTCGACTGGACCGACCGCAGCACCTGCGTGATCTTCGCGGACGGCGCGGGCGCGGCCGTGGTCGCGGCCACCGGGGAGCACGAGCAGCCCGGCATCGGACCGGTGGTCTGGGGCTCCGACCCGTCCAAGGGCGACGCGGTCCGGATCGACGGCTGGGACCCGACCATCAGCCAGCAGGGCCAGACCGTGTTCCGCTGGGCCACCACGCAGATCGCGCCGCTGGCGCTCCAGGCCTGCCAGAAGGCCGGGATCACCCCGGCCGAGCTGGCCGGCTTCGTGCCGCACCAGGCCAACCTGCGGATCATCGACGCCATCGCGGCGAAGATCGGCGCCCCGAACGCCGTGGTCGCCCGCGACGTGGTGGAGTCGGGCAACACCTCGGCGGCCTCCATCCCGCTGGCGCTGTCCAAGCTGGTCGAGCGCGGTGAGCTGGTCTCCGGCGCGCCGGTGCTGCTGCTCGGCTTCGGCGGCGGGCTCGCCTACGCCGGTCAGGTCGTCCGCTGCCCGTAGCCCGTAGCCCGTAGCCCGTAGCCCGTAGCCCGTAGCCCGTAGCCCACCCGACCGCCGGGCGGGCCCCCGCTCGGCGCGGTGCCAGCGGTCAGCGCCCCAGCACCATCGTCGCCGAGGAGCAGAACCAGCCGCCGGTGCCGCTGACCAGGGCCAGCCGGGGCAGCCCTGGCCGACCGTCGCGACGGCCGGTCTGCCGCTCCGGGGCCGCCGTCGCGTAGTCGCCGCGCAGCTGGCGGACGGCCTCGGTGATCAGGAACAGCCCGCGCATGCCCGGGTGGCAGGCGGACAGGCCGCCGCCGTCGGTGTTCACCGGCAGCTCGCCGCCGCGCAGCAGCCGCCCCTCCTTGGCGTCGACGAACGGGCCGCCCTCGCCCTTGGCGCAGAACCCCAGGTCCTCCAGGGCGACCAGCGGCATGTAGCTGAAGGCGTCGTACAGCTGCGCCAGATCGATGTCGGCCGGGCCCACCCCGGCCCGCCGGTACGCCAGGGCGCCGGAGACGGCGGCGGGGGAGACGGTGAAGTCCTCCCACTGCGACATCAGGCTGTGGCTGAGGTGCTCGCCGGTCCCCAGGATCCACACCGGGTCATGGGCGCTGTCCGGGACGTAGTCCTCGGCGGCCAGCAGCACCGCGCAGCCGCCGTCCGAGCGGATGCAGCAGTGCAGCCGGGTGAACGGGGAGGCGACCACCGGACCGGCGAGCACCTCCTCCACGGTGACCGGGCTGCGGTACATCGCCTCCGGATTGGCGGCGGCGTTCGCCCGGGTCTGCACCGCGACGCCCGCCAGCTGCTCCAGCGTCGTCCCGTACTGGTGCATGTGGCGGCGGGCAGCCATGGCGTACTTGGAGATCAGCGTGTGCCCGTAGGGGGCCTCGAACTGCTGCGGGCCCTGCGCGCCCAGGTCGAGACCGGCGGTCCGGCGGCCGGCCTTCAGGTCGGCGCGGGCGGTCGAGCCGTAGACCAGCAGCACCGCCTCGGCGTGGCCGGCGGCTATCGCGTCGGCCGCGTGGGCCGCCATCACCTCCCAGGTGGAGCCGCCGACCGAGGTGGAGTCGGTCCAGCTGGGGCGCAGCCCCAGGTATTCGCAGACCTCGACCGGGGCGAGCAGGCCGAGCCCGGCACAGGCCACCCCGTCGATCACCGAGCGTGGCAGCCCGGAGTCGGCCAGTGCCCGCCGGGCGGCCTGGGCGTGCAGCTGGAACGCGGTCGCGCCGTCGACCCGGCCGCAGTCGCTGTGGGCCACGCCGACCACGGCGACCCGGCGCCGGGGTGCCGTGCCGGCCGCTACCGGATGATGCAGGGACGGTGCTGACATACCGTCAACTCCATTCCAGTGGAAGGTTTGAACAAATCTGACGGTACATCAGATTAGCTCTGCCGCGCCCCTGTGCCGCCGACCGCGACCACTCTAGGATGACGACCCGTCAGCATCGAGACAGCTGGAGGCGGAATGGACCCGGCGCTCACCCCGGAACAAGAGGACGTCCGCCGGACCCTGCGCGAGGCGCTGGCCAAGAGCTGCTCCCCGGAGCGGGTCCGGGCGGCGGCGGCCTCCCCGGCGGGGTACGACCAGGAGCTGTGGCGGCAGCTCGCGCGGAGCCCGGGACTGCCCGGGCTGGCCCTGCCGGAGGAGTACGGCGGCGCCGGTCTCGGCCCGGTCGAGCTCGCCCTGGCCTGCGAGGAGTCCGGCCGGGTGCTGCTGCCCTCGCCGCTGCTGGCCTCCTCGGTCCTGGCCGCCGGGGCCGTCCGGGCGCAGGGTTCGCCGGAGCAGCGCGCCCAACTGCTGCCCGCGCTGGCGAGCGGCGCGCGGACGGCGGCGCTGGTGCTGCCGCGCCCGCT
>Ga0302311_10004625_pt1 | contig 14789 bp, 17 predicted proteins | sample III_Palsa_N1_3_FD_200449 | JGI IMG/M metagenome (GOLD analysis project Ga0302311, IMG submission 200449) | Peat permafrost microbial communities from Stordalen Mire near Abisko, Sweden - III_Palsa_N1_3 | ecosystem: Environmental > Terrestrial > Soil > Palsa > Peat permafrost | place: Sweden... | reverse complement strand
TGCGCCGATGCCGGGAAGTTATCGGGCCGTTAAGAAAATGGTGTTGGATTTCGCGCCGTACGCTGAATACGATGGGGTTGTCGGCCGGCAACACACACCGGCCACGCTCAATCACTTCTATGGAGAACACCGATCATGGACATCACACCGGAGCAGATGGAAGCTACGCGAATCGCGCGCTGGGGCAAGGTCGAACCGTACGGCGAGACCTTTATCGAAAGCAGACTGCCCGGCTTCGAGAAGCGTCTGTACAAGATCATCAACCGCGGCGTGCTCGAAAACAAAGGCGTGCAGCCGGCCATCGAAGGCGCACATCGCTTCGGTGTCACGTTGATCGAAGTGCCGGTCGGCCAAGGCGCGAACCTGCACTCCCACAAGACCGAAGAAGTATTCTTTCCGCTCAATGGAAAGATGATCGTGATCTGGGGCGACCACGGCGAGCATCAGATCGAGCTGAACCAGTGGGACTGCATCTCGATGCCGACCGGCGTGATGCGCGGCTTTCGCAATCCGAACGACCATGATCTCGTGATCTACTCGGTCGTCGGCGGCACGGATGAAGAAGTGGGGCGGATCGAATGGCATCCCGACGTGTTGAAGGCCGCCGAAAACACCGGCCTTCAATATGATGAAACCGGCTATCTGAAGAACGAAGCGCAACTGGCCAACCGCTAACGCGGACTCAAGAAGAGAAGCCTATGAGCGCGAACCCATGCAGGAGGCGAAGTACCCAATGAACGAACCCGCACACGCGGCCGACACCGCGATCTCGGCACCGGCGGAGCGCCGCGAGGCGCTCCCCGCCACTCCCGAGGCATTGCTCGAAGCGGTGCTCGCCGCGAACCGCCGCACGACGAATCCACGTCTGCGGCAGATTCTCGACGCGCTGCTTCGTCATCTGCATGCGTTCGCCGTCGAGGTCGATCTCGGCTATCAGGAACTGGAAGTCGGGCTCGACTTCCTCGTACGAATCGGCAAGGCGACCGGCCCTGAAAAACACGAGGGTATTCTGCTCGCGGACATTCTCGGGCTGGCCACGCTCGTTGGTCTGATTGATGCGAAGCAGGCGCTGGCCGCGGGCGGCACCGAGCCTGCTCTGATCGGCCCGTTCTGGCGCGCCGCTCAACCGCTGCGCGAGAATGGCGCCCATATCGCCGAGCAGGGCACGCCCGGCGAGAGGCTGTTAGTCGTTGGCCGGATCCTGTCGCTCGACGGCAAGCCGATCGCCAATGCACGCGTCGAAACATGGCAGGCTTCGCCCGGCGGTCTCTATGAGAATCAGGATCCGCATCAGGAGGAGATGAATCTGCGCGGCCGTTTCCAGACCGACCACGACGGGCGCTTCTCGTTTCACAGCGTGCGGCCTTCGGGCTATGCGGTGCCCGTCGACGGTCCGTGCGGCGAACTGCTCGACGCGCAGCAGCGCGCGATCATGCGGCCTGCGCATTTGCATTTCATCGTGATGGCGGAAGGCTACAAGACGCTCGCGACCCAGATCTTCGACGCCGACGATCCGAATGCCTACCGCGACGTCGTGTTCGGCGCGGTCGGTTCGCTGCTGCATCGATTCGAGCGGCAGCCGGACGACAGCTTCAGGCTCGACCTCAACCTGAAACTCGAACCTGGCACGATGCGCGTGCCGATGTGTCCGCTGCCATGATGCCATCGTTCATTGGCGCTGCAGACGAAGGACGCGCTTCGACGCCGGATGCGGCGAGCGATGCTCCCGTGATAATTTTCGCGACCTTTGTGCCGAAGCCTGGTCACGAATACGAAGTCCAGCGCGCGCTGCAGGCGGTGCTGCCGCCCACGCGCGGCGAGCCGGGATGCCTGCGTTTCGATCTATACGCGGTTCCCGATCCCGTCACGACGTTCCGGCTGTTCGAGATCTTCACGAGCCAACAAGCGGTGGCTGCGCATCGCGAGACCGAGCATTACCGCGTGTATTGCGCCGCCGTGATACCGTTGCTGCAAGCGGCCCCAGCCGTGACGATGATGGTGCCGCTCGACGTGGCGGCCAACGCCGGCACTCCGTGACCATGTGGTGACATGACCGCGTGCGCGGCTCGCGCATCGCGCTTCACTCGTCACGCGTACCCGTTGGCTCGACCGTCGTTTCGTGCGCCTGCGCCATCGGCCAGTCGCCGGTGCCGATCATCGTCGCTACGAGCGCGCGGATCGTGCTCATCAGCGCGATCGTCGCGCTCGAAGGTGGCCGCTGGCGCGCGTGCGCGAGAAAACGCTCCAGCACCAGACCGTCGATCGGAACCGCACGCAGCAGCCCCGCCTGAATCTCGCGCCGAACCGCGGATGCTACGTGCACGGTCCACCCTGCGCCGTCGGCGACGAGCTGCGCGGCTACATCGGCCGATTCGACTTCCATCACGTCGTTCAGCACGAGGTTCGCGTTCGCGGCACTGCGCTCGACCGCGAGCCGCACGCCGGACTTTTGCAGGCCAGCAAGGATCAGCGGCACCTCGCTGAGCGCCTGAATCTGCAGCGACGGCACCGCAAGCCGCGCGTCGCTCGCGGGACCGATCGCGCACAGCCCTTCAGTGAGCAAGAGTTCCGCATGGATCTGCGCAGGCGCGGCGATCGGACCGGTGAGCAGCGCGACATCCAGCGTGCCGCGCTCGAGTGCATCGGACAGCGATGGCGAGAAACTCTCGTTGACGCGCAGCCGCACCTCCGGGTACTGGTCGCGCAACGCACGTGTGAGCGGTAGCACGAAAAACCCGGCGAACGCGGGCGGCAGACCGAGCGCAACCGTGCCGCGCGGCGTGCCCTGCAGATCCATGATATCGACGCGGATCTGGTCCGCGTAGCGCAGCAGAAAGGTCGCACGGTCCAGCAGCAGTTCCCCTTCGCGCGTAAGCGACGCGCCACGCGAATGACGTTCGACGAGCTTCACGCCGAGTTCGGCTTCGAGCAACTGCACCTGGCGGCTGAGCGCAGGCTGCGCAATATGCAGGACGGCAGCGGCGCGCCCGAAATGTTGATGGGCGGCGAGCACGGTGAAATAGCGCAACTGACGTAGATCCATCACGATTTTCGAGGCCGGGCGCGACAGATCGGCTCTCGTTGGCTGCATGCGATAGGGGAAGGTGGCGCTATCTTAGTCGAGAAGCCATCTAAATGCCGTTGAACGCCATAAATCTATTCCCGCCGCGACAGACGACGAGGCTTGCAAGACCGTAGCCGGACGACGAGAAACCGGGCGCGTCAGCGGGGCCGCGTTGTTGGGCCCAAGCTAAACCCCCCGATCGCTCGAGCCCGCCCGCTGCATGCCGGTCTCGCGTGCCGCACGCTGCTGCCCGCGCTCCATCCGGTCGGCCTGCAACACCCGCCGACCCGTACGCGAGAGGAACACCAGCAGGATCGCCAGCAGCCCGGTACCGAACAGGTAGCTCGGCGGAATGAAGCGCGCATCCGTGAAGCGGGCCACCAGTGAGATATAGAACGGCGCCAGCCCGCCGAACAGCATGACCGAGGTGTTATACGAAATCGCCACACCGGTGGAGCGACCCTGCACGGTGAAGATCTTGACCAGCATCCCTGGATGCGCGGCGCCTTGCAGCGTCAGGAATAGTATGCCGACAACCCGTACGATCATCAGACGGTTCTCGGTGGGATCCGCCAGCAAATACGAGAACAGCGGAAAGACGCAGATTAGCCAGCCCACGATAAAGAAGAAGAACAGCCGATACGCGCCGACACGGTCCGCCAGCATCCCGAACACTGGCGACAGAACGCACATCACGATGCTCGTGACGAATATCCCCTGCAGTGACGAACTGAGCGATAGATGCAACTGAACCTGCGCGTAGGTTGGCAGATACGCATTCCACACATAATTCAACGAGGTGCCGGCGATCATCACGCCCATCGCGCACACTACAGCATCGCCGTTCTCGCTGACAAAACCGCGTAGCCGCTCGCGCATGGGCGTGCGTGCCGCGGGGTGTGCCTGCAGCCGGTTGAACTCATCCGATTCGTCGACATGATGGCGGATGTAGAAGCCGAGCGGCCCGACCAACGCGCCGATCAGGAACGGCACGCGCCATCCCCAGGCCGACAGATCCGCGTGCGACAGATGACGCGACAGCAGATAGCTGCATCCCGACGACAACATCGCGGCGACCCCGATCGACAGCATATTGAAGCTGCCGTAAAACATCTTCCGGTTGGGCGGCGCGACCTCGTAAATCGTCACCGACGACAGCGCGAATTGCGCGCCCACCGCAAAGCCTTGCACAAGGCGGCCGATCACCACCAGCAGCGGCGCGACGAGCCCAAGGGTCGCGAAGCCCGGGGTCAGCCCCAGGATCAGCGAGCCCACCGACATCAGCACCATGATCCACGACAGTACCTTCACCCGTCCGACCCGGTCCGCGGCCATGCCCATCACCACGCCGCCGATCGGACGGACCAGAAAGCCGACCGCAAAAGTCGCGAACGTTAGCAGCAACGCCCCGCTGCGATCGACGGTAGGGAAAAACACCCGCGCGATCATGCTCGAAAAATACGAGTACACCATGAAGTCGAACCATTCGAACGTGCCGCCTATCACGGTCGTGACGATGGTTTTCCAGATCTTTCCCGGATCGCTTTGGGTGGGCATGGGCTTATCTTGCGCCTCGCAATGTGCGCAACGCCTGCGCAAGGAAATCCTGAACCACCTCGACGACCTGCATGCCGTTGTGGGCAATATTGGCGAGCTCATCGAAACGCACGCGGATACCCGCGGCTTCGAACGACGCCTTCAGCGTGCGCAGCCGTTCCGGGCGTGTCGCACCGGCATCGTTGATACCCGGCAGGTACATCGCGCTGTCCTCGGGCACGGTGATCTCCCAGGTCTCAAGATCCGCGCGGCCCACGATCATTTGCACGGGCACGCGCTGCAACGCGGCCAGATCGAATGGCTTGCCGAAATGGCGCTCGAAGCCGCCGAGACCCAGCCACCAGTCTTTCGCGGAATCGAGCACGGTGACGTTGCCAGGCGCACCAATCGACGCGGCCCACAGCCGCTCCGGATGCGCGTACGCAAAGCGGTTCACATACTGCCCCCCGCCCGAATAACCGAACAGCGCGAACTTGTCGAAGCGTTTGCCGTAACGCTCGGCCACTTCGGCGACCATGTCGAGCAATACCTTGTCATAGCGGATATCGCCTTCGATCAGGCGCTTGAAACCGTTGCGATCGCCATCGCCGCGCACGCCCACCGGAAACAGCGGACATAGCACGATGCAGCGGTTCCAGCGGCCAAACGGGGCGAACGCATCGCGGTATTGCGTGAACTGGCGCCCGGTGCCGTGCATCACGACGACCAGTTCCACGTCGTTGCCGGGCGTGAGTACCTCGGGCGGCACGTACAGCACATATGGAAAGCGCGGATCGTGGACGCTGGCGTACACAGTGGTCGAGCCCAGGTCGTAGAGCGCTTGCGCTTTCTCGTGACCCGGACCGGACGGCTTCTTGGCTTCGGACATCTGTCATTCCTTTTCGGCGAGCGGTTCGTGGTGCAGGCTGTAGCGCGTGAAAACGCGGTTGAGCGCCGGCATCGGCGCGACATCCATTTCGCCCGCGGCCGGTTGCATGACGATCATCGCGACGGTCGCGGTCATGGTGTGGCGCGTGCCCGGACGCGGTGGACGGCAAACCGAATACGGTGTGCCGAACGCATCGAACAACGCGGCCTTGACGGCGTCGCGATCTACCTTCGGCGTGGCATTCAACAACTGGCGCACGCGCCAGTCACGGTAATAGCTGTCCGGGGAGCTCTCGCAACCCGTGTCGATCAGCTTCGTGCGGGCCACCGGGCTGACCCAGTGGTTCGCGTGCACGATCAGCTGATCGTCGCCCGGATAGATCGGAAACGCCTCGTTCGGCGCGCACTCGAAGTCGATTCCGAAGCCCTCGGCCATGCCGAGCATGATGTTGTTGGAGCAGGATTTCGGCGTCGTGGCGATCACCCGCAACGCGTTCGAGAACACCGGTTCTTCCAGCACACGCCGGCGTAGCAGCGACAGCGGCACGCCCATCTGCATGTAGTCACGTTCGGACTCCAGATAGTTTGCGGTGATCGACACGCCCGCCGCATTCAAGCCGCTGCGCGCGAGGCCGCCCGCTTCGACGAAGGTCAGGAAATCGGGGCCGTCGTCGTTACGCACGCGCAAGACAATGCCTGTGTCGACGCAATCGGCTTTCCAGTCCCAGTTCTGCGCGTGGATCAACTGCCCGTTCGACGAGCGCGACGGCAGTACCAGCACGCCGGTGCAACCGTCTTCGTCGTCGGCTTGCAGCGCCATTTCGGCGCGCGCCTTGGCCAGCACTTCGGTACGGGCGTTGATCATCACGATGTCTTCAAACGCCACGTCCGCGCCTTCGGAGATGCCGCGCATCTCGTCCAGATACGCGGCCTGGAATTCACCGATCACCTGTTCGAGCGAGCGAATCAGCGCTGTCTGCGACGCCTGGCTATAGCCGAGATTGCGCAGCGTCTGGCCATAGCGGGATGCGCTCAGGCGCACGCGCGCGGCGGCCGCGCGGCCGTATTGAAGGCCGCGTTCGTACGGCTTGCCGGACACGCTGATGAAAGGAAACTGCTGGATTTGCGACATGGTGCGACTCCTGACCCTTGGCTGCCGCCGCAGACACCAGGCTGGCCTTGCGGCCTCGCGCTGATGTGATCGGCTCGATTGGTGACACATCGATTTTCACGAGTCACAAATAAAATAAAAAGCGTTATTTTCTTTAGCGAAAGGAAAGAAATTTTTTAGTTTCGTGCGATCATGCGTCGCATGGGAGCGGGGAATATGCGCGACAAATTCATGCGATTCGCGCGCGCTATGGAAGCCGTTAAGGAGAGTTCGGCATGAGTGAAATTCGAATGCTGCGCACGTTTCTCGCCATCGAGAAACACGGCACGATGGCGGCCGCCGCCGATCGCATGGCGCTCACGCACGCGGCGGTCGGCGCGCAGATGCGCACGCTGGAGCGCGTGTGCGAGCGCCAGTTGTTCGACCGCAGCGGGCGCAGCATCCAGTTGAACGACGCCGGCCGCTCGATCATCGAACAGGCGCGTGCTGTGGTAGCCGCGTACGATTCGCTGCTGCGCGGCGTGGCCGACGAACTGAGCGTGGAAGGCGCGATCACGATCGGCTCGACGGTGTCATCGATGGGCTTTCTGGCGGCCAACGTGATCCGGCTGAAGGTGTCGTATCCCCGCCTGAAGGTACGCCTCGCGCACGGCGACAGCGCTGAACTGGGGCGCCGGGTGCGTGCCGGGGAGATCGATGCGGCCGTGATCGTCAGCGAGCCCCGGGCGACCACGCTGCCCGAATCGTGGGAGCGCCTTTACGACGAGCCGCTGGTTCTGCTGGTCAATCCTGCGATGGCGCCTGCCGACGCGTCGGTGAGCTCGCTGTTAAAGCGACTTCCGTTTATCGGTTTCGAGACCTCGTCGCTGACCGGCACGCACGTCACCAGCCTCCTGCGGCGGCTGCGCGCCGAGGTCAACCCGATTCTGGAGATGAATTCGATCGCCGCGATTGCCGATCTGGTGCGACAGAACGTAGGCGTGTCGATCGTGCCGCGTCTGCGGCATGCTGCGTGGGACGAAGACCCGCTGCTCTCGGTCAGGCCGATTCCGGGCACGGTGTGGCGCCGGCACATCGGCTGGTATGAGTTCGGGCGGCAGCCGCTGGCCACCGCGATCGTCAAGAATCAGTTGCTAGCCGCGCTGGCCGAGTAGCGCACTCAGTAGCACCTCTCAATATCTTCGATTTGATGCGAACCGAATCACCGGTTCGTCGGCAGACGCTCGAGCTCAGGGTCCCGTTGAAAGTCGATGCCACCTCTTGTGTCCGTCTCTTACGGTAGCTGTCCGATAACATAGAGGTGTCTTTCCGGTCGATGGACTGCGGAATCGTTCTGCAAAAAGGAGGCGAGATGGCGACGGTGCTCTTGTTTCACCACGCATTGGGTCAGACAGAAGGTTTCAGAAGATTCGCGGACGAACTTCAACGGGCGCACCATACGGTCTATGCCCCAGATATCTATGATGGGCGCGTCTTTGATAACCTTGACGAGGGCGTGGCATACGCCGAAGAGATCGGCTTCGCCAACGTAATTGAACGCGGCACGCAAGCTGCGGCAGCGTTGCCGCATGAACTCGTGTACGCCGGTTTCTCGCTGGGCGTTCTGCCGGCGCAGAAGCTAGCGCAGACTCGTTCTGGCGCACGTGGCGCGCTGCTGTTTTACTCGTGTGTGCCAACGTCTGAGTTCGGAACGTGGCCTGCGAACCTGCCAGTACAGATTCACGGGATGGATGCCGATCCCTTTTTCGCCGGTGAAGGCGATCTCGACGCTGCCCGTGCGCTTGTCGAATCGACCGAACATGCCGAACTGTTCCTGTATCCAGGCACGCAGCATATCTTTGCAGATTCCAGCTTGCCATCCTATGACGCAGTCGCCTCGGAGCTTCTCGTGGGGCGCGTACTCAACTTCCTGTCGGGCGTTGACACTGCGTGATGTGTTGCGCACGCGGCGTCCCCCGCATCTGGTCGGCGTCGAGATCGCGCGCGGCACGGTGATTGCTGCACTCTTAGTCAAGCAGGCGGCAACCGTCTGCGTATATATTCCACCCCAATCAAGGAGGGACGGATCATGAAAAAGGCAACCAGTATATTGATCGCGGCCGTCGCCGCACTCACGCTGTCAGGCGGCGCCTATGCACAGGCGGCCGGAGGGTCAAGCGGTGGCGGTACGTCGGGCAGTACGGCTAGCCCGACCAATCAGGTGAACCAGGCAAACGGTACAACGAGCGGTTACGGCACGCCGGGCACCAGCAACTCGGACAGCGGCATGGGTGCAGGGGCGCCGAACTCGGGCCTGCCGAGTGGCACGAATGGCTCGGCGGGCATCAGCGCTCCCAAGACCAACAACACGCTGGCGACCCCAAGCGTAGTGTCGCCGGCCGCCAACCAATAACAGCAGTTGAGGATGGCGAACTATCCGTGCAAGCTCGATAAAGCTGAAGCTCGAGTTCTGCATTTGCCGACGTTGTAAGAAAGGCCGCCGCCCCTCAGGGGCGGCGGCCTTTTGTTTCTCCCTGCCCACCTGGACCTGACGGGCGGCACCAGGCAGGAAAGGGCACTACGATAACTGCGCCCGCCACGGCGCCCGCTTTTCAAGGCGCTGGGGCAACCTTGCGTCGCATCTGGCCGACGGATAGCCATATCGCAGAAACGAGAAAATAGACGGCACCCACCGCTGCGTAGCCAGCCACTTTGACAATAGCGGGAGGCGTTGTCGCATGGGCTTGCACGATAAAAAATGCACCCGCCAATGCCGACTGTCCACCGCTCAGGACCATTGCCCACTGCGCACCGAGGTGCTTCCAGCGGCGCACTGCAGTGCCGAGCTGAAGTAACCCTGAAAGTATGGCCCAAACACCAAATACCTCAAGCACCCCGTTCATGTTGACCATCCATGCCACGATCACTGCGATCGTTGTCATGACGCTGATGAGGACGTTGGTGGCTTGAGTGCGATTTTCAGCCTTGCCACCGCTACGCGACATGTCGATGTAGTTGGCCAGAGCATCCCATGCCGGATAGGCGACGAGAAGAATAGCTGCGCCGCCCGGGGAATGCTGCCCGACGGAGAAAGCAAGTGCGACCCAGATTGCTGAAAAGGCGGTCCGGATAAAGTAATAGTGCTTGAGCCAGCGCTCTTCCCGAGCGCGACTGATATCTTCATGGCGATCAACCATTGTGACTCCTTCAGGTTTTTAACATGTGCCAGTTGATAGGGTGTTGAGCGCTTCTCGATGCTGATATCCAGATTTGGCGCGTCCTCCGTTGGAGCCGGGGCAGTGTGTGGCCCCATCTGTTGCTGGGCGGGACCGCACGTGATCTATCCCATCGATAGGGCTCGCATCGATAGAGAGGATCGCACTCGGCTTAACTTTGCGGTATCGGTCAAATGACCGACTCTGGCCGGTGCTGGTTCGAATGGAGGACGCGGTCGGCATTCCTGAGGGCGGGAAACGTCGCCATCCATACCGCCACGACCAATAGCGTCCCGATGCCACCGAGGACGACACTTTCAACAGTCCCAAACATTGAAGCGGCAACGCCCGACTCGAAGGCGCCGAGTTCGCCTGAAGCACCGATGAACAGCATGTTGACCGCCGAGACCCGCCCGCGCATGGCGTCGGGGGTTGCCAGTTGAACCAGGGACGAGCGGATGTTGACGCTGACCATATCACTGGCGCCTATCACAACCAGCGCCCCTAGCGATGTGCCGAACGACCTGGAAAGCGCGAAAACGACGGTAGCGACGCCGAAGACGGCGACCGCAGAGAACAGTTTGACTCCGACTCGCCTGTTCGGCGGGTAGCGAGTCTGAAGGAAAGCGACAATGCAGGCTCCGGCCGCTGGTGCGCTGCGCAGCATTCCCAGACCAACCGGCCCGACGTTGAGGATGTCGCGCGCGTAGATCGGCAGAAGGGCTGTCGCACCGCCAAACAGGACCGCAAAGAGGTCAAGCGAGATGGCGCCCAGCACTATCGGCTGTGAACGTATGAATTCGATGCCTTCAACGATGCGCGCGATACGTCCCGACGACACAGTGGTTAGAACCGGTGCGGGCTTGTGGCCACCGAGCGTCGCGAGACCTGCGATTGCAGTCAGAAATGCGAGGCCACTGCCCGCGTAGGCGACAGACGCACCCAGCGCGTAGGACAGGCCGCCAAGCGCCGGACCCGCGATCACCGCCGTTTGCCACGCCGGAGGAACTGGCCGCGATGGCGCGGGGTAGCTGCTCAGGCGGCACCAGGAAGGGCAACAACGCCTGCCCGGCGGGGTCGGCGAGCGCGCGAGCCGAGCCGAGTAGCAGCAAGACGCCATAGAAAGGCCATAGTATGGATACCTGAAAGAGAGAAAGTCCGAGGAAAGCGCCAGCGCACAGGCACTGAAGTGCGAGCCCCGCAGCTGCGAGCGGGAGGGGCGAGAATCGGTCACACAGTTCGCCGGCGGGAAGCGTCAGCAACATCATCGGGATGTATTGCACAATGCCGACGATGCCGAGCGACAGAGGCGTGTCCGACAAGCTGTAGATCGTCCAGCCGATCGCGACAGATTGTGCCAACGCAGCCGCTTCCGATAAAAACCGGACGCCAAGATAGATCAGCAAATCCCGGCGGCGATAAACCTCAACGTGTCCACGCACGACATCGTCTCCCTTCGTAAAATATCCGCTTCAGGCGGATGTCTAGACCTGCTCCTAAAATGCGAGCATATTGCTCATATTCCCATTCAGGAGGTGTGCTTGGCTACTCGCATTACCCAGCCTTCCGGAGCGATGCGCAAAAGGCCGCAGCAGGCGCGTTCCCGGGCCACAACCGACGCGATACTCGATGCCGCGGCTCACATTCTTGGAGAGCGCGGCTGGTCAGGGCTTACCACCAACGCGGTTGCGGAAGCGGCCGGCGCCAGCATCGGTTCCCTCTATCAGTATTTCCCGGACAAACTCGCGCTGATCGATGCCGTCCGCCGTCGGCACTTCGATGACGTGCTTGCGGTACTGCACGCTGCCGCGAACCTCGAGACGCCCCGGGAAAGCCGCATCGCGGCACTCGTTGACGGGATGATCGCGGTGCACAGCCGGCATCCGGCGGCCCATCGGGTTCTGCTTGAAGAGAGTCCACGCGGTGTGGATTCGCGCAGCACGCACGATCTTTTCGGACGGGAATGTAAAAAGGCCTATGAAGTTCTATTCGCAGCGAACGCCTCAGGGACCGTGGATGACGTTTGCGTCGGCGCGCGGGTGCTTGCAGGGGCACTTGCGGGTGCCGTGCATGAAGCGGCACGACAAGGACCGCTTTCGTCGCCGGACTTGCGGCGTGAACTTATCATCCTGGTGGACGCGTTCCTGAATGCGTCGCGGCCCATGGCGATGTCCCAGAGGCCGGACAAGTTGCGGCGTCGACGATTAGTCTGATGCTGGTGGATGTGATGATTCGGGGAGGGGTGGATGTGTCGTTCTGTGCGGTCACAATCGGTCGTTCGACAGCTTGACTTGAATCGTCGCCAATCGACCACGATGGAAGATTGCCGCGCGACCTCTCGCAGACAGCTACAGCTACGGTCAACCAAGACTCCAGTTCGCAAACGCTATGGCGAAGCCTATATTGACGGTGCTGCTGAAGGATCGATTTCGACTAACTTTTCAATCGAGAATTTGGTCAAGATAGTGCTTGAGCAGGTTGGCGATGTACGCTACGCCCAACGACCGGTTTCTGGCGAAGCGAAAGGTTGCAACGGGTCGGTGAGAGCCAAAACGCGTCGGGAGGCACGCGGCCAGGAACGGTCATAGCCGTAAACGAGCGAAATGTTCTCGATAGCTGTCATTGACACGCGCCTGTCTCGGACAAAACGGTGCCCAATGTAGTGCACAATCGAGGCCCGAATACATTACTATTGGGCGGCACAATGCCAGCATACGTACACGTCAATCTCCGCGTCATCGATTCCGCCAGGCAGGCCGCGCTCGGTCCTCGCTTTCAAGCGGCGCTAGAAGAGGCAGGCGGGAAGATTCTACATTTTGGTCCTGTCGCGCAGATTTTAGAGGGTGATGAGGTGCCGCTGCCGATGGCCGGCGTGTTTGAGTTTCCGACTCTCGCCCAGGCGCTAGCCTTTTACAATTCCGAGAGATATGCGCCGATCAAGGCCGAACGCCGAGAAGCTCAGCAAGCGCGGATGTTCATAGTCGAAACGCACTCTTGATTGACCGCTTTCGAAACGCGTGGCGGTCCGAACTGGGTCGCGTACTGCCGATCACACGACCTTGCTGGATTCGGGCGGCGCATGCAATGCGCCTGGGACAGTGACCGGCCATCAGCTGCCCGTCGACAACGCCGTCTGGTTCGTTGACAATCACGATTCCATCGAAGGAATTTCTCCAAAATCGGGAGTCTCCATGCATTCCTCTGGACCAGAAGAACTACCGGCCCGCGTGCGCAACGGTCACGATCTTGATGTCGTGCGACGACTTCTCGACGAGAGATATAGTTGTCGCGCATTTCAGTCGGAGTCAGTTCCGCGAAATGTCATTGAGAAGATCCTCACTTCAGCCCAACGGACGGCCTCGTGGTGCAACAGTCAGTCATGGCATGTCACGATCACGGAAGGCGAGGGTACTGAGCGACTCAAGCGCGTACTACATGAACATGCGTCAAAAGAAGAGCCACAAGAACCCGATTTTGCATTTCCGCGCGAGTACCGGGGCGTCTATCTAGACCGACGTCGAGAGAGCGGATTTCAACTCTACAGTGCTTTGGGCATTGAGCGAGGCGATAAGGCTGCCTACAGCCGACAGACACTGGAGAACTTTCGGCTATTCGGCGCTCCGCACGTTGCAATTATCACTACGGACGAGGCTTTAGGGGTCTACGGAGCAATCGACTGTGGATGTTATGTCAGCAACTTTCTGCTTGCCGCGCGTGCCAGCGGAATAGCAACAATTCCCCAAGCGGCGCTGTCGTCGTATGCGAAGGTCGTCAGGCGCGAATTGAGCCTGGGCGAGGACCGAAGGATGGTGTGTGCAATATCCTTCGGTTATGCCGCTGAAGGGCATCCTGCCAATTCATATCGAACGAATCGCGCGCCGCTCGAAGAATCCGTCAGATGGATTTCCGAGTAGACAATGACGCCCTCAAGCAACCCGGCGCTACTTCCCGCTTACCAGGTCCTTTGTCCGCTGGGTAACGGCCGACAGGCCTTTCTCCACGATCTCCTGCCAGTCGCTGGAAACCACGACCTGCTTGGATTCGCTAACGCGAGTTGCGACGGTCTGAGTGCCGTGAAGAGCGCCAACATCGCCTGACAACTGCAGTTCTGACTTCTGGTTGGTTGAAATAGACCAGAAGCCGGGCTGGAACCATGCCCAGAAATCGATTATCTGCGCGGTCACCGGCGCAGCAGCGGCAAAGTTGGGGTCGCCTTCTTTCACGACAATGTAACCCGCCTCCTGAAAGCCGGTAGCCAGTGCGCTTTCGACGAGGCCAGAGGCCGTCTTGCCTTCGGGAAGCACTACATCGCCGAGTGCCTTGCCATAACCGTTTCTCTTCCGGCCGATCGCGCGAGCTTTAGACGCGTCGCTGGAATCTTCATCAGGATCCAGTGACGCCATATCGGCGCTGGAGGGCTTGACGGTAAAAGTGCGTTTGTCCTGAACTGAGTCAATTCGCACGTATTTCCCTGTCGCAGGGTTTGTGCCTTGAGGCGCGGAGACGTCGACAGTTGTCCGGCCTACTGCGCATCCGGCGAGGATGGACGCGGCGAGGCTATAGATCGCGATTCGACTCAACAACATGATTGCTTTACTCCTGGTTGATTATTCTGATCGTCAAGTCCGACGTTTGAAGGTGCCCCTTACCGGAATGCATGCGCTCGAACTAATCGTGGAGAACAGGGCATTGCCGCGAGGACGTTTCATTTTGGTCTAACGTGTTTTGTGGGACATTCGCCGAGTACGCGTTCACTCAGCATCATTTGAAATAACGGCCAGTTGTCGGAAATCTGAAGGTCGGAATCGGGACGGGTATTACCGTGATGGTTGTTGGACTTCAACCGCATATGCTTGGCGCATGAACGCGATTGATGAACGCGATCTCCGCGGTATTGTGCTGCCGGCCGCAGACTTCGCTGGTGACGGTGATCATTTTGTGAACGTGTGTGCGCTCGCAAACGTAGTAACGGATTGCAAAGTGCATTAATTGCGGC
>Ga0302311_10004623_pt1 | contig 14790 bp, 14 predicted proteins | sample III_Palsa_N1_3_FD_200449 | JGI IMG/M metagenome (GOLD analysis project Ga0302311, IMG submission 200449) | Peat permafrost microbial communities from Stordalen Mire near Abisko, Sweden - III_Palsa_N1_3 | ecosystem: Environmental > Terrestrial > Soil > Palsa > Peat permafrost | place: Sweden... | reverse complement strand
CAACCTGAGGGTTGATATGGCGTTCTGGTAATCTAGGCGTTTAACCCTATTTGAAGTGATAAATAGGTTGTTATTCCTATTTTCAGCGTGTAATTCCTAAAGCCGATGCCCAAGCGGTCCGCGTACCCTGGGGAGTTGGATATGCTGTCGCACGCTGAAATCTGGTCCGCCATAGACGCCCTGGCGCAGCGCTTCGACATGAGTCCGTCGGCGCTGGCCAAGCTGGCCAAGCTCGATCCGACCAGCTTCAACCGCTCCAAGCGCCTGTCCACCGACAATCCGCCGCGCCCCCGCTGGCCCTCCACCGAGAGCATCGCCAAGGTGCTGGCCGCCACCGGCGTCGGGTTCGGCGAGTTCGCCGGCATGGCGGACGCTGCGGGTCGAAAGCCCCGGCGCGGCGTGCCCCTGATCGGCTTCGCGCAGGCGGGCGACCTCGGCTTCTTCGACGATGCGGGCTTCCCTCTGGGCCAGGGCTGGGACGAGGTGGAGATACCCGGCGGCGGCGAGAGCGTCTATGCGCTGGAGATCGCCGGCGATTCCATGCGCCCGGTCTATCGCGCCGGCGACCGCATCGTGGTGCAGCCCACCGCCGAGCCCCGCCGCGGCGACCGGGTGGTGGTCAAGACCCTCGAGGGCGAGGTCATGGCCAAGGAGGTGGAGCGCGTCTCCGCCAAGCGGCTGGAGCTCCTGTCGCTGAACCCCGAATATCCGGGCCGGGCGCTGGATCTGAAGGACGTGGCCTGGATCGCCCGCATCCTCTGGGCCAGCCAGTGAGCGCGCGCCGCCCATGACTATTTCGCCCATGACCGGCCTCGCCTCGGACTGGCGTATGTGGGCGCTCGGGTCGGCGGTGTTCGCGGCGGCGACCGCGCTTCTGGCCAAGGCGGGGGTGCAGGGGGTGAACTCCAACATGGCCACCCTGATCCGCACCCTGGTGATCGTGCCGACCCTGTTGATCGTGCTCATGGCCACCCGTCAGTTCCAGCATCCAGGCGCGATCACGCCGCGCACCTATCTGTTCCTGGCGTTGTCGGGGCTCGCCACCGGCGCGTCCTGGCTCTGCTATTTTCGGGCGCTGCAGCTCGGGCCCGCGTCCCGCGTCGCGCCGATCGACAAGCTGAGCGTGGTGCTGGTCGCCATCGCGGGCGTGCTTGTTCTCGGGGAGAAGCTGACCCTCGGCGCCTGGATGGGTGTCGCCCTGATCGCGGCGGGCGCCGTCTGCGTAGCGGTGTTCTGAGACCTTCAGACGTCGTGTCGCAGGACAGGCTCTGAACATCTGCCCGTCCAAGGGTGCGGCGCCGGAGCTGAACCAGACGCTCCGGCGCCCGCCCTCCCGGTCAGATATCCACCAGACCGCCGTCCACGAACAGCTCGGCGCCGGTGGTGAAGGTGGCGTCCGCCGCCAGATAGAGCGCGGCGCGGGCCACCTCCTCGGACTGGCCGACCCGGGCCAGCGGGATCTGCGCCTTGAAGCCGTCCACGAAGGCGCCGACCTGATCTGTGGTCATGCCGGTCTTGCCGAAGATGGGCGTCTCGATCGGGCCGGGGCTGATGGTGTTCACGCGCACGCCGCGGGGCGCCAGCTCGGCGGCGAAGGTGCGGCCAAAGGAGCGCAGCGCCGCCTTGGTGGCCCCATAGACCGTCCCGCCGCCGGACCCGCCGATAACGCCCGCCACCGACGCCGTCAGGATGACGGAGCCGCCGTCCGAGAGCGCCGGCGCGGCGTGCTTCAGGAGGAAGTAGGCGCCGCGGACGTTGATGTTGAACTGCTTGTCGAAGAAGGCTTCGTCCACCGCCTCGATCGGGGCGAAATAGGCGACGCCGGCGTTGACGAACAGGATGTCGATATGGCCGTGCTTGGCCTTCACCTGATCCACCAGCGCCTTGGTGGCGGCGGTGTCGCCGGCGTCCGAGGCGATCACCTCGATGCCGGGCAGGGCGGCGCGGGCGGCGTCGAGCGTCGCCGGGTTGGAGCCGGTGACGATCACCGTGGCGCCTTCGTCCTGGAACAGTCTGGCGGTGGCGGCGCCGATGCCGGAGGTGCCCCCCGAGATGAGCGCGATCTTGCCTGTGAGCTTGGCCATGATGGGAAACCTTCTGATCCGGCGGATCGTCCGCCATCTGCATCAGATGGTGTTGCGGTTGTCGGGTGAAACACCCGGCCCTGGCCAGATTTCGACACCGGGCGTCGAGAAATCCTGATTTGCCTTCAGAGGCGCTCTGGCGAGCGCCGCCGATCGCGAAAAACGCCACCAGCGGCGCGGTCGTCAAACCGTCAGAGGTCCACCAGTCCGCCGTCCACGAACAGCTCCGCGCCCGTGGTGTAGGTGGCGTCGGCGGCGAGGTAGAGGGCCGCCCTGGCCACTTCGTCCGGGTGGCCGGCGCGGGCGAGCGGGATGCGGGTCTTGGCGTTTTCGAGGAACTGGTCGGCGGCGGCCTGTGGATAGCCGTTCTTCAGGAAGATCGGCGTGTCGATGGGGCCGGGGCTGACGGTGTTCACCCGGATGCCGCGAGGCGCCAGCTCGCGGGCGAAGGTGCGCCCGAACGAGCGCAGCGCCGCCTTGGTCGCGCCATAGACGCTGGCGCCGGGCAGGCCCCCGGTCGATCCGGCCACCGAGGCGGTCAGGATGATCGCGCCGCCGTTCGAGACGATCGGCGCCGCATGCTTCACCAGGAAGAAGGCGCCCTTGACGTTGGGGTTGAACTGTCCGTCGAAGAAGGCCTCGTCGATCTGCTCCAGGGGCGCGAACTTCGCCCGCCCGGCGTTGACGAACAGCACGTCGATGCGGCCATGGCTGGCCTTCACCTGATCGACGAGGGCCTTGGTGGCGGCCACGTCGCCCGCGTCGGACACGATCAGTTCGACGCCGGGGAGCTCGCCCTTGGCCGCGTCCACGGACGCTTGGCTGGAGCCGGTGGCGATGACGGTCGCCCCTTCGGCCTGGAACAGTTTTGCGGTGGCGGCGCCGATGCCGCTGGTGCCGCCGGTGATCAGCGCGATCTTGCCTTGAAGTCTGGACATGGCCTCGGCCCTCCCTTTCGATCCCTGCCGCTCAACCGGCATGACGCAAATATCGTATGACCCTGGTCATATGAAAGCGCAGGCGGCCCGCAGAAGTTCGCCGCCGCCCGGCAGAATATCTAATCCGCCGACAGAAGCTCGCCTCGCAGCGCGCTTTCCATCAGGGCGATGGTGCGGTCGAGCCCGAAGATGGCGGCGAAGGAGCCGAAGCGGGGACCCTGGCTCTGGCCGAGCAAGACTTCATAGAGGCCCTGGAACCAGGCGCGCAGGGGCTCGAATGCGGCCGCCTTGCCGGCGGCGTAGACCTCGTTCTGGATCAGTTCGCCGTCGGTGCAGCCGGGCGGCAGGGCCTTGAAGCGACTGATCAGGTCCTCGATGGCCGCCCGCTCCTGCTCGCTTGGCGCGCGGTAGCGTTTGTGGGGCCGAACGAAGTCCTCGTAGTAGTTGATGGCGTAGGCCGTCAGGCGATCCAGCAGGGGCTCGCTCTGCGGCGTCGCGCCGGGGCTGTAGCGGCTGATGAAGCCCCAGAGGATGTCCTTGTCCGACGCCCCCGAGGCGGAGACGAGGTTCAGCATCAGCCCGAAGGTGATGGGCGAGCCTTTGCTCGGCGGCGCGGCGGCGTGGACGTGCCACACCGGGTTGTCGAGCTTGGATGGCCCGGCGCTCGCGCCCTCGACCAGCGGGCGGTTATAGGCGTCCAGTTGCTGCAGATATTCGTCCGTGGCCTTGGGGATCACGTCGAAGTGCAGCTTCTTGGCCGACTTGGGCGACTGGAACACATAGTAGGCGAGGCTTTCCGAGGCGCCGTAGCGCAGCCACTCCTCCATGGTCAGGCCGTTGCCTTTGGTCTTGGAGATCTTCTGGCCGCTCTCGTCCAGGAAAAGCTCATAGTTGAACCCCTCCGGGGGCGTGCCCCCCAGCGCCTTGCAAATCTGATTCGAGGCCTTGACGCTGTCGATCAGGTCCTTGCCGCTCATCTCGTAGTCGACGCCGAGCGCGGTCCAGCGCATGGCCCAGTCGGGCTTCCACTGCAGCTTGGCGAGGCCGCCCGTGACGCGCTGCTCCACCTTGGTCCCGTCCTCGTCCTGAAAGACGATAGTGCCGCGGTCGGGGTAACGCTCCAGCGTCGGGACCTGCAGCACGCGACCAGTGGTGGGCGAGATCGGCAGGAAGGGCGAATAGGTGGCGCGGCGCTCTTCGCCGAGCGTTGGCAGCATCACCTTCTGAATGGCGTCGAAGCGGGCCAGCGCGACCAGCAGGGTCTCGTCGAACCGCCCGGACCTGTAGCAATCGGTGGAGGAGACGAACTCATAATCGAATCCGAACCCGTCGAGGAAGGCGCAGAGGCGGGCGTTGTTGTGGGCGCCGAAGCTGTCGTGGGTGCCGAAGGGATCGCGCACCACCGTCAGGGGCTTGCCCATGTCCTCCGCCAGCATGGCCTGATTGGGCAGGCCCGGCGCGACCTTGCGAAGGCCGTCCATGTCGTCGGAGAAGCTGATCAGGCGCGTGGGGATAGCGTCGTCGGTCAGGGCGCGAAAGGCGGATCGGACCATGGTGGTGCGCGCCACCTCCTGGAAGGTGCCCACGTGCGGCAGGCCGGAGGGGCCGTAGCCAGTCTCCAGGATCACGGCGCGCTGCAGGGCGGGCAAGGCGACGACCGCCTCGGCGGCCTTGCCAGCAGTGATCAGCGGCGCGGCGAAATCCCGCTCGGCGTCGGTGAGGCGCACGCGCAGCACGCGGGCCAAGAGGGCGCGCGCCTGCTCGAACGGCCAGCTGCGCGCGACGCCGGCGTCGGCGGTGAGCCCCTTCAGGGACGGGATGGGCAGGGTGTCGGACATCGGCTGCGGTTAGGGCGCCAAGCGGGGCGGGTCAACTTCGGCGACGCCGAGCCGGACATCAAGGCTGCATCGACGGGAGCGGCGCGCGGTCGCCGCCCCGTCAAAGTCCAGCGCGACCTACTTCAGGTCCTTGAAGCCCTTGCCCTCCGCCACGAGCCGTTCCAGCAGGGCCGATGGCTTCCACTGGTCGCCCATGGTGGCCTGGAATTCCTTCACCTTGGCGAGGATCTTGGGCAGGCCCACCTGGTCGGCCCAGAACATCGGCCCGCCGCGATAGACCGGCCAGCCGTAGCCGTTCTGCCAGACCACATCGACGTCCGAGGCGCGGATGGCCTTCTTCTCCTCCAGGATCTTCGCGCCCTCGTTGACCATGGCGTAGAGGGTGCGCTCCAGGATTTCGTCGTCGCCGATCTGGCGCGGATTGGCGCCGGACTTGGTGACGAAGTCGTGGATGATCTTCTCGGTGACGGGCGAGGGTTTGGCGTTGCGGTTCTCGTCGTAGTCGTAATAGCCGGCTCCGGTCTTCTGCCCGCGCCGATCCGCTTCGCAGAGTACGTCGCGGATGGTGGCGCCCTTGGAGTTCTCCTTCACCCAGCCGATGTCGAGGCCGGCCAGATCGCTCATGGCGAAGGGGCCCATGGGGAAGCCGAAGTCGTAGAGCACCCGGTCGATGTCCCACGGCATGGCGCCTTCCAGCACCATCTTCTGCGCCTCGCGGCCTCTGACGCCCAGCATGCGGTTGCCGACGAAGCCGGGGGTGACGCCCACCAGCACGGCCACCTTGCCGATCTTCTTGGCCAGCTTCATGGAGGTGGCGATCACCTCTTTGGACGTATGGTCCGCCCGCACGATCTCCAAAAGCTTCATCACGTTGGCGGGGGAGAAGAAGTGCAGGCCGATCACGGCTTCCGGCCGCTTGGTCACCGAGGCGATTTCGTCGATGTTCAGCGCCGAGGTGTTGGTGGCCAGGATCGCGCCGGGTTTGCAGATGGCGTCGAGCCTCGTGAAGATGTCCTTCTTGATGTCCATGCGCTCGAACACCGCCTCGATCACGAGGTCCACGTCGGCGAAGGCGGTCTCCATGTCCAGCGAGCCGGAGATCCGGCCCATGCGGACATCGACTTCGCTGGCGGGGAAGCGGCCGTTCTTGGCGCTGCGCTCGTAGTTGCCGCGCACGACCTTGAGGCCTTTGTCGAGCGCCTCCTGCTTCACCTCGACGATCACCACCTCGATGCCCACGTTGGCGAAGTTCATGGCGATGCCGCCGCCCATGGTGCCGGCGCCGATGATGCCCACCTTGTTGACCGGGATGATGGCGGTGTCGTCCGGCACGTCGGGGATCTTGTTGGCGGTGCGCTCGGCGAAGAAGGAATAGCGCTGGGCGGCCGACTGCGGCCCCATCATCAGCTCCATGAACAGCTTGCGCTCGACCGCGAGGCCTTCGTCGAAGGGCAGGTTCACCGCGGCCTCGATGCACTGGATGTTGTATTCGGGGGCGAGGAAGCCGCGGAACTTGCGGGCGTTGGCCTTGCGGAAGGCGGCGAAGATTTCCGGATGGGCGCGGGCGGCCTCCATCTTGTCGTTCAGGTCGCGGACCTTCTTCAGAGGACGGTTCTCGGCGACCACCCTCCTGGCGAAGGCGATGGCGCCGGACTTCAGGTCGCCCTCGGCGACGATCTCGTCGACGAGCCCCATCTCGAGGCACTGCTTGGCGGGGACGTGTGAGCCGGAGGTCATCATCTCCAGCGCCTTCTCGACGCCGACGATGCGGGGCAGACGCTGGGTGCCGCCGGCGCCGGGGAGCAGGCCGAGGTTCACTTCGGGGAGCCCGCACTTGGCCGAGGGCACGGCCACGCGATAGTGGCAGGTCAGCGCCACCTCCAGCCCGCCGCCGAGCGCCGTGCCGTGGATGGCGGCGATCACCGGCTTAGGGCTGTCCTCGATCATGGCCTGCACGGCGGGCAGGCTGGCGCCCTTGGGCGCGCCGCCGAACTCGGTGATGTCCGCCCCGGCGATGAAGGTGCGCCCGTCGCAGATCAGCACGATGGACTTGACCGCCGCATCGGCGATCGCGGCCTTGATCCCGTCATGGATGCCGTCGCGCACATTGGCGGAGAGGGCGTTCACCGGCGGCGAATTGAGGGTGAGGACGCCGACGTCCCCCTCGACGGTCAGATCGGCGACGCTGTTGATGGCGGTCATGACGTTTCCCTGATGTTTGGCCGAGCGTTCTACCCAGCCGATTTTGGCGGCAACCTAAGGCGGACGTCGCTGGAGTAAAGCCCCGCCGTACCGTATCTGCGAAAAATCCGCACCCTCAGGCCGCCTGCCAGTCCTCGATCCGCAGACCGGGCGCGCGCCGAAATTCGCGGACATTGTGGGTGACAAGGGTGAGGTCCCGCGCCAACGCCTGTCCGGCGATTAAAACGTCGTAGGGGCCGATGGGCGTTCCGGCTGCGGTCAGTCGCGCCCGAAGTTCTCCGGCGCGCCGAGCGTCTTCTACGTCGAAGGGCAGAACCTGAAACTGGAGCGCGTTGATATGCCCAAGGTTGCTCTGCGTCCGACCGCTCTTATAAGCCCCATAGAAGGATTCGTGAGCGACGATGGATGGCACAGCGATGTCCGCCGGCCCGTAAGTACGGATGCGGCTGAACAGGGCGGCGTCCCGGCGCAGGAGCGCGATCACGACGGTGCTGTCCAGCAGGTATTTCATTTGAAGAGGTCGTCGAGCTCCGGTCGCTCCTGCTCTGGCGGTTGCTCCAGTACGGCCTGCACGAAATCCTCGTCCAGTTCGCCTGGCATGGCCTCAAGCCAGGCCCAGTCTTCGGCGATGGGCTCCAGGATCACCTTGGAGCCTTGGCGGCGGATGTTCACCTCGCTGGCGTCGAAGCGAAACTCCTTCGGAAGCCGCACAGCTTGCGAACGGCCCGACCAGAAGACCTTGGCGGTGCTCATCTGAACGCTCCGTGATATACGTCAACGATATATACCATTGTGGGGCGCGGCGCAACGATCCGGGGTCACCCCGCCGCGCAGACGAAGCTTTCGGCCTTGGTCTTGTCGCCCTTGCCGTCCCATTGCGCGGCCTTGGGGAAGGCGCAGAGCGGGCGCTTCAGGGCGACGCCCTTGGCCGGCGTATCGTCCACGAACTTGGCGGCGATGATGCGGTCCGGCGCGGCGTCCTTCTCGACCCAGGCGGAGATGGCGGCCTGCCAGTCCACCGCGCTCGGCCCCGGCCCGCCGATGCAGTGGAGCATTCCCGGCGCCATGTAGAGGCGATAGAAGCCGGCGGTGTCGCCCATCGTCTTCTGCACCCCGTCGAAATAGAGGATGGAGTCGCGGCCCGGAATCGCCGGGTCTGCCCAGCCGTGGTACTGGATCAGCTTGCCGCCCCGCGCCTTGAAGGCGGTCAGGTCGGGCGAGGTCGAGTTCAGGATCGGCGCCAGTTTGCGCTGGATCGCCGGCATGTCGCGCTCGTACCGGAAGCTCTTGATGTCGTAGTCGGGCCGGCCATAGGCCATGTAGGCGAAGAAGTTGTGGTTGAAGTTCCACGCCAGGGAGGGCGCGCCGCCGTTGGGCGTGTTCCCGATCACCCAGGTGCTCCAGCCGTTCTTCTCCGCGGCTTCGGCGCCGGGATCGAGGCCGGGCAGGATCAGGCGGCCCTTGGCGTCATGGGCGCCGTCATAGAGCACCTTGGCCGTCGCGACCTGGGCCTTCGTCAGGCACCGGTCGGTCTCCGCGCCCTGGCACTGCAGCACCCTGGGGTCGAAATGGCAGGTGAGTGGATTTTCGATCACGCCGGTCTCGTCGGCGCAGGCCTTTCGCGCCGCTGCCTGCAGCGCGGGGAGCTTGGAAATCGGCAGGAAGCTGGCCTTGGACCGGAACAGGGCCTGCTGGCCGAGGGCGCCCGCCGCCTGAAGGTGGGTCCAGTCGAACGCCGGATCGCCCGCCACCACGCCGTCGAAGTCGGCCGGGAAGCGCTGCGCCTCCATCAGCGCCTCGCGCCCGCCGTCCGAACAGCCGTTGAAGTAGGAGAATTTGGGCGGCGCGGCATAGGCGGCCAGCACGGTCTTAGAGAGGTCGGTGGTCTCCTTCAGGGCGCGCCAGCCGAAGTCGATCACTTTCTGCGGATGGCCCAGGGCCCAGGTCACGTAGGTCGAGTCGTCGTCCTTTGGGGATTGGTGCCCATCGTCCGTGCCCGCCACGGCGTAGCCTTTGCGCAGGCCCGCGACGAGGGAATAGTAGGGGATCTTGCCGGCGAACCCGCCGTTGCCGACCTGCAGATAGCGGCCGTTCCAGCCCTCGCCGGCGGGAATCCAGAGCTCGATCCTGATGTCGCTGTCGGCGGTGGGGGCGGCGGTGATCTTCACCCGGCAGAAGGGGGTCTTGAGCGGCGGCGGGCCCTTCGGGTCCACGTCGGCGGGTGCGGGATACTGCGCCAGGTCCTCGGCGGAGGTCACCGTCGCGTGTGGAAGGGACAGGAGCTTCAGGGCGGCGCAGTCGCCCGTCGCGGCCTGCGCCGCCCCCGGCGCGAGCATCGGCGCCGCCAGCATCAGCGCGGTCAAGACCGGCGCGAACCTCCAAACCCGCATAGTCGTCTCCCCGTTTGATCCGGCCGCTTCGTCGGGCCGGTTGTCGGTGACGAGCTTAGCAAACTCGTTCTTCCAAAAGCCAGCGCGAACATGGTTTCCGCCAGGGCGGTCTTGCTGCTAGGCTTGCCCCACAAGAAGAAGAGGAAACACCCCATGAAGACCCTGCTCCTGGCGCTCGCCGCCGCCTCCGCCCTGACCCTCGCCGCCGCGCCCGTCGCCTTCGCCGCCGCGCCCGCGGATGTGAAGGCCGCCCTGGCCGATCCCGCCCGCCCCGCCGCCGACGTGGCGCGGGACCCGCTGCGCAAACCCGCGCTCCTGATCGCGTTCGCCGGGATCAAGCCGGGCGACACGGTGATCGATTTCATCCCCGGCGGCGGCTACTTCACCCGCATCTTCTCCGGCGTGGTGGGGCCGACCGGCCATGTCTACGCCACTGTACCCAAGGCCGCCGAAGCCATGGAGGCCAAGGACACGGCCACCATCACCACCTTCGCCGCGACACATCCGAACGTGGCGGTCTTCGTGCCCGCCGCCGGCGGTTTCACCTCGCCTTCGGGCCTCGCCGACGTGTTCTGGACCGCCCAGAATTATCACGACCTCTACAACCCCATGAGCAAGGACGCGCCGCCTGCCGACCTTCTGCCCCTCAACAAGGCGGTGTTCGCGGCCCTGAAGCCCGGCGGCGTCTACATCGTGGTCGACCATGCCGCGCCCGCAGGCTCGGGCGTCACCGACACCAAGACCCTGCACCGCATCGACCCCGCGGTGGTGAAGAAGGACGTCCTGGCCGCCGGCTTCGAGTATGTGGGCGAGAGCGACGCCCTGAAGAACCCCGCCGATCCCCATACCGCCCTGGTGTTCGATCCCTCGATCCGCGGCCACACCGACCAGTTCGTCTACAAGTTCAGGAAGCCCAAAGCCTGATCCGCTCGTTTTTTACCCGCCAAGCCGTGGAGGCGACGAGAGGCGAGTGACGGGGGCGGGCAAGGCGGATATGGCTGGCGCATGACCAGCCTCGCCGACTGCGCCGCGCTCGACGCCGCCGACCCGCTCGCCTTCGCCCGCGCGCGCTTCACCCTGCCGGACGGGGTGATCTATCTCGACGGCAATTCGCTGGGCGCCCTGCCGCGCGCCACGCCGGGCCGGCTCGCCGATGCGGTGACGCGGGAGTGGGGCCGCGACCTGATCGGCAGCTGGAATTCCGCCGACTGGATGGATCTGCCGCAGCGCGTCGGAGCCCGCATCGCCGCCCTGATCGGCGCCGGGGACGACGAGGTGATCGCGGGGGACTCCACCTCTGTCTGCCTCTACAAGCTCGCCGCCGCCGCCATAGACCTGCGCCCGGACCGCAAGGTGGTGCTGTCCGAGCCCGGCAATTTCCCCACCGACCTCTATGTGCTGCAGGGTCTTTGCGAAGCGCGGGGGCTGGAGCTGCGCATCGCGCCCGCCGACGAGATCGCCGCGGCGCTCACGGACGAGGTCGCCGTGCTGGTGCTGACCCACGTCCACTACAAGACCGGCCGGGTGCACGACATGGCGGCCCTCACCGCCCAGGCGCACGCCGTGGGGGCGCTGACGCTCTGGGACCTCAGCCATTCGGCGGGCGCCCTGCCGGTGGGGTTGAACGATGCCGACGCGGATTTCGCCATCGGTTGCGGCTACAAGTATCTGAACGGCGGCCCCGGCGCGCCGGGCTACATGATGGTGGCCAGGCGCCATCAGGCGGCGGCCAGACAGCCCCTCAACGGCTGGATCGGCCACGCGGCGCCCTTCGCCTTCGATGACGCCTACGCCCCGGCGGACGGCATGACGCGGATGCTGACCGGCACCCCCGCCGTGCTCGGCCTGATCGCCCTGGAGGAGGGGCTGAAGACCTTCGAGGGCGTGCAGATCGCGGCGGTGCGGGAGAAATCCATGCGGCTGGGCGACCTCTTCATCGCCCTTGTGGAAGCGCGCCTGCCCGGCGTGTTCGAGCTGGCCTGTCCCCGCGATCCGGCAAGGCGCGGGAGCCAGGTGGCGCTTCGTCACCCGGAGGCCTACGCCATCATGCAGGCGCTGATCGCCGCGGGCGTGGTGGGCGATTTCCGCGCGCCTGACATCGCCCGGTTCGGCCTCACGCCCCTCTACCTCGGCTACGCGTATGTGTTCGAGGCGGTGGAGCGCATCCATCGGGTGATGACAGGGGAGACGTGGCGGGAGCCGCGCTTCAGCCAGCGGCTGGCGGTGACCTGATGGCGGACCGCAGCGCAGACGCCCCCCGCAACGAGCATGGCGCCCACCTGAAGCCCGACCTCAGCTACGGCGACTACCTCGGCCTCGACCGCCTCCTCGAAGCGCAGACGCCGCTGTCCGGCGACCACGATGAGCTCCTGTTCATCGTCATCCACCAGGCGTCCGAACTCTGGATGAAGCTCTCCCTGCACGAGCTGACCGGCGCGCGGGATCGGATGCGGGCGGACGACCTCGGCTCGGCCCTGAAGATGATCGCGCGGGTCAGCCGCATCCAGGCGCAGATGATCCAGTCATGGGACGTGCTGGCCACCATGACGCCTGCCGACTACCAGCGTTTCCGCCCGTCGCTGGGGCAGAGCTCGGGCTTCCAGTCGTGGCAGTACCGGGCGATGGAGTTCATGCTCGGCGCCAAGAACGCCAAGAGCCTGATCGTGCATGAGCCGAACCCGGCGCTGCACGCGCGCCTCTCCACGCTGCTGCACGCGCCCAGCTTGTACGACGAGGCCCTGCGCCTGCTCGCCCGGCGCGGCGTCGCGGTCCCCGCACAGGCGCTGGAGCGTGATTTCAGCCGGGCTTATGTGGCGGACGAGGGGGTGGAGGCGGGGTGGCTGTCGATCTACCGCGATCCCGCCGCCCGCTGGGACCTCTACGATCTGGCCGAGAAGCTGGTGGACCTGGAGTTCCGCTTCCAACAATGGCGTTTCGCCCACCTGAAGACGGTGGAGCGCATCATCGGCGGCAAGCCCGGCACCGGCGGGACAGATGGGGTAGGCTATCTCTCCCGCGTGCTGGAGCAGCGGTTCTTCCCGGAGCTGCTGAGCCTGCGGACGAAGCTTTAGCCCCACCCGCTTGACCATCATCCTAGGCCTCGTGCCTAGGACCCATACGCGTCGCGCCATCAAGCAAGGGAGCCGTTAGCGCCCTGCTCAACATGCGCCAGCGTCGCGTTTATAGGTCCTCGGGACAGGCCCGAGGATGACGATCCTTTTGGTTGGGAACCTACTTCCCCGCCGCAGTAAGCGCGTCCATTAGCTCCGGCACGGCGGTCTTGTAGTCGGCCACGAGGCCATAGTCGGCCACGGCGAAGATCGGGGCGTCGGCGTCCTTGTTGATGGCGACGATGATCTTGCTGTCCTTCATGCCGGCGAGATGCTGGATCGCGCCGGAGATGCCGATGGCCACATAGAGCTGGGGCGCCACCACCTTGCCGGTCTGACCGACCTGATAGTCGTTCGGCGCATAGCCCGCGTCTACCGCAGCCCGCGACGCGCCGACCGCCGCGCCGAGCTTGTCGGCCAGGGGATCGATCACCTTCTGGAACTCTTCCGCCGAACCCATGGCCCGGCCGCCGGAGACGACGATCTTGGCGCCGGCCAGCTCGGGCCGGTCGGACTTCACCACTTCGTCGGAGACCCACTTGGCCTCGTGGGCGCCCGCCGCGCCGGCGTCCGCCTTCTCGATCGGGGCGGAGCCGCCCTCGGCCACCGGCTGGAAGGCGGTGGTGCGGACGGTGATCACCTTCTTGGCGTCGGAGGACTGGACGGTCTCCAGCGCATTGCCGGCGTAGATGGGGCGCACGAAGGTGTCGCCCGAGACCACTTCGATGATGTCGGTGATCTGGTTCACGTCGAGCTTGGCGGCGATGCGGGGGGCGTAGTTCTTGCCCGCCGAGGTGGCCGGGATGAGGATGGCGTCGTAGCCGCCCGCAAGCGCGACCACGCAGTCGGTCACCGCTTCGGCCAAGAGGTGGCCGAGCGCCGGGCTTTCGGCCAGGAGAACCTTGCGCACGCCGGTCAGCTTGGCGGCGGCGTCGGCGGCGCCCTGGGCGTTCTCGCCCGCGACGAGCACGTCGATGTCGGGGGACAGTTTGGCGGCCGCGGCGATGGTCTTGGCGGTGCCGTCGCCGATGGCGGCGTTGGTGTGGTCGGCGATGACGAGGACGGCCATCAGAGGGCTCCCGCTTCTTTGAGTTTGGTCACGAGTTCGGCCGCGCTTTCGACCTTGATGCCCCCGCCGCGCTTGGGCGGCTCGGTGACCTTCAGGACCTTGAGGGAAGACGCCACGTCCACGCCGTAGTCGGCGGTGGTCTTCATGGCGATTTCCTTCTTCTTGGCCTTCATGATGTTGGGCAGGCTGGCGTAGCGCGGCTCGTTGAGGCGCAGGTCCGCGGTGACGATGGCGGGCAGATCCACTTCCAGGGTTTGCAGGCCGCCGTCGATCTCGCGGGTGACGCTGGCCTTGTCGCCGGTCACGTCCAGCTTGGAGGCGAAGGTGGCCTGCGGCCAGTCGAGCAGGGCGGCCAGCATCTGGCCCACCGCATTGTTGTCGCCGTCGATGGACTGCTTGCCCATGATGACGAGGTTGGGGCTCTCCTCGGCGATCACCGCCTTTAGGAGCTTGGCCACGGCCAGCGGTTCGGCGTCCACGTCCGACACGATCAGGATGCCGCGGTCGGCGCCGATGGCCAGGGCGGTGCGGATGGTCTCCTGCGCCTGCTGCACCCCGATGGAGACGACCACCACCTCGGTGGCGATCCCCTTTTCCTTCAGCCGCACGGCTTCCTCGACCGCGATCTCGTCGAAGGGGTTCATGGACATCTTGACGTTGGCGAGATCGACGCCGGTCTGGTCGGGCTTCACCCGCACCTTCACATTATAGTCGATCACCCGCTTGACCGGGACCAGGACCTTCATCGGCGTATCGTCCTTGAGCTTTGTGAGCGACGTGTGGGCGCCGCGGAAAAGAATGAGCGGTATGAACCGTTTGGGCGCCTCTTCAAACGTCTCCCCCCTTCGCCGTCAAGGGGGGCGTGCTTGATCGGGGCCCGCGCGGGCGTCATAGAGGCTCCATGAACCGTTTTATCAGCCGCGTGATGATCGCCTTCGTCGCCCTGTTCGGAGTGTCGGCCGCCGCCGCCATCGTCTACGCCGTCTACTGGCAGAAGCCCGAACAGCGCTGCGAGTTGCATGGCAGCTGGTGGGACCCGTCAGATCGCGTCTGCGCCCATCCGATCTACCTGCCCGACATCACCCACCGCCCGATCGGATCGCCGAGGCTGAAGCCCGGCGACGTGCAGCCGATCATGATGGTCCCGCCCGGCGGCTCA